>Ga0116227_10013950_pt1 | contig 12428 bp, 12 predicted proteins | sample S1TSphgellanicum_FD_89693 | JGI IMG/M metagenome (GOLD analysis project Ga0116227, IMG submission 89693) | Host-associated microbial communities from peat moss isolated from Minnesota, USA - S1T2_Fb - Sphagnum magellanicum MG | ecosystem: Host-associated > Plants > Peat moss > Unclassified... | reverse complement strand
TGATAAGGGCGAAATTTCTTTAACAATTCAACAGCATCGGTTCCTGCGCGGTCAAAGTTTTTTCGTTTAATCATAGCTTCGAAGTCGTTTTTGCTTTCAGAAAACGGGAAATAAACGTTTTTGGGGTTGTTGTTATTTATTCGGGCTAAGTCAGAGGCCATCAAATCAAGCGCCGTGCGTAAATTGTGAACGACATCCCCCAATATGGCGCTTAATTCATGAGGGATTGGCGGCCCTTTGAAAGTTACAGAGATTGCCAATGTTACTGACTGCCCAGACCCTAGTGGTGGGGGCGCTACTTGGGCAGGGACGCTATAATCAAAATACGGCGGCGGGTTAGCTTCCATGTAGGAAGCCACCCACGATTCTAGCGAGGCTAAATGTTTCTTTGCTCGCGCGATTTTTGTTTCTGAGGCTTCGAATGGCGCGGGCCTTGCCGGTGCGCTATCGTGTGCAATCATGAACGAACATCCCCCCGAGCCCCGCGACGCCGATCCCGACGGCTGGACGCGCTTTGAGCGCGCCATTGACGCTGCACTTCGCACCCCGGCGAAACATCGGACGAAAGACAATCCTGAGTCGAGTCCGCCAAAGCCCCGAAGGGCTAAGGCTTCCGGTCGCGCTTCCTAGGCGGCAGCGGCTCTGTCACCAACCCGCCGATAGGTGAGGCGCTTTCCCTCAATGCCGGGGATCGCTTCAGCGAAGCGCGTGGCGTCGGTATAACCGAGCGCCGTGCGGGTATTGTAACGGAAATCAAACTCGCCAACGTAACGCTTCAGGTGTTGCGGCGAGACGTGATGAAAGGTCCCGACCACGCCACGCTTAAGGATCGCGAAATAGCTTTCCACGGCATTCGTGGAGGCGTCGCCACGGACATATTCGCCCATGGAATGATCGACGACTTGGTGAGCGGCAAAGTTGGCGCCGATGGCCGGATAGGCGCGATGACCGTCCGTCATAAGCTTCGTTTGCGGCGCAAGCTGGGTGTAAAGAACCGCCTTAAGCGTTTTGCTGTTGACGTCTCGGACGTGGGTTGAACGGACGCGGCCACCGCGCTCAACTAGCGCCACAACGGCTTCCTTGTCTTCGCCCGGACCACGACGGCCCCTGCGCTTATTGGCGTGTTTGTTGGCTTCCTTCCCGCCGATATAGGTTTCATCAGCTTCGACAGTGACGCCCGCGCCGCCCAGTTGGCCGTTATCCGTCACGCGCAGGCTTTCGCGGATGCGGTGACACATGAACCAAGCGGTTTTGTAAGTGACGCCGATCATGCGGCTGATCTGAAGGGCGCTCATGCCCTTTTTGCTGGCCATCATGAGATGCGTCGCGCCAAGCCACTTGTGGAGCGGGACATGGCTACGTTCGTAAAGCGTTCCCACGGTTACCGTGAAAGGCTCGCGACAGGCGTTGCACTGATAGAGGCCGGGGCGTGTCGTCTTGCCCTTCATGAGCGTCGCTTCGTTCACGACACCGCAATGACGGCAAACCGGACCATTGGGCCAAAGCCGGGCTTCCAGCCATTCGCGGGCCTTGGTTTCGTCGTGGAAAATTGGGTTGCTAAAGTCGCTCATGGCTTGGCTCTCGTTTGGTGAGCCATATCAACATATTGAACTTACTATGTCAAAGGGATAATTCCCCGACGATGTCAAGAACAAAAGAAGAACATTGTTGAGACCCCACCGCATTACCGTAGGGAAAGGAATCTCACCGCGCCCGCAACCGATCCAGCGCACCCTGCAAAATCCATGTGGCGGCGAGGCTATCGACGACCTGGGCGCGGCGGGCGCGGCTGGAATCGGCTTCGGCGATCAGGACGCGGTTCACGGCCGCCGTGGAGAGGCGTTCGTCCCAGAAGGCGATGGGGCGGTCGGCGCGCAGGAGGACATGGCGGGCGAAGGCGCGGGCGGATTGGCAGCGGGGACCTTCCGAGCCATCCATATTGACCGGCAGGCCGATGATCATGCCCACGGCGCCGCGCCCGGACATGAGGCGCAGGAGCTCCTCCAGATCCGTGGTGAATTTGACCCGGGAGATGACGCTTAAGGGGCTCGCGATGGTGAGGGACCGGTCCGAGATGGCGACGCCGATGGTCGTTGTTCCGAGGTCCAGCCCGGCCACCGGCGTTTCGGGCGGGATTGCGGCGGGAAGGTCGGTGAGGGCGAGAACCGGCATGGCTCACGTCTCCGCCCCCCCAGAGGCCTTGTCAAAGGGGGGAGGGGCGCATAACCGGGGCGGCCTCATTCACACCCTTAATGGCCCCCGGGGGCTTGGTAGGTTCATGTCCATCGATTCAGCGACGGTCCGGAAGGTCGCCAAGCTGGCCCATATCAAGCTGGCCGAAGAGCGCATCGCGCCCCTGGCCGCGGAGCTGAACGCCATTGTCGGCTGGATCGAACAGCTGAACGAGCTGGAGACCGACCACGTCGCCCCCATGACCTCGGCCGTGGCCGCCACGCTGCCCCTGCGCGAGGACGTGGTCACCGAGGGGGGCGATGCGAGCCTGATCCTCGCCAATGCGCCCCTCTCGCGCGACGGTTACTTCGTTGTGCCCAAGGTGGTGGAATGAGCGCCCTGACCAAGCTGACGCTCAAGGCCGCGCTGGATGGCCTCGCGGCGCGGGACTTTTCGTCGGTCGAACTAACCCAGGCGCACCTGGACGCCATGGCCGGCGCGCGGGCGCTCAACGCCTATGTGCTGCAGACGCCGGACCGCGCGCTGGAGATGGCGCGGGCCAGCGATGCGCGGATCGCCTCGGGTGATGCGGGGCCTCTGGAAGGCGCGCCGCTGGGCATCAAGGATCTGTTCTGCACCGCCGGCGTCCCTTCGACCGCTGGATCAAACATCTTGCGCAGCTTCGTGCCGCCTTATGAGTCCACCGTCACGGCCCAGCTGTGGCGCGACGGGGCGGTGATGCTGGGCAAGCTCAATATGGATGAGTTCGCCATGGGCTCGTCCAATGAGACCAGCGCCTTTGGCCCGGTGATCAATCCCTGGCGCTCCACCGCTTCGAACCGGGCCCTGACGCCCGGCGGATCCTCCGGCGGCTCGGCCGCGGCGGTGGCCGCCGATCTGGCTCTCGGCGCCACGGCGACGGATACGGGCGGTTCGATCCGCCAGCCAGCCTCGCTCACCGGCACGGTGGGGATCAAGCCGACCTATGGCCGCTGCTCGCGCTGGGGCGTCGTGGCCTTTGCCTCCTCGCTGGATCAGGCGGGCCCCATCGCCAAGACGGTGGAGGATGCGGCGATCATGCTGCGCTCCATGAGCGGCCATGACCCCAAGGATTCCACCAGCCTGCCCGTCGGCGTGCCCGATTTCGCCGCCAGCGTCGGCAAGAGCCCCAAGGGCCTGCGGATCGGGGTGCCGAAGGAATATCGCGCCGAGGGCATGCCCGCCGAGATCGAAACCCTCTGGCGCGACGGGATCGCGTGGCTGAAGGAGGCCGGCTGCGAGATCGTGGATGTCTCCCTGCCGCACACCCGCTACGCCCTGCCAGCCTATTATATCATCGCCCCCGCCGAGGCCTCGTCCAACCTCGCCCGCTATGACGGCATGCGCTACGGCCTGCGCGCGCCGGGCGCCAATCTGAAAGAGGTCTATGAAGAGACCCGCGCCGAGGGTTTCGGCGAGGAGGTCAAGCGTCGCATTCTCATCGGCGCCTATGTGCTCTCGGCGGGCTATTACGACGCCTATTATATCAAAGCTCAGAAGGTGCGCCGGCTGATCGCCGATGACTTTACCGCGGCCTTCGAGACCTGCGATGCCCTGCTGACGCCCACGGCGCCCTCCGCGGCCTTTGGCCTTGGCGACGCGAGCGCCGATCCCATCGCCATGTATCTGAACGACATTTTCACCGTGACGGTGAATCTCGCCGGCCTGCCGGCGATCAGCGTGCCGGGCGCCCTGACCGCCGATGGACTTCCGCTGGGCTTACAGTTGATCGGCCGGGCTCTGGATGAGGAAACCCTCTTCACCCTGGCTGGGGCCCTGGAAAAGGCGGCGGCCTTCGGCGCCCATCCCGCCCGCTGGTGGGCCTGAGGCGCCCGTGGCGCGAGGGTCGTCAGGCGGGGGCCAGGGCTTCTGGCTGACGGTGGGCGAAGTGGTCGGCGCCCTGGCCCTGATCATCGCGGGCCTGAACCTCTGGGAGAGCCACCAGCAGCACGTGGAAGCCACCCGCCGGGCCGCCAGCGAGGCCCAGGCCCGCGCGGCCTTTGTCGCCGTAGGTCACCCGGATCGTGAGGGCCGCACAGTAATGATTACGCCGGTGAGTTCGGCTCAGGTCATCACCAGCGAACGCTACCTTTTTCCCCATGCCGTTCTGGACGCGCCTCAGGAGATCAGCGCCGCCCAGCCGCGTATTGACGTGGCCTGGCTGGCTCCGGGGTTGAACCGGGCGCTGGAGGCCGCGCATGTGAAGGGGCCGGGGCATGGACGCCTGCCCGTGGTGATCGAAACCACCTATGTCGAAGACGGCGACACCACCGTCGACGCCTCGCTCTATGACGTGGGGTACGATTGGAAACCGCGCCTGTTTGGCGGGGAGCATATCCGCCTGGATGGCCTGGCGCTGGTGCGGCGGCGGGTGTCGGGGGATGAGCGGAAGCTGGTGGATGGGGCGTGGGCTGGGCGCGTCCGTACTTCGCGAGGCTAATTCTCGAGAAGCCTAGAAAGCTACCTCACCTGCATCATCTGCAGGGTTGCACAGCTGGTTCCACGCAGTGCCAAAGTGTGAGATTTGTTCTTCAAGGCCCACCATCACACGACCGACTGCAATTCCTTCGAGCGCTCAGTTAATCCCCAGCTCGCTGGCGAAAGTTTCAGATAGCCGCGCGGTTGCCCATTGCAGTGATTGATGCTGAATTCGACCAACACGCAAGCTGGGGAAGCGACAAGCCACAAAATGTTTAAGGTCGGGCTTTCGGGATTTCGCGTTTTTGAGCAGACGCAAGAGGTCGAGATCCGTCCGATAACACTATTGACGGGCGGAAATAGCAGCGGAAAAACGAGCTTCATGGCAGCCGTCCGCATGCTGTCGGACTTGTCCGAATGGATGACCGGCGCTGCTTCTTTTAACAAGGACCCGTTCTTCCTGGGTTCCTTCGATCAGGTCGCTCATCACCGCGGCGGTCGCTACGGCCGTGTCAAGCAATTCACCCTCAGCGCTAGCGGCACGCCGAACGATGAACCTTTTGCATTTCCTTCGCCGCGTACGGATAGGATCAAGCTTCCATCCGCCGCACACATCAGTTTGACGTACAAGAATCGGTTTGGGCAGCCGGCCCTCGCGTGTTGTTCGTATTCCAGCTCCGCCTCTAGTGTTGCCTTTGAGTATTCCGGCAATTGGGAGTCTGCAACTCTAACCTCCAAAATTGACGATAATGTCGATGTAACACAAATATCTGGAAAAGAGTTGCCACCACCCGACTTAGTTTCATCGCAGGGCCTTTATCTTACAAATATTGTTGAGCGTCTTTTGTTCTCTCGCCACGCTCAAAACATGAGAGCTGAGGGCGCCCCTATTGATCTGTTAAGCCTTGTTACTCATTTCCGTTCTGCTCTTAATATGCTGCCCCGGATAGGATTTGCAGGTGCCCCAGTTCGTACCCGACCTCTGCGGACCTACGACCCTACGGAAAGTGCGCCTCAGAGCGAGGGGTCACATGTTCCGAGTTTGATGGCTCAGCTTGCGCGCACGCGGCCGTCCGAATGGGCCAAAACTCGAAGCGAGATTGTGCAATTCGGCCAGAGTTCGGGGCTGTTTAAGGACATCGAAGTGAGATCACTTGGACGCGGCGATAGTGACCCGTTCCAAATTAATGTTGTCATAAATGGACCAAAAAGAAATATCGTAGACGTTGGATACGGCGTTAGCCAGGCCATTCCAATAATATTCGAACTTTCCCGTCGACGCGATGACTCGTTATATATTATGCAACAGCCTGAGGTTCATTTGCATCCTGAGGCACAAGCGGCGCTTGGAAGCTATGTCGTTCAAAATATAAATAAACAGCCTGGATATGTAATGCTAGAGACACATAGTGATTTTCTAATTGATAGAATTCGCCGTCACATTCGTGAAGGTCTGATCGCGCCGGAACATGTTTCGCTCTTATATTTTCATCGCGAAGGATTCGCTTCTCTTATATCAAGGTTAGAAATATCTAAAGCGGGCGAAATTATTAACGCGCCCGATGGCTATCGATCCTTCTTCCTGCGCGAACAAATTGCTAATTTGTCATCCTAATGTGCTTGATTGTGGACACCAATTGCGCTGCTAAAATGTTTTCTGACGCAGAGGAAGCAAAACCGATTCAGGCGTGGCTATTGAAATCACGTTCGGCAATAGCAATTGGTGGCACCGTAATGGCAAACGAATACAAGCTAATGCATAAATTCCTTAGCCTTCTGGCGACGCTAGACAGTGGCGGAAAAATTCGTCGATATGAAGATGTGGTGGTTGATAGAGAGGTGGAGAGTCTAGAAAAGTTAAAAATATGCTGTTCAAATGACACGCATATAGTTGTTCTCGCCCGGGTTTCGGGAGCCAGAGTCCTTTACAGCCATGATAATGACCTTCACTCTGATTTTCGTAACCGCGCAATACTAACACCAAGAGGAAAAGTATATCAGAGCGCGAATCATAAGCACCTGTTAAAACAAGCCCCAGCCTGTGCACTTTAGTTCTGTTGTTGGGAGCCACTTAAACCCTTAAATCGGTCGACAGTATACCCTTTTTCTTTTCAGTTGGCCACATAGTGACGTAGGCGAAGTACGATCACAGGCGAAGTAATGTGACAGGGTCACGTGTCACCTACGCCTGTAACAGGCGGTTGGCCAGTTCAGCTTCATATCGCCTCGTCCAGTCGAGGCAGGCGGCAGCCCATTCCGCCATCGCGGTGTTTCCCGTCCGCAGCCCCTCTTTGGCCAATGCCGCTTGGCGGTGAATCATGGCGTCTAAGACGGCTGAGATCTCCAGATCACCGTAGGACGCGAGGAACAGCCTAAGGCGGCGGCTTTGCTCCGAGGGCGACACTGCCGGTGATCCGAAATCCAACCAGAGCCAGGCGGCGTAGCCGAGGTCGTGGGCGCGGGTTCCCGGCGCTGCAGCGTCGAAATCGATGATGGCGACGGGGAGCCTGTGTCTGAATACAAAATTGCAGGGGGACAGGTCGTTGTGACAGACGGTTTCGGCGTCATTGGTCACCAGATCGGTGGCGAGATCGTGGAACCTCCGAATCAGCGCCGCTGCGGCGGATATCGCATCATCGTCGAAGATGCTGAGCTCGGCGGGAACGTTCCCCTCGATATATGAGAACACCTCACGGCCGCTCTCGTCGGCGCCGAGGGATAGAGGAGCGCCGTCGAATCCCTTTGCCGTCAGGTGTCCCAGCAGCCGCCTGATGAAATCGGAGTTGGCCTTCGCCGGGCGGCGCACCGTGCGGCCGATACGGACGACGCCGGCGGTCATCCGGCCGCCCTCGAGCGGCGTCTCCGCGAGCAGGTTGGAATCGCAATCTATCATGGCACGGCGCCGGCCAACGCCGTGCGCAGTCCGTCGGAGTCCGCCTTGATCGCCCGCAATAGGGTCCGCGCCGGACCGCTGGGCCGTTTGGCGCCACGTTCCCATTCCTGGACGGTGCGGATGCTGAAGTCATAGGCGGCGGCGAACCGAGCCTGAGTCATCCCCGCCGCGCGCCGGCTGTCGCGCACATCGATCTCCGGCGCCATGTCGGGCGCGGCGCCGGGATTGGCGGGGATCTGGCGGGCGATGTCATTGTCAGTCATGGCGTCGATCCGCGTCCAGTCGGTCGCCGCCAGGGCGTCACGCGCGGCCTTGCTGAGGGTTTTGTCCACGGCGTTTCACGTCTCTTCAGTTGGCTAATCGCGCAGAAATGTATAAACGATTATAATAACTTCGTCGCGTTCTCGTGGAATTTTGCCATGACTATCACCATCATCACGAGCCGAGATTTTAATCAGGAAACCGGCCGGGCCAAGCGGGCCACGGCCGAGGGGCCTGTGGTCATTACCCATCGGGGTAAGCCCACGCACGTGCTGCTGAACGTCGCCGACTATGAGCGCATCGTTGCCGGTAAGGCGACGATAATCGAGAAGCTGGGCTGGCCTCCCGGCATCGAGGACATTGACATCGCGTTTCCGAGGTCCCGCGAAGGGCCGCGAGAGGTCGATCTCTCCTGAGTGCTTTCTTGAATTATTCGAGAAATTCCCTAAATTTGGGGATGAGAGGTGCTCATGCCCAGTGTCAAAGTATCGTCAGGTGACTTCCTAAAATCCTACGGTCGTTTCACCGAGACGGCTCTTCGCGAGCCCGTGATGATCACGAGCCACGGTCGGGATCGGCTCGTCCTTTTATCGGCGGACGAATATCGGCGCCTCAAGGATAAGGACCGCACACCGCTTTATCCCTGGGAACTGAGCGATAGCGACCTGATGGCCCTTGAAACTTCCGAGCCGCCAGCTGCCGCGGGCGAATTCGATCACGAACTGAAATAGCCGTTGAGGTTGCCAGACCCGACGCCTGGGCTTGTCATCGGCTATGCATATTTGTGGCGAAACGAAGCGGTTCGGGGCCTGGAAGAGGGGCTGAAGGACCGCCCCTGCGTCATTGTCTTGAGTGTGAGGACCGTTGATGGGCGGACCGTGGTCACCGTCGCGCCCATCACCCACAGACCGCCAGAACGGCGTGACCATGCCGTGGAGATACCCAGCGCAACCAATACCCGACTTGGCCTGGACAACCAGCGGTCGTGGATCATCGCCAGTGACCTCAATAGCTTTATTTGGCCGGGCGTCGATCTGCGCCCGACGCGACGCGGTGGGAGCCATTGCGACTACGGCCTCCTGCCACGTGGGCTTTATCGCGATGTCCGGGACAAGGTGCTTTGGCTTGCACGGCAGGGTCGCGCGGCGCTGATAGCCCGGACCGAATAGTTCTCTGACCCGATTGCGTCTCGCGAAACCGGTGACACGAACAACGATCTCTCATCTGTCAGCATTCACACTCCAGCGGTCATTTTCGAGTTGATGCAACTCCGCGCTCACTGCGTTCGGCTGGTCGTCTTTGCGTCCGCCGCTGGCGCTGCGGCCGCCGCCCCGGTAGCCGGGGCCTCGGGGACGGGCTCCTTGAGGAGCGGCAAGACGATGGCGTTGAGACTCTGGAGATCGAACGCGGCGGCGCGGGCATAGACCAGCTTGCCGGAGCGATCGATGATGTAGTTCGTCGGGACGGCGCCCAGGTCCCGGTAAGGGCCCTTCAGCCGCCTCACAAAGGGGATCGTCAGGTGGGCGGCCACGGGACGCAGCTTGCTTTCCGGGAGCGAATCCTCCGTGGCCACCGCCAGAACCTGAAAGCCGTAGGGACTGTAGGCCTTGAACGCGGTCTCAAGCAGGGGGAGTTCCTGTCGGCAAGGGCCGCACCAGGTCGCCCAGAAATTAAGGATAATCACATTGCCCTTCAGATCCGCCAACTTGACGGTGTGCCCGCCGAAAGTGGTGACCTCGAAGTCGGGCGCGGGCTGTCCCACCCTGGGCGTCGCGAGGGTCTGGGTCGCCAAGGCCTGCAGCGCCACGACAGCGGCGATCATCGCTCCGCAATTGCGCATGGATCACCTTCGGGAATTCCGCTGTTACGGTTAGATCTATCACCGTCGTCGGCGGTGACTATGCGGGCGGCGCCAAGGTGAGCCTTACGCCGAGCGCCTTCAAGGCTTTGGTGACGGTCGACAGCGTCGGTTTACCGCCGAGATTGGGGTGTGTCTCCTCATCTCCTCCGCTATAGCTCCCAAAACGCAGCGTCCTTGGGAGGTCTTCATGCGTCTTGTGTTGCTCGCCGCCGCCGCCGCCGCGGCCATCTCCACCGCCCCAGCCGCCTTCGCCGCCGACGCCGCAGCGCCCGCCATTGTCCATTACGGGACCTGGGGCGTGGACCTGACGACCGAAGATAGGTCCGTCGCGCCCGGCGATAACTTCTTTCTCTATGGCGAGGGCGGGTGGCTGGCCAAGGCGGTGATCCCGCCGGACCAGACTTCCACCGGTAGCGGCCGGGCGGTGCGGGATCGCACGGAACTTGAGCTCCGGACCCTGATCGAAACCGCCGCGAAGGACCCTAAGACGCCGGAGCAGGCCAAGATCGGCGGCCTTTACGCCGCCTTCCTGGACGAGCCGCGGCTGGAACAGCTGGATGCGAAACCGCTACAGGCTGATCTGGCTGTCATCGCCGCGGCGCCCGACCGGGCGGCCCTGTCGCTGATCATGGCCAAGACCTATGGGGGCTTTGGCCGGTCGGTGTTTGGGGTTGGCATCCTGCCCGATCCGAAGAATCCCGAGATCAACACCCTGGCCGTCGGCCAGGATGGGCTCGGACTGCCGGACCGGGACTATTATCTGAAAGCCGAATTCAAGGCCCAGCGCGACGCCTATCTGGCCTATATCCAGCGCACCTTTGAGATGATCGGCTATCCGGATCCGGCCGCGTCCGCCGCCGCCGTCCTGGCCTTCGAGACCCGCATCGCCGAGGTCAGCTGGGCGGCAGATGAGCGGCGGGACATCGAGAAGGTCATCAATCCGATGACCCTGGACGAGCTGCAGGCCTATGCGCCTGGGATCGACTGGCGCGCTCATTTCGCGGCGGCGGGCCTCCCGCCGGTGACGAAACTCGTGGCGGGCGAGAAGAGCGCCATCCAGAAGATCGCGGCGATCTATGCCGAGACCCCACTTTCAACCCTGAAGGCCTGGGAGACCTTCCAGACCGCCAGCAGCGCCGCGCCCTATCTCTCCAAGCGCTTCGTCGATAGCCATTTCGAATTCACCAAGGCGCTGAGCGGGGTGACGACCGAGAGGCCCCGGTGGAAGCGCGGGGTCGATCTGGTGGACGGGAGTCTGGGCGAGGTTCTGGGCCGCGCCTATGTGGAGGCCTATTTCCCGCCGGAGTCGAAAGCCAAGATCCAGGATCTGGTGGCCAATCTGAAGACCGCCATGGGCCACCGCATCGAGAACGCCGCCTGGATGGCGCCCTCGACCAAGGCCGAAGCCCTAAAGAAATTGGCGAAGATGGACGTGCAGGTGGGTTATCCGGACAAGTGGCGCGACTATTCCGGCCTGAAGATCGACCCCACCGACCTCTATGGCGACGTGCAGCGGAGCGAGGCCTTCGAATGGGCCTATGGCGTCTCCGACCTTGGCAAGGCGGTGGATCACAAAAAGTGGGGCATGACGCCTCAGACAGTGAACGCCTATAATGGCGGGCTGGAAAATCGGATCGTCTTCCCCGCCGCCATCCTGCAGGCGCCCTATTTCGACGCCTCGGCCGATCCCGCGGTGAACTATGGCGCGGCGGGGGCTATCATCGGCCACGAGATCACCCACGGCTTCGACGACCAGGGCCGCAAGATCGACGACACCGGGGCGGTGCGCGACTGGTGGACGCCCGAGGACGCCAAGCGCTTTCAGGAGCAGGCCGCCAAGTTCGGCGCGCAATATGATGCGTACGAGCCGGTGCCCGGCTTCCACGTCAACGGCAAGCTGACCATGGGCGAGAACATCGCCGACCTGGGCGGCCTGCTGGAGGCTTTGGACGCCTATCACGCCTCCCTCCATGGCCAGCCGGCGCCGGTGATCGATGGCCTGACGGGCGATCAGCGCTTCTTCCTGGCCTTCGCTCAGGCGTGGCAGACCAAGACCCGGCCGGAAAACGCGAAGCAACGCCTCACCACCGATCCGCATTCTCCGCCGGAGTTCCGCGTCATCGGCCCGACTCGCAACATGGACGCCTGGTACGCGGCCTTTGGCGTGACGAGCGGCAAGTACGCCCTGACGCCCGACGACCGCGCCCGGATCTGGTAGGTCCGGCACGGGGAGGGCGTCATGGTCGTGTTCTTCGGAGGGTGGGCGCCTCGCGAAACCCTTAGCCGCTGACCTCCGCATCGCGTGGCGCGCGGGCGCCGCAGGAGGCGCACACCCGGCCTGGGCCCTCGCCGGTCAGGGCAAAGTCGCCGCAGGCGGGGCAGACGTCGCCGGCGTCGGGGTCGCGAGCGGCGGGAGCGTTGGCGCGGGCGAGGGGGAGGAAAACGAGATTGTCGGGGGCGGCGCCGCGGGAGAAGCCCTTGGAGATGAAGCGGGCGACCGGCTGGGGCTCATTCGCTCCCGCGCCCAGGCCGTCGGCGTCCATCTGAGCGGGGTCCACCGTGGCGAGGTCGGTGCGGTCGAGATAAGAGACGCCCAGTTCCCGAAACACATAGTCGAGGATCGAGGTGGCCGAGCGCACCTGATCATTGCCCGTCACCGCGCCGGAGGGCTCGAAGCGGGTGAAGACGAAGGCGTCGACGAATTCATCAAGCGGCACGCCGTATTGCAGGCCGATGGAGACCGCGATGGCGAAATTGTTCATCAGGGACCGGAAGGCCGCGCCC
>Ga0116227_10013949_pt1 | contig 12430 bp, 8 predicted proteins | sample S1TSphgellanicum_FD_89693 | JGI IMG/M metagenome (GOLD analysis project Ga0116227, IMG submission 89693) | Host-associated microbial communities from peat moss isolated from Minnesota, USA - S1T2_Fb - Sphagnum magellanicum MG | ecosystem: Host-associated > Plants > Peat moss > Unclassified... | reverse complement strand
GGAAAATATTAGGAACCCATTGGGAACTTGAAAGGAACATAGTGCGAACACATTGGGAAGTCGGGAAAAATGAAAAAAAATCTCTCCTCCCCCCCACCCCAAAACATAAACCTTGAGTGCATGCTTGGGCCTTCCCATTGCCTACATGAAATTTTTCTTTCTAAAAGACTTCATCACCATTTTTGGCATGGGCTAACGCCCCTTGCAAAGAACACCTCACTTATTCAGTGTTGGGGCACATTTGATTTTTAAAAATAATTGATGAGTAGAAGTGGACAAAATGGACTTTGATACATAACACTTTAGTCTTTTGCTTATTTGATCATTTTACTTGCAAAATGGGTTTACAGACTAGTATCTCTTATAAATCTACTATGTGGTTCATTAATTATCTTGTGTGTTTTATGTGTTGTTTGCTAATTGCTACTATATGTATTGATTATTAATTTGTGTGTATTGTGTTTATTTGTGTCTTTGTCTTATGTTTCCAATTTCCAATCTATTGGTTTTTTTTATGAATATGACTTAAGGACCATATGAAAGTTGAAACAAATGAATTTTTTTCTAAAACCTAAAACCATAACATGACAAAATTATTCATTTTAATTCACCATTTAACAATCATTTTCAAAGGAGTTGAATTTTTTAGGTGCAAGCAATATTTGTTTAGTTGAAGAACTTCCCAGAAAAATCCTTTGAAAATATTTTTCTTTTAAATTTGTTTCCTACTCAAAAAAATGCAAGTCCCAAGCTTTGTATTTGTCAAAGACCTAAGCTTGTAAATGTGTGTTATGTGTTTTTCTCCCTAAAAAATGCAAATATTTGATGGTTTTTTATTTGTCAAATATCCGTGACATAATTTTCAAAAGGGATTTATCAAATAACCTAGTCAAGTAACATGAATATTCCCGTCCAATTTTTTTTTAGAAAATTGAATCATATATCTAGGTAAATCATATAACCAAAACCATGCCCCCACCTTGTAATCACTTATCATTGGGTTTTTAGAACCCAAACCTAAATGGTTCTTTAACATTTACACTGCAAACACTTCGACCCAATTGTTTTTTTGAGTTTTTTTCCCTTAATGTTTGAACTCAATTAATGTTCCAAAATAAAATACCCATCCCATTAGTATTTATGTTCTACACATTGTTAAAGGTTGGAGATTTTACTAGTATCAATTTTTATAACATATTAGCTTTTAGGAATTTTAGATGTAACTAAAACCAATAACTTATCAAAATGTTTTAGCCAATTATCAAAATTTATAAAAAAAAATCAACTTGCCTATCCAAAGAACCTAACATGTCTTCAAAAGTTTTTTTTATAGTTCCAATCTCAATTCTATATTTAACATAAGGCTAGTTCTACCAATTCCAACAAATGGATGTTAGCTTAGGTTTGGGGGAAAAAAAATTGAATCAAACCCTTCAATTTAACCTTGCAAATAGGAGAACCCCCCAACACTAGTCAAAATCATCCATGAAATTAAACTATATAACCCATTATTGTGTTAATTATTTACATATATTCATTAAATATTGGATTATATAAAATATAAATTCAAGATCAAAATATTGATAATATATATTTTGTTAATGTTAATGACATATTGTGTTATAGAATTTAATGTGCTCAAATGATTGTCTTATTATTCCTTTATTTACTTGTTGAATTTAATTTCATTGTTAAAGATAAGGTTTTAATTAATATTTTTTATAAATGTTGGGTTGGTTTTGTTTGAGGGTATGACACGAAGCTTTAATGGAACATTTGATCAAATTTAGTTTCAATCATAATGTTTTGTGCTGATAACATAATCATTTGTATTGTGTTTTTTCATGATTTGTAATTATTAATGACACACCATTTCAAAATATTAAAAAAATTCTAAAAACCAATGGTGTTTTCATACATGAAAGTTCTTGTTTCCATATTTTCATTGAACACGAGCTAACATTTTGTTGTATGTGCAATAGGATTTATATGTGGTGACTTGAAAGTTAAAGGTTGAAGGTTAACAAATGGTAAAAATGGTTATTTAATTAGGGTCTAGAGCATGAGGTTACAATAATGATAAGCTTGTGTCAACTATTGGCTATGGGGGTTAAAGGCCAAAAGTCAACTTGTCAAGGATTTAAATTTTAGAATATATATTTAACCCATAAATATTAAGGAGAATCGATTTGGTCTTCCAAGCCCCTAGTACTCCTAGGTGGGAGCTATGGTTTCAATATTTGACATATATGGGTTGTAGATTCCATGGCACTAAATAAGGCCCACCCTTGAGGTGAAATTGTTTTGTGTTTAATTACATGTTATAAGAATTTTTGTGAGTTGCCCAACGTGATAGGAAGTTTTGGCTAACTTTGCACAACACTAATGTGAAAAGTTTTATTGCTCAATAAAGATATTTGTAAAAGGAAAAAAGTTTAAAATGAAAAGCAACAATCTTCCAATTAAGGGGGTGAGCTCATAGTGAAGTCAACATGTGTCAACAAAAAAAAACATGATTGTAAACACACCTTAAAACTCCTTTCCCCCCTAGGTGATAAAATGAGTTTCAACTTGAATTTTACTTTTCTTTCATTTTCGTTGTCATTCTTGTGAATGTAGTGTAATAAATGCCCTTTATGAAAAAAAAATTGCATTTCACCTTCCTTTATGAGAAGACTGCACCTATTCACTTCAACTTTGTGTTCTTTTGTGAATAATCAACATTTAAGGACAATTTTTTTTTTCAAAGTCTAGGAAGGATCCAAAATCAAGATTATTCCAAAAATATTAAAATTTAAACATTTTGAAAACAAAAGTTGAATCAAATGATGGAATGCCATTCCTAGTCATAGTCCCAAACTATTTAAAAATCTTGTTTGCTCCAAAAAAGACGAAAATCAATTTGGATAGCCAACTTTGACCATCTATTATTCATTAATTTCAAATCCTTTTTGGAACTTTTTCCCCACATGATTTATATGCATGTCTTCTATCCACCACCAACATTTTACAATAAATGGAGCACAAATTTTCAATCCAAGTCCCCCGAAACTTGCAATTTTGAAGATTGTTTGAACTTTGAATAACTAAAATTTCATCCTTGGCAATTTCCATTTATCATCCAAATCTCATTTTGTTTCTATTGAAACATTTAGCTTGGAGTCCTTTACAACTCCAATTAGTCAACATTTCAAAAAATTAACATTTTGCATGATTTTAAAGTGCATTTGTGGGGTCGGGGCTTAGTGCATTTTTTGGGATTGGAATTGTTTTGGTCAATTATCAATTAAAGTTTAAGGTTTAGTGAATGCGGAGGGAATGGAGAAAATGATTTAGATTCTAAGGTATGAAATTAGGGATGTGGGATAACATTGTTTTGAGGAAATGTGTGGTGATAAGGGTAAACAATTCAAGGTTTAAGATGTAAGTTATGAATTTAACAATCATGGATATGTAATATTTTTCCAATCATGTCAAAAACAATCACATGTACATATGTGGATTATCTTTAAATAAATATTTTAACTAAACATAAATTATTGCACATTTTGAGATTTTGGATAAGTTAAAATCAAAATTTATTTATTATCAATATATCATTTTAACATATTCAAAAAAAAGTTTAAAAATTTTACATTATTAGTAATGTCAAACCAATTTTAATTAAAAAATATGATAACCAAATTTGAAATTAATGGATCAAACATTAATGTTATAGATATATTTTCAAAAAAATGAAATTAATCATGACTTGACCCATATATATATATATATATATATATATATATAATTGTTCTTGCAACTAATCCATTATGTGAATGAATGGATGTACATATCATTCACAAAATTTATTAAGGTCACAAATGTGAATTTTAAGTTGTTCCATGTTATTACAAATTGCACACAATGCCATGCGCAACATATAAATTTTTTCAATATTCATAGTATTTGAAACCCAATTGTTGAAAACAATTAAGTTCAATACAATTGAAAGGTGAGTGGTTCATATGGATTACCATACTTTATATTACCATACTTACAATTCATGTTTAACACAAAATAATATACAAAAGGTTTAGTTGAAAAAAAGGAAAATTGTATGATATTTGTCAAAATTGTTGAAACTCAAACTCTTGACTTTTAAAAAACTGTTTATTTATCTCAACCATTAGACAATTAGAAAAAATGCACAACAAAAATGTATACTTTGCATAATTGTTTTTCATATGTTGAAATTTGAAATGGTCTAATTTCATTTTTCTAAAATACATAATATATTTAACAAGGATCTGCCAAATATTGGTCATAGGTACAATATATGATGTTATGACATTTCCATATATCTAATGTTCTAAATTTGGTTAAAATTGACTTTGGTGAATTATAATTTCAAAATTTAAGTAAAATTTTTGAAAGTTTTTATATGTGTGATCCAACAATGGCTTTTACAAATATTATGAAAATCATATGTTTGTCAAATTCCAAATTGAAATAACCTAAATTTGTATACCTTGTCTTATTCCTTATTTGTGGTACTTTGAAAATGTTTGTATAACATAGGAAAAAATATATTAAGTTTAAAACATTTTGAAAGAAAAAAACTTTTTTTTTTCTTAGAAATTTTTTGGAATTATTAAGTATATTTTTAGAGGCAATTTGCATGTGATTAATTTATATACAATTTCATTTTATAAATTTAAAACTTAATATTTTAATTATTTAAATGGATAAATGCACAACACAACATTTTGGATCCAAAACCTTGTTTTGAATGGCATGTTTAAACTTGTTAATGTAAAGCAAACCACTTTACAATCACACATACATGTCAAACTATCAATTAATTATGCAAAACAAAAATGTTTAACTTATATTATGATATGTTCATTAAAAGAAAAAGTGAAACACTTTAATTCAAACTACTAGTTTAGCATGTGTTGTTGAGCCAAATGTAAATTAATTACTCAACCAAATTTTCCTTGTAAATTTTTTTTTTGAAATTAAATTGAATTTCCAATTACAAAAACTACTCAAAATTCAATATCTCCCACACCTTAGGTCACCTTCATTAAATCCTATTCATCAATGGCTTTCCAACAATATTAAAGATGCACCCAAATTCCATTATGAATGTTAGTTTTGACTTAAATAAAATTTTAGTGAAAAAATTGTTCAATATTTAATAACTTTTCCACCATAGGTTGAAAGATTATGAAATCAACTTATGCACCCCTACTCATAAAGGACTTTCTAGCAATACCAAGAGCATGGCTAGAAATGCCTTTCTAATGAACGTGGCAAGAGATGCCATGGTGTGGGAAATTTCAACATGACGAACAAACAAAACAAGCAGCTCATCATGTAATGGCTCTACCCAATGTTATATGACCATGATCAATATTTTATTCCAAAGGCCAACTCCTTAAGAAGGAAAATAAAGAATCTTAAGGAGTATTTTATTTTTAAAATTGAATATTCAAAATTAATTAATTGTTTGGGAGGCATGTGCCAAATGTGCCAAGGTACTATAATATAAAAAATGTTTGGAATCCAAAATATTGAAAATTGAAATGTTTGAATTCCAATGTGTGAATATTGAAAGCTGAAAACTAAAATTTGAAATTTATATGTGAAATGAATCTAAAAATTTGAAAACTAAAATGTTTGAATTGGGATGTGTGAATATTTAAAGTTGAAAATTGAAATTGAAATTTTAAATATCTATGTGAAGCATTTGGAATTTGAAAATTTGAAATTTGAAATGTTTGAATTTGGATGTGTGAAAACTAAAAGTTGAAAGTTGAAAACTAAAATTTGAAATTTATTTGTGAAATGTCTGGAAGGAACCTAAAATTTTGAAAATTGAAATATCTGAATATTGAAAATTGAATACTAAAAATTGAAAACTAAAATGCTTGATCCAAACACATTGCGCATACGGGCAAAAAAATTATAATATAGTCTATTCACACAAACATCCCCACAAGGTTATTATTTACTTTGAACCTTTGAAGCTAGAGTAAACCTGGAATATATTCAGATATGGGTTGTTACACATATAGGTTGAGAGGTTACGTGAACTCTAACACCATAATTTGTTCTCAAGTCATGATAGATTGGTGTATCTAAATACCATGAAATTTAGGAGTTTTAAAAGAAAAATGATTGCCTTACTAATTTATTTCACATACAAGTTGGGCCACAAGGTTTCATCATTACCAACAAGCAAAAACAAGGCCTAGATAATCTTGAAGGTAACAATAGAAAATCAGGACAATACGGGGACCACTTTTAAACTACTCCTAACATAAATACATATAGAATAAGATTTGTTAGAGACCAAGAACATGCATAGAACACAACTCAAATCATGGACTAAATGTGCAACAAAGGGGTCACACACCTAGTTGTGCCATCAAAAAGAGGTGGGTACTTTGACAGTAGTAGCCTTTCCCCACAAAAAACCTAGAAAATTAAAACACAAGACATATATATAGATATGACATTACAAAGAAAACTCAACAAATAACAAGTTGAAGCTAACTATTGTGTTAGATCCTGCAAGAGTAAGATATGGTCATAATCTTATGAATATCATTCACAAAACATCAAGCTATCACCTTCACCATGAAGGTTGTTGCCATGATTTTTTCCCCACTAGCTTCATCAGCTCCTAAATAACAAGATAACCACAACACCTTAAATTACACAATTTAACTCTTTTATGAACCACCCATAACAAAAAAACAAACAAAACTAATGTTTGCCACACTTTAAAGAAATTTGTCATCACCATAATGCCTTTCTTGCAACATAAGAGTTTTGAAATGCAGCAAACTCATGCACAAAAGAATACATGACAACAAAATTTTGAGTTAACAATAGTTTGCATTGAATGCATGCACAAAAAACCTCTTTTGATGCATTATTATCCCTTTCTTTCTTTAAACCCAAAAAGAAAGAGGGACATATTTGCAGAGGATATCTGCTGGAGTGATATGCAACTCATAAAAAAATAGTCGGCTGCAGGATTATTATTATTTTTTGCATAGGGAAATTAACTTTTAGAGCATGAAAAAATTCCTTTCACACATAAAACTTAGACTTGTGGAAAGAAAGAAAAAACAAGTTGCTTGCATGATTAGCTCGTGTGGTGCATGATGAAGCAACTAGGTGCCTAGAGTGGCCTTGGTAGTCAAGTTTCCTTTTGTCCATTTTAAGCATCTAAACCATGTGATGATGATGATTCCTACTGTTCGAAATTCCTTTTGTCATTGTACTTGGTATTTGGGGGAAACCATAAGTTGTTGATGTTAAGGCTGATGACCAACTTTGGTCTTTAGCCTTTGGAGTCCTTGGTGTAGCCACCTCTGGAAAATAAAGATAGAAGAAGAGAAGAAGCACAATTGTAAGCAAAGATTGGACAAATATAGTTCAAGATTATGGGTTTTACACATAATTGTTGATCAAAAGCAAAAAATGCACACGTTCGAAGGTTCGAAACATGAACCAAAAGACAATTTTCTCATTGAAATCTATGAGGTTGTGCATAAGCCTTTTGAAGTATGTCAAAGAATTTACAATCACATATGGAGAAGAAGAACAACACAAGCATGACATCTTGATGTTGAAACAATAGTTGCTAGCATAATGTTGATGGATTGTGCAACAACAGCCCTAAGAAGTACATGAAGTATCAAACATTGAGGAAAAGAGCAACACAAGCATTTAGACACATTGAAGACCATATCTCATGTAGCTAGTTGTGTTTGTTTACTTTGAAAGATGGTGCTTTAAGCAACAAGGGGATGGAACCAAGCTTTAAAGTTGGGAGAAAAGAGATGACCATCCTAAGTGTCTAGGGTTTGAAAAGGAGCAACCATAGAGAGCAAACCCTTGTTGTCATGCTTATCTTATTACAAGACTTTGCCCCTTTTGTGAGCTTGGGCATTGGCATACAAAAAAAAGTTTTTCCCCTCTAGTAGTAGTTGAAAAATCATTCTAGTGAAAAACAATAATGAGATGTCCATTGATGATGACCTAACATGTCAAGCTTCCAGCAAAGGTACCAAGGAATGGTTTCAAGTTTTTGATGCTTGTCCGCACAGTTGTTGTTGTTCCGTTTTTGGCCCATTGTCAAAAGACATTCCTTGGATCTCAACCAAGGAAGGAAACTCCATTGTTTTGTTTGGAGCTTTGAAAGACTCAAGTGCAACGAATCAATAAGTGGCGAGGTTGCAATAGTTTGTTTAGGTGAGTACCATATGATAGGGACTTTATTCCAACTTCAACATTTTCTTGCATTCCCTTGGATTTCTAACTAACTGCATGAGCCTCATTACATCCTTCATTCCCTTCTTCTTCTTCTTTTTCTAGTTCTTCTTTTTCACTTTTCTTCTACAACAAAAGGAAGGAGTAACCCACTGCTACTAAACCAAGAGATGGTGGATTGCATCAAAAACACAAAAAATAGTGTGTCAAAATGTAGTTGGCTTTATAAACATGCATGGTACACCAAAGAGATGAAATCCAATGTCAACTTTGTTTTTGCATCCTGAAAATGGTTTTGGTTTTTTCTACTGCAACAAAAAAGATGTAATCCCATTCCTGTACCAAAAAACATGCATGTGGATTCTACTTCATCAACATGTATAACATTGATATTCATGACAAGAATGTGATTGATGATCACAACAAACAAGTAGGTGGGTCGTTGCCATCTTTGAATTTCAATAAGGATTCCAAGATTCTTCTTGAGCAAATTGAAGGCAATTGAATTTTTGAAGAAACCATGGATCACACATAGTTTCACAATTGTGTAGAGTGCTCTGCTTTTTGTCAACAAGGAAGCGGAGTTCGAACTTGGTTTTGAAAACCAGATATGGAACATAAATAATGTTCTAATCATGATGATAGCAAGCTTGCCAATTGTTGCCAAAATCCATCATGGAAAACATTGTGGTAAAGGATGGGACTAGAAAACATACATAACAATTGTAATCTTAATTTGGAAATTATGTGATGTGAAAAGAATGAAGAAACTTAATTATATGGAAAGCAAAATTTACAACGACACATTTCGTCAAGGTGGGGATGGTAACCAAAGAAAATGCCACTGTAAAAGCCAAGATCCCAATGAAAATAACAACAACAAAAGTGGCTTTGGAAGTAGTTGCTCATGCAACTAGTAGGGTTGTGGCTTTTGTGTAGGTTGAACTTAGGAGGAGGAAAATTACAAGTGCACAACCTAGATTCTTTGAAAGTTCTTCGAAGTTGTTGTAAACTTTTGTAGCTTTAGAAAGTTAAACAAAAGAAAGGATCTTGGAAAGGATAGAGGTGAAAACATAGAGGACAGAAGAGGACCATGCAGGACATAATAGTGGTGGAACAAGAAGAACAGAAGCAGCAGCAACATCTTTTGATGATGAATATAGTTAGAGGTGTAATTCCAATAGTAGAAAGTTTGGTTGAAGAAGATAATCCTTTCAGCTTTTGCAATGGTTATCAAAACTTATAATGTTCAACTACTTGAAAAGTTAATGTACTTAAGGTTACATCTATCTAAACATAAAAAATTTCATCCATGTGAAAATTTTCATTTTGTGAACATTTGTCCTCTGCACATTGGCTAATGAGTGAGCCAAAATTTTATTCCCAAGTCCAAATCTTGCGCAGATACGTAATCTCTTCCCTATGTGCAAAACTAACAAACAAGGGGTGTGTCACATTGTGGCCTCGCCATTTGCATTAAAAAGTATTTTAAGGAGAAAGAAGAATAATGGAAACTCAAATATTTCAGCATGCATGCAAAGTAATCTTCAAAAAGTCCTCTAAAAGAAACCAAAATCCTTCAAGATATTATAACTCTAGAATTAATCTCAAGTTTCAGCACAAGCCCAAATATCATCTTTCAAAAATCCTCATATAAAAATAGACCTAGTATTACCTAGGGGCCAAAATCCCTTAAGCTATTATACTTTATAATGAAAATAAACACAATATCCTTGCCTAAGTAGGCAAGACCAACAAACTACCTTCATAGATCGAGAACCGTGTGAGAAATTGCATGGTGTGTAGCCACTTGGGTCTGCATTTGGTCCATTGGGTGTTTGCTCAAAGACTTGAAATTGTGCATGTTGATGAATGGAGGCCAATCCTTATGGAACCTCTATTGCCAAAAAATTTATGGACTATGTATTAGTTATCTTGAGCTTGGCTACAGGCAGCAGTGGGCTATCTACCTGCAAGTGGAGGATTGGAGTTGGTGCACTAAGAGAGTAACTAGATGGCCCACTACAAGCCTTACCAAGGTGAAAGGTACCCAATAACAGGCCACATGAACCAGCACCTACAATGGGTAGGTACCTGCACCTACTTGAGTGAAGCCTCTTATTAGGGTCTATATTTAACCCAGGATCTGGGTGTTCCCAAAGGAAGGTGCCTTCCAAGGCAGGAGTCAAGTGAGGGACCCACACTGGGAACACCCTGCTCTGAGGCCATCATCCATTTGAATGAACCCCAATTGAAGGCCAGGTCGAACCAACACCCACCAGTGTATCATGAAGAATGGATGATAAGTGGTCAGGAAGCAGTTTTCCGTTGGGTTCCAGCTGCGCTTGCTAACCATGGTGATTAGCTCTGTTGCTTTATTTTACTATCTACCTACTAACAGCCCAGAAGCAGGTTGTTAGTGGGTAGGTAATGAAAAAACCCTTACTTATGTATAAAGTATTTACTTACCTAGTAGTTACCTATTGTCCTACTTATCTACCTACATAGGACTCTACCTATATATAAGACTGAATTCCTACTGAATTGTTTACCAAGGGGAAACCAGATATTAACTCAGTTAAGGTTCATCCACAACTGAGTACTAAGAAGCATCCAGTGGATAGTGCAATGGTGGGTGCTGGCTGACTGTGGCCCCCACTTATAGAACTCCAGGCACACTTGCAGAACCCCTCTCAGCTGTGTTAGCTGGGGAACAAGAACCCGATGAAAAAAAGTGTTCTGTTCATGTACCATCCATCCATCCATCCATGGTGGTCCGTTTGTAGGAGGTGCTGGTCTGCTATTGTAGAACCAATATGGCTGTAAATTACGTGCCCTGCATTTCTACTTATATAAAATAATTGGTGTCTGCACATGCTTGATTCGGTAATTCGTGATTGGCTGGAGCCCTCCCCCCTCCATCCCTTGAGAGCCATGAGTGGAAATATGTGCATTTATAAAAAAATTCAGCACAAGTCCTTACCATAAGCACAATATTACAAGAAAGTGTTAGGTACCTACAAAAGTGCTTAATTTTGAAGGTCAACAAGAACAGCCAGGCTATGGGTATAGCTGCCCTGCTTGGAACCAATAACTAAACACCACGTCAGCAAACTTTCTCAAGAAGGGCCCAACTAGCGAATAATCCGTTGGATGTTGTTGTTCGTCTCCAATGCCAAGAGGGCCCAAAGTTGGGGGTACAATCTATAACCCTTTGGGTCGTTGGTGGCGGTCCATGATCCAATGTGGACCTTGGATGAATGGCCTTTTGGAAGGATGATGTTGTTACCTATTCCATAAATCCAAAGTGGGCCAATTGGTTAATTAGCCTTTGGATGGATGATGGTGTTGGTCACGATCCAAAGTGAGCCTTGGATGAATATCCTTTGGAAGGATGATGATGTTTGTTACCTATTCCATAAATCCAAAGTGGGCCTTGGATGAATTAGTAGCCCTTGGACAGATGTGGATGTTGGTCTACAATCAAAAGTGAGCCTTGGATGTATATCTTTTGGATGGATGATGGTATTGATCCACAATCCAAAGTGGGGTCTTGGACGAATAGCCTTTGGATGGATGATGGTATTGATCCACAATCGAAAGTGGGTCTTGGACGAATAGTCTTTGGATGGATGATGGTGTTGATCCATGATCATAACTGGGCCTTGGATGGATGTACTTTGGACGGATGATGGTGTTTGTTCACGATCCGAAATGGGCCTTGGACAAATAACCTTTTGGATGGATGATGGTGTTGGTCCACGATCCCAAGTGGGCTCTCGACAAATCACATGGGCGGATGAACGGATGGAGGAATATGGATGAGAGTTGTGGCATATCAGGTTTTTGCATGGCCATCGAAGCAGAACTCAAACCAAACCAGGGACAGGCGAGGGGGGGCGCGGAGGGGGACGGAAACTGGCAATCGGTGGTCAGGGTTTGCTCTCAGAAAGTGTGCGCTTGGAGCTCGGATCTTGTTGCATCAAAAAAATCCCTCGCACGCACGCACGCAGTTCCTCAAGCCAAACTGTCGCCGCTTGGTGTACCGAAGACGTCCAATACCTCTTTCCTCACTTGCGAAAACCTTCATGCATGTGTGCTCGGTTGTGATGGAGGATTGATTAGTCTTTTTTTTTTTTTTTTTTTTTTTTTTTTTTTT
>Ga0116227_10013947_pt1 | contig 12434 bp, 12 predicted proteins | sample S1TSphgellanicum_FD_89693 | JGI IMG/M metagenome (GOLD analysis project Ga0116227, IMG submission 89693) | Host-associated microbial communities from peat moss isolated from Minnesota, USA - S1T2_Fb - Sphagnum magellanicum MG | ecosystem: Host-associated > Plants > Peat moss > Unclassified... | reverse complement strand
AGGGCCCGGTGGCCAAGATCATCGCGGTGATGGTCATCATCCTGACCGGCCTGAGCCTCGCCTTCGGGGACACGTCGGGCGGCTTTCGGCGGCTGATCCAGATTGTCTTCGGACTGTCGATCGCCTTTGCCGCCAGCTCCTTTTTCCTGTCCTTCTTCTCCTTCTCGGGCGGGGCGCTGGTCTGATGGTCGTCGGCGACGATCTGCCGCCCGGCTTTTATGCGCCGGTCCATCGCGCGCTGATCGAGCCGATCCTGTTGGCGGGCGCGCCGCGCGCGCTCGCCATCGTCAACGGCACGCTGGCGGGCGCCATCGGCCTTGGCCTGCGGCTATGGATCGCAGGCCTTGCCCTCTGGGCGGTCGGTCATGTGCTGGCGGTCTGGGCCGCCCGGCGTGATCCCCACTTCGTCGATGTCGCCCGGCGGCATCTGCGCTACCCGGTCTGGATGCAGCCATGATGAGTTTGCGCGAATATCGCGGGCAGGGCGCGCGCCTTGCCGATTTCCTCCCCTGGGCCGCGCTGGTCGCAACCGGCATAGTTCTCAACAAGGATGGGTCCTTCCAGCGGAGCCTGCGGTTCCGGGGCCCGGATCTCGATAGCGCCACGCCATCCGAACTGGTGGCGGTGAGCGCCCGGCTCAACGCCTTGCTGCGGCGCCTGGGTTCGGGTTGGGCGATCTTCGTCGAGGCCCAGCGGGTCCCTGCGGGAGATTATCCCGAGAGCCAGTTTCCCGATCCGCTGTCCGCGCTGGTCGATGCCGAACGCCGCGCCCAGTTCCATGAAGCGGGCGTTCATTTCGAGAGCGCCTATTATCTGACGCTGCTCTGGATGCCGCCCGCGCAAGATGCAGCCCGCGCGGAAGGCTGGCTGTTCGAAGGCGCCGCTGCCGAGGCTGGTGGAGGCCGCGAGCATCTCGCCGCCTTTATCGATCGCGCGGCCCGCATCCTCCATCTGGTCGAAGCGATCATGCCGGAGGCGCGATGGCTCGATGATGGCGAAACGCTGACCTATCTCCATTCTACGATCTCGACGAAGCGTCAGCGTGTCGGCGTTCCCGACGTGCCGATGCATCTCGACGCGCTCCTTGCCGATGAGCCGCTGACCGGCGGGCTCGAACCCAGGCTTGGCGAGCATCACCTCCGGACCCTGACGCTCAATGGTTTGCCGGGATCGACCCTTCCCGGCCTGCTCGATGAACTCAACCGCCAGGCCTTTGCCTATCGCTGGTCGACCCGCGCGATCCTGCTCGACAAGACCGATGCGACCAGACTGCTGACCCGTATTCGGCGCCAATGGTTTGCCAAGCGCAAGTCGATGGGCGCGATCATCAAAGAGGTGATGACCAATGAAGCTTCGGTGCTCATGGACTCCGATGCGGGCAACAAGGCGGCGGATGCCGATCTGGCCCTCCAGGATCTCGGCGCTGATCAGGCCGGCTATGCCTATGTGACCGCAAGCATCACCGTCTGGGATCGCGATGCCGCGCGTGCCAGCGAGACGCTGCGGCTGGTCGAGAAGATCGTCCAGGGCCGCGATTTCACCTGCATGGTGGAAGGCATGAATGCGGTGGAGGCCTGGCTCGGCAGCGTGCCGGGCCATGTCTATGCCAATGTTCGCCAGCTGCCGGTCTCGACGCTCAACCTGGCGCATATGATGCCGCTTTCGGCGGTTTGGGCGGGGCCTGATAAGGACGCGCATTTCGCCGCGCCACCCTTGTTTTTCGGCAAGACCGAAGGCTCGACCCCTTTCCGCTTTTCGCTTCATGTCGGCGACGTTGGCCATACTTTGGTGATCGGGCCGACCGGTGCGGGCAAATCGGTGCTGCTGGCGCTGATGGCGATGCAGTTCCGCCGCTATGGCGCCAATCAGATCTTCGCCTTCGATTTTGGCGGTTCGATCCGCGCGGCCTGTCTTGGCATGGGCGGCGACTGGCAGGATCTGGGCGGCAGCGATGGCGAGGAGCAGGCGGTGTACCTGCAGCCACTGGCGCGGATCGATGATCCGGGCGAGCGGGCCTGGGCCTCGCAATGGGTTGGCGCGATGCTGACGGGCGAGGGCGTCACCTTGGAGCCGCGTCTCAAGGATCTGCTGTGGTCGGCGCTGACCTCGCTGGCCAGCGCGCCGGTGAGCGAGCGCACCCTGACCGGCCTTGCGGTCCTCCTTCAGGATCAGTCGCTCAAACAGGCTCTGGCACCCTTCTGCCTTGGCGGCCCATGGGGGCGTCTGCTCGACGCCGAAACTGAGCATCTGGGGCACGCTTCAGTCCAGGCTTTCGAGACCGAGGGGCTGGTGGGATCGGCCAGCGCCGGACCGGTGCTCTCCTATCTCTTCCACCGCATCGAGGACCGCCTCGATGGTCGGCCCACGCTGATCTTGATCGATGAGGGCTGGCTGGTCCTCGACAGTCCGGCCTTTGCCGCCCAACTGCGTGAATGGCTCAAAACACTGCGCAAGAAGAACGCCAGCGTGATTTTCGCGACGCAGAGCCTGGCCGATGTCGAGCGCTCCTCGATTGCCCCGGCGATCATCGAAAGCTGCCCGACGCGGCTGTTCCTTCCGAACGAGCGCGCGGGTGAGCCGCAGATCCAGGCGATCTACCGCCGCTTCGGGCTCAACGATCGACAGATCAGCATCATTGCGCAGGCGACGCCCAAACGGGACTATTACGTCCAGTCTTCGCGGGGCAACCGGTTGTTCGAGCTCGGCCTGGGCGAGGTCGCTTTGGCTTTCGCGGCCGCTTCTTCCAAGACCGATCAGCGCAACATCGAGAGATTGATGGCCGAGCATGGCGCGCAAGGGTTTGCCGCAGCCTGGCTGCAGCACCGTGACCTCGACTGGGCCGCCCAGATGCTGCCGCTCCACGAACCCACCGAAAACGTCGCGGGAGAGTCCGTGAAGAGCGCCGGACACTCCACCTTCAGGGAGAAAATCTCATGAACTTCTGTCATCGACGTCGTGTTCTGACGGCCGTCGCGGGGGTCGGGGCCATGCTGCTCTCGAGCGTGCCGGCGCGGGCGCAGTTCGGCCTCAGCATCGTCTACGACCCCAGCAATTATGCCCAGAACGTGCTGACGGCGGCGCGCTCGCTCCAGCAGATCAACAACCAGATCCAGAGCCTCGAGAACCAGGCGACAGGCTTGATCAATCAGGCGAAGAACCTCGCATCGCTGCCCTACAGTTCACTCAGTACGCTGCTTGCGCAGGTCCAGCGCACCCAGCAACTGCTCGCCCAAGCTCAACGCATTGCCTACAGCGTGACCGACATCCAGAGCGCCTTCTCCTCGCGCTATTCGGGCAGCAATCTCACCGCCTCCCAGGCCCAGATGGTCACCAATGCCAATGCGCGCTGGCAGGACAGCGTGGGTGCCTTTCAGGATGCCCTGTCAACGCAGGCGACCATCGTGGGCAACATCGATGGCCAGCGCAGCAGCATGAACAGTCTGGTCTCGGCCAGCCAGTCGGCCACCGGCGCGCTGCAGGCGGCCCAGGCGGGCAACCAACTGCTCGCTTTGCTCTCCCAGCAGATCGCCGATTTGATTGCGGCGCTGGCCGCGCAGGGCCGAGCTCAGGCCATCGCCGGTGCCCGCGACAATGCGACCGAGGCCGAAGGGCAGACCCGCTTCTCGCGCTTCCGGGGGAATTGAGATGAATGCTCCTGGCAAGATCATCGGGACGCTCGCTTTGGGCGGGGTGCTGACCGGCCTCGCGATGGGCGTGGTCAGCCTCTTCCATGATGCTCCGTCCCCGCCGCCGGCCGATTTTCTGACGTCGCTGGGCCCGCCTATCGTGGAGAAAGAGGCAATACCGGCCACATGCCGGACCGCCACCCAGGCGGACCCACGTTGCACCGCGGTGTGGGAAGAGCATCGACACCGCTTCTTCGGTACGCCCGCTGCGGCGCCGAGCGATGGTGCTTCCGGTCAGGGAGAACAGCCATGACCGACACCGGCATCGTCGACACCTTCCTCTCGACCTACACGACCTACATCGACAGCGGCTTTGGTCTGATCGGCGGCGAGGTCGGTTTTCTCTCCTCCACGCTGATCGTCATCGATGTGACGCTTGCCGGTCTGTTCTGGGCCTGGGGCGACAATGACGTGCTCCAGCGCCTGGTGCGCAAGGTGCTGATGGTCGGCACCTTCGTTTACATTCTCAACAACTTCGCCAGCCTCTCGACGATCCTGTTCCAGTCCTTTGCGGGACTGGGCCTCAAGGCCGGGGGTGGCGGCATGGCGCTGGCTGACTTCCTGAAGCCCGGCACGCTGGCGGGTGAAGGCCTGACCGCTGCCAAACCGCTGCTCGACGCGACCGCCGATCTGCTGGGGCCGGTCGGGGTGTTCACCAACCTCGTCGAAATCCTGATCCTGCTGCTCGGCTGGGTGATCGTGGTGATCGCCTTCTTCATTCTGGCGATCCAGGTGTTCATCACCATCATCGAGTTCAAGCTGGTGACGCTGGCTGGCTTCATCCTTGTGCCTTTCGCCTTTTTCGGGCGGACGGCCTTCATGGCCGAGAAGGTGCTGGGCCATATCATCTCATCGGGCATCAAGCTGCTGGTCCTCGGCGTGATCACCGGCATCGGCACGGGTCTTTTCAGCCAGTTCACCAATGCGGGCCTCGGCACCGAGCCAACCGCCGATCAGGTGATGGCGATGGCCCTGGCGGCGCTGACTTTGATGGGGCTCGCCATCTTCGCGCCCAGCGTCGCCAATGGCATCGTGTCAGGCGGTCCCCAACTGGGCGCAGGCGCTGCGGCCGGGACGGCGCTGGCCGTCGGCGCCACCGTGGCCGGCGGCGTTGCCGGGGCTCGTATGGCTGCCGGTGCGGTTGGCTCTGCCGCGCTTGGCGGCGCGAGAGCGGCTGGTGCAGGGCAAGCCGCCTATGGGGCGGGCGCCGCCGGCCAAAGCGGAACGACGGGCAGCATGGCAGGAGGGCTTGCGGGTGTGGCGAAAGCTGCAGCAAGCGCCGCGACGTCACCGCTCCGCCGCGCTGCTGGTGCCATGAGAGAGGCGCATGCTGCCGGACACAGCAGTGGCACCACCTCCGGTGGAGGTACAACCGGCGCCGCCCAGCCCACATCGGGCGGGGGCTCGGGTGCTGGCGTCAGCGCTGCCCCGGCATGGGCTCAGCAGCATAAGCGCAGTCAGACGATGCGCGAGGGCGCGTCGATCGCCACCCACACGCTGCGCGGCGGTGACAGCCAGGGCGGCGGTGCCTCGGTCGATCTCGAAGAAAAGGAGTGATTCCGGTGATGTTTACCCGACCCTCCACCCGCTACGGCGTGACACCTGAGGCGGTGACCCCCTATCAGCGCGCCGCCCAGGTCTGGGACGATCGCATCGGTTCGGCCCGCGTCCAGGCGCGCAACTGGCGTCTTGCCTGTTTCGGCTCGCTCGGTCTTGCCGGCCTGCTGGCGGCCGGTCTCATCTGGCAATCGGCACGTGGCACCGTCGTCCCTTGGGTTGTCGAAGTCGACAAGCTGGGTGAGGCGCGCAGCGTCAGTCCGGCCGAGAGCGGCTACACGCCCAGTGATCCCCAGATTGCGTTCCATCTGGCCCGCTTCATCGAGCATGTCCGCGCGGTCCCAAGCGACCCCGTCGTGCTGCGCCAGGATTGGCTGCGAGCCTATGATTTTGCCACCGACAAGGGCGCGCTGGCGCTCAACGATTATGCCAGGACCAACGACCCCTTCATGCTCGTCGGCAAGGTGCAGGTAGCGGTCGATGTGTCGAGCATCGTGCGGGCCTCGCCCGACAGCTTCCGCGTCGCCTGGACCGAGCGGCGCTATCAGGACGGCACGCTGGCCGAGACGGCGCGCTGGTCGGCGATCCTGACCATCACGCTCCAGCCGCCGCGCACGCCTGAAGGCGTGCGGCGCAATCCGCTCGGCATCTTCGTCACTGCACTCAACTGGTCGAAGGAACTCAGCCAATGAGACTGTTTCGCTCTTCCCCTGCTCGCTTGGCCCTGCCGCTTACCATGATCTGGGCTTTGGCGGCTCAGGCTCAGGATTTGCCATCGGCACCCAGGATCGTGCCTGCTCAAACCGTTCCGGCAGCAGATGCCAAGGGCAAGACGGTGTCATCCACCGCTGTCGTCAAATCCCCGGCCGCGCTGCATAGAACGGCCCGTCACCTGCAGAAGCATCCTCGACCCTTGTCGCATCGACCGCGATCGCCGGTGACTGGTTCGATCGGCTCGGCCAATGCAGCGGCGCGGATCGATCCCGATCCCTCTTTCTGGCACAATGCCATCCAGCAATATGCCTACGCCGACGGTGCGCTCTATCAGGTCTATGCGGCCCCTGGCCGCGTGACCGACATCGCGCTCCAGGAAGGCGAGGAGCTCGCCGGATCGGGCCCCGTCGCAGCCGGTGACACGGTGCGCTGGATCATTGGCGACACGGTCAGCGGTGCTGGCAAGACGAAGCGCATTCATCTCCTCATCAAACCGACCCGCCCGGATCTTGTGACCAATCTCGTGGTCAACACCGACCGGCGCACCTACCATCTCGAACTGCGCGCACAGCCGGCCACCTACATGGCGGCTCTGTCCTGGACCTATCCGCAGGATGCGTTGATTGCGCTGCAGGTCGCCAGCACGGAGGCGCACAAGGTCGAGCCTGTTGCCACCGGCCTCGATGCGGCGGCCCTGGATTTTCGGTACCGGATCGAGGGCGACAAGGCACCCTGGCGGCCGCTCCGTGCCTTCGATGACGGGCACCAGACCTTCATCGAATTTCCCGATGGCATAGCGACCGGCGACATGCCGCCGATCTTTGTGACGGGGCAGGGCGGCAGCACCGAACTCGTCAACTATCGGGTCAAGGGACGCTACATGATCGTCGATCGGTTGTTCGATGCGGCCCAATTGCGTCTGGGCACGAAAAAGACCGAGCAGACAGTCAGCATCCTGCGCGATGCGCCGCGCAAGAGGAGCCAGTCGTGAGCGGCCCGGTCGAACCTCAAGGCGATGAGGGTGCGGCGAGCACAGGCAAGATTGCTGTGGCGGTAGCCCCGACGTCAACACCGGCGGAGTGGCCCAACGCCACGAAGAAAGGCAATGCCGGCGAGCCCCAAAAAACGGGCGGCCCGCGCGAGGCATCGTCTGCCACGCAGCAGGAGGCTACGGGCCCAGGGCGGGGCGGTCCGGAAGCCTTTCGGCTGCGTCCTCGCCAACCCCAGGTCATGCGGCTGTCGCGCAAGGCCATCGCCATGATCGGGCTCGGACTGGGTCTTGGCGTGGGAGGGGCGCTGATCTGGGGGCTCAGATCGCCAGCGCCAAAGATTGAGGCCAATCTCTATGACACGGCGTCCAGCGCCAAGCCCGGCGTCGTGACGGGTGCCCCTGCCGACTATACGCAGGGACCACGTCTTGGCCCTGGAATGCCTGGCGACCTCGGCAAGCCTTTTTTGTCAGCGCAGGCGCGGCGGAACACGATCCTGGGGCAGGGAGGTGGCACGGACGGCGCGGGACCAGAGGCCAGCAGTGCATCTGGCGCCAACACCGGCGCGGCTGGCCAAGCGGCTCTGCAAGAGCATCGGCAGCGCGTGTTGCAGGAAAGCGATGCCGCTCGAAGCAGCCAACTGTTCCTTGGCAACGCCGGCGCTGGAAAAAGTGTTGCGGGATCGGGCGGTGACGACGCTCAGGCCTCTGCTCATACGGGGGCAGGCAGCGCTGGCAAGGTCACACCGCCCCTATCCGGCTCGACAGAATCCAATTCACCCACGGCTGGATCGCAGGCCGGCAAGCGCTCGTTCCTCGCGGCACGATCCAGCGAGGCGGTGACCAGCAACGAGACGATCACGACCAGCGCTTCACCCTACGTCCTGCAGGCCGGCAGCATCATTCCCGCTGCTCTCATCACCGGAATCCGGTCTGACCTGCCAGGACAGATCACGGCCCAGGTGACTCAGAATGTCTATGACAGTCCGACCGGGCGCCTGCTGCTGATCCCGCAAGGGGCCCGGCTGATCGGCGAGTACGACAGCGAAATCTCGGCCGGGCAGAACCGCGTTTTGCTGGCCTGGAATCGTCTGATCCTGCCCGATGGACGATCGATCCGGCTCGACCGTCAGCCCGGTGCCGATGCCTCCGGCATGGCCGGTCTGCAGGACAAGACCAACTATCATTGGGGCAACATGCTGAAGGCAGCCTTCGTCTCGACGCTGCTGGGCATGGGAACGCAGCTTGCGACGCAGGATGACAGCGCTCTGGTCCAGGCGCTGCGCTACGGCATGCAGGACACGATCAATCAGACGGGGCAGAAACTCGTCCAGCGCGAACTCAATGTCGCGCCAACTTTGACGGTTCGGCCCGGCTATCCGCTGCGCGTGATCGTCACGCGCGATATGATTTTCGATTCCGCGCAGGAAAAGGAGAAGTAATATGGCTCTTCGGTTGGGGATGGTCTTCGAGGACCGGCCGGTCAAGCTGACGCTTGAGCTTCCCGCTGCACTTCACCGTGACCTTGTTCGCTATGCGCAGGTGCATGCGACTGAACAGGGACTCGACCAGGCGCTGCCTCCGGAAAAGCTGATTGCACCCATGATCGAATGCTTCATGGACAGTGACAGGGGCTTTTCTCGCCATCGGTCTGAAAAATAGGTCTAATTATCTCAAGTCAAAGAGTCGCGCCGTTGCCCGGTCGATCTTTTTTGCGGACGATCTCTTCGCGCTTGCGGCATTTCTGTAGGCGTAGGACCGGGCGCTGGCACAATGTCCAGGCACTTCGCTAAAAAAGCCGGTATACGGCCCAATCCGTATCCCCACGCCCGGTTCGACACGCCAGAGATCAATCAAAATGCCGTGGCGAATATAAACCATTTATAATTCGATTATAAAATGGATCGCATCACGCAGTCACCATAGCCTTCGATGGCGGCAATTAGAGTCGCAGTTCAATCGAAGGAGTAAGTCATGGACAACACCACGCATGACGACGTGATCGATCTGGGCATCGCATCCGTCGAGACCCTGGGCGGCGGTCAACTGGCCGACGATTTCGGTGGCAGCCAGCAGAACCACATTCTCGGCAAGCTCGTCGACTGACCCGAGATGGGGGCGCCCTCCGACAGGGGTGTCCCCATTTTTCCGTTCCATTTTCTGGGAGGGTGGCATGGGTTATGCCCTGAGGCCGGGTCTGTTCTTTTGCTCTGTCGATGGGCAGGACATCTTCCTCGATGTCCCCGCCGATCGCTATTTTCGCCTTTCGGCTGAGCCCGAGGCGGCTTTCAGGAGATTGCAGGAGGAGGGGAGCGTTCCACCCTCCGAACTGGTCGGCCTGGATGCCCTCGGGCTGGTGGAAGAAGTTTCAGCCAGCGGCGGACTTCTTCCACCTTACCTTGATATGGCAGCCGCGCGTTCCCCTGCGATGAGCCGGTCGGGACTGGCAATAATGCCCGCCCTGAGCGCGTTGTTCGCCCAGCTTTCCATGGAGCGCCACCTGCGTGCGAGGGGACTGGAAGCAACGATCGCACGCCTGCGCCGGGACAAGGAGAGGTGTCCGGCTGTGGCGCAGGGCGGCGAGGTCTTCGAGCGCTGGATCCATGGGTTTGAAGTCGCAAAACTGCTGAGATCGCCTGCCGATCGCTGCCTGCCGCGTTCCCTGGCTCTGGCGACATGCCTGCTTCGGGCGGGTCATGAGGTTCAACTGGTGATCGGCGTTCAACTGCGCCCGTTCCTCGCACACTGTTGGGTGCAGCAGGGCACCATCGTTCTCAACGACACACCGGAAGATGTGGCGGCGTTCACGCCCATCCTCGTCATATGAGCTGCGCGCGCTTCCTCGCCATGTGGCGGCCCGTGACGCAGGCGACGGATGGTATGGGCATGCCGGGTTTGCCAGGCTTGGAAGGCTTCCGTCAGATCGGGGTTTCCCCAGACATGCAGGTCTGGGTGAGCGATCGCGCACCTGTCCTCACCCTTCCGGGCCAGCGGGGATGGATCATCGGCAACCTCTTCCGGAAGGATGGGGAGGCGTCGTCTGTCACGACGCTGTCCGCCCGCGAGGCCGAGAAACTGCTGGCCTCAAGGGGCCAGACGCTGATCGATGACTTCTGGGGCAGCTATGTCGCTGTCCTGTGCCCTGGACATGGGGCTCCGCCCTTATTGGTGCGCGATCCATCGGGTTTCATGCCGGCCTACTTCTACCGCTCGGCGCGGGACGCATATTGCGCGTCCGATATGGCCTGTTTCGCCGAGGCTGGCATCGTGACGCCGGCGGTAAATTGGGATGAAGTGCTTGGGCATCTGCTCGCCCAGGAATTACGCCGCCGCCGAACCTGCCTGGCTGGCGTATCGGAGCTTGGGCCGGGTCAGGCGACTGTGATCGATGGGCCAGAGCCTGAACGCGTCCTCTGGAGGCCATCAGATCATGTGGCACCCCTTGAGGGGAGCAGCGAGGAGATCGCGCAGCGACTCGAAGCGACCGTTGTGAGCTCGGTCGGCGCCTTGGCCCGTACCCATGGACGGATTCTGGCAAGCGTTTCGGGCGGGCTTGATTCCTCGATTGTCAGCGCGGCGCTGGCAGGGGCAACCCATCCTTTCACCTGCTTCACGCTGGCGACCCGGGATCCGAGTGGTGATGAGCGACGCTATGCCCGCGAAGTGGCCTCGGCCTGTCAGGTGGATTGCATTGACGATTTTTTCGCACCCGATCAGATCGATCCGACCCGGTCGATGGCCCAGCATCTGCCTCGACCTGTCGGTCGTCTGTTTATGCAGCAGATCGAACACTCCTATCACGCTGCCGCAACTCAAGTGGGCGCCGACGCCGTCTTCACCGGCAATGGCGGCGACAATGTCTTTTCATTTCTCCACTCGGCTGCTCCTGCGGTCGATCGGATCATCAGCGAAGGACCGGGGCGAGCCGCCTTGGGCACGGTCCGGGACATGTGCCGAATAACTGGATGCGACATCTGGACGATGGCCAGAGGGATGGCGCGCGTGTTCCTGCGCCGAAAGCGCCCTTATGCATGGCCGAGCGACTTACGATTGCTGTCCCCCGACGCGGCGGGGCAACTGCTCTCTCCCGCATTGACCCCCTGGCTCGACAACACCGAGGCCTTGCTGCCGGGAAAGCGTGCCCACATCGTCATGCTGATGCGGATCCAGAATTTCATCGAAGGCTATGACAGGCGGAGGAGCATGCCAATTGTCGCGCCTTTGCTTAGCCAGCCCGTCGTCGAACTGTGCCTGGCGATACCAAGCTGGAAATGGGCAGACGGGGGCATCAACCGATCGATGGCGCGTGACGCGTTCCGGCGCCGCCTGCCCCGATCGACCCTTGCACGCACGGCCAAGGCGGGGCCGGAAAGTCTCACGGCCGCTTTGTTCGAACGTGCGCTGCCGGTTCTGCGTGAACATCTGCTCGATGGCTTGCTCCGCCAGCACGGCGTGATTGACAGGGTGGCGGTGGAAGAGGCCCTCATACGAACGGCGACCCGAAGGAGCCAGCTGTTCCACCGCCTGTTAGCCTTGGCCGAAGCCGAGGCATGGTCAAGATATTGGGCTGGTTACCATGCAGGATGAGGTTGCCCTGCCGGGCGCGCCCTTCATCCTGAACCAGCGGTCGTATTGATCGCGCTTGGCGGCATTGCAATCCATTTTGTGCATCAGCCAGAAGCTGAACCAGTCCGAGACACGTTCATAGATGGCAAGGCGGTGAGCTGGCTGCCATTTTACATGCGTTTCATCGGGAAAAACGTACAGTTCGAACGCATTTCCTCGTTCGCGCCATGCTGCTTCGACGTCAAGGGCCAGCGTATATTCGCTGTCTGCCGCTTGAGCGAGGATCGGAGTGTGGAGGCGGTCCGCGTGTTGATGCAATGACATGGGGGCCCAATAGTCCTTTGCTTCAGCATCGAAGGCCGGAAGGCCTTGAGAGGTTTGATGGCTTTGATAGCCCGGTCCGCCCACAAGGGGTGGCAACATTTGATCGTTGCAACATCCTCCGATCGCAGCGACCGAAAACAGCGGGCTGTTGATAAGGGCGTACTGGACCGTCTCGACGCCATCGCTGAAGCCGCTGATCCCGATCCGCTGCGGGTCCACCGTACCAGTGGCGATGGCGCGCTCCACCGCTTCCTCAAGGCTGGCGACGATGCTTCGACGATCCATCCAGTCCGAATAGTTGATTGTCCGAAATTCCTTTTCCGTTCGCGGTGCTTTGGTCAGAGCGTAGAAGCCTGGCTTGTCGAAGCTGAGGACCGCAAAGCCACGGGACGCGAGAAGCTGGATGGGAACCTCATCACCGGTCCCCCCGCGCAGGAAGCCCCGACTCGAATATTGGACGACGACAAGCGGGTGCTGGTCGCCTGCATGATGGCCAGGCGGCAGGACAAGGTCCGCGAAGGACTCGATGCCGTAGGAGTTTTTCAACTCAATGCGTTGGATCGAGCCGAACTGCAGATGGCCCCAACCCTTATTGGGCT
>Ga0116227_10013946_pt1 | contig 12434 bp, 3 predicted proteins | sample S1TSphgellanicum_FD_89693 | JGI IMG/M metagenome (GOLD analysis project Ga0116227, IMG submission 89693) | Host-associated microbial communities from peat moss isolated from Minnesota, USA - S1T2_Fb - Sphagnum magellanicum MG | ecosystem: Host-associated > Plants > Peat moss > Unclassified... | reverse complement strand
TTTGTTTGTTTTTTTTTTTGTTTTTTTGTTTTTTTTTTTTTTTTTTTTTTTTTTTTTTTTTTTTTTTTTTTTTTTTTTTTTTTTTTTTTTTTTTTTTTTTGGGTTTTCTCTTCAGTTTTTCCACAAAACTAATCATCTATTGACAACCAACTCACAAGGTATACTACAATACCGATCTACTGCCACCGATTCCTAAAGCATTGGGTGCATTTTTGTAGTGTAGTTGGAGGCCACATTCTGCATGAAGTTTTTTTTTCCTGTATGAAGATTTCCAACAGATCTGTGTGATACCCTACAGATACCCTTCAGATATGCAACAGATCTGTGTGATACCCTACAGATACCCTTCAGATATGCAACAGATCTGTGTGATACCCTACAGATACCCTTCAGATTTCCAACAGATCTGTGTGATACCCTACAGATACCCTTCAGATATCGTGTTGGGTATGATGAAAAAAAAAACACAAATTTCAAATAAAAATCCACCCAGTGTGCTTTTACACTTGGTAAAACCCTCGATCATGGGTCTTATCAGAATCGGGCCCAAGCTCAGCTTCTGCCTTGCATGGGCCCTTATTCCAATAAAAAGCCAAAGCCCGATGGCCTTGGGCTTTATACCTTACATATATTCTTACCTCAATAGGTACCCACCCTCATGGAAGGCGGGTATTACTAGTGTTGGCTAAAACAAATTGGTGCATTCACACTTGATGTTAAGTAAGTGCTAAATGAAAATCTAGGTGGCATCCTAGGTGGCATGCAATGTTAAATAGGTGATAGCTTAATGTTAAGTGAATGTTAGCTTAACATAAAATCTTCATGGTAACTAGGTTTAAACCCTAAACGACTAACATGATGATGTTAGGGGACTCAAAACTAGAGTCCCTAACGCCAAGTGTGAAACGCACCTTTAAGGAACATAAACACTTCTGATAGCAAATGAAACAATAATGGTGTTTTGCTTTTTATTTTGCTTCAATTTTGGATGTTTAGGTGGTGCTAGCCTAACACTACTATCTGTGAAAGAAATCAAAAACATAGGATGAAGAGGTAGTAAGTAGTAGGTAAGGCCCTAGGCCAACCAAAGGTTTTTTTTTTTTACTTTTAAAAAATAGATTTTCTCGTGATACCCAGCAAGTACCCATTTGATACCCTCCGGATATCATGAGGGAAAAAATAGTTTTATAAAAATGATGCAAGTCATTTTTTTAAGAATTCAGAAGTTGTTGTGTAGTAAAGAAAAAACAATAAGGAGCAACCCTTGGCAAGCTCTACTAACCTACTAACCTCCTCGAGCTTGTTCATACTCCTTTAGTTTTTTATTCTTTTGTTATTATTTCATTCTTCTTTCTTGCTTGATCCCCACCGACCTATCTACTTGCTTACTTACCTACCTACACACCCACCAGATGCCATTGCGATGAGATGGTTTAAAAATTCTCCAGATTGCTGAACAGCAGCTTGCCTGCTTGCTAGCTAGCTTGCTTGCTTGCTAGATAGCTTGCTAGTCTGCTTGCTTGCTTGCTTGATGAAAACTTTAAATTAAAGTATCATACAAATTGCATTTTGAGTCGGTGAGGAGGAGGAGGAGGCTGTTTTCTTATGTGTCAGGACAATGAATCCTTTGGTCTGCTGCTCATTTGCACTATCCTCAAGCTGTCTGTGCAAAGATATTTGCTGTAGGTACATACATGATTCAAGTTTCTGTCAATTTGTGAGGTCCCACAAACTTTGTGGGTGTTTTTTTTTTAACTCTTCTGCTTCTTCTTCCTCTTCTTCTTCTTCTTCTCTCTCTCTCTCTCTTTCTCTTTCTCTCTAGCACTCATCACTCCTACTACTACAACAACTCCTGTTCACAACTATTACCTCACTGACTCATCAGAGTATAACTTCAAATCAACAAAAACACACAAAATAATGGCAAATAACTAAAGGTGCATTCACATTTGGTGTTAATGACACTCTAGAGTTGAGTCCATGGTAACACCATGCTAGCCATTTATAAGGACTTAAAACCAAGTTGCTATGAAAGTTTTTATGTTAAAGCTAGCATTCACTTAACATTGAGCTATGGTTCATTTTTAGCATTGGGTGCCACCTAGGATGCCACCTAGATTTTCATTTCACGCTGACTTCATCATCAAGTGTGAATGCACCATTATAAGAAGGAAAAAGGTGCGATGGAAAAAAGTTGTGACCATTGGTGGGTGGGTCTTTCTTTTTTCTTCAATTTTGGCTAGTGTAATTGGAGGGCACCTTAAAGAGCATTTTTTTTTTCCTTCAGCTCTTCCCAAGGCATTTCTAAAAAGCCCAGAATTTTTTTCTAGTTTTGCTCTGGTAATATCCATCCCACGATATCCATCCCACGATATCCATCCCATGGGTACTTGCTATGTACCATGAATTTTTAAAAAACAAATTGATGGGGGTCTTTACACTCAATATGGTCCTTGGCATTAGGCCCTTTTGCATACACCAAAAATTGGTCTTGGACCCATTACTAGGACCAAGCTAGTATGAGAGTTTTTAAAAAAAGACTCAATACCATCATCTATGGGAAAATTTAGTGTAGGGTAAAGTCCAAAGGGGAGGCCTTTACCAACATTAAAAATGTTGTAGTTTTTTTTTTAAATCTCGTGATAACTTGTGGGTATCCATAAATTTAAAAAAAGAAAAAAAAAACACCAATGGGCTTTCCAAAAAACGTAATGCCCACCTCTATGGGCATTGCGTTTTTTAAAAGCCCACCAGCCTAATATGTTATTTAAGGCTACCTACAACTATACTAAAAAAATAAAATGGCATAGGTCTTTATAAGATTACCGAATATTAGGACTAAGTTGGTATATTTAAAAGTCATTACCAAACCAACATAAGTAAGAACTATGGAGTTTTGGGAATGATGGAACACTTGAAGTCTTTTAACTTAGAACATCTCCACCTCTAAATTAAAAAAGGGAAGAACTTTGTTGTTAAAGAAGATTGCTAGCTTTGCAAATCCTATCTTCATGTTTTGCATAACTTTGTGACCAAAATCAAAGATGCTTTGAGACAAGGTGCAATAACACATTATAAATCGACCTCCAACATGTGCAAAAAAATCAACAAGGAGCTTGGAAATGAAATGGGAGGTGAGAAGACACAACATCTCCAAGTTTGTGGGGTAATGGGGGTTTGTCATCGCCTTGAATGATTTTTTAAAATCTAAATCAAACACATTGCAAAAGTCATTACCATTTTACAAAAGCACACACTGGAAGCAATACTACACGTTTATAAATTGTTAACTACTTTTCAAAATCACACCACGATGGCAAGCATGTGAGAGGATAGGTGCAAGATAACATTTATGAAATCAAAAATCTCGTAGTAAATAGATGGGGATGAAATATTTCTTGAAGTGGACAATTTGAACTTAAAGAAAATCAAATTAAAAAAACCTCAAGGTTTGAAAGTTGGGAAGGTTGAAAAATGAAAAAGTTCAAAGATTATGTTGCTAGGGCTCAAACCTAAGTGACCATAAACATGGTTTTAACAACGTTGAAGAAAGCGACAATTTTGAAGGAGCAAACAACCATGGTTTTGTTGACCATGATAGAAGACTAAAGTGGTCTCAAATGAGATGTGGGAATATTTTAAGTTGTGAAGGTGCAAGAAACTCCAAAAACTCCTATTACTCTTGAAGACAAAAATGCAAGTTCCTTTTACATTTCCAAGCATCCCAAGCATCACCACAATTTTGAACCTTGTAGAGACTATCAATAATGTACTTGGATAGACATTGGAAATTGGAGGCATGTTTCAACCTTGTACAAATTGTTGATTTACATTTCAAGGCAAGTTGTTGCCTTTCAATGCCCATAAATATTCAATGAGGTCATTTTCAAGTTTAAAGTGGCTATCATCTTCTATTGCATTTTTCCCATTCATGAATGCTTCCAATGCGAATCCTTTTCTGAACTACAAAAGATTGTGGTCTTGCCAAGCTACCTTTAGATTCTCACCTTCTTCATTTTCAATGGTCATGGAAGACCACACGTGCCATCAACACATATGTTATCACATCTTTATTCCATTATCTACTAAGATTTGCAATCATTTGAAATTTGGCATGGAGGCCCCCAAAACAATGTTCCACATCTTTTCATGTTGGTGTTTCCATGGTACGGTGTAGATAAAAAGGAGTTGAACATTTTAGGTGGCTTTTTAAGTATTTGGAGAAGATTTTGTGGTAGAAATATGGAATTAAAGGTGGGTCACATTATAAACTCTCATTATGTTATGACATTGGTGCACATTTAAACAATTCAATGGTTGATTAAAATACATTTTTAATTTGTAAAAACTTCTCACAAATACTACAATTTATGAAAACAACTGAGAAATACTAATTAAAAATAAAATTGTTCATGAAATTTTACACATACAAAAAGACAACCATAATGAATAGTCTTTTTCATAAAACTTTTTTCTTAAAATAATGATGTTCATATTATATGATAAACAATTTTAGCATCAATTCCACAAAATTTGGTGGTTTATCGTACTAAAATTTATGATATCATATAAAACATATTTCATTCTATTTTTGATTAAATTATGGAGAAATTTGAACAAATATTGCTAGTATTGAACATTGAGTCCTTTTCGATAAAACTACGTAGTGGGACATGGTTCCCAAACCATCTTTCAAAACACTTAAGACATTTTTTAATCATCCAAATCACAAAAAATCACCACAATTTTATCAAAAAGTATGTAAATACATAATGAAAATAAATCCACCAAAAACATTATTTCATAAATGTAATGATTGTTCAAAGTAGTGTCTTTAAACTAGTTTTGGGGCAAGACATTCCTTTTGTGTACCCCAACCTTGAATAGACGCACAATTAGGATGTTTTGCCAAAAAAATTGGCCCCACTTTGAGATAATATCTCATATTTAATAAAGACAAACAAGTTCAAAATGTCATCGTAAATTTAGTTTCCCTATTGACTTTGATTGTAGTTTTGAACATTCGCACGTGTGCATCATGATTTATATCCTTAACACAAGGAGGATATGAAAGTTGTTTCATTGCATGATGCTTCTTTAGATTTCACTATTGCAATACTCTTAGCTATATGTGGTACCCAAGCAGGTAATGACATACTCCCATGGATGGTAATTCTAGAATATGCATTGTTCCCACAACCTAGCAAAATTGTGATTCCACTAAATAGTAGTGGGTAATTAACTCCAATTACATGCATTCATGTAATAATAGTAGGTCTTGTTCCACTCCGTATATGTACTAAAGGAATGTATGAATAAGATATTAGTATTTTGGGTAGTTCAAAGGTAATGGCTAAGATTTATTTCTATTACCTTTTTTCCACCTCTCTGAGACCAATTGTTCATTTTGGATTTGGATAAAGTAGTTGTCTTCTATCACCTCCATCAACTACCATAAAAGGTATTCTATTATATTGTAGAAACTTATGGTTGATGCTAATCTTTAGTTAGAATTTTAGTTGTGATGCATCTAATTATGGGTGCACCTTCAAACCTCTTCATTTCATTTGTATGAATATTCCAAAAAATATACAAAATGGAATAATAGGTTTTATTTAATAGGTTTTGATGGAACCACAACCTCATTGTCCACTATAAATGTCAAGAAATAAGTATTGCATATGTAACATGCTCACTATGAAAAGGTACATATGGTTGAACTCCATTCACTTCAATTGGAATACATATCATCTCCACATTTTTTGATCCATTATCAACACACGGTCGATAAATTGATCCATTAGTCATTTGTAATCATTTGTCATAGTTCATATTGGATGAACAAACATGTTCTTATTAAACGTCCTAATTTGTAGAAGGTACATTATTTTAGGTTGAACACCCTAGTTGGCTTTAATGCAATTTGTGGTTTAAAACTTCATGGGAATGGTAGTATAGATACCACCTTGGGAAGTTAATGCATAATCCTTAGAACATTGCAACAATTTCTAGATGTTGCAAGTGCTACTCTACTACATCTAGTCTAACCTTAAGCAATTTCACATGTTGAGTTACTAAATGCCTATGTCCAACCCATGGTTGTGAAGAACATACCATTGGTTGTACAATTGGGTACACTTTTGTATTGAAAAACTTAAACCTTTAAAACATGTGTCACCATATTAGGTTCATCTATCTCTTCATCATGTGTTACATACCATCAAACGAGTTGTGTTTTGTGGAAATAATATGATGTTATAGACAAGCAAACATGAATATGGATTTTTTTCATCTACTAGCTATGTCATTCGTTGGAATCACTTCCCATCCAACAAATATAATACTTGTTTGATGTGGGGTTTGGTTTGTTTGAATTCATAACCACATGTTTACATTTTGTTGTTGTGGTGATTCAAATCATTGAAGTGTAACTATTGGAATGTGTTCATTTTTTTTATGTGTGTCCATCACCCTTATCATTTCAACTTTTGAAGGATCTTGTTAGCATTAATGTAACAACTGATCACTTGCTAATTATGCGTTATGTTACTCCTTTTTGTTATAGAAAACATTATGTACCTTGCAAGTTGTTCATCTATTCTTGGAATCACATGATGATTTAGATGATGAACATTACCATGGGTGCTTGCAATATTTTTATTACAAGCATTCTTTTACATCTTATTTAGAACTTACTCATTTCTATCATCTACTTGATCTAATTGCCTTTGCAAGCTCTTTGCTACCATTCTTGATATGCTCACATAAAAAATTCAAAACCAATTTGTTTCAATGTTCACAAATCAATATCCTTACAACATTTTATCATTTAATTTGAATTTTAAGTTCATTTAATAACCTAATTTACATGTTTCAACAACAACACACTTGTTTTTACACTAAGCTTTTACAACAACAACCAAGCCCATAGGCGACAACACTACTTCAACATAATTACATGGAAAACACAAAAACAACAACTAATTACAAAATCCAAAACCAAATCCCCTAATTTTACGTTTCAAGGATGGTTACCAAATGGTAAGAACTAAATTCATATTTCTTGATCAAAATTTCTAGAAAAAATTACTAAGATTTTTCATACTACAAAATCTACAAGCATTTGAACATAAACAAGTACGTACATTTAGTCTTGATAAGTGTTGTTCTTGTAGGTATTAATCATTGTTGCAACCACAATTCTACATGTCATTTTATAATATAAAACAAAACCTTTACAAAACATCTCCAAAATCCATTACCAAAACAAAAAAGGTGTAAAAGCTTTTCAAAATTCTATTGAAAAACTAATGTCCAAAAAGAACAAGAAAGAGAGGAAATACTTAAAATTTTCTCCAAAACCAAATTCAAATTCAATAACTCACCAACCAACCACATACATTACATTCATCTTTATTAATAAGTGTATTTCCTTAATAAAAAACATTCACCATGTTTTTGTGCATTTTGGAAAAAACTTGTAAATTTTCTTGTCCTTCTCCTTCAAACTCTTAAGACCTTGCTTGAAGGTTTTTTCTTAAGATTGAGTCCAATTCTTGTTAACATTAAGTTGAATTGTGTCGATTTGGTTGATGGCATGCATAATAATCTTGTTAATCTTGTTTGGCATGAAGACCAACATTGGTTTCTTTTCAACTCATGTGCATTTGTTAAGTGTTCATATTGCATTGATTGTTGATTATTTGATACATCTTTCAAGTTGTAGAATTTGGATTATCATTGAAATTGATGATTGTAAGACATCAAGGTTGTTGGGCTTAGAAGCCTATGAATAATCATTCAAATTGATCAAAGGAACCACAAATGAATAAAGTGAACAAATGAACTCAAAGTGTTACTTTCTAGAAACTTTTTCCTTGATCACTCATTTGGAATCTTAAAATTAATGTTTTTGTAAATCCAATTGAAGTTTCAAATCTAACATGACTTGGGTATTCTTTTGATATAAAATTTGAAATGAAACCTTTTCATAAGTGAGTCCTATGTTGTCCTAAAATTGAATGCGTCCAAAACAATTGGGGTGTGACATTCCTTGTGGTACTACCCAAGGATGGGTTTGTTGAAATGTGTGCAAAAGAACTTTGCAATGGTTTGCTGAACATGAAATAAGTGGAACAAAATGGGTAATTACAAGTTAGGGTGTCATTTTTTATTTCACATTGTCAAAGCATATTTTATTCAAATGCCACAAACATATGGTAAAATCATCAATTTGACAAACCTTTTTATAAATTAAGATTGTGAACTTGAATAAAGATAAAATAATAATGATGATATTCAATATATGTACACCAAATAAACATTATGAAAAATTATGAACATTACAACCTATGTTTGTAGCTATTTTATGTCCCATGCAAATACTTTTTAATTGCATCGGACAAGTTTTAACAAACACAATTTCTCATAGTGATATAATAATGGATTTTTGACATGGAAATATGGACTATGGTTTAGGATATGTATTTCCATGCAAATGCACTTTTCATTATCATTTCACTTCAAGATGTCTTACATGGATTCAATATGTGAATCATTGTTTTTTTTAAAACATGGATTCAAAGAAATATTTACAACTTGTACCAACAAGTTGATATGGACTTTTGAATGACTAAAATTGAACCTTATTTTCAAAAGTTCCTACCTTTATCATTTTTTTGGGGGTTGATATTTTGTTTTTTCAACATGGATGTCAAATAGTTGTATAGTTAGGTTTTTTTTCATACTGACTTTATTAGTTTATTGATCACCACATAATCCCCACTCAACATTAAATTTGTAATGTTTCCCACTTTAGTGTTAAAGTATGCATTGTTTGGAGTGTTGTATTTGCCCAAATTGAATCAACTTAAAGTACATATACCCAAATAACCTATTGATAAACTATTAGTTGATAATTGGGTATAACAACCTATGATGATGTCCAACACCAAAATTTCCATTTTTGAAAACTTTTTTATCATGATGTAAATAATTGAATAATTTTTTAAAAATGTTTATTGATATGGTCACCATGTCATAAAAGGTTTTATGGGTAAGTTAGCACAAGTTTAAATTTAAATTTTTTAAAAAATTATTATCCATTACATTATATTCAAGTTTGAACAATGTTGGTTGGTTTTTTCCCCCATAACCAACCAAGTAAGGTTTTTGTGACATTATTTTTTATCCTACATAAGGTATCAAATAATTAGGATTTTGAAAAAAAATTCGAGACTCATTTAATATCAATTTGCTTGTTTAAACAGATACTTTGGTTATTTATTTGATCCCACTCATGTGTTATGCATAAATGTTAATTTTGAAATATTACATGACTTCATATATGACATGATAACCACCTAATATAATGTCAAGGTTTGTTTTTGAAAGTAAGACTTATCCCAAAAGAAAAAAAATCTTTACTCTTGATGCATTCTTCATAATTGCCAACCCATAGGGAAGTACAACCAAGTGAAATGAAGTTCAATTTGGCGAAGTGCAACGAAATGAAAAGTGATCATTCAAAGGTTCTATTGTTTGAGGATCCAAAAACTTGTTGGGACAAAACATGGAAAGGTACAAGTGGGCTTTTGGTTTTCATCAAAATTGGTTCGTAAAGGTTTCATATGATATCTATAGAATGTACAAAAAAGAGGTGGGGTTTCATATAAGGTTTTTAGCCAATTTCAAAACCAATGGGTCAATTATGAATAATTTATTTTTGAACCCTTTGTCGATAACTAACCGACTTTTCAATAAGTGACATCAATTATGATGTGGAATGATGATTCATATTTTTTTGCAAGCATGAAAGGAGAAGATAATCAAAATCAATTACTTTATGGAGGATAATCATGATAGAAGGGTGGAGGCATTATCACCTTTTGGAATTTGTTGAAGGTAGCAAAATGGAAGTTTTATGGTTTGTGATTAAAATGAAAACTATGTGTGTGGGTGTTGTGTGGGTTTATGAAAAACTAATTATGGAGGAGATGTTAGATCTTGTTTTACATTTGTGGTAGTGGTTTTTCTAGTGTGTGATGGTGAGGGGAAGGTCATGAAGGAGGATATTAGGAAAAGGGGATGTGAATGGTGATGGATAGACATAATTAAATCCCACCTTGTGATTTTAATCTGTTAGAGTACAAGGATTGCAAGTATGAATAAGCTAGGCTATTAAGATGAATGTTTGTCTATTTGATATTGATGAATGTGTAGTGTATTTTTTTTACATTTTTGATGGTTTCCATTATGTCGAAGAATTGTAAATTTCACATATAGAATCAATTGTTAGTAAAAAACAAGTTTCAGGATGGTTGTGAAGTGATGAAAATCCAAAAGAGAACATTGAACATTTGAAAAAAATGTTGCCTGGTGATTGGGGGAATGATTTTCATTTCATTAATACAAAGGAGTCTCATGAATGAATAAAAAAATAATGTTGTGAGTTGAATGTTGGGTTGGCCTTGATGTCAACAAGAAGAGTAATACAAAAATTATGAATTATTGTAAGGTAATCCCAACATTTGTGACCATAAAACTCATGAAAGAAAAGTGCAAAGGTTTTTATCTTAGTTTTTTGAATGCAATGGTGCATATGAATTTTGATCAATTTCATGAAATTTTGTAACATTTCATGTTAGGTCTATAGCAATAATGTATGTTTGTGGTCCCAATAGTTTTACATTAGGAATAAAAACACACAAAACATAATAAAACCCGTTTTGGAATTTGTTACCTTCAGGCATGACTACTGTCCATAAAATAAAATGAGAACCTTCAACACAATTAATACAAATATACAAGAAAAAAACCATTGTGTTAAGAATGTCATTACCATTCTACCAAATGTTTTCAACTATCTTATAAATTGTCCCACTACAAACTCCTTGCTTTCACCAGACGGATGTTTGTTCACCATTGATGTTGTTTTCCTTGGCTACAACTACCATTTATTGACCATTTGCAAATAATAAAATAAAATAAAATAGAAAGCTACATTATTTTATATCAAAAGAAAACAAAATGTAATTATTTACAAAAAAAAAAAAAAAAGCAAAAACAAAAGAAAACACACATGGTGTCAACCCTTATCATAACACACACTCCCATATTTCATTCCACAAATTTCACATACATCTTCTTAAACTTTTTCTTCAATACCTTTTCACAAAGCTCCTTCACAATTATAATAAAGAATGGGTCATCCGAGTTTTTTTTTCAACAAATATAACAAGAATGAACCAACCCAAAGAGGTTCCACACCACCTATATACACATGGGTCTTTCTCATCTTTTATAGATTTCCTCACCTTATTTTTCAAAATCAACTGATCCCAATCACCTTCACAAATCATTTGTTAATAGCAAACCATTTGCCAATCATCCTATCTTTAAAGACTAACTAACCTAATGGCTTCATCCCTTAGTAACGAAGAAATGATAAGTCTACTCCTATCATTAGTAACTCAATAAATTATTAAAAGACCTTCTAAACTTTACATATTAAAAAAAACTATCCATTAACAATTGGTCATTGTGCAATGTGTCAAGGGTGTTGAGAAAATAATCCATTGCAAATTACTTCTACAATTGTTCATCACTAAAATTTTGTGTCTGAATTTCATGAAAAAATAATTTTGTGAAATATGAGATTCCTTCAATGGATTTCAAATTTTACACAACAAAATGAATGTATGAATCAAAGCTATACGATGAGGATTGTGAAGGTCGTGAAAAGAAAAGTGCACAAGGCAAGCAATGATTTTGAAGAATGTTAATCCAAACAACCATCCATAGATTTATTCACATGTGCATTAATGTTGAAAGGGTTTAGGGTTTAAGGGTAGATAGATTGTTTGTAATACATGGCTTTGTAATTATGTCAATTCTCGAATTTGTTATTTTGTTGGATTACAAGTTACCATAGTACCTTGGGGCATCATCTTCAACACTAATTAAATGATTTTCAGAAATGTTGAAATTGTCGATATATATATATATATAATTTTAATTTTAATGTTAATAATTAATCAATTAATTAATTATAAACCAAAATTGTGTGAAGGAAAAAGAATAGTGAAAGTAGCATATAGCTGCTAGTCTTAGGTGCCCAATTCTGCAGAAATTCAAAATCATTTTATATGGCAGAATCCCGGGGGGGTCCCTCCCCTCTCCCAGTACGTAATTATCCCACCCTTTAATACAGCCAGGCAGGTAATAATAAATAACTTAAATTATTACCCCACCCCCCCCCCACCCCCCCCCCCCCACCCCTCCACACTCCTACCCCAAAATTTTCCCCCGTCCTACCTACCACCTACCTCCCCCCCTCCTACCTACCCCCTACCTCCCCCCCCCCACCCCCCCCCCACCCCCCCCCCCCCACCCACCACCTCCCCACCCCACCCCCCCCCCCCCCCCCCCCCCCG
>Ga0116227_10013944_pt1 | contig 12436 bp, 11 predicted proteins | sample S1TSphgellanicum_FD_89693 | JGI IMG/M metagenome (GOLD analysis project Ga0116227, IMG submission 89693) | Host-associated microbial communities from peat moss isolated from Minnesota, USA - S1T2_Fb - Sphagnum magellanicum MG | ecosystem: Host-associated > Plants > Peat moss > Unclassified... | reverse complement strand
GGGGACTGGGTGGTCGTGGGCACGCTGGAAGGCGACATTCAGCGCATCAATGTGCGGGCGACCTAGATCAAGATGGCCGATCTCTCCACCTTGCTCGTGCCCAATTCGGAATTCGTGACTAAGGCGGTGCAGAACAAGACGCTGGGCAGTCCGCTCGGCCGGATTCAAATCCAGATCGGCATAGCGCCCGACGCCGACGCCGCGACGGCCCGCGACATCCTGCTCGCCGCCTTCGACGCCCACAAGGACGTGCTGGCCGAACCCGCGCCGACCGTCTTCATCGACGCGGTGACCGTCAGCGGCATCCAGTTCAACGCCTACGCCTATGTCTCAAGCCCTCGCGCCGCCTATGGGGTGAGAAGCGCCCTGTTCCTGGACATCCTGACCCATCTGCGCGCCGCCAAGATCGAACTGGCCCGCGCCCAGCAGGACCTTCGCCTCAACCCCGGCCCAGGCTTCGACAAACTGGGCGCCATCACGGCCCCCACGCCGGCCAGCTCGGAGGTCAAGGCGCCGGGCACGCCCAAGACGGCAAGCCAGGGTTGACGTCTCAGCCTGGAGGCGGGCCAGCGGTCGATTTGCGAACAACAAGGTCGAAGTTGAGCATCCGCGCCCGCGGATGGCCCACAGCGCCGTCGCGCGACAGCAACAGGTCCGCCGCGGCGTAGGCCATATCGACGACAGGCTGGCGTACGGTCGTCAGCGGCGGCCAGACGATCTTGGCCGCCGTCGAGTCGTCGAACCCCACGACCGAAAGCTGATCTGGAACGCTCAAACCCAGACGCGCCGCGACCATCAGGACGCCCAAGCCCATATCGTCGTTGCTGGCGAAGATGGCGGTGGGTCGATCACGCCGATCCAGCAGGGCCTGGCCGCCGTCCACACCCGATTCCGATGAGAAATTGCCCTGGACCACCCAGTCGGTGTTCAGGGCGACGCCTTGAGCCGCCAGCGCTTGGGCGTAACCTTCGAACCGGCGGCGACTGGCGCCATGGCCTGGATGCCCCCGGATGAAGCCGATGTCGCGATGCCCCAGCTGAAGCAGATGGCCTGTCATCTCATAGGCCGCGCGACGATCATCCATCTCGACCCGAGCGCCGCGGTCCACGTCCAGCCAGGGCGCGATGCGCACATAGGGCATGGCGATACGGTCCAGCACATCGAGCACCGCGGGAGAGTCGCAGACGGGCGGCGACAGCACCAGGCCGTCCATCCTGAGGGCGGCGGTCAAGGCCTCCACGACGCTCGCCACGTCCGGCGACTCGCACGACACCGGCTCGACCACTAGGTGATACCCCGCTTCACGGCAGCGCGTGGTCAGTCCGGTCTGCACGTCGGCGACGTAGGCGGGGCTAGGATTGTCGAATAGCAGCCCCAACAGATACGATCTTGAGCCCGCCAGGCTCCGGGCGGACAGATTGGGCCGGTAGTGGAGGGAGGTCACACCCTCCATCACCCGTTGCCGGGTCTCGGGCCTGACGTTGGGTTCGCCGTTCAAAACGCGCGAGACGGTCTTGATCGAAACCTCGGCGACGCGCGCGACGTCGTATATGGTCGCCGTAGGAACGCTACCGTCCTTAGCCAAAGCAAAGCCCCCAAAACTGACGCGAATACCTAGGCGGCGACCGGTCCGTTATGATACCAATCAAATGCGTGTGTGAGGCTGGGGTCAAGCCAGGAGTTGATCTCTAGACCATAGCTTTTTGTTTTAACGCGCCTTGGTCCGAAAACCTGTTTTCCCTGTCCGCAAGGCGGTCTAGGCCCGCGGCGCTTGCAGAACATGGGCGGCGCCGAGCAGGGCCAGATAGGGGTGAGTGACGACGCGGGTCGGGATCGCGGCGACATAGTCGCGGAACCGGCCCTTGGCTTCGAAGCGGCTTCGAAAGGCGCTGGCCTGCAAGATATCCAAAAGGCGCGGCGCGATGCCGCCAGCGAGATAGACGCCGCCCTTAGCGCCGTAGCTCAGCGCAAAATCCCCCGCGACAGCGCCATAGATGGCGCAGAACCGCTCAAGCGTCGCCATTGCAGTCTGGTCTCCGGACATAGCCGAAGCGCTGATGTCGGCCGCCGAGACGCAGGCCGTCGTCACGCCTGAAATCTCGCACAGGGCCAGGTGCAGGTTCACAAGACCCGGGCCTGACAGGATACGCTCAATCGACACGCGGCCGAAAGCCTTGGACAGGATGCGCAGCGCCTCGGTCTCGACCGCGTCGCTAGGCGCAAAGGCGATGTGGCCCCCCTCAGTGGAGACAATCGCTTGGCTCCGCCCATCTCGCGCCAGCAAGGAGGCGCCAAAGCCGGTGCCGGCGCCCAGCACCGCGACGCTGCCGTCCGATGCGGGAACGTCTGGACCTATCGTGCGCCAGTCGTCGGGCGACAGATGGGGCGCCGCCAGGGCCAGGGCGCCGTAGTCGTTGATCAAGGCCGCGCGCCCAAATCCGAACGCCCTGAGGCTGGCTTCCGACAAGCTCCAGCTCATATTGGTGAAGGACATGGCGCCCTCGACCACGGGTCCGGCCACGGCGATGGCCGCGGCGCCCGGCAAGGCCGACAGGCCCTGTTGATCGAGATAGGCGGCCAGGGCCGCGACCCCGGACTCGTAATCGGCGCACAGAAAGGTGCGCGGTTGCTCGATGTCGAGCACAGGACGGGTGAGATCGGCGAGCCCGAAACGGGCGTGGGTGCCGCCGACATCCCCAACGACGGCAAGGTGTGAATTTGGCATGGATTCGAGCGCTCTTATGATTTGGCAAGCAACCGCGGGTAAATCTCGTCTAGATCAGAAGCGCGTCGCCGACTACACACGCCATGTTTTCACTCGCTCGCCTCCCGCGAGGCGTGATAGCGCTGTCATTGCGCCACCCTTGGGTTTTGAACAAGTCCTTTGAGAAACCATAGACGCTAAGATGCATCCCGTCAGCCCATCCCCTCATCACAACCCATCCCATTCGGAGGGATCGCAAGCGGGACCCGAGAGCTTCGTTCTGTTCGGCGCCACGGGCGACTTGGCTCTGCGGATGCTGTTTCCGTCGCTGTTCTTTCTGGAATCCGAAGGTCTATTGGCCCCTGGCCTGACGATTGTGGGGACCGCCCGGTCTGACATGGCCAATGAGGCCTTTGTCGCCAAGGTCGCGGAGTCGGTGCGCGGGCGCGCGGGCGCCTATTTCTCCGAAACCGCCTGGGAGCGCTTCCGGGCGCGCCTGCGCTACGCCGTGGTGGACGCTCAAGACCCCGCCTCGTTCAAGACGCTGAAGGGCGTGATCGGCGGCGCGGGCGAAACCGTCTTCTATCTCTCCACCTCACCCAGCCTGTTCGGCCCGATCTGCGAGGCGCTGAAGACGGCGAAGCTGATCAACGGCAAAAGCCGAGTGGTGGTGGAAAAGCCGATCGGCCACGACCTGGCGAGCTGTCAGGCCATCAACGACACTTTAGCGGCCAGTTTCAGCGAGGACCGGATTTTCCGGGTCGATCATTATCTCGGCAAGGAAGCGGTGCAGAACCTGTTGTCCCTGCGCTTCGCCAACACCTTGTTCGAGCCCCTGTGGAACAAGGCCAATATCGAGCACATCCAGATCACGGTGGCCGAGACCGTCGGGGTGGAAGGCCGCTGGGACTATTATAATAATTACGGCGCCCTGCGCGACATGGTGCAGAACCACCTGCTTCAGCTTCTGTGCCTTGTGGCGATGGAGCCGCCGGCCAACCTCGATCCGGACTCTGTGCGCAGCGAAAAGGTCAAGGTGCTGCAAGCGCTCCGGCCCCTGGTTGGCCGCGACGTCGAAAAGCACGCCGTTCGCGCCCAGTACGCCTCAGGCGTGGCGGACGGGGCCTCGGTCCCCGGCTATCTGGAAGAAGGCGCGGGCGCGGCGACGGATACGGAAACCTTCGTCTCCATCCTGGCCCATGTGGACAACTGGCGCTGGGCCGGCACGCCGATCTATCTGCGCACAGGTAAGCGGCTGCCGGAGCGCAAGTCCGAGATCGTAATCCAATTCCGCGACGTCCCCCACTCCATCTTCCGCGGCTCGGACCTGATGGCCAATCGCCTGATCATCCGGCTACAGCCGGAAGAAGAGATCTCGCTCCTGATCATGAACAAGACGCCGAGCCTCAATCACGGCGGGATGGAGCTGAAGCCGCTGTCGCTGAACCTCAGCCTGTCGAACGCCTTCCAGGAGCAAAGACCCCGCCGCATCGCCTATGAACGCCTGTTGCTGGAGGCCCTGAACAATAACCAGACCCTGTTCGTGCGGCGCGACGAGCAGGAGGCGGCGTGGCGGTGGATCGATGAGATTCAGAACGCCTGGTCGCGCCTGTCGATCAAGCCCACCTCCTATCAGGCCGGCACCTGGGGCCCGTCCGCCTCCATCGGGCTGACCGAGCGCAACGGCCATAGCTGGTACGAATGAGCCGCCCCAACACCAAGGTGCAACGCTTCTCGACCCTGGACGAGATGATCGATCACTTGGCGGTCGATATCGCCCGACGGCTGACCGAAGCCGTCAAAGCGCGCGGCGTCGCCAGCTTGGTTGTCCCCGGCGGATCGACGCCCGGCCGCCTGTTCGACGCCCTGGCGACTCAGGACGCCCCTTGGGACAAGGTGCAAGTGACCGGGACCGACGAGCGCTGGCTGCCCCACGGCCATCCCGACACTCACGAGACCCTGGTGCGCACCCGGCTTCTGAAAGGTCGCGCGGCGCAGGCGACCTATGTCTCCCTGAAGACCGCCTCGCCCACGCCCGCCGGCGCCGAACCCGCGGTGGAAGCCGAAATCTCGCGCATGCCGCGCCCGTTCGACGTCACCCTGATCGGCATGGGCGACGACGGCCATTTCGCCTCGCTCTTCCCCCATGCTTCGGGGCTAGACGGGGCGCTGGAGCCCCACAGCCCACTGTTGGTGGCGAGCTTCCACGTTCCTCACGCCGCCGGCAGCCCCGACCGCATATCGCTGAGCTTGAGCGCCCTGCTGGACTCCCGCTTCTTAGGGATTCTGATCACCGGCGCGTCCAAGCTCGCGACGCTTGAGCGCGCCGAAGCCGGCGACGACGCCCACGAGATGCCGGTGCGCGCTCTGCTGCGTCAGGACCGCACCCCCGTCACTATATTCTGGTCGGCATAAAGCGCGCCCCCTCCCCTCACCCAGACCCAAGACCCCATGCTGAACCCCGAAATCGCCGCCATCACCGACCGCATCCGCGCGCAGAGCAAAGACACGCGCGCCGACTATCTCGCCCGCATGGACGAGGCCCGCAAAAGCGGTCGCACCCGCCGCACCGTGGCCTGCGGCAACCTGGCCCACGCCTTCGCGGCCGCGCCGCTCGGCGACAAGGCGCTCTTGAAAAGCGGCGGCTCGGTCAACATCGGCATCGTCAACGCCTACAACGACATGCTCTCGGCCCACCAGCCCCTGGGCGGCTACCCCGACCTGATCAAACAGGCCGCGCGGACGGAGCGCTGTACCGCCCAGGTCGCCGGCGGCGTGCCGGCCATGTGCGACGGCGTCACTCAAGGCCAGCCAGGGATGGAGCTGTCGCTATTCTCCCGCGAAGTCATCGCCATGGCGACTGCGGTGTCCCTGTCCCACAACATGTTCGACGCCGGCCTGATGCTGGGCGTTTGCGACAAGATCGTACCGGGGCTGATGATCGGCGCCCTGTCGTTTGGCCAGCTGCCGATCCTGTTCGTCCCCGCCGGCCCCATGCCGTCCGGCATTCCCAACCGCGAAAAGGCCCGGGTGCGGGAACTGTTCGCGCAAGGGCAGGTCGGTCGCGACGCGCTGCTGGAAAGCGAATCCGCCTCCTACCACTCCGCCGGCACCTGCACCTTCTACGGCACGGCCAACTCCAACCAGATGCTGATGGAGCTGATGGGCGTCCACCTGCCCGGAACTGCCTTCGTCAATCCCGACACCCCGCTGCGCGAAGCCCTGACCCGCCAGGCCGCCCTCCAAGCCATCGCCCTGGCCCGGACCGGCGAGGCGCCGCTGTCTCAGGTGATCGACGAGCGGGCGGTGGTGAACGGCGTGGTCGGGCTGATGGCCACCGGCGGCTCGACCAACCACACCCTGCACCTGATCGCCATGGCGCGCGCCGCAGGCGTGGTGCTGACCTGGGACGATTTCGACGCCATTTCCCGCGTCACCCCGCTTCTGACCCGCATCTATCCCAACGGCTCGGCCGACGTGAACCACTTCCAAGCGGCGGGCGGCATGGCCTTCCTTGTGCGGGAGCTGCTGGACGCAGGCCTGCTGCATGAAGACGTGACCACGGTCGCCGGGCCGTCGCTGCGGGCCTACGCCACCGAACCGGGCCTGGACGGCGACAAGCTGGTCTGGCGCCCGGCGGCCAAGACCTCGCTGGATCTCGATATCCTGCGCCCGGCGTCGGATCCGTTCGACCGCGAGGGCGGCTTGCGGGTGCTGCGTGGCAATCTTGGAACCAGCGTGATCAAGACCTCTGCTGTCGCGCCCGAACACCGGGTGGTCGAGGCGCCGGCCATCATCTTCCACGACCAGGACGACTTCATCGCCGCCTTCAAGCGCGGCGAGCTGGACAAGGATTTCGTGGCGGTGGTCCGCTTCCAAGGCCCCAAGGCCAACGGCATGCCCGAGCTGCATAGCCTCACCCCGTCGCTGTCGATCCTGCAAGGCAAGGGTCGGCGCGTGGCGCTGGTGACGGACGGGCGCATGTCGGGCGCCTCGGGCAAGGTGCCCGCCGCGATCCACCTCTCGCCCGAAGCCGCAGATGGCGGCCCGATTTCGCGTATCCGCGAAGGCGATGTGATCCGGCTGGACGCCAATACGGGCGAGCTCGAGGTCAAGGTCGACGCCGCCACGTTCAGCGCCCGCGAGCCGGTTCGCTTCACCCAGGCCCAATATGGCCTCGGCCGCGAACTTTTCGCGCCCTTCCGCGCCGCCGTCGGACCGGCCGAAGCCGGCGCCGGTCTGTTTGCGTGATCCACAAGAAACCCTGCGAGAATTTGTCATGATAAGCCCCGTCGAACAGGTCATGCGGACCAGCCCGGTCATTCCGGTCCTGACCGTCGAGCGGCTCGAGTCCGCTGAGCCCCTGGCCGAGGCCCTGATTGCGGGGGGCTTAAGGGTGCTGGAGCTGACCCTTCGCACGCCTGTGGCGCTGCGGGTGCTGGCGGCCATGGTCAAGTCCACCCCGAACGCCATCGTGGGGGCCGGCACCGTGCTGAACGCCGACGACCTCAACCGCGCGGTCGATGCGGGCGCCAAGTTCATCGTCAGCCCCGGCCTGACCGAAGGGTTGGCCAAGGCGGCGGAAAAGGCGTCGATCCCGCTCCTGCCCGGCATCGCCACCGCGGGCGATATCATGCGGGGGCTGGATCTGGGCCTCAATCGCTTCAAGCTGTTTCCGGCGGAGACGTCCGGCGGCGTGGCGGCGGCGGCGGCCTTTGGCGGCCCGTTCGGCGACATCGCCTTCTGCCCGACCGGCGGCGTGACGCCTGAAAATGCACCCAAGTATCTGGCGTTAAAGAACATCCTGTGCGTCGGGGGCACCTGGATCGCGCCCAAAACCGCGGTCGAGGCGGGCGATTGGGCCAAGATCACCGAGCTGTCACGGCAAGCCGCCGCCCTGCCCCGCGCCGCCGTTCCTGGCTGAGACGACGGCCCGACGCCTTAAGCTAGGCTAAAGGCGTGATCAGAAAGCCGTGATGGACACTGGTCGCGCGGCGCCGACTATGGCTCACTGCGTTCATCTTGTGCGCAAACGCTCCGCAGAGGCGCCAAATGTCGATCGGGTCCCTGTCCATCGCCAAAACCGCACCCCATGGCCGCCCGCCGTTTCACGTGAGGCCCCGGGTCTGGATTCTATTCGCAGCGATCCTCCTGGTCGTGGCGGCGACGCTCTATGTCATGGCGAACGATCACACCGGCCTGGGCCACGCCGGCTACCATCCCTTCACCGCCCCCGACCCCCGTTACGTGATCTCGGGCTTCTTCGTCGGCGCCCTGGTGGGCTTGACCGGGGTCGGCGGCGGCTCGCTGATGACGCCGCTGCTGGTGCTGCTGTTCCGCTTTCATCCGGGCACGGCGGTCGGCACCGATCTCTTGTACGCCTCGGCCACCAAGACGGTCGGCACAGCGGTTCATGGGGCGAACAAAACGGTGGCTTGGGTGATCGTGGGGCGGATGGCGCTGGGCAGCGTGCCGGCGGCGATCATTAGCCTGTATTTTCTCTATCGGCTGGGCGTTCACGGCGTCAGCGCCGCCAGGCTGATCTCCATCACGCTGGGCATCGCCTTGATGCTGACCGCGGTGACGCTGATTTTCCGCAACCGCATCGTCGCCTTTGTCGCGGCGCGGTTCCCGGAGCCGAGCCCCAAGACCACCGCCTATCTGACGACCGTTCTGGGCGCCGTGCTCGGCGTGCTGATCACCCTGTCCTCCGTCGGCGCGGGCGCCATCGGTGTGACGATGTTGATCCTGCTCTATCCGCGCCTCGCCACCGGCCGGATCGTGGGCTCCGACATCGCTCATGCCGTGCCTCTGACCCTGATCGCCGGCCTTGGCCACTGGTGGCTGGGATCGGTCCACTTCGGCCTTCTGGGCTCGCTTCTGACGGGCTCCATCCCCGGTATCATCGTCGGTAGCCTCTTCGCCGCCCGCGCCCCCGACCGCGTGCTACGCCCGTTGCTCGCCGCGACCTTGATGCTGGTTGGTTTCGGGATGGCGCACTGAGGCTGGCGCTCGTTGGGACCGCTGTGCGTGCTTGCTCGCGTCTTGAAGCGCGCACGTCGATGGCCGCCCTCAAGCAGCCAAGCGTCGCTCCAGCCCCCAGAGCCGGCTGAGCGCACGCTCCACCTCCGCCCCGCTCTCCAGCCGACAGAGCATAGATTTCGCCTCCCGCCGCGCCAAGGCCGACGCCGGCCACGGCGCCTGCTCGACGTACCAGCCTAGATGCTTGCGAAAGATGCGCAGGCCCAAACGATCACCGTAGAAGCCCAAGGTGTCGCGCAGATGCTCAATGACGATCCCGAACCGCGCCGTCGCATCGGGCTCGACCATAGCCACGCCGGTCGCCAAGGCGCGCTGTAGACCGGCGATCAGCCAGGGTCGGCCATAGACGCCGCGCCCGATCATCACCGCATCGGCGTTTGACTGGTCCAGCGCCCGGCGCGCGCTGTCGGCGCAAACGATGTCGCCGTTCACGACCACCGGGAGCGAAGTCGCAGCCTTCACCGCCGCCACCGCCCGCCAATCGGCGGCGCCCTTATAGAACTGGCAGCGCGTCCGCCCGTGGACCGTAATCGCCTGGACGCCCACCCGCTCAGCCCGCACGGCCAGCTCCGGGGCGTTCTGACTAGCGTCGTCCCAGCCCAGCCGCATCTTCAGGGTCACAGGCCGGCGGGTCGCCCCGACGGCGGCGGCGATCAGCGCCTCCGCCTGATCCAGGTCGCGCATCAGGGCCGAGCCCGCCAGGGCGCCGGTCACCTCCTTGGCGGGGCAACCCATGTTGATATCGATGATCTCGGCGCCGGCGGCCTCAGCCATGCGCGCGCCTTCGGCCAGCCATTGGGCCTCACGGCCGACCAATTGCATAACGGCCAGCGGCAAACCTTCCCCCACCGCCGCGCGGCGCACGACATCGGGCCGCCCGCGCGCGAACTCGGCGCAGGCCACCATCTCGGTCGCGACATAGGGGGCGCCCAAACGCGACAACAGTCGGCGAAAGGGCAGATCCGTCACGCCGGTCATCGGCGCGACAAGCACACGACCAGCGACATTTGCGTCGCCGATCTTCAAAGGATTGGGGATTAAGCCGCTGTCCGACCTTGCGAGCGGCGCAGCCATGGGCGTTTCAGGCGGGCCTGTTAGGCTGCAACCTGCGTCGCCAGCTTCGCCTTGATCTGACGCTTGATCTTCAGGGCGCGGGGCGACAGCTTTTCGTCGGCGGCCTTGATCAGGAACACGTCGAGACCGCCACGGAAGTCCAGCGTCCGCAGGGCGGCGTTGCTCACCTTCAGGCGGAAGCTCTGGCCCAGCGCATCGGACTGCAACGAGGTCGCGGCCAACGACGGCAAGAACCGACGCTTGGTCTTGATGTTGGAATGGCTCACGTTGTGGCCGACCATGGGGCCGACGCCCGTGAGTTCGCAACGACGCGACATGACGCTATTTCCGTTAAAGACGTGGCGGATAGGTAATCGACGCGGAAGATGGCTCTTCCACGCGAGAAGCGCGGTTTTAGTCGCGGTGGCCTGCGGCGTCAAGGGCTGCGTCAGAGCTTGAATTTATAAAAGCGATCTAGCAGCCCGTTCCGGTGGGCTCCGGGCTGGTCGTCGTTTGATATCACAGCCAATAGCTGGATATCCCTCAAGACCGCAACGGCGTTAAAGGATGGTGCGACCGCAGCATTATCGGCGCTCATAATAGGTACTTTTGATTCTGAAGCAAGCGACGCTTGAAAAGCGCCGGGCGGCCCAGAACTAAGCAGCAATCCGTCGAATTGCTGCCTCTGCGCTTGAAAACGCAACCGTCTTGGCACCGAGTTCAAGCAACTTCAAGTCAGACGCCTGCCAATCGGCCGCATCGTCATAAACTATAAGCTGAATAACGTTAGGATCTTTGGTTAATCGCACATCCATATTAGCTACTACACGCGAGTTGATAGACGACCCGTCGTTAATGACTGGATCAATTATGAGTTTTCTATTACCATGAAGATAGATAATATGACCAAATTTATGCTGCTTGTTACTGGCACCTATAATCAACGCATCATTTTTCATGCTCTCGTGGAAATACCGCTGCAAGAGCGCAGCCAAATCCGCTTTGAAGTTGCGGTTCACCCGGAACTTCAAATGCTGCGACCCCCAATCGGCCACCTCCTTTGAAGCGTTAGCTACTAGAATCAAGGCGGCGGGGACTACTGATCGGGAAACGACGGGACTGAAGATCGCTCCCTTGCGCACCTTGAGGCCCTGCGGCTTCACGAACGCCCCCATTTGTCTGTCTGATAGGCAGCTCACAAAACCCATGTCACTTAATTCTAGGGCAGCGCCGCCGTCGTCGCTGATAACGAATTCATTTCCGCGGCCCCGTAATGCAACGCCAACGGCATTGTTAGACGGGTATAAACAATGGGTAGTTACGCGCAGACCATCTCCCATCGCGGAAACCCGGACGGCGGATACCAAAACGTCCCTTAGCTCTTGCGCTTCCATCAGAACAGCTCGGTTCGTGCTGGCAGTGTGATCGTGCCCGAAGGCGGCATTTGAATGTTCGTCTCGTGACAAAACCACTCAAAAGCCGCTTCGAAACTGTTAAGCTTCGCATCCAAATGTCTAGCATTTTTCATGGTCTTTGGCAACGAATTTGAAGTAACGAACCTCGTGTTATCGACCCAATTATGATAATGTGGCCCCTGAACGATCATTCCGGCAATGTCTTTCGGTGCGTTAAGAGAGTTTGTATGTGTTGCAGTGGGGTCGTATTCTAATCTCCAGATACATTTGGGCTGTCGAATTAAGATGGTAAATCTTAAAGGTACCCTGTTTGGGTAGGCGCATATCTCTAGGTCTATTCCGCTGCTCTCGCCATTTAGTAGAAGCGGTATCAAGATCCGCCATTGGCCATGATGATCCATCTCACGCCATGCGGCATCTCCGCCGAGCGTCTTCGGGGCCGCCAAAAGGTCGCTGATGATCGCTACGATCTCGGGTGTCGCCATTGCGCTCAACTTGGCAGAGCTTTTGCGAGGCGCCTAGATGGCTAGGCAAAAGGCAGCTGGGTCTTCTACTTTGATGCTCCTCACCGCCGTCGCGCGCAGGTGGCGTCAAGAGCGAAGAGCGAAGCGTCTCTTGATGCGTCCGAGCACGGCGGTGAACCCGCAGCCACCCAGAACACCGTAGTGTCCCAATCTCCGCCGACATACCATTACCAGTATCGAACAAACCCTGAATCTCCCCGAGTCAGTGATTCGGTGCTGATTCGTTTTCGCGCTGTTCCGACCTGTGTCCAGCCGTTAACCACGCCCGTTAATCTGGCGAATATCCTTGAAAACAGCGGCCAATCGGCTTGCCAAATCACTCCGGATTTCCGATCTACTGTAGGTATGGCGGATCGCCCCTCGGGCGCCGCGCCGTCGCGACTCGTGGCGGTGCTGGGCCCCACCAATACAGGCAAGACCCACCTGGCGGTGGAGCGGATGCTGGGCCACGCGTCCGGCATGATCGGTCTGCCGTTGCGTCTGTTGGCGCGGGAGATCTACGACCGCATCGTCAAGCTGCGCGGCGCGCGCTCGGTGGCGCTGATCACCGGCGAAGAAAAGATCGTCCCGCCCCACGCGGTCTATTTCGTCTGCACGGTCGAGGCCATGCCGCTGACGCGGGATGTGGAGTTTCTGGCCGTAGACGAGATTCAGCTCTGCGCCGATCCGGCGCGCGGGCATGTGTTCACCCATCGCCT
>Ga0116227_10013943_pt1 | contig 12437 bp, 10 predicted proteins | sample S1TSphgellanicum_FD_89693 | JGI IMG/M metagenome (GOLD analysis project Ga0116227, IMG submission 89693) | Host-associated microbial communities from peat moss isolated from Minnesota, USA - S1T2_Fb - Sphagnum magellanicum MG | ecosystem: Host-associated > Plants > Peat moss > Unclassified... | reverse complement strand
TTTTTTTTTCTTAACGTTTTTTTAACCCCCCCAAGAATTTTTTTTTTTTTTTTTCCCTACGGATGGGTGTGAAGAAGCAGAAGCAGTTGAGGAGACATATTCGGTTCTACAAGACTTGTTTCGGCTTCCGTGAGCCGTTTAAAGTTATCTGCGATGGCACCTTTCTGCACTACAACCTTAGCAAGAAACTGGGTTCTCCACAGGACATCCTGCCATCTTTTCTTGGAGCTGCTGCCAAGGCTTTTGTCACCAGGTTTGCAATTTCCGCCTCTCCCTACTTTGACCTCGTATCTGTTCTCTGTTTGGGGAAACCCCTAAATCCTAAACGCAAGTACTACCTGTCTGACCATCACACAGTTTGCCTCCTATTTCTACAGATAAATGACCACCTTGCAAATGCCCTTCTGTGGTTTCAAACACACGACATTGCATTCTAGGGTTTAGGGTTTAGGTCTTGTGTTATGGTTACCTGTCTGACCATCACACAATTTGCCTTCTATTTCTAGATATAAATGACCACCTTGCAAATGCCCTTCTGTGGTTTCAAACACACAACATAGCATTCTAGGGTTTAGGGTTTAGGTCTTGTGTTATAGTTAGTGCTTCAGATTTGTAGATTAGGCAATGATCACTTCATGTTGAATTGGGAAAGTTATGGGTGTTCAGAGTCGCTCCAGGGAAGAGTTTATTTCACAACCAAGTTTGCAGAGCACCTGTGCAATGAGAAGATGGGCAGAGAGTGCATGGAAAAGAAGGAAAGCATGACACTTTTGACACTCATGTGGAAGAAGAGTTGGAGGTTTGATGACGTTTTGGGGGGATGGGGTGATTGGCAGGTGTGTGGTTTCAGAGCTGAAAAAGATGGGGGAGGGATATTCTGGAACAGCTTCTGCAGCAAGACAGTTTGAACTGGCCAAGTATGTGTTATGCCTAGAATTTTTCCTCTTAGATCATGCCTGAACTCTGTCAAGCATATTTTGCAGTCTTCTAATGTAAACATAACTGATAGAATATTTTGGGTTAAAAAAGGAGGCTGAGTGTGCATATGTCTTCTTCAGTGCCACATCTTTGAAAAAACCAAGAACCTGAAATTTTTGGCAGATGTGAACATGAACAACCTTTGCCAGCAGCAGATTGTGTGGCAGCTATGGTGGGAAGCCACAATGATGAGCATTTTTTTGTTGCCACACAAGATGTGGAGCTTCGGAAGAAGCTACGCCAGGTCCACCACCACCACCACCACCATTTTCCAGAGGCACACTAATGTTTAGAAATTAATTCCGTTTAGGGTTTCACCCCATAATTGCTTCAACTTGCCTTTTGAACCACCATAGAAAAACTCATCTGTGAGTCAGAACCGTTTACAGTCTCATGTCCAAGATCTCAATGGTCCTGGAGATGTTGCAATCATCAGTTAAGGTTCTAGTTTCTAGAGACAGGCCTAAGAGGAAGACAAGGTGAGTTTCACACTCATAAGTTTGAAATACTGGGTTTTGCACTTTGTCCCAGGTGCATGGTGGAGCTCTGATATATGCAAAGCATACATGGTTGGTTTTGGAACCACCCTCTGATAAGCAACAAGAATATGCAAGACTCAGTGAAAATGAGCGCTTGCATGTGACACAGAGAGAGAGGTTCCTTTTGGAGGCCCGGGAAGGCAAGCTGAAACCTCAAAATGCAAGTGGTGAGCAGAATGCAGATGGTATAATAAGGGATCCTTCAAGTCTTCAATCAATATCTTTGAAGGATTCTGCCCATCATAAAACTCCTAGAGGAGTTCTTACTACTAAGGATCGGCCAACTTTCAAAAGGAAACGTGCAAAGGTACATGCAGGTCATCTTTGTGGAATCTTGAGGTCAGAAAAATGGTCATCTTCTTTTTTTCTTGTGCCTGCATACATGTTGTTAGGGCTCTTTGTTGTCAGAGTGATTTCTGAGGACTTAGTGTGGATGATAATTCAATGTGAACAGTTGCAATTGTCATGACTTGTTCGCAGGCTCCAAATCCACTTTCTTGTCTGAAGAAAAAGAAAAAAGTGGTGAATCCTGCAAGCACTGAGGAGGTAAGACCACAGCTTCTGTTAAACTAGTTTGCCTTATTTTGTTTTGTCCTGTGTACATCATTGTATTGACAAATACTGGAGGACCTCTTACTTATGTCAACTTTATTAGGTGTGTTGGTCAACTTCTGCTTGTGTTTTTGCAGAAGGAAGGCCAGAAAGAAGATGGAACAGTAATGAAAAAAGCAAGAGCTAGGCAACGAGTTCGCAAGCGCCACCGGTCTGCCACAGTGAGTTCTGTGAATGAAGGTGAGGTGAAAGACAGTTGATGTACAGAAACTTAGTATGTTGGGTAAATGTATGGCATTGACATCACCAACTGCTGTCAGGAGCTGATAAAGTTAACTGGGATGTCATTGGAGCTTGTCACAACCATATACTCCTGTTTTGCTGGTGGAGGTCTTGAACATGCATGTGACTGTTTCCTGTTGTTGAAACTGCTCCTCAGTCTTTTGCCTTTTGTTTGGTTTATTTAATTCTCTGTTCTTTTGGGTCGGGTTTACTCTTTTTCACACTGGCTAATATCTCTTTGTTTGATCTGATATCTCTTTTTAACCTTGTTATTGGGTTGTCTCTCTCTTAGATTCAGGTTGGCTTCAATCATGGGTATTGAGAAGTTCTCAGTTTCATGTAGGTATTGATTTGCTTCACTACCAGTGATAATCCTACCAATTAAGAAAGCACTTCACATTTGTTTAGTTAGACATTTTCCGTCAGGTGCTATTGTACACTTCATGTAGAAACACATGCAATTTTGAGATCAGTTCTTTTTTTGGGACTTGGAGCGCTTGAGAAATATACAAATTTCTCCAAATGAAGAGTGGTAAAATGGACCTTATTATTGCTGGTTGTTTCTTTTGTTTAGATCTCTTCAAACATTTTTCCTAACAACTTCATGTAGATATTATCTAACACCTTAACCCTGTCCATTCATTGTTCCTTCTTTCAATGCCTAGCTCTTTCTTTGCTAAAACCTGACTAATGTTCAACAGTATTGAATTAGACTAATTTTCTTTTCGGTTTAGAATATCACCATCCATTGACACGAGTTGAAATTACCATATGTTTGCATATTGAATGGCTGGTGCAATTGCAACAAAAAATGGTTTGATCCATCTTTCATTGGTGATGATGTGTACAGGTTTAGGGTTTTAGGGTTTGAAAGATCATGAGCATATTTCAAAATCATTTTGCTTTGCTTTCCCAAATTGTATCAATGTTTCAATTTGTTTCTCATTTCAAATTCCTCCATATAATACAAATGATTAAGTTTAGTGTAGCAGAGAGCAAAACCATGTGTATCAATTGAATGCGTTTCCACTATGGCAATAGTTATATTATGCTAAGCAAAAATGTCTTGATAGCAATCACCTCCTCTCATAAATTAGAAATTTTCTCACATGACTACCATAATAGTACCTTGGCACCTTTGATTCTGATTATATTATTTTGAAAAATGTTAAAATTTTCAAATCATACTCTTTTCAAACAACAAACCTTTATCAAGGAATAAATGGAATCATTTTGAAATATTCAAGAATAACCTATTTTTCACATGGAATCCTCAAAAGTAATTGACTGTTTGGCAGGGAAGTATTGAAGCAGCCCTTATGTTATGGTATTTTAAATCCACCTTGATCTTGCAATTGCTTTATTCTCATCATTTCAGACCCAATGGAGTTATGGGTAAAGTAAAGAAAACAGAGCAGGAGAAACATGAGTTTGGTCATACTTAGGGTGAGATTTTTAGAAAAACCTGCAAAATAGGTACATTAACATCCAAGTGGGGTAACTCAGAAAACAGTCAATTTTTGTGGTAAACTGAGTTTCATCCTGTCTTACTTTTTTCCTGAGCCTTCACTGCTGCTACACATATTTTCATTGCTGCTAGGCATACAACTACTATAATTACTCTCGAACCTCGTGCATGGAATGCTGAATTTCAGCATTTCATAGGGGGTGAAAGGAGGCCCAAAGACGGTGAAGACAGGGTTACTTTGTGGATAACTCGAATGTAAGAATGGATTGCATTCACTGAGTAATCTCCTTCACATGGTACATGTATATGCTGTTCTTTGCCACTTGTGCTAGCTTTCATTTTATTTTGTTGTAGCTTAAATTCAGGCTGTGGTGTTTCCCTTTTAGCTTGCACCCAACAGAATCAAACACCACATCATCATTAGATTCATCTTCATCAAACAATCTTTCATGTTTTTCCTTGAAGGTTGATTCCAAATATGTTAAACCCCTTCTTCAATAACCCATTCTTGACATACATTTTAGATTATCTTTTCTTCTTTTGAGTCAATATAATCTAATTCAAAAATAAATTCAGTAGATAATGTGCATCACCATATGCAACTTGCACCGTTGAACAACATTTTCTTCTACCTATAGTGTTGTTTAAATCTCCAATAATAACATTGAACAAATTTGCCAATTATGTCACAACCTCGTGTGTAAATATCAACCATGTTTACACAATTCCTTCAAAAGCAAATGGACATCACAACACAAGGCACATTCAAAAATGAACAAAGCTCAAAGTCTAGATTCAACATGACACCCTTTCAACCATTTGCTCAACATTACTAACTCTCATTCTTCTTGAAGCTTTCAGAGCAATGTTGTCTCTTGGCAAAACTTCATATTTCACTAAAAAGGGTATGATTATTCTCATCCCAAAATCTAGAGACCAATCAAAGATAGAAAATTGAGGTCCCATAACTCTTCTAGGTAGTATTTACAAGGTCTTAACCAAACTCTAAGCTAGAAGGATCCAAGTTCATCTCCAAGTTGTAATAAGACCTAACCAAATAGCCTTTGTTATGGGAAGGAGCATTTTGGACAACAACTTCTTAGCTTAGGAAGCCTTGGAATGGTTTGTTGAAAGTGATCAAAATCTACTCCTACTTCTAGATTTTGAAAAAAAACAGAAGTGAATGGGGTTCCCTCTTTTAGTCCTTGGGAAAGTTGGGATTTTGTTCAAAATGGATTCAATGGGTCACATCTCTTAGCTACTTCAATAGTCAAGGTTAACATGGAAATTGGAGCTTCCTTTAAGCTCTCTAGGTATGTGCAACAAGGTTACACCATTGTGCCTTACTTTTCTATCTTAGTTGCTGACATATTGGACTACCTTTTGACCAATTTAGGGCCCTAAGGGTTCAAACTTTTGCGGATGACACCGCTCTTTTAACTCAAGGGGATAGCAAGCAACATGGACAAAATGAAGGCGGCCTTGGATGTTTTTTGCTTAGATCTAGGTGCCAAAACCAATTGGGGGAAATTTATTACCATTTGGGCAACAAGGTAGCCAAGAGATTGATAGTGGGCTCAAGATTTATGTTTGACTTGGATTTTATAAGGCAAAGGAGTTCAATACCTTGCGGTTCAAGTAGGCTTCCACCTTCCAATGGAAGCCAATTTGAACAAACTCATGTCTTTCAAATTCAAAATGATTGGTTGGGGCAGTAGTAAACTTTCTTTTATAAGGAGGATATTGGTGGCCAATCAAGTTCTCTCCTCCATGTGATACTTGGTAGCATGTTGGAACCCCAATCTGAGGATGTGTGACTAGTTGCAAAGAATTGTCTGCAACTTCATTTATGGAGGGGGAGCCGTCAAGACAAGAGCAAAGGTTAAATGGGATTTTATAACCCTACCCATTGCTAGTGGTGGATGAGGGATCATAGACCTCAAAGCCCAATCTAAAGCTCTTTTGGCAAAATCACTAGTGAGAGAGATCTCTCCAAGAGGGCAGCCATGGAAGGATCTCCTTAAGTACAAAGTTAAGCAAGTTCAATCCCTTGACAAATCACACTTAGTAGTGGCCAAGCACATCAACTAGATCTTCATAGCCAAGTAATCCTACACTAGGGTCTCCAAAAATTATAGTCACAAACATTATTTCATAACATTTGAGATTTTTTTTTGAAATGCACTTTTCATAAATGAAATTATTCTTGTGAATTTTGAAGAGGCTTGATAAGCTTGGAACTTGGCCATCTTTGGGACGAGTGATGACACCATTCGTTTAGTTTCTTTCCCGCTTTGTTCTTTCTAATTCTAATTAATGCTAATATGGCTATTGCCTCCTTCCCTTGGGGGTTTTCACTCCACATTGCCAAAAAGTTTTGTTCATAACCTACCATATTTCTCATTAGAAAAGTTCAAAAGGTGTGTTACTGAATGTAATGAAATGTTAGAACTTCACTTCCACCATTTTTTAAATACTCTCAAATGCCCAATTCCAAACCATTTCATACTTGAACCCACACTCTTTCAATTCCACCCTTTGCTTTAGCTCAAATCAAAGCTTCAAGACGGAATTTTAGCTACTTGGTTATTGTGAGAATTACACCTTTAAAATTCATAACCAAGAGTTTGGATTTAATTTTGGTGTGTTTTGGAAAAGAAAAAAAATTATGGAAAGTCATGTGAACAATCAAGCTCATCCTCACTTTGAAATTCTAACCATGGATGATTTACTATTGCTACCATTGGCACCATTCTTTTCCATCCAAAAAACGTACAAATTAGAAAAACCCTAAAGACATCCATACTATTTGCTCATCTTCACAATTGCAAAGTTGGTGTGTCACTCTTCATTTGAATGTGCTTCCACATCTTTTCCACATCTTTTTGAATGTACCAAAGAAGTTTTAATCTATAGAATGAGGAGATGATGCATTCTTGACATACTCTTCTAGCACAAGACAAAGTGAGTTGCAATTCACAAAGTTCCCCAACATACATCTTATGATGCTCCTCTTGGAGTCCCCATCATGGTAGCAAATTCCATGTCAATCACCGTCTTCTAGATCTGTGCCCCCCTGCCCCCTTTTCTGCAATTTAATTTGTAGGAAGTTAAATGTGCCAATTGAATGCACCAAGTTTGTCAAATTGTCCATCCTTGGAGTCCTCATCATCATGGCAAGCTACACCAAATGCATGACTTGGTGCAACGACAAGAATCTCTTCTTCCCCCAATTTGCTGCAAGTTTTAATTCACACAAAGCTAGCTAGGCTCATCTAGATGTGCCAAGTTTATACCGGATTTCCTCTTGAAGTCTTTGAATGATCATCATGGGCAATTAGATACACAAATTGCATGTGATGCAATGACATGATTTTCCTACCATTGTTGCAAATTCTAATTCAAAGGAAACATGATATGAAATTATCTATCACTCTTTTCAGTTCTAAAGTGCTAAGTTGTTTCCAAATGGGTTTCTCAATCTCTTACCCTCCCACGGGTTGAGTGTAATTCCACATAGTTGTACTGTTTTTTGTACATGATCTGGACATGTCTGTGAAGTAGCTACTACATCTTCAATTCGAACTGTTTGTTTCCTCAAAATGGGTTTGTCAATCTCTTACTCTTCCAAGGGTTGAGTGAAATTCCTCATAATCTTAGTGTTTTTTTGTATATGATCCGGAGAAGTCTGTGAATTATCTAGCTCTTCAATTCCAAGTGTTTGTATACTCAAATGGGTTTGTCAATCTCTCATTCTCGTGGGTGTCAGAGCTATAAAATTCCACATAATTAATCTTAGTGTTTGTTGTTAGTGATCTCTGGACAAGTCTGTGAATGAGCTAGCTACCTCTTCAATTCCAACTCAGGTTTGTTTCCTCGAATCACAGGTTTGTCAATCCCTCAGTCTCCTGAGTGTCAAGCCCTCTCTCGAGTGTTGTGTTGAGCTTTCTGCATCTAATAGTGTTTGAGGTGTTTTTGTATGTGATCCAAGTGTGGGAATTAGCTAGCTACCTCAGATTCAATTCCCAGTGTGTTTGTTGAATCCTCATGAAATGGATGTTGTCAATCTCTCTCACTCAGACTCTGAACATCAAGCTTTCCACATTATAATCTTGTGACCAGTTTTTTTTCTTGTGTTTTTGTATATGATCCTAAAAGTCTGTGAGTTCACACTGGATTTTGCTTGTCATAAATTTTGGGTAACACCTGGGATGATCTGATGCGCATGAGGCCTTTTGCACTAGAAGTAAGTAGTCTTAGAGACTGTCCATAGGTGCATCCGTTGCAAGCTCTTCATGCCAGCACTACCGTTTTTGACAGATCTTAACATTATTTACAGAGTAGAAGAAGCAGAAGCAGAAGCAGAAGAAGAAGAAGAAGAAGATACTAATGTTCAAGGAAACTGAAGAACCTTGCAGCAACTCCAGGAATTGAAGAACTTCTGTTGCAAGTCCAGGAACTAAGGAAGAACCTCTGCACCTAGCAACTCAGACCTGAAGAACCTGTGCAACTCCTGCAGGAACTGAAAACGTCCGGATCTGCGACTCCAGGAGGGAACTGTTTGTGGTATGCTTCAGATTGTTCATGAGTGGAGTTCACGACCTGCAAATCTTTGCAGCTTACAATCACCTAATTTTGCTACAGCTAGTGAAGCAAACCAGTGGAATGCGGAAGATGGTTTTGTCTAGTCCAGCTTGAGATATAGACTGTGGAGTTGAATTGCTGCACAAGAATCTGAATCTGGAGCTAGTCGTCATCTGTTGTTGGAAGCAGCTAGAGGTCAGAAGCTGAATGAGTCTGTTGCAGTCTGGAGCAGCTGCTCATTGATCCAGAGCTTGCAGAGGAGATTCTTGCTGCCAGGCTTGAAGAAGGATTTGAGGACATGGGGAGGAGCTGATGATCCTGTTGCAAGTTCATGAGGCGACGGCCTGATCCCGCCCCCCATTGGAATTGGCCGCCGCGGTGGAGACGACAACGGAAGGAGCCAGCGTGCTTTGTTGGAGCACAAACGCATGCTATCTTGGTTGTTGCTGGCGATGGCGCTTTCGCACTAGGGTTGTTGGGTAATGGAGGTTTTGCACTTGGTGGTCTTGTCTTACCATCAGGTACACAAGAACTAGACGTTCCATGCTTGCCGCCTCTGGAGCTCTCACGGGTGTTCTCCTGGTTTCCATTTTGTGAAGTTGCGGAGGTACCTGTACTTGTGCTCCCAAAGCTTGCACTCGATTGCTTCGGCTTCTGGTTCTTCAACACGCTCTTGAGAAGACTGGAAGTTGGCATTCTTGTAGGTCGTGTTCAATGGGCGCGCAGTAGAGCTGCTCGCAGGCTGCTGCTGCTGCTACCAACTACGACGTCCTGCTGCTGCAACGACGCGGGTACATCGAGAGAGAAGCATTAGGTAGGTAGCTTGCTAGCTAGCTCCCACAAGTGATTGATCTGATCACACTAGTGCTGCAAGCTTCCGAATTATTGCAGCAGCAGCTCCCGAATCGCAACACATTGGAACGACGATATCTTGATCTGATCAGACTAGATGTCATCTAGGAGCAGACTGCAGCAGCAGCAGCAGCAGCAGCAGCTGCGAGGACACAAACCAAAACTTTGATCCATAGCACTTGAGAATTTTATGCTTGCAAGATCACGCATGCAAGCCTTTTGAATCTGCCCCACCCCCCCGAAAAAAAATAGCATTCAATCCGGAAGCAACTGGATTAATCAGAAACAGAAAACCTCCAGATCTGATTCATGAGCACTGGGCCTCCCTCCCTCCCTCTCTCCTTCTCTCCCTCTCTCCCTCCCTTCCTCCCTCCTCCAAAGACTCCAGCAGATCATCTCTATCAACCACAAGTGGATCACAATTACTGTACTACTGTCATGCAACAAGACCTCCAAGTGTAAGAGAAACCACTAGATAGATATAAGAGAGCTCTACTTAAAATAAGCAAGCTTGCTAGCTTACTGTAAAATTATATTCATGGATTGTAAACACAAGCCAAAAAAAATATTTTTAAGAACTTGTGTCATGATGCAGCAACCATATATACAGATCAGCAGAGCAGAAAGAAAGAAAGAGAAGAGAATAGAAGAGAAGAGTGCAGTGCTTGATGTTACAACAACACCAACAACCACCCAAAAAACCACTCTTCTTGTAGCCTACATACATACATCCATACATACATACACACACTACTGGTTACTACTGACTGCAACTAACTGCACTGAGGATTAGATTCTTATTATTTAGTTAGTACTAGTAGGCTATTCCTTATTAGACTTTGAAGACTTATTATTAATCTCCTGAGCCTGGCTACTTGCACCTTGTCTGTCCTTCCCTTCCTTCACCAATTGGCCTTAACCCTTAACTCCCACCCTAATGTAATAAGGAGCGAGATTGAACCCTTATCGAAAGCCAAGCCAAGTTGAGAGCTTCATGCATTCATATGTAATAACATTATAAGACCAACTAGTAGGAGTTTTAGGAGTAGCTGTGATCTTTACTACACCTACTACTACTATTTAGTACCAGTGTGACGGGTCTTATGCCTAATTTATTTACAAGTGGGAAAGATCAAGGTATGCTGCCCATTATCTTATAGCCTATTCATAGGTGTAAGATCCTTTCTCTTTTTGGTTTTCTTTTCTTTTCTTTCCTTTTCTTTTCTTTGCTAGGCGGGATATTCATGAATACTATTTAATATGTTATTAGGTGGACTCCAAATTAACTGCGTGCACATATGAAACCTCTTCCAGTAACATATATATAATACTAGTAGGATCTTTGTTTGGAGGTGATTGAAGTGCATTTGTAGGAGTTTTCGTGTGTGAAGCTGCTGCACAGTTCCTGAGGTGGGTTTCAACGATTTATATGCGAGGTTGGAATTTGTCCAATCTATATACTACAACTAATCTTTCACCTTCTGGGTATAACCTGAAAGAAAGAAATCGTAGTCTCTTCTTGATGAGTGTTGCCCGGATATTGAGAATCAGCTTGGATGTCAAATACAGACGACCTTGGGACCGACCACAGGTTATGAGTAACAAATCACCCAGTAGAATTGGATGATAGATGGCATAGACCTGGATAGATATGCCCCCTATCGTCGAGTATGTGGGTATCTTTTTAGCAGACTACTCGAGCAAACTAGCCTTATTAGGTTGAGTGTATTTATATAACTTTCATGACAAATGTGCACTTTACTTGTATCCTTCTCTTCCTTCATAGTTCATCCAATACAGTATTTTCCATCTTGAATAAGTTTTTAGATTACTATATATGATTCTCCGTCTTAGGCTTGAATTCCCAATTTTCTACAAAAAAAAAACTCCTATTATGCCGATGATGATGATTATGTTTTTTTTCCATGTCCATGTCTCTGTTGAATTTACAAATATTTTGTTGATTTCAGAACCTGACCACTATGCACAAACTGGACCAGTTTTTAACAAATCCTAAACCACAGAGTTATAGGTAAAGTGGATAACGTATAATGCTCAGGTAGGCAAATAACATCCATACTAAATGAGGCAGGTATTAAAATACTTTGGAAATGGGGTTATTTAAAACTACCTTATGTGTGCAACAAGTAGTCGGTTTGACCCTGCCCCACCTAGTATTAAAATTTCAGAATGTCAAGATTTCAAACAAAAACTAAGGAAATGTTTGAAGACTTTATGCATTTTGGTTGCACATGACACAAGCTACAAAATACAATCTACCTACTGTTATGCTACTATGAGGCTAGTAATGAACATGCAGCCAGTGGGAGGAAGAGTTGAGTTTGAAGATGTAAAGTAGACGGTATCCTTTCTGTTCAGTTTTCCACACCCTATTAGTTTAGGTGTAAGCCACACCTTTTCTCTTGATTGAATGTTGTTTTCACAAAGGCACAAAAAAATGTCACTCAAATCAAGTTATACAGATGATGATCCAGAAAACACATCACCCAAGTCTTTCAGATACTATTATTAAAGAAAAGGAAACTTTTTCAAGTCTGAATCCCGACAATATGTGAGGGGGTCAGCATTTTTGTCATTTTCAGAGGCTATGGGTGTAAGGATGTGGCCCACTGCATTTTTCACAAACTTCCCCAAGTCTTTGTAATAGCCCTTGGGATGATGATGTACTACTTTCCCCATAGTTGCTAATTACATTCTTACTCCCGCCCCCGCCCCCCACATTGCAATGCCAAGATGTAGATATGGATGTAGTAGACCTGGCCTTCCAAGCATACCTCCAGCTTAATGATTATGTGACCCCGCACTCTCCTCCATGGGAAACTCATTAGGACTCAATTGGATGAACCACAACTTACTTACCAAAGTTCCACCAATCTAATTTGTAGGGTTTCTAGGCCCTAATAATCAAAACCTAAAGGTCTATGGGCTAATTCCTTCTTGCTTGTCAAACAGATAATTGACCTCATATTTCATCAGTATTGTTTGTAGAAGTATCTAACATATTTAGTTTTTCTATTTTTCTCCCTCTTTTTTCAAAATATATTTTTTTCTTTCATTTTTGTTTTTTTTTTTTTTTTATAAGATTTTAAACCTTTCTCTTTCTTAATTTTTTTTAAAGGTATTCCCAAAAAAAAAAAACCTAATTTTAATTATTTTTTAAA
>Ga0116227_10013941_pt1 | contig 12438 bp, 9 predicted proteins | sample S1TSphgellanicum_FD_89693 | JGI IMG/M metagenome (GOLD analysis project Ga0116227, IMG submission 89693) | Host-associated microbial communities from peat moss isolated from Minnesota, USA - S1T2_Fb - Sphagnum magellanicum MG | ecosystem: Host-associated > Plants > Peat moss > Unclassified... | reverse complement strand
TTGAAGACATTGTTCTGGAGGAACTCGACGACGCGGCGGGCCTGCTCGTCGAAGCCGTAGTACTTGGGCACCATCGTGTTCGCGCCGAGCCAGCGGTGCGAGGCAAGCATGCCCTTCTTCGCGCCGTAGTCGGTGGTCTTCACCGGCTCGCGCTGCATGTGGCAGGTCTGGCAGGTGGAGACGGTGTCCTTGGTGTAGAAGGGCAGCGGCGACTGTTTGGCGAACGAGGAGTTCTGCCACTCGTCGTAGAGGAAGATGGCGCGCTGCCACTTGTAGTCGTTGAGCGCCTTCGGGAGCGCTGCCTTATGGCACGAGGCGCAGAACTCCGACGTCCGGTAGAAGTCCTTCATGACGGCCTTGCTGTGCCGGTCGAGGTGCGTGAGGATCTCGGTGTCCGAGACCATGCGGGTGATGGGCTTGCCTTCGTCGTCGACGAGCACGGCGGGAATGCCCATGACATAGCTTCCCGTGCCTCGCGTGTCACCCTTGACGATGGAGTGGCATACGGTGCAGGTCACGCCGTCCTGGTCGTAGGGGCGCTTCTTGGGCGCGCCTTCGGTCAGCGCTCCGGAGACGAGGGCGATGGGGTCGTGGCAGCCCTCGCAGTGGCGGGAGAACTCAATGCCTTTTTCGGAGTTCAGCAGGCCGACGTTCTTCAGATACCACGGCGCGCGGTTGGAGTTCGAGTGCGCGGACTCGCGCCACTGCTGGTGCGCCTCCTGGTGGCAGTGGCCGCAGTAGTCGGCGGTGTAGAAGCTGGTTGGGTTGATGAACTCGCCGGTGTCGGTGGCGGCGTTTGAGGGCAGAAACGGGAGGGTCTTGCCGTAGCGGAAGTTGTACTTCGCGGCGGCCTTCTCGGAGAAGGCGTGGCGGGCGGCGGCAGCCTCTTCGGCCTCGGTGCCGGCCTTCACGGTGCGGTGCGGGGTGAAGGCCCAGCCGAGGACCACTGCTGCGGCCGCGCCGGGCAGGAGGAGTTTGGCCGTCTGTCTCTTCAGATTCTTCAACGTCATGGCGGTGCGCATCGGGTCCCCGTTCGCCTCGTGCGAAAGACCTCCGAAGCGACACTTGTGGAGCTCTGTGCGGCTTCGGAGGCCTTCATTGCGAGCGCTAACGGATGGTATTCCTCGGGCGGGGCGTTGGGTAGATGGAAACGCATCTCCATCTTTGGGTGGAGGCAGGTCTTAATCCCGGCGACATTCCTGCCGGGTCCTAAGACCGCCGCCGGCCCGGCGGGCGATCTGTTACAGCGGCGGCCAGAGCCAGGCGGCGCCGCGCACCCCGCTGGAGTCGCCATACATCGCCTGGACCAGCGGAGTTTCAGCCTCGCCGCCGAAGACATACTTCGGGAGCATCGCCGGCACCTCCTTGTAGATGCGGGGCAGAAGCGAGAGTCCGCCGCCGAAGACGAAGACATCGGGGTCGAGGATATTGATGACGCGTGCAAGCCCGCGCGTGAGGCGGTCGAGGAAGCGGTCGAGCGCCGCCGCGGCTTCGAGGTCGCCCGCGTCGGCCGCCGCGACGATTTGTCGGGTTGTAAGCTCCCGTCCGGTGTGGTTCAGGAAGTCGAGCGCGACGCCGGTGCCGGAGACCCACATCTCCATGCAGCCGCTCTTGCCGCAGTAGCAGGCTGGGCCGGGGCACTCCTCGGCGGTGGGCCAGGGCAGCGGGTTGTGTCCCCACTCGCCGGCGACGCCGTTGGGCCCGGCGTGGATCTTGCCGTCGAGGGCGACGCCGCCGCCGCAGCCGGTCCCGAGGATGACGCCGAAGACGACGCGGGCACCGGCGGCCGCGCCGTCGGTGGCCTCGGAGACGGCGAGGCAGTTGGCGTCGTTGGCGACGCGGACCTCGCGGCCGAGCGCGGCGGAGAGGTCGTCGGCGAGCGGCATGCCGTTCAGCCATGTCGAGTTCGCGTTCTTGATCAGGCCCGTGCGGCGCGAAGGGCCGCCGGGGATGCCCGCGCCGACCGTGCCGACGGAGCCGGTCTCGGATTCAAGGCGGTGGACCAGGCCGGCGATGGCGGCGATGGTGCCGCCATAGTCGCCGCGCGGCGTGTCGACGCGGTAACGGAGGAGCTCTTTGCCGGCGCGGTCGAGCGCGAGGGCCTCGATCTTGGTGCCGCCGAGGTCGATGCCGATCCGCATTTCGGGGTAGGTCATAGTCAGTTCAATCCTGCTGTGGTTTGGATGCGCTGCGGAGAGGGTCTGTGTCAGAGGCTGACGCCGCAATCCAGAATCGCACAGATGTGCCGCTTCCGGGCACCCGGGTCTCAAAATCGAGACCGTGGTTCGCATCCCGCCGCTCGAAACTCCGCTTTAGAATCGAAGTCTGCGGGGGCCGCGAATGAATCGTTTCATCAAGGTCGGAGGGCTGGGGTTGGTTGTGGCCGTGCTGGCGCTCTATCTGGGCGATGCGATCGTCTTCGCGGCGAGGAAGCGGCACGGCACGGCGTATCGCGTGATCACAGTGAACCAGTTTCTGACGACGCCGCTTAAAGGGAACAAGGAAGAGTTCGACGTGGCGGGGTCGGAGAGCGTGACCTGCTCGCGGACGATCTTTCCGCAGCCGGGATTGCCGGCGTGCTGGTGGCTGGAGCGGCATACGGCGCAGTGGCAGTGATGCGGACTCAGACGAGGCGGTCGATGGTGAGCACCGTCTGGTCGTCCTGGGCGTGGGCGCCCTTGCAGAAGCGGGCGAGCGCCTGGAAGAGGGCGGGCACGAACTCCGGCTGCTTGAGATGCTGCTGCATCTCTGTAGCGCCGAACTGCGTGCCTTCGGGATCTTCGGCCTCGGTGATGCCGTCCGAGAGCAGGACGATGCGGTCGCCGGGATTGAGCGTCACCGGGATGGCGTGGAAGCGGGCGAAGTCCAGCAGTCCGACGGGCATGTCGCCGTCGCCGACGGTCTCCACCGTGCCGTTGGCGCGCACGACGATGGGGCAGACGTGGCCGCCGTTGATGATCTCGACATCCGCCGGGCCGCCCTCGGCCAAAGGAAAGGTGTAGCGGAGCAGGGCGAGGGTGACGTACTTCTCCATCGGCGCTCGCGAGCAGACGAACTTGTTGACCGAGAGGACGGTATCGGCGAGCGGAGTGACGTAGGCCGACTGCGCGCCGATCTGCGCGTGGAGCATGCCCTGCACCATGGCTGCGAGCAGAGCGGCGGGGACGCCCTTGCCGCAGACGTCGCCGACGAGGGCGACGAAGCCGTCGGCGACCGGGATGACATCGTAGAAGTCGCCGCCGACGCCGGTGCAGGGGACGGTGCGCGCGGAGAGGCGGAGGCCGGGGAACTCGGGCAGCGTCTAGGGGATGATCTGGCGCTGGATGGCGGCGGCGATGTCGAGCTCCTTGCGCAGCAGCACGGCCTCGCGCTCAGCCTCGATCATGCGTAGGTTTTCGAGCAGCGTTGCGGCCTGGTGGGCGATGGCGCCGAGGATCTGTTTGCCGGTACGGGTGAAGTCCTGCGCGGTGGAGCGGCTGTCGAGGTAGAGCAGGCCGAGGAGGCGGTCTGAATTCTGGCCGCGCAAGGGGATGGCGACGACGGAGCGGATGGCGTGCAGGATGAGGCTTTCGTGGCCGCGGGCGGTGTCTTCGGTCACGTCCGAGAGGATGAAGTCGTTCTGCGAGGCCGCCGCGTGGCGCACGATGGAGTACGAGATGCCGGGACGGTCCGGCGTCTCGCCGGAGAGCGGCACGGAGGCGGTGGTGGCGTTGCCCTCCTTGTCCTGCCAGCACTCCAGGCGGAGGGACTCAGGGCTGTCGCCGAGGAAGACGAAGCCGCGCTCGGCGCGGGTGAGGCGGATGGTGTACTCGAGCATGGTGCGGAGCACGTCGTTGACCGCGCCGTAGGAGTTGAGGCTCTGCGCCGCCTTGAGGAAGAGCGAGAGGGTCTCGAGGTCGGACTTGTCGTCTCCGACGGCCGAGTTGCCCTTGGACTTCGACGACTTCGCAATCTGGGCGAGCAGAGTGCGGGTGGTGCTCTGATCCTCGGGCTGCTCGAAGAGGAGGATGTCGCTCTCGCGGGCTTCGGGGACGAGGGCGATGCGGTCGCCGGGCAACAGGCGCGTAGTGGTGACGCGGATGCCGTTGACGAAGGTGCCGTGGCGGCTTCCGGTGTCGCGGAGGAGATAGCCGTCGGCGTCGGACTCGATGGCGGCGTGCTCGCGGGAGACGTGAGGGTGGGAGAGGACCAGATGGCGGTCGGCCCCGCGGCCGAGGGTGAAGGGAATGCGGTCGATCGCGACGATGCGGCGAGTGCCTTCGCTGGAGAGCACAAGCTGCGGCTTCGATCTGGAGGAAGTGGGCATTCCGTGCCGGTTTGGAGGTGCTAGCGGGATGGTAACACCGCGAGGCGGTACGGGAGGCGGGAAGGCGGAACTTGGTAACCGGCGAGTCTCTATAATCCGAAGGGATCGATGAATGACGATGTGACACTCCCGCTCGACGATTCCCAGCCTCGCCAGCGCGGCCCGGACGAAGCGCCCGCGGCCCGCGACACGTGGGGGAGCTTTCGCCTGCTTGCGAGGGTAGGGCATGGCGGCTTCGGCGAGGTGTATCGGGCGTGGGACCCCAATCTGGAGCGCGAGGTCGCGCTGAAGCTGCTGCTGCCCAACGGCTCGGGCGGGGCGCAGAGCGAAGAGGAGTACCAGTCGATGCTGCGCGAGGCGCGGGCGCTGGCCTCGGTGCGGCACCCGAATATCGTTTCGGTGTATGGCATCGACCGGCACGACGGGCGGGTCGGATTCTGGATGGACTTCGTGAAGGGCAAGACGCTGTCGGTGCTTCTGGGAGCGCAGGGGCCGTTCGGCGACCGCGAGGCGACGCTGATCGGCCTGGACGTGACGCGGGCGCTGAGTGCGGTGCATCGCGCCGGCCTGCTGCACCGCGACATCAAGGCGGAGAACGTGATGCGCGAGGAGGGCGGGCGCATCCTGCTGATGGACCTGGGGCTCAGCTCGCTGCAGCATGATCAGGCGACCAGTTCGGGGACGCCGAACTACATGGCGCCGGAGATATGGCGCGGCGAGCAGGCGTCGGTGGAGTCGGACATCTATGCGGTGGGCGTGCTGCTGTATTTTCTGGTGACGGGGGAGCACCCTTTGAAGCTGGGCGGTCTGACGGCGAAGGCGGCAGCCGAGGCGTTCGCGAAGCGGAGGCCGCTGATGGACCTGCGGCCGGACCTGCCCGAGCCGTTTGTTCGGACAGTGACGAAGGCGATGGAGAGCGATCCGGCGAAGCGGTTTTCAAGCGCGGGACAGTTGGCGGCGGCGCTGGCGGAGTGTCTGGGCACGGCCGCTCCGGTGGAGATCGCGTCCGCGCAGATTAGCGTCGCGGAAAAAAAGTCCAGACCTTTGGCCCTGCGTTTGGGCATCGCCGCGGCGGTGTTGCTGGGGGTTGCTGCCTTCAAGAATCCGGCGGTCAGGCAGTGGCTGCATCTTGCGCCGGCACCGGTTGCGGCGGGGATCTCCGCGAACGCCAACGACCAGTACATCAAGGCGCAGGAGCTGCTGAAGAAGTCCTACAAGGACGCGAATGTGGCGGAGGCGGTGACGATCTTTCAGCAGATTTTGAAGGACAATCCGAAGTTCGCGCTGGCGCAGGCGGGGCTCGGGGCCGCGTACTTTGTGCAGTATCGCAACAATGACGATCAGAAGCTCCTGAGCCAGGCAAAGGACGCTACGAACAAGGCGCTTGCTTTGGACAGCAATCTCGCTCCCGCCTGCGTGACGCTGGCGCAGATAGAGGCGGATGCGGGGCATACGGAGCTGGCGATGCAGCAGGCGCAGAAGGCCGTCGATCTCGATCCCAGAAGCCCGGAGGCGTACGCCGCCAAGGCCGAGGTGTACCAGACGCAGGGCAAGGCTCAGGATGCGATCGACACGGTGCAGCGGGCGATCGACCTCGACCCGGAGAATTCGATGTGGCCGCTGCGGCTGGGCGACTATTACCTCTCCAGCGGCAAGCTGCAAGAGGCGGCCAGCCAGTGGGAGGCGGCGGTGAAGCTCGATCCGCAGAACATCTTTGCCTATTACGATCTGGGCATCGTGCAGATGCGGATGGGCCGGCTGGACGACGCGAAGACGAGTTTTCAGAAGGTCTTGCAGATAACGCCGGATGCTTATACATACCGCGCGCTCGGCACGGTGTTTCTGTATGAGGGGAAGTTTGAAGAGGCGATCGAGATGGAGAAGAAGGCGATCGTCTTGAATCCGAACAATCAGCAGGCGTGGGCCAATCTCGGGGGCGACTACGTATGGGCCGGCCGCCGCCCCGACGCGGTGCAGGCGTACAAGAAGGCGATCGAGCTGGGTGAGGCGCAGCGCGCGGGTACGCCCGACGACGCGAACCTGCTGATCAATCTTGGAGATTACTACGCCGCCATCGGCGATGAAGAGAAGAGCTTGCCGCTGGTGCGCAAGGCGCTGGCGCTTTCGCCCAGCGACCAGAAGATCGTCTACTTCGCGGGCGAGAGCTACGAGCTGCTGGGGCAGCGCGCGAAGGCGGTGCCGCTGATCGCGAAGTCTCTTGCGATGGGATTTTCCGATATCGAATTCCAGCGCAATCCGGAGCTCGCCGCGCTCCGCGCCGACCCTGCCTTCCACGCCGCGCTGAAGCAGGCGAAAGCGGGCGTGCCGGTAGACAGTGGAAGGAAAATGAACTAAGTTGAGTCTCTATGGCAAACACGCTGATCATGCTCACTCTGAATGAAGGCATTCTGGTACCCAGCCCATCGGCGGTTGCCGTCGTAAGCGGGGACACGATCGCCTTTGCAACTGCCGATGGCGGGACGGCGTACCTCTTCTTCTCTCCCGATGCGGCGGCGGCGCTTTCGCCTTCGCCTGTGAGCCCGCTGGAAGTCACGGGCAGCAGTGAGATCTTTACCTTCACAACTTCAGATCCGGGCGCCTATGCGGTCTTCTTCGAGACAACGGCTACAGCCCCGGCCACGCCGTTTCCGGTTGTGCCGTCGGCGGAGCTTGTGCTGGCCATCGATTACACGGGCGTCACCTTCAGCGGCCAGGACAATAACACGCGAAGGTAGCGGAAATCCGGGCGACGGGCGCCTGGGCCAGTCAGGGCAGGGCCGCGCCTCCGGTCGAAACGCATCCTTTCAACAAGCTCCCGCGGCGGACCCGCGCCCGCGGAGGCCCCGCAGCCCGCGCCATGCGTCTTACAATGGACAGGGACAAAGGCGGCGGATGACTCTGGAAAAACTTGCACGGCGATGTGTGTTGCTGGCGGCCTGCGCTCCGCTGGTCCTGCTGACCGGGTGCCCGAAGGAAGACTCCAGCGCGGCCGCTCCGCCGGCGCAAGCGACAGCACCGCCCCTGACATCGCAGCAGGCCGCATCGGGCGGCCCGCAGACCGCCAACTCCACCGCCCAGTCGAATGACACCGCGGTCAATGCATACAGGGCGCGGCAGGTCATCAATCAGGCGGAGCAGTCTTACCGCAGCGGCGTGGAGAACTACAAGGCGGGGCGTCTCGACGCGGCGCGCGCGGACTTCGACCTCTCGGTCGACACCATGCTTGCGAGCGGCCTCGACCTCAAGGGTGACCCGGCGCTCTCCGATGAGTTCGAGCGGCTGCTGAACCAGATCAACGCGCTCGAGATGGATGCGCTCAAGCAGGGCAATGGACTGTCGCCAGCGATCGAAGCGGCACCGCTCGATGAGGCGGCGAGCGAAGCGACCTTCGTCGCGAACCCTGAGCTTACGGCAAGGTTGAAGAGAGAACTTACGACCTCGTCCGACCTTCCGTTGGTCATCAACGACCAGGTCGCCGGATACATCAACTACTTCGCCAACTCTCCCTCCTTCCACGCGCACATGCTTCGCAGCATGGAGCGCGCCGGCAGGTACAAGGAGATGATGCAGAAGGTGCTGAAGGAAGAGGGGATTCCGCAGGACCTGATCTATCTCGCCGTGGCTGAGTCGGGCTTTCAGCCACAGGCATTGAACGCGAAGTCCGGCGCCGGCGGCATCTGGCAGTTCATGCCGACGGGAGCGTACGGGCTTGCGCGCAATGGCTGGGTCGATGAGCGCTTCGACCCGGAGAAGAGCACGCGCGCGTATGCGAAGTACATGAAGAGCGTTTACGACCTGCTGGGCGACTGGTATCTTGCCATGGCCGGTTACGACTGGGGCCCGGGCAACGTGCAGAAGGCGGTGATGCGCACGGGCTATGCCGACTTCTGGGAGCTCTACCGCCGGAACTCGCTGCCCGCGGAGACGAAGAACTATATTCCGCAGGTGCTTGCCGCGGTGATCATGGCGAAGAACCCGGAGAAGTATGGGCTCGACCGGATAACTCCAATGCCGGCGGTGGTCTTCGACACTGTGCCGACGGATTACTCGATCGATCTCCATCTGGTCGCCGATCTCACCGACGCGAGCGTGCAGGAGATCGTCGCGCTGAACCCAAGTCTGCTGCGTCTGCGCACGCCTCCCGACGAGGACTTCGATCTGCACATTCCCGTCGGCACAAAAGATGTTTACCTCGACCGCTTGAAGTCCATACCCGAGGACAAGCGAACGTCGTGGCGCTTCCACACGGTGCGTGCGGGCGAGTCGCTCGATGGCATCGCGAGCAGCCTGCACTCGCGCGCAAGCGAGATAGCCACGGCCAACGGCCTCGGAGCTGGAGAGACGATTGCGCCGGGCGATGAACTCGTCATCCCTGTGGCCGCGGCCTCGCTCAACGCTGGACATCCGCGGCACTACACAACGAAGCGCGGCGACACGCTGGTGACTGTTGCCGATCGCTTCAACGTAACGAGCGAAGACCTTCGCAAGTGGAACCATCTTTCTTCAAGCGCGATTGCGCCGGGCCGCACGCTCGCGGTCTCTGAGCCGGTGCGGTCCGCGCCTTCGATGCGCGCGCGCGGCAAGGCTTCGAGTGCCCGCAAGCGCGCTGCCTCTTCAGGCGCCGATGGCGCTCGCAGCCGCATATCCACTGGCGATTCGCAACACGCCGCGAAGAGCAAGGCAGGCTCGCCGAGCAGTCACGCGGGCCGCTCTTCGAAGGCCGCTGCATCCGCAAGCGCAACGAAGGCGGGCACGAAGACGAGCATGAAGTCCCTTCACGGAAAGAAGAAGGCTGCACGATAAGCTACCTCCATGAAAAGAGTTCTTGCCATCGTTCGCCATGCGATGCAGACTGTTGCTAGAATCACACCGCGATGCATGATGTTTTGTTGTGAACAGGCATCCTGAGAGACGGCGATGAAGCGGTCACGATGGCTTCACAACTTCTGAAGCAACCAAGCAATGGAGAGACGCGATGATGTTCGATGGATTCCGTGAACCCGATGATTTCAACGAGACAGTGACACTGAAGACCGCTGCCCAAAACGACGAAGACGAAGACTTCGAGGACGACGACATCGACGACCTCTCGGTTGCCGAAGACGACGAAGAAGAAGAGATCACGCTGAGCTCCGAAGACGACGAGCATGAGAGCGAGGATGATAATGACGCCGATGACTTGCTGGTGAAGTCGGCGCACAAGGAGGAAGCCGATCTTCTGGCCGCGCCGGCCAACCCAGTAGACGGTTACACGCCCGCGACAGAACTCTCTACGCTCCCTGAACCCGAGCCTGTAGTCCCACCGGTTGTGAAGAAGGCCGCTAAGAAAGCAGCGAAGAAGGCCGCTAAGAAGGCCCCAGCCAAGGAAGCGAAGGCAGCGAAGAAGGCGGCGAAGAAGGCTCCTGCGAAGGAAGCCAAAGCGGCGAAGAAAGCCGCTAAGAAGGCTCCAGCCAAGGAAGCGAAGGCGGCCAAGAAAGCAGCGAAGAAGGCGGCAGTGCCCTTGAAAGCTGCGGCGAAGAAGGCGCCCGCCAAGAAGACCGCTCTGAAGAAGAGCGTCGTGAAGGCGATCTCAGGTTCTGCCGCGAAGAAGTCCAGTGCTCTGCGCGGCGGTAAGGCTGTCTTGAAAAAGACAGTTGGCAACAAGAGCACACCGAGCAGCAAAATTCCAACGAAGAGAGGTAATACCTTGGCAACCAAGAAAGCAGTCGTGAAGAAGGCAGTTGCAAAGAAGGCTGTCGTGAAGAAGGCCCCCGCGAAGAAGACCGTAGCCAAGAAGGCCGTCGTCAAGAAGGCCGTAGCGAAGAAGGCAGTCGTCAAGAAGGCTGTCGCAAAGAAAGCAGCGAAGAAGAGCTAGCACGTCTACCTTCCCGGAACTTCAACCGCAGTAACAGCAAACGCACGCAAGGCAAGCAAAGAGGCCCGGTCTTCTCGGTGATGAGAGCCCGGGCCTTTTTGCGTCTGCCGCTGGGGGATTCACGTTCAGGGAGGCGGTTGAAGAATCGGCAGTGGCGGTGCCCGCATTCCTCCGATGAAGATCAAGCCGTAATGGATGCGCCAGCCGAATTTCGGCGGGGCATCGGGCCGCTTTACTTCACGACGTCCATCACGACCTCGATGTCGAGCCGCCGCGTGCTGTCGGGGATGTCGAGCGAGCCCAGGATGAGTGGCTTGCCGGGTGTGAGCACGGCGGTACCTTCGAGAACGGTCTGGCGGATCACCGGCTCCTGCACGCCCGCGATGGACTTGTCGGCGCCGAGGCTCGACTGCTCGGCCTTGGAACGGAGGCGGACTCCGTTGGCGGACTCGTCGAGTGTGGCGTCGAAGTTCAGGCCGATGTCGAGGTAGGTAAACTGGGTCTGTGAGGTGGCCGTCCCGGTTTCATAGCTGCCTGTCGCGACGGGGATCTTGCTGCCCTGCTTCATGGTCGTGCGCTGGCCGGAGACTAGGACCATGGAGAAGTGCTGGGTGCCGACACGCTTGCCGTCGTCGATCTCCGTGATGGTGTAGGTAAGGCGGTAGGTGCGTTTCGCGCGGTCGAGATCGTCGATGAGCTTCTTGGCGAGCACGAGCTGGTCGGGCGGACCCTGGACAAAGATAGCGCTCTGCGCCTGGACGAGGAAGACTTTGTCCTGGGGGGCGAGCATGTTTCGGATTGCAGTCAGGATGTCGGTGGCTTCGCTGACGCTGCTGGTGTTGTTGAGGTAGAAGACCTGGGTCGGATAGGAGTTCGCTTTGGCGGCGGCATCTTCCGTCTGCGCGCGAAGGGTGGCTCCGATGAGAGAGAGGGCCAGAGCGGCGATTGTCAGTGTCGAAACTCTCATGTGTTCATGTTCCTTTCGGTTACGAGCGGGATGGTTTGAGAACGGGTCCCACGATGATGACAGTCGAGACGCAGATTCCCTTCGGGAATTACAAAGATAGGAGGAAGTTGCTCTATTCGTTGGCCCTCGCGGGCGGCGGTTCGAAGAAGTCGTGGAACTCTGCCCTGCTCAACTCCATCTGTCTGTCTCTGACCTCGGGTCTGAGGCTGGCCAACTCTTCTGGGCCGGCCTGGTGCACCGCCTCTGCGAGCAACTTCTCCTGGCGGGTCAAGGGCAGCGGCGGAGCTGGGCGGCTCGGGGCATTCATCTCGCTCACCGCCAGTGCGTCTTCGGCGCTCAACGCCTCCGGCTTCGCTTCGCCGGCATTGCTCCGGCGAGACAGCGCTGCCCTTTCGCGCTTGGGGCGGCCCTCGGTATGAACTCCTTCAAGCCGGGCCGCTGGGGCGACTGCTGTTGACATGATATTGGGCTTCACGCTCGCCACATCGATCCGGCCCCGGCCTCGTCCATGGCCTGCGAAGGATGCCGCAAGCGAAAGCATCACAACTCCCGCCGCGGCGACCGCCCAGGGCCGCGTGCCCAGCCAGGCCGCAACCGTCCAACTCTTGCGCTCAACCGCTTGCGCGTGAGCGGTTTCGAGAATCCGCCGCTCCATTCCTTGCGGTGCCTCGGCCTCTCGCAGCCCCGCTAGCACTCGCTCGATCGCTTCCTCGGGATGCCTCATCGTCCGCCTCCTTTCGCCAGCCGTTCGCGCAGCCTTGTCCTTGCGCGGAAGAGCAGCGCCCGCACGGCCGACTCGCTCTTCTTCAAGACCTTCGCCATCTCCGCCGTCCCCAACTCCTCGACCGCGGAGAGCAGAAGGACGCTTCTCTCCGCCTTCGGCAGCCGTTCGAGCTCGCGCAGGACTTGGCTCATCTGCTGCACTTCATTCAGCACCTGGTCGGCGGGTGTGCTCGTTGCGACCAGAGTCTGCGCGAAGGCGGCGTCCATCTGCTCGGGCCGGATGCGGCGGCGTCGGTCAAGCGCCAGGTTCCATGCGATGCGAACGAGCCAGACACGCATCTCCCGCACCTGCGGCAGTGTCCGCCGGTGTTCAAGGACGCGCACAAAGACGTCCTGCACAACGTCTTCCGCCTCGTGACGGCTGCGGAGCACGGAGTGCGCGACGCGGAAGAGAAGTGCGGAGTAAGTCTCGACGAGCGCCGCGAGATCGAGCTCCGAGGCGGTTTCTTCCGTGGACGGTAACGCCAAACTATATCCCTCGGCCGACGTCATATGTCCCTTCTGCTGAGTCCTTCTATTCAGCTCGTC
>Ga0116227_10013940_pt1 | contig 12438 bp, 8 predicted proteins | sample S1TSphgellanicum_FD_89693 | JGI IMG/M metagenome (GOLD analysis project Ga0116227, IMG submission 89693) | Host-associated microbial communities from peat moss isolated from Minnesota, USA - S1T2_Fb - Sphagnum magellanicum MG | ecosystem: Host-associated > Plants > Peat moss > Unclassified... | reverse complement strand
TTGTTGTTGATTTTCTTCTTTGGGTTGCTTCAAATTTTGTGATTTGTTTGCTGTTGTTGATACATTTTCTTCTGTGGGTGACTTCAGATTTGTGTTTTGTTTCCTGTTGTTGTTGATACATTTTCTTCTTTGGGTTGCTTCAAATTTTGTGATTTGTTTGCTGTTGTTGATACATTTTCTTCTGTGGGTGACTTCAGATTTGTGTTTCGTTTGCTGTTGTTGTTGATCATTTTCTTCTTTGGGTTGCTTCAAATTTTGTGTTTTGTTTGCTGATGTTGATACATTTTCTTCTTTGGGTTGCTTCAAATTTGTATTTTGTGTGCTGTTGTTGATACATTTTCTTCTTTGGGTTGCTTCGAATTTGTGTTTTGTTTGCTGTTGTTGTTGATTTTCTTCTTTGGGTTGCTTCAAATTTTGCATTTTGTTTGCTATTGTTGTTATATTTTCTTCTTGGGTTGCTTTGAAGTTTGAGTTCTGTTTGCTGTTGCTACATTTTTCTTCTTTGGTTGCTTCACGTTTTTTCGTTTTTGTTTGCTGTTTTTTGATTGATCTTCTTCTTTGGTTGTATCATGCTTGTTTTGTTTGCTATTGTTGATTTTCTTTATTGGTTGCTTCAAGTTTTTATTCGCTCTTCTTCATCATCATCATCTTCTTCTTCTTTGTTGGTTACTTTCATGTTTGTTTTTATTTGCTGTTGTTGATAGATTTTCTTCTTTGGTTGCTGCTTGCTTCATATTTTCTTTGTTTGTTTGAATGTTTGTTTCCAAGGATTACTGTGCTTTCTGTGAGAAAATTGTATAGAAGTAGGAAGTACTCTTCTTCTATGCTCCTGCTGCTTTGTAACAAGACTTGATTCCCTTTTGTTTATCTTCAAGAGATGAAGCTGCAAGAAGAGTTTCACAACAAGGAGTGGTGGGGAGAAGGTAGAATCCAGGCTTGCAGAAGTAGCACTCACAAAGATTATCGCACTTGAAGCTGAGGCTGCTGATTGGAAGGCAAAACTCAGAGATTGTGAAATTGGAGCATGAGGAGCTGAAGAAACGAGAGCACGGATAGCTGAGGATACAGCAACAGCAGCAATGCAATTTTTATGAGAACGAGAAGAAAGCATCAAAGGAGACGCTAGCAGCAGCAGCAGCGCTCAAATCACGGAATCTGCATTGCTCAAGGCGCAGGCAAAAATGGAGCCAAATGCTAAGGATTTGGCTATGTATGTCTGCACATGCCGCCATGGGCAGCGGCGGCAACATGGGCTTTCTAAGCTCCAGTCTATGGCTTCCTCCTCATAAATACTATGGCCAGCTTATGGAGGAGAATCAGCAAACTCTACTGCTAGCAAAAGCATCTCAAAAGCTTACAAGTATGTGAAACCCTAATTGAGGTTCAAAAGAACATTCTTCCAGAAAGAAGCGGACCCTGTGATCACATCTGTGTGGAAGAAGCTCAAGTATTCTTCTGGAGCATCATGTACTTGAGCAGATGGTTATGAGAATGTTGTTTTTGCTGAGGTCTAAGCTTACCGTGTGTAGAGGGGATGGGGATGTGGAAGTGGGAAATTGGGCAGGGAAACCAAAACTGGAAATCTTCTGAAAATATGACATACTGCCGGAAGTATAGAAGTTGCCTCCTGCAGGTGCAATTGATGTCAGTACAATAACTGCTTCACAACTTCAGGAAGCAGTTGTGGACACTCCTGGTTAGGTAGCTGTCTCTTTGTGTTGAGGCATCTGCTGCAATGTAGATATAAGTCAGTTGAAGCAGATGAGGGAGGAAGGGAGGGATGGAGGATGCACTTGGTACTCAAACATGAAAAGAATTTTGCATATTTCTTCTCCTACAGAAGTTTACAAGCAACTCATGAGTAAGCCCCAGTTAGTTTCTATGAGGAATTAGAAGTGTGGCCTGATGATGTTCAGACCCCATGGTTTTGTTTTCTTTTTGTCTTTCTTGAAGGATGCCAAGGAATTGGCACCTTTTCAAAGAAATCATCGCTGGAGAGTGCAGCCAGCACAAGTTTTAGGTGGTGGTTTCTATGTTTGCATGCAGTTTTTGTGTCTGTTAAATGGTGGTTGGAAGTGGCCATGGAAATCAGACATGCAAGAAATCAGCGAACCTCTTCTGAGCTGATCCCAACTAAGCTATATACCTGGTTTGGGATTTCCTTGAGTTTGAAGAAGGAATCCCATTGCTTTGGGGGAGTAAATTTCTGCTCCAGAGAAATGGTAGTATATGTGAGAGCAGTTTCCATGAAGCTCAATTCCTCCTTTTTTCCTTCTCACCGAGCTCATCATCAGTAGCAGTTGACTTTCATTGTTCCTGAAGTCATGCTGCAAATGTTGTGAATCTGGTGTTGTTTTGTTCATATCCTTGGAATGAAGATATGTTGTTTGCTTGTTATGTTGCATCCCTTGTTGAGAGCAGCATCATCCACATCCATTGGTCAGGGATTTCTGTTCAATTTTCCACAAGGCACAAATCTGAAGAACACTGCTTTTCCTTGCGACCTCCGACGCCTTAGGTTCACCTGCCAGAAAGAACATGCATCAGGATGATAATCAGATGTGGGAAACTCAAATCTGTTCTTGGCTGAGGAATAGAAGGAAGCTTCAGCAGAACAGCTCCAAGTGCCAAGGACTTGTATGCACTGAATTCCTCTGACAACTTTTTTACAACCCAGCTCCTTTCAGCCACCAACTGCTGAGGACTGGAGACTTGACTTTGAACAATACAAGACTCGAGATGAGAACAGAGAAAGTTGGGAAACAAGGAGATGGATTATGGGGAAATTCTGTGAAAAGAAGGGAGGAAAGTAGTACCTTCAGCTTGTCTGAATGAAGAGCTTTCCAGCACAGGACTCCTCTTGTTGGTTTCAGTTGGGATTCCATCCTCCTGCAGACGACAAGAATTTTGCTTGAATCAGGCAGAGATGTTGGCATCCAGATCTTGACAGAGAAACACTATGTACAAAGCTTGAAACTTGGGGACACGGTAGGAGGAGCAAAAAGGTTTTGCATTGAGATGTCTGGATGTGCTAATTTTGTGTTGTCTTTTCTGTGTGATGGGAGTGGAACAACAACAAAACTTACCGAGACTTTCGTTCAGTGCCAGAGGCAAGTTTACTACTGTCCTTTCTAGGTTTTACATGTGCATCATCCTTGTTCTGCCTGCTCTGTCCCAGGCTCCAATTCTCGTCCAATGTCTCCAACTCTCCTTGTGGCTCCTCCATCATTGTCTTCAGCAAGGCTCTCCGACCTTTACTCTGAGCTTCAGACAAGCCAACTACTACTGAATCTGAAAATCCCGCATATGATGTGCTGCTAGATCCATACCTCCTGGATGCTTGAGGCCATGATGGGTCCCACGATTGTCCTATTTCTCCTCCTTTCATGACACTGCTTGCACTGCTCCGCCTTCTATTCCTATGGCTCCGATGTGACCCTGCTCGAGACACCATACTTGGGTTTTCAATTTCTTGTTCTTTAATGACTCCTGCTCTTCGGTGCTTCCTTGCTCTGGAGTGGCGACGATGATGGTGCCCCAGGGGGGCCACCCCATGTATATCAAGTGCTATGCCACCAGGCTCAAAGAAGTTTTCCTCAAAAGCTCCTCCCATCAGTTGTCTTTCATCCATTCTTTTACTGCTGGAAGCAACTGCTGCTGCTGCCTGCAAATCTCCAGACAAGTTCCCAACTGTTGTGTTGTGAACACCATCCAGGCTGATCCTCAGCTGAACAGGACAACTCAACACCATTTGAAAAGCATGGCGGATACTTCTCTCTGATCTCTCAGCTTTTGTGAGGAACTCTGGATGATGAAACTCCACTTGGGCAACCACATACCTCTCCTCTGCTCAAGATGCCACAACACAATTCTGATGATGATCAGGAACCCAATTCTGAGAGTGAGTCATAAACAATAGCAATTTCTGTTTCTTTTTGTTTTCCTTATGAACAAAAATACCACAGAACATACATACACTGGCAGCTACAAAAGAACTTGATCAAGAGGAAAATTGAGCACCCTACCATCTTGAATGCCAATCGCAATCAGACGTGCATGGGATTGCAGCAGCTGTTTCAGCACCTTAGAGCGGCACACTTGTAGAACCTGGGTCCAGGTCTTTTCCAGGTTTTGGGGGTCCATCATCCGCAGTAAATGGGAGGAGCTTTCTGGCTGAAGTCCGGCATCAGATGCATAATGTATCTCAGCCTGGACACCCTCCTCTTCCTCGTCCTCCTCTGCTGCCCAAGCTGCTTCCAGTTTCAGCTCAGACTGGTTTGTATAGTCATTGTTTGGTGGTGTTGCAGCAGGGTGCACTTTGGCCTCTGAGTGGATGCTGGAAGCCAGCAGGTCTTTTTTGCGGTTCTCAAGATAAGCAGAGAGTGTGCGTCCTAATGCAGGACCCAAATTCTGTGAAGCTTCTTCTTCTTCTTCTTCTTCATCCCTCATTTTCAAATGGGATGTCACCTGATTCTCTTCTTCGACTCTGTTTTTTGTTGTTGTTGTTGCTGTTGTTCTCTGCTGGTGGCTCAAATCAAAAGCAGCAGGACTTTGTGCAATGCTAGTGTTCACAGAAGAAGGTAGAAATGAACGATCTGGAGCAAACTGCAAAAGTGCAGCTGTAAGCCAGGTGGGTTGGTCACTCGCTATCCGCAACTGCTTTTCTGCTTTTGATAAAACTTTCAATGCTTCACGAAGTCGTTGCTGTTCTTCCTTTTTTGCTGCAGCAGCAGCAGCAAGACATGACCCTCAAAAATTGGTGCATGAATACATTTCTTCACTTGCTCCTCCAATTGTGTACAATAAACAAATGGAGACTGTAAAAAACACAGAATGAAATGAAAAGAAATGACTTCAAGAGGTATGTATGTACAACTGATTGAATATCTCCCACTTACAGAAATTCCTTCTGAAGAAGCCCTTGTGGCGGCGAGTCTCTGGGTGCACATCAAAGGTCCCTGCCAGAATGTTGGTGATGAGAGATGCCAATTGTGACAACAGTGACAAGGGCTCTAAACCTGATTTCAAAAGATCACGCATAAATCTCACAGTGTTCCCTGCCTCTGCAGAAAGCGCCAAATCCAGCAAATCCAGTAACTTGCCATCTGGGACAAGCCCCACCTGAGAGACAGACAAACAAACAAACAAACCACAACTACATGAACGAGATTATCCATGGAGGCTAGTGATACTCTTGGAACCTCTCTTGTCATTATCCAGATCTGGAGCTTGCTTGTGGTGTTCAGCTCCGTGGGTACTGAAGAAGGAAAAGCCTTTGGTACAGAAAGTAAAAGGCAATTTTTTTGAGTGCATAATCCTCCCCCTGTCATCTGCATCTATCTATGCTGAACTTCTCATGTGTTCAGAATGTGCACACTTGAAGATCTTTTTGAGAGAAAAAGTCTGTATGGGGAAAGTTGGAACTTGGGAACTTACAAGCTCTTGAACTGTCGCCAAGGAGATCCTCCTGTCCAACAAGCTCAGTTGATCCATTGTCATCTCGGCATCTCGCAAGGAACCATCTGCTGTCGATGCAATCAATACCAGTGCCTCTTCTTCCACTTCTAGACCTTCCTTCACAGCCATCATCTTGAGCCTTCTCACTATATCATCTTCCTTCACTCTGCAGAAAGGAAATTTCTGACACCTGTGTAGATGGGTGGGGGGTGGCAGCATTTGAACCAATTGCCATTGAACCAAGTTAGTGTACTGAATATCATCATATAATAACAGAAGGATGGGAGTAAATCACACACTGTGTGTACATGCTAAGTCCTTGTGATTGCAGACAGTATTTCAGCACTGAAGAGTTCTATACTGAAGAACAAGAATCAAGCATCTCTATTCTTGAATTTTGGGTCATGGGTTAAGGAGAGAATTGTGGGTGCAGCAGGTGATCTTCACCTGGAAGTCACTGTCAAAGGGAGACGCTCAGCGTCAGTAGTAATGAGGATGAAAACCAAGTTTTTTGGGGGCTCTTCCAACACCTTGAGGAATGCGTTCCATACTTGGGTGCTCAAGAAGTCACAGCCCTCGACAATGATCACCTTGTATCTCAGATGGGATGGTGAGAAACCACCAAGCATGGCTCTCATACCTTGGATGTCCACATTGCTTGACACATCAACTTCCTTCACATCTGGGCTGCTGCTTCTATTTGAGCTGATGTCCTCACAAGCTTGGCACATTTGACATGGCCGTTGTTCTGTCTGTAAAGAAAGACAATTCAGAGCTGCTGCAAAGATTCTTGCCATGGTTGTTTTGCCTGTTCCTCGTGGTCCCATGAAAAGATACACAGGAGCAACTTTCCCCTTCATGACGGAGCTCGACAGCGATTTCACCACCATTGTTTGACCCTCCACCTCCTTGAAGCTTCGTGGTCGATATTTCTGGCTCAAGGTTCTATGAGTCTCCTGCTCATCTGCAACTGCTGCTGCTGCTGCTGCTGCTGATGTTTTACTACTCTGTTGTGGTTGCAATGGTGGTGGTGGTGGTGGTGGTACTACCACTGCAGGCAAGTCTTTCAGTGCAGTTTTCAAGGAGCTGCCTTTGTGCTGTTGCTTTCTTGCAGCTGCAGCTGCAGTGGACATGAAAGGCACATGATTCTTCAACTGATGAAGCTCTTGAGTTGGTTTTGTAGTGTGTAATGGTGGAAGAGACATGCCTCCATTGTCAAGAATCTCATGAGTTTCCTCGCCATCACAATCAACATCATCTTCAAAGAGGGGTGGAAGAGCATCAGGTTCTGAATTGAATGAAGAATGTCTTTGGCCATGTGCAATGACTCCAGCAGTGGCAGCATCTGCAGCACGTGCTTCAGATTCTTCTGCTGCTGCTTCTTGGTGGTGGTAGTGCACATGAGAAAATGACCAGCCATTCTCAGAAACCTCCTTTGCAGCATCATCAGCTACTGCTGCTTCCTTCCTTTCTACCGTGTCTGGAAATGTGCACATGAGAGCTGCAAGATCCACAAAGGTTTTGCTGATGCTGATGCTGTTGTTATTGTTGTTGTTGTATCTGTGGATTCGTGACCAATCCCAGTTGAGTCCACCACCACAGCCATGCTGTGGCATGTCTGACAATTCAAGCTCATCATCCAAAGCTGGAGCAGGAGCTACAACAGATCGAGTCAATTTTCGATCTCGTGTGCTGCTGCTGCGACCTTTCAACCGCACATTGATTGGCTGTTTGTGACTCATAGTGCTTTCTGGCTTCCTGCCACTACTGTTTTGTTGTTTGCGCACACAACTCTCCTTGCTCAACTTCTGCTGAATTGGAGGCGATGAATCCAAAAGAGCATGCACCATCTCCCTCTCCATTGGACTCAGCTCTCCATCATCACTTTGGAACACACTCTCCTCACCGCCTGTCACATTCTCATTATCATCCTCAATGGCAGCAGGATTGTTGTGTGATGTAGAAAAACTTCCTTGGGGTTTGTTGGACAAGAGATGAGACAAAGGGGATGGCATGTACCCACCGCTACCATCATCATCATCATGGTTCTCCAAAATCACTCGTCTTGCAAGCTCCTCTCTCCTTGCAGTATCTCCTTGCCATCTCTCCTCAGGTTGGAAAATCTCCCTCTTCTTCTTCTTCACATCTTTTGAATCTTTAGACTGCCTTTCTTCTCCTCTTAATTTCTTCCAAACTTTCTCCAGCTCCCCAGAGAACTTGCACTCATCACTTGGAGGATCACTTGCAATTGTTGTGTCTTCTACTGCTGCTTTCAACCCTTTGTAATGAGGATTCACATCTTTGTCTTCTTCCTTGCCACTCCGTCGTTTCTCATCAAGCACTGCTGCTGCATTAGATCCTGCTTGCAACTCCCAACTGCAGTTCAGCACCCCATTAATGTGCTGCAATTGACTGCTGCTGCGAGGATGATCTCTGTTGCTGCTGTCCACTTCTCCTCCTCCTCCTCGTCCTCTGCCACCAAGGCATGAGCTCTCCTCCTCCTCCCATCCTGATGCAGCAGAAGAAGTCAATGATGAGCTTGTTGCTGGAGTGAGCAGCACCTTGTGGAGAGCTGTGACCTCACAACGCATGAGGGAAGGAGGAAGAAGCTCAGCCTGGGGCATACTTTGTAGCTCCCAGCGACTGAGCAGCACTTGCTCCTCCTCCTGCAGCATGTATGTGCAGCTGGTGGGTACTTCAGGAAAACAACAACAACAAATGCTCGTGGATGGACTTCCTTCCTTCCTTCCTTGGATGCTCAAAGCTGAGCTGAGTCTAACCCTTCTCTACAAGACTGCTGCTGCCTCTTGTTGTTGTTGTGGTCATTGCAGGCCGTGGCTAAACCTCCTCCTCCTCAACAACAAAACGATTCCCTTTCCTTCTCTCACCAGACCAGATCGATCTTCTCACAAATGGGTACCATGGCAAAGTTCCCATTCTGTGTGTGGCGTTAGGGGCTGCTGCTGGAACAAATCTGCATCTTTTTGCATAAGGATTTTCGGAATACATTGTTTGCATCTGCACTTGCATATCACCGCAACTCAAAATTCGGATGCAGAAATGAGAAGAAGGTATCTGAGCAAGCAAGCAAGCAAACCCCCCACCAAGAAGCCCATCGAAAGAAATGCACCTACGAGCGGCAAACGTACCAGAAGCAAACAGTTTGTTCTTTGAGCGAGATAGATGGATTCAAACAGTTGGTGAAGAAACGGAATTCACCTCTCTCTGTCTCTGTGTGTGGCTCTTTGGAGAAAGCTCAAGCTCAAGCTCTCTCACTCATACCAATCTCAACCAAGGAAAAAACTGACAGTCCTGTCGTCGTCGTCGTCGTCCATGCGCACACACTCTCTTCAAAACAGGACTGTGTTGAATTACGAAAGCTTGCGGCACCATTCATTCATTCATTCCTTGTTGGACTTCCCTTGGAGCTCTACTGCTTTCCAACTCCCCACAAAATGTCCGACCAAAAGTCAGACAGAGGAGACGAGGAAGAAGAAGAAGAAGAAGAAGAAAATCTCACACGCACACGCATAAGCACACACAACGCACAAGAGGAGGAGGAGATCATGGTAGTACGGATAATCAACAGAGAGGAAAATCAATCAGATTGATTCTTACGTCAATTGCAAAAAAGTTCCCGCAATTCAACAAAAATCAAACATGTAAAAATAATCCTTAAAAGACTCAAATCCAGCAACAACAGATCTCAAGCCAGAAAACAAAGAGATCCGATCAATCGAGCAAAACACAAACACAGACACACAAGTCTCTCCAAGCGATGGAAAAAATGGCACCACCACCTACCTCTCCATCAAAAAAACAGAAAAAAACTCTTGCAAGGGTTTGAATTTTCACTACAAGAAAGAAGAAGCGAGCGAGCGAGCAAAATGAAGCTTGGGTGTAATTTTTCTCGCTCGTTCTTCGTCCAGATGCTCCTTCTTGTTGTTGTTGTTGTTCTTCTTCTTCTTCTTCCTCCGGATCTTTGCAAAGCGAGCGAGCGAGCGAGCGAGCGATGGCGCAGCAGAAAAGCAACAGAACAGGAGCAGCAGTGGACTTGAGGATGGGCCCCGCCCCGCTCCCTCCCTGCCTCCCTCCCTCACACCCCTTTGACTGAGTCCGACGGCTGTTAGTAGCTGCTGCCGACTACATCTAACGGTCACAGATATAAAAAGGACCATTAAAAAAAAGGAGGAAAAAAAAAATGAAAAAGGAAAATGAAACGTGAAAAAAGAAAAAAGAAACCCTTATTAATATTCATCCAGTTGACTTATTAATATTCAATATTTATTTTTCAAAATCATAATAATAATAATAATAATAATAACACTACTTCTACTACTATTACTAAGTACTATTACTAAGCACTCATACTAATATAATAATATAATAATATTGATAAATAAAAACATTAAAAATTTACAAAACAATTAGTGTAAAAGACTCCATTACAATTGCAAAGCAAAAGAGATTGTGGAAAGATGCTATTTGGTTTGTGGCTTTTTGTTGTGTAATTTAGGGGGAAAAAAACCATATATATCTATATATATGTATTTATTTATTTATTTATTTATAAAATATATTATTTATTTGGTTTGATTGTCTTAAAGAGCATACTAGCCTTTTTTTGTTTCTTTCTCTTGTTGACATGTTGTTGGATACCAAAGAGCTCCCCCATCTTTTGGGCAAGGGAAATCTTTGATTCTTTAGATGAAAGAATTGGACAATGATCTTGTTCCATCAAATAATGGATGAAGATGAAAATTTTGGTCACCCATCCATCCATCCAATGGTGAAGTTCCCTTTGAGTTGGCATCAAATGAATGGAGATCATTTTCGATCACCATCCAATGGCGAAAATTCCCCATCCAATCCAATCCAATCCAATGGTGGAAAAATCCTCCCATTGAATGAATGGTGAAGATCGCCTTTCACTCATCATCAAATTAACGTTGGAGATTGGTTTTGGTCACCACGGAAAGAATAACAATAATTGATTTCAATCATCATCCAACTTACTTACTATGGAAAAATCATTTTCAATCATCGCCAATCAAACAATGGATGAATGAAAAAATGAGATTCAATTCTAGTTTTGCACAAACACCACAAAGGCAAGAACACCATATGTATGTATGTATGTATGTATGCATGTATGTATGTAAGTTGTTGAATCCCAATGAAAAGATTAGAGCCCATAAGATAAGATCGACATGGGATTGCATTTGGTAGGAGGGGTGTTGCACTATGCACCTCATGCTTGGAAAATAACAAATCATAAGTCTACATTGAAAGTTCTTTCAAGGGAATGATGCTGGGAGCATTGTGTGTGTGTGTGTGTGTGTGTGTGTGTGTATAGTAGGGTTTAGGGTTTTTAGGGTTTAAGGTTCATAAAACCTTGACCTAATTTTTCCTTTATATTTGCGGTGGAGATTCATCCTAGTCTATAACTAGGGCTAATGTAAAGCTAAAAGCTTATTTACAATGTCTCCAAAGGCCTTCAAATGTCTAGAAAACCCTATTTTTCCTAGTCAAACTTTCTTTGTACCTATATTTTACAAGGGCTTTTCATTTTTTTTTATAATCAAAGCCTTTTGTGGACAATGAAAACTTTAGAAAGAAAAAAAGAAACATTTTAAGTTTTTTAAAATAAAAATAAAAGAACATGTTTTTTCACTATGTAAAATAGGTAATTGAGATAGAAAATGTCATTTGTATGAAGGTGCATCCATGCTCATTGGCAAATATATGATTTGCAAATTTTGTGGGTTGGTTGCACTTGACCTCACACCCTTAGTAGTGGCCACCCTTTGAATCATTGAATTACCATGGGCATGGGTTCCTTTACACTCCGCAAAGACACAAAGGTGGGGTGGGGGGAGAGGGGTAGGGCACATAACTAGGGTCTTTACTTACCTAAGCTCCAAGAAGCCCAAAACAGAAAAATAATATAAAATTAAAATAATGGGTGATAGCTCCTACTATAACTCTCTAGAGTACTAAACTGGTGCTTCCCTTAATTGCCCATTTAGCAACTACAAAAAAAGGGTTAGTGGAAAAAATGGATTTGGCCCACTTGACCCACCCCACACCCCCCCCCTTAACTTAGGATTCTTTTTCCTTTTTTCGTTCGTTATTAGTTGGTAAGCCAGCTTTGCACTCTAGACATCTAGCGAATATAGCTCACACCATTGCCAAGCACTTTCTTTTCAACGGCTTGCAAGGTCGATCGTAATACTATAATATATATATAAGGGTTTGCAAGGTGGATTGTAATATTATAACATATATAAGGGTTTGCAAGGTTGATCGTAATACTATAATATACCTACTTATATAAGGGTATGCAATGCATGCACGTTCTTTTTCACATGATACCACGATCAATCATATGTCAGTTTGGAACTCACAAAAGTCTATAGTGAAACACCAATTGGAAATCACAAATTCTAGAAGTAGCTCCAAAGACTACCATTGTTGCACTCGTGCAAAAAAACAGAGAAAACCCATTTCACTTAACCGTGCTATAAGTTTACATTGTACATGTGCAAGCTCCAAAAACTACCATTGTTGCACTCGTGCAAAACAAAAGAAAAAACCCATTTCACTTAACCGTGCTATAAGTTTACATTGTACATGTGCAAGCTCCAAAAACTACCATTGTTGCACTCGTGCAAAAATAAAGAGAAAACCCATTTCACTTAACCGCACCATAAGTCTACATAGTACATGTGCAAGCTCCAAAGACTAGGTACCATTGTTGCACTTGTGCCCCCCCAAAAAAAAAAAAAAAAAAAAACCATTTAAAATAAAAAAAAAAAAAGTTTAAAAAAAAAAATAAAAAAAAAAAAAAACAAAAAACAAAGAGAAAAAGCTAGATTATTAAATGTTTTTTTTGAGGGTTGTTTAAATTAAGTTATTGAGCAAAATGTGGTGTAGATGGGATTATTAATTGATCGGATCATTTTCTCCATGTGAAAAATT
>Ga0116227_10013938_pt1 | contig 12440 bp, 14 predicted proteins | sample S1TSphgellanicum_FD_89693 | JGI IMG/M metagenome (GOLD analysis project Ga0116227, IMG submission 89693) | Host-associated microbial communities from peat moss isolated from Minnesota, USA - S1T2_Fb - Sphagnum magellanicum MG | ecosystem: Host-associated > Plants > Peat moss > Unclassified... | reverse complement strand
TACAGTCCGCCCCGGTGAGCGAACCCATCGACATCGTCGCCACGTCATACCGCTATGCCCAGGCCACCCTACCCTTGAGCGCCGGTATGCGCGGTCGCGATACAAGGCTCCCCGCGGGACGCAATCCCCGCACGCTCGAACTCGCCGCGCAGCTGCGCGCCGCGCATCCCGATGATCTGGAGTACGTGCATGCCGTGCTCGACATGTTTCGGCTGCAGCCGTTCTTCTACACGTTGACGCCGCCGCCGCTGGCCGACGATTCGGTGGACGGCTTTTTATTCGACAGCCGGCGTGGCTTCTGCGGACACTACGCCTCGGCCTTCGCGGTCCTGATGCGCGCGGCGCATATCCCGGCGCGGGTGGTCACCGGCTATCACGGCGGTACGTACAATCGCTTCGCGGATTATTGGATCGTACGGCAGAGCGACGCGCATGCCTGGGACGAGATCTGGATCGAGGGCAGCGGCTGGCTGCGCATCGACCCCACCTCGATGGTGGCACCGGCACGGGTCGACCGCGGCTTGAACGACATCATCCGGGCGGGCGCGCCATTGACGAGCCGCTGGCAGCAACGCACTCCGTGGTTCACCGATGCACGCCTCCGGCTGGACGCGCTGCGGTCGCTGTGGCGGCAGCGCATCTTGAGCTTCAATGAGTCCTCGCAGGAGGAGCTACTGCGGCTCATGCACATCCCGGAACCCGATGGACAGAAGCTCGCGCTCATCCTCGCCATCTGCCTGATCGGCAGCATGGGCTGGCTCACCTTTCAGGTGCGGCGCGAACTCGAGCCTCGGCCGCGCGATCCGCTGGCCCGTGCTTATGGGAGACTGTGCCACAGGCTGGCCGCCGCCGGCATCCCGCGATCACCGCACGAGGGCCCCGAAGCGTACGCGGCGCGAGTGGCGCGCGAACGCCCGGATCTGGGGGCGACGGTTACCGCGCTGTGTCGACGCTACTCGGATTTGCGCTACTCAGTGGCGCAGGGCGATGGGGCGAACGGCGATGACCCGTACGGCGAAAGCTCGCAACGTCGCAGTTCGCGCGGCCATACGGGCGGCGCCGCAAATGCGTCGGACGCCGAAGCGTCGAGCTTCATCGCCGCGGTGCGCGCGTTCAGGCCGCGAGGTTCTCGCGCGTCTTCATGAAATCGATTTCCGGCCAGCGCTCTTCGGTCAACCCGAGATTCACTCGCGTCGGCGCCAGGTAGACCAGTTCGCCGGCGTGGTCCAGCGCGAGATTGTCGTAGGCCTTTTCGCGGAATTCGCGCAAGCGCTTTTCATCCTTGATGGTGACCCAGCGCGCCACCGCCACGTTGATCTGCTCGAACACGCATTGCACGTTGTATTCGTCCTGTAGACGGAAGGCGACCACTTCGAATTGCAGCTGACCGATGGCGCCCAGGATCAGATCGTTGTTGCGCAGCGGTTTGAAGAGCTGGGTCGCACCCTCCTCGCAGAGCTGTGACAGGCCCTTCTGCAGCGCCTTCATGCGCAGCGGATCCTTGAGCACCGCGCGCCGAAACAGCTCGGGTGCGAAATTCGGTACCCCGGTGAAGGTGAGATTCTCGCCCTCGCTAAAGGTGTCGCCGATGTTGATGGTACCGTGGTTGTGCAAGCCGATGATGTCGCCCGCGAAGGCCTCCTCGGCGGCGCTGCGGTCGGCCGCCAGGAAGGTGAGCGCATCCGCGATCCGCACCTCTTTGTTGAGCCGTACGTGACGCATGCGCATGCCGCGCGTGTAGCGGCCCGAGCACAGTCGCATGAAGGCGATGCGGTCGCGATGTCCGGGATCCATGTTGGCTTGGATCTTGAAGACGAAACCGGTGAGCTTCGCCTCGTCCGCCGCGACCGAGCGCTGCAGCGTCGGACGCGGCAGCGGTCCGGGGGAATATTTCACGAAGGCGCTCAAGAGCTCGCGCACGCCGAAGTTGTTGACGGCCGAGCCGAAGAACACGGGGGTTTGTTTCCCTGCACGATAACGCTCGAGATCGAACTCGGGGCTCGCGCCGCGCACGAGTTCCACTTCATCCAGGAAGCGCGCGTAGCGGTCCCCGAGATACTCCTTGGCCTCCTCGCTCGCAAGTCCATCGATGGTCTCATGGCTCCCCACCCGGCCCTTCTCCACCGGCACATAGACGTAGATCTTGTCCTCCAGCAAGTGATAGACGCCGAGCAGGTCGCGTCCCATGCCGATGGGCCAGGTGATCGGTGAGCACTGGATCTTGAGCACGCTCTCGATTTCATCGAGCAATTCGATGGGCGCGCGACCGTCACGGTCCAGCTTGTTGACGAAGGTGATGATGGGGGTATCGCGCAGCCGGCACACCTCCATCAGCTTGATGGTGCGCTCCTCCACGCCCTTGGCGCAGTCGATCACCATCAACGCCGAGTCCACCGCGGTCAAGGTGCGGTAGGTGTCCTCGGAAAAATCCTGGTGGCCGGGCGTGTCGAGCAGATTGACGATGCATTCCTCGAAGGGAAATTGCATCACCGATGAGGTGACCGAGATGCCGCGCTGCTGTTCCAGACGCATCCAATCGGAGGTGGCATGGCGCGTCGCCTTGCGTCCCTTCACCGTTCCCGCCATCTGAATGGCGCCGCCGAACAGCAGCAGCTTTTCGGTCAGCGTGGTCTTGCCGGCGTCGGGGTGGGAGATGATGGCAAAAGTGCGTCGCTTACGGATTTCCCGGGCATTGAGGTCGGTCGAATTGTCCATCGCTTCTCTAATGAATCCTTGCCCTTAGATTCCGGTGATCAGCAAATCCAACGCGCCGACGATCTTACCGCGCTCATTTGGGACGGTATCGACGAGGGCTCCGAGTTCACGCACCGCGATGCCGGCGAGCTGGGGCGTAACCATGACGTATTCTTTACCGGCTACCGCGATCTTAGGCGTGAGCGCTTGCATCGCGCGTGTGCTTGCCATCGCCACCGGGCTCAAGGGCACCACCACGCGAGTATTGAGAGGCTCCAGAAGATCCGATTGCACGTCCAGCAGCAACGGAAAACGCCCCCGCGTGGCCTGGTTGCGATTTTTGTAAACGGAAAATTGAGGCATCAGAAGCTGCGGGTGTGATCGCCAAACGCTCCATTCGCCTCGACATCGCGGTTATAAGCTTGAATAGCCGCTTCGTTCTCAATCCGCCATCGTTCGCGTCTTCGAATGCGCAGTTGCTCCGCGAGCGCCGCCTCCAGGGTTGCCGATAAATTAATGTCTTCGGCCCGCGCACAGTCGAGCAGCTCCGCCTGGATGGAAACGTTGACTGCTTTTTTCACGCCCATGATGCATGATCCGCATATTTAATGCGCATAGTGTATGCGCATTAGGCGCGCGACGCAATCACTGCGGCGGCGTCAGAAGTCGGCGCAGCACCGCGGCATCCTCGCGGCCGTTGGTCGCCTGGTAGTAACCGCGCCGTATGCCCACCTGCTCGAAACCGAGGGATGCGTACAGGCGCGCGGCGGTGGTGTTCGATGGCCGCACCTCGAGAAACGCCTCGTACATGCCGCCGGCGCGGGCGCGGTCGATCAGGTAGAGCATCACCTTGCGCGCGAAACCGCGTCCGCGGTATTCCTCGCGAATGCAGACGTTGAGCACATGCGCCTCGCCGGCGCCCATGGACATGATGCCGTAGCCGGCGATATCGGTACCAAACGCGATCAAACGGCAGGTATACCCCACCCGTAGGCAGTCGCGGAAAATACCTTCGCTCCAGGGAAACTGATACGAGGAGCGCTCGATCGCGACGACCACGGGGACGTCTAGTTCGTGCATGGGCCGCATTGCGACCTCGGGGAACTCGAACTCCTGTTTGACGCTAGCCACGAGTCAGTACCTCACGGGCGAATTGCAAATCCTCCCACGCCTTGCGCTTGTCACCGGGCGTGCGCAGAAGATACGCCGGATGGTACGTCACCACCACGGGCACCGCATCCGCGCCATAGCGGTGAACCTGCTGACGCAATCGCCCGAGCGGCGTACTGGTTTTCAGCAAGTTCTGCGCGGCGATACGGCCCACCACCAAGATGATCTTAGGTTTGATCAGCGACACCTGGCGCTCGAGAAAGGGGGAGCACTCGGCCACCTCGGTGGGCAGCGGATCGCGATTATTCGGCGGCCGGCACTTCAGCACGTTGGCAATGTAAACCTGCTCACGGGCCAGCCCGATCGCGCGCAGCATGGAATTCAGAAGCTGGCCGGCGCGACCCACGAAGGGCTCACCACGGCGGTCCTCCTCGGCGCCGGGCGCCTCGCCCACCACCAGCCACTCGGCGCGCACGTTCCCCACCCCGAACACCGTCTGCGTGCGGGTGGCGCTCAGGCCGCAACGCGTGCACGCCGCGACGCGTTCGCGCAGCTGTTCCCAGTCGAAGGCGGATTCTCGATGCGCAGGGTCGGTCGGCGCCGCGCGCGGGGCAGTGGCGGGCGGCGGCCGGGGCGGCGTAGCGCCCTGCGCGGTGATGGTCGCAGTCAGCGCGCGAGGCGACGTTGTTACCTGCGCGGGGACGGCCGTGGCCAACTCGTGAGGCTGTATTTCGACCTGCGCGGGGACGGCCGCGGGCGGCGCCTCTCGCGAGGCAATGGTTTCGGTCTGTGCCAGTTCCCCGCTGGCAAGCGGTAGCGCTGCGCCGGTGGCCACCCGCGGCGCTCGCAGCACCCAAGAGTCCAGGCCCATCGCTGCCAGGTATTCCTTGCGCAGCGCGGTGCTCATGCGGTGGTTGCCACCGGCCGGGGGCGCTTGCGCAGCTTTCGCCACGCCCACAGCGTGGGGGCGGACAGGGCATAACAGCCGAAAATCAACAGCAAGGTGCTGGGCGGATGCGAGGCGATGAACATCAATGCCAGGGGCACGATCAAAATGATCCGGAAGCGCACGCGCGCGCCCGCGTCCACCTGTTTGAAGCTGTTGAAGGCGAAACGGCTGATCATCAGCGCCCCGGCCGAGGCGGTGACCAAGAACGCCAGAATCAGCCCGGGCAATCCGATCGTGGTTTGATCGCTGGCGAGCCAGATCAAGGCCGCAACCACGGCCGCCGCCGACGGGCTCGGCAAGCCCTCGAAGTAGTGCTTATCCTGGGTGGCGGAGCGGGAGTTGAACCGCGCCAGGCGCAGCGCGGCGGCGGCCGCGTAAAAGAAACACACCAGCCACCCGAGCCGTCGCCATAACGGCCCGTACTCGGCAATGCGTGCGACCCCCCATTGATATGTGACGATGGCCGGCGCCAATCCGAAGGACACCATGTCGGAGAGGCTGTCGTATTCCTTACCGAACGCGCTCTCGGTATGCGTCCAGCGCGCGACGCGGCCATCCAACCCGTCGAACACCATCGCCACGAACACGGCGATTCCGGCGTTGGCGAACTTCAGGTCGATGGCCGCGACGATGGCGTAAAAGCCAGCGAACAAAGCCGACGTCGTCAACAGGTTCGGTAGCCAGTAGACGCCGCGCGGTCGCGATTGAGGGTCTTCGTCGTCGCTCATGAGCCGTCATGATACCAGGGGGGCTGATGTAATATAGGCGGCTATGCGCTTATCACGATATCCGATTTCGACGCTGAAGGAAGTCCCGGCCGACGCCGAGGTTCTGAGCCATCAATTGATGCTGCGCGCCGGCATGATTCGCCGCGTGGCGGCCGGGCTCTACACCTGGCTGCCCATGGGCTTGCGGACCCTCAAGAAGGTCGAACGCATCGTCCGCGAGGAAATGGACCGGGCCGGGGCATTGGAGCTGCTGATGCCGACGGTACAGCCCGCGGAACTCTGGCAGGAGTCGGGCCGCTGGGCCAAGTACGGTCCGGAACTGCTGCGCTTCAAAGACCGTCACGACCGGGAGTTCGCCTACGGCCCGACGCATGAAGAGGTCATCACCGATATCGCACGGCGCGAGTTACGCAGCTACAAGCAACTGCCCGTGAATTTTTATCAGATTCAACTGAAATTCCGCGACGAGATCCGGCCGCGTTTCGGCGTGATGCGCGCGCGCGAGTTCTTGATGAAGGACGCGTATTCGTTTCATGCGGACGCAGCCAGCCTGGACGAGGGCTACCGCACCATGTTCGACGCTTACACCCGGATCTTTACGCGCTTGGGCCTGAAGTTTCGCGCGGTGCAGGCCGACGGCGGCAATATCGGCGGGAGCACCACCCAGGAATTCCACGTGCTCGCCGATTCGGGCGAGGACGCGATCGCGTTCTCGGACGGCGACGACTACGCCGCGAACGTCGAAACCGCGGCCACCCTGCCCGCCGCAGAACCCCGCGGCACCGCCACTGCGGCGCTGACCAAGGTGGCAACGCCGAACGCGCACACCATCGTTCAGTTGAGCGAGTTCCTGAACGTAAGCGCCGCCCAGACCGTGAAAACCCTCTTGGTGGACGGCAGCCGTGGCGATGTCGTGGCCTTCGTGCTACGCGGCGACCACGAATTGAATGCCGTCAAAGCGCAGAAGCTCGCCGGAGTCGGCAATCCGCTGCGTATGGCGAGCGCCGCCAAGATTCGCGAGGTCATGAACTGCGATCCCGGCTCCATCGGACCCGTGGGTTTCAGTGGCACGCTCTATGTCGACCATGCGGCGGCGCATCTCACCGACTTCGTCTGCGGCGCCAACGAAAAGGACGTGCACTACACCGGCGTCAACTGGGGCCGTGATCTGGCCGATCCGGTCTCGGTGGACGTCCGTAATGTCGTCAAGGGCGATCCGAGCCCGAGCGGCCGCGGCACGCTGGGGATCGCGCGCGGCATCGAGGTAGGTCATATCTTCCAACTCGGCACGCAGTACAGCGAATCGATGAAGGCCACCGTGCTCGACGATGCGGGCAAGGCGGTTACTCTGTTAATGGGGTGCTACGGAATCGGCGTCACGCGCGTGGTGGCCGCCGCCATCGAGCAGAATCACGACGCGAACGGCATCGTTTGGCCGGACGCGCTCGCGCCCTTCCAAGTCGTGCTGGTGCCGCTGAACTATCAGAAATCCGCGCGCGTGCTGGAGCTGACCGACCGGCTCTACGCGGACTTGGGCGCCGCCGGCATCGACGTGCTGCTCGATGATCGGGACGCCCGCCCCGGCGTGAAATTCGCCGATTCGGAGCTCATCGGCATTCCCCACCGTCTGGTCATCGGCGAGCGCGGTCTTGGCGCCGGCACGCTCGAATATCGACATCGCCGTGCGCTCGAATCCCAGGAGATCCCCATCGCCGATGCGGTGGGCTTCATCCGCGGCCAGCTCGATTGCTGAGCCTCAGTGAGGCTGCGCAGCGGGCGCATCCGTATGCGGCGCTTCGGGGCGCTGCGCGCTGCTGAGAGCGATGCCGGCATGATGCTTCGCCTCCATCGCCGCCAGCCTGGCACGCGTGTACTCTTGGGCGTCGATATGCTTTTCGGCACGCGTGATCGCCGCCTGCGCGGCATACAATTCCGGTGACGTACCTTCCGTGGCACCGGCACCGCGGGCTGCCGCGATGGCCTGCCGCGCATCGCTCATCTCTTGCACGGGCGCGCTGGTGCAACCGACCAGGCAGGCGATACCGACAAATACCGCAATGAAGCGCAACATAAGGGTTACGGACACTAACAACAGCGATCCGGGCCGTCAAACGACCCGCCGCCCCACAGTGCACCGCGAGCGCCGATATAGTCGTTGCGCCGGCGCTACGTAACTGGAAGCCCGTGATTTTTCCCTTGAGGTAAGCTGATGAGAGACATTCTGGTTTTGTATTATTCACGCCAAGGCAGCACCGCGGCGCTGGCCCGACATATCTGTCGCGGCGTCGAGGGAATTGCCGGTATGCGCGCGCGGCTGCGCACCGTACCGCCCGTGGCCGTCACCACCGCGCGCCTCGAGCCGCCGGTGCCGGATGAGGGGCCGCCCTATGCCACGCACGACGATCTCATCGATTGCGGCGGCCTGATACTCGGTAGTCCCACGCGCTTCGGCAACATGGCGGCACCGCTCAAGTATTTTCTGGACGGTACCAGCGCGCTTTGGCTGTCGGGGGCGCTGGTCGATAAACCGGCCGCGGTGTTCACGTCGACCCAGAGCCTGCATGGCGGCCAGGAATCCACGCTGCTCTCCATGATGTTGCCGCTGCTTCATCACGGCATGGTGCTGGTGGGACTGCCCTTCACCGAGCCTGGCCTGACCGAGACGCGCAGCGGCGGTACGCCCTATGGCGCCAGCCACTCGGCGGGAGTCAGTGGCGTCGGCGAACTCAGCGCGACCGAACAGCACCTGGCGCGCGCCTTGGGCGCACGCGTCGCGGCCTTGGCCGCCAAGCTGGAAACGCACCCGTGACCTTGGCCGACGAGCGGGACGTGCGCGCGTGACGCCCGCGGACAAGGCACGGCTGCTCGCGCTCTGCCTGTGGGGCGCGGTGGCCTCGAGCCTGTTGTGCTGGAGGGCGGTGGGTTACCCGTGGCCGGTGTGCATTCTGGGGGCGCTGCCGCTGCTAGTGCCGCTCTACGGCCTGCTGCGGGGCCACCGCCGCACCTATGCCTGGGGCACGCTGTTCGCGATGCCGTATCTGGTGCTGGCGCTGACCGAAATTCTGGTGAATCCAGCGGCGCGCTGGGTGGCTTCGTTGAGCTTGTTTCTGGTGTTCGGTTGGTTTTGTTCTATGGTTTTGTTTCTGCGAGCGTCGCGAGCGCAGCGCGAATGAACGGCACGGTCAAGCGGCGCTGCGCGATGAGGGACGCTTCGTCGAGTTGGTCGAGAATCTCGAACAAGGAGTTCAGGTCTCGCGGCATGCGCCGCAGTAGATACTCCGAGGTCTCGGGCGGCAGTTCCAGGCCGCGTTGCGCGGCGCGCAGGCGCAGCGCCTCCACCCTGCCGGCGTCGTCCAGATCGCGTAGCTGGTAAACCACGCACGCCGCGGCGCGCGAGCGCCAGTCGTCGAGAATCCAGCTCACGTGTCGTGGTGCGGCACGGGCCGCGAACACCAGCTTCGTGCGCTGGTCGGCCGCTTCATTGAACACGCGAAACAAGGTCCGTTCCCACTCCAGATCACCGGCCACGGCGTCGACGTCATCCAGCGCCAATAGCCGACAGCTCTCGAAGCCGAGCAATGCCTCTGGCGGCAGGGCCTGCCCACGATCCAGGGGAAAATAGGCGGCGGAGCGGTCGGCCGCGGCGCACAGCGCCTGTAGTAAGTGCGTCTTGCCGGTGTCGGGCGCACCCCATAGCCACAGGGCCGTGGCGCCGGGGGCGCGCAGCGCGGCGAGCACTTCCGCGTTGCATCCCGGCGAGAAGCTCGCGAAGGTCGCGTCGGCGCGCAGGCGCACTCCAAGCGCCAGTTGCTTCATGCGGGATTCGATCGGCCGCCGCGCGCGATGGAGCGACGCAGCCGCGACTCGTCGGCCGCCCGGGCTCCATAGACCAGAACATAGTCGATGCCGCTGACGACCACGGCGACGAACACCAGCGCACCCAGCGCGAGCAGCGCCCAGGCGGGCGGCCAGGAGAACCGCTCCGCGCCGATCACGGCCACGATGAACAGGATTTGGCAGAGCGTGTTGGCCTTGCTGACGAGGGATGGGTTGGCGCTCACCGGCCCGAGCAGTACGCGGTAGCCGATGGCTCCCAGCACGATGATGCAGTCGCGCCCCAGCACCGTGGCGGTCAGCCAAACCGGTACCTTCCCGAGCAGCGTCAACATCACGAACACCGTTGCCAGCATCGCCTTATCGGCCAAGGGATCGAGGATCCCGCCGAGTGCGCTCTGCCAACCGAAGCCCCTGGCCAGCAAGCCGTCGGCGGCATCCGATATCGCCGCCACGCCAAACAGCCACAGGGTATCGACCCATTGCTGGTGGGCCAGCGCGAGAGCGATCGGTAGGCTCAAAAGCATTCGAAGCGAACTCAAGAGATTCGGCAGATGTCGCAACCAGCGATGCATGGCGCACTAGCGGGAAAGCTGAAACCGCTGTATTCCGTTGTCCCCCGCCGGCAACGACTGCAATTTTCCGTTGAGCGCGAGCGCATGTTGCAAGGGCTCGACACCGCCGCGCGCGCTCAAGCGAAAGGTCACGCTATCGCCGGTCAGTGCTTCCACACCGACATGCGACACGAAGGTCAAAGACTCGAGATAGGTCTCGACGCTCGCGTAATCCTTGACGTCGGCAATGCCGCTGACTTGGATGTCGATGGGGGCAAGACTGCCGCTAGCGGCAAACAGGCCGGCATAGGTGTCGGCGGCGCGATTCACGCCCTCCAAGGCCCCGGAAAATTCGTTGACGCGATCTTGCAGCAGCTGCTCGGTCCAATGCACGGTGGCGGTCGCGGTGGGATCGCTGGCGCGACCGATCAACACGCCGTCGGCGCCCTTGGAGTGCGCGATATCGCCGAGCGCCGCCGCGCTCGCGCCGTTCAACGCCGCATAGTCGAGATGATATTTCTGTAGATCCGCCGCGGCGGGCCAGATCAGCGGCAGCCCGCGCAACGTCGCGGCGGCATCGATCGCCAGTTTGAGCTCGGAGGTATCCTCGGCGGTCACCACGGTGCCCGACTGCGGGCCCGTCTGGACACTCAACCAGACGAAGGTGGAAGGCCGTTCGTGGCCCCATGACGGCTCGCCGTTCTGCGCCAGCCAACGCTCGATCGCGGCCCCATCGAAGGACACCACCAGCTGATTGTCCGGCGCGGCGCGGTACTGCTGGACATAGCGGCGCGCATTGCCCAACAGTGGGGCGAACGCGGGGTCCGAGTCCGCGGTGCGGCGGCCCGTGACCCGCACCAGCACCACTTTCAAGGCGTTCTCGAAAGCAACCGATTGCGCCGCGTCGGAGCGCTCGGTGAGCGTCACGGCGGCCTGGTAGAGCTCCACGCGGGTCAGGCCAAAGGCCGCGGGCGCGAGCCCGAAAACGGCCAAGCTCGAGCATAAAAGCACCGCCAGACGCAAATTTCTCGCGGACAATCTCAAGGTCGTGCTCATGGCCAACAAGTCGTAATGGGTTTGCATGGAGTAATCACGGAAGCCAGTCGTTCCCTTCAGGTAAAATACCACAGCTTGCCGACCCGCCGCGTCGGCCCATCCGCACCTTGAGGAACCGCATGAACGAGCGAGCGCCCGTCACTTATCGCGATGCCGGGGTCGACATCGACGCCGGCGAGGAATTGATCGACCGTATCAAACCCGGCGTGAAACGCTCGCTGCGGCGCGAGGTGTTGGGAGGCATCGGCGGGTTCGGGGCCTTGGTCGAGGTGCCGCTGGACCGGTACCGCAAGCCGGTACTGGTATCCGGTACCGATGGGGTGGGCACCAAGCTGCGTGTGGCCATCGATACCGGCCGCCACGATACCGTGGGCATCGATCTGGTCGCCATGTGCGTGAACGACGTCGTGGTGCAAGGTGCCGAACCCTTGTTCTTTCTGGATTATTTTGCCACGGGAAAACTCGTGGTCGATATTGGTGCGCGCGTCATCGCCGGCATCGTCGAGGGGTGTGTGCAGGCGGGCTGCGCGCTGGTCGGTGGCGAGACCGCCGAGATGCCCGGCATGTATCACGGCGACGATTATGACCTGGCGGGATTCTGCGTCGGCATCGTCGAAAAGGAGGCCATTCTCGATGGCTCCCGCACACGGGCCGGGGATGTCGTGCTGGGTCTACCCTCCAGCGGCCCTCACTCCAATGGGTTTTCCATGATACGCCGGATACTCGCGGTAGCGGACGCCGACCTCGAGGCGAACTTGGACGGCGTGCCGCTGGTCGAGCGGCTCATGGCGCCGACGACCATTTACGTCAAGCCGTTACTGGCACTCCTCGCCGCGGTGCCGGTGCATGGTCTTGCTCACATCACCGGCGGCGGACTGATCGACAACCTTCCGCGCGTGATTCCGGAGGATCTGGAGGTGGTGCTGGAGCGCACTGCCTGGCCGCGCGACCCGGTGTTCGACTGGCTGCAAAAGGCGGGTAATGTCGGCGCAGCGGAAATGTATCGGGTGTTCAATTGCGGCATCGGCATGACGGTCCAGGTAGCGGCCGAAGACGCCGATAAAGCCATCGCGGTGCTGCACGAGGCCGGTCAGCAGGCGCTGCGGATCGGTGAGGTCCGGCGCGGCACGCGCGGCGTCGTGATCGCTTGAGCCTTAAGGAACCTGTCTGATTATTTCGCGTGAACCGCGTTGGCAAGGAGAGGGACGTCAAGATGAATTGCACGACCGGCCCCGCGCGCGAGCATTCTGATCTGTGCCCGGATGCACGGCGCACAGCGCAGACCGTGGTCGTGTTGATCTCAGGACGCGGCAGTAACCTGCGTGCGCTGATCGACCAGAGCGCCGATGCGGCGGCTTCCTACCGGGTGTCGCTGGTGCTATCCGATAATGCGGCCGCCGCCGGGCTGACGCTGGCCCGCGATCTGGGGATCGAGGCGCACGCCGTGCCACCGGACGGCGCGCTCGACCGGGCCAGCTACGACCGCCGTCTCGCCGAGGCCATCGATGCGGTGGC
>Ga0116227_10013935_pt1 | contig 12445 bp, 11 predicted proteins | sample S1TSphgellanicum_FD_89693 | JGI IMG/M metagenome (GOLD analysis project Ga0116227, IMG submission 89693) | Host-associated microbial communities from peat moss isolated from Minnesota, USA - S1T2_Fb - Sphagnum magellanicum MG | ecosystem: Host-associated > Plants > Peat moss > Unclassified... | reverse complement strand
GGGGAGCTCACAAGGGTAGGTTTTTTACATCCCGGTTGAGGCAAGACTTGGGGGATGAGAAGACAGGTAGACAAGGAAGATTTTTGAACGAAAAAATCGGCTTTTTAGCAGGAAAGGCAGAGGGCAGAGGGCAGAAGGCAGAAGGGATTTATCCCGAATCATGAATGTCCGAACCCTCTGGGCGACCAAAGAGAGCCAAGGGTTTAAGCCCCCCACCAAAATCTCCGATTTGGTGGCTCGCTTGGCTGTGTGGGTCTGAAGCCCACACTGCATTGCAACATAGCTGCCCTCTGCCTTCTGCCTTCTGCCTTCTTCACGCACTCCCAAGCAATGTGAGCGCTCTTTGTGACTTAATGCCGCTGATGACTTGGGAATTGTGGTTGGCGCGTGATATCGTTACTGACAATCCTTTACCCTGGCAAAAATCCCAAGGGTAAATTGACCCCTGGACGAGTCGCTCAAGCTATGGGTGGAGTTTTAGCCGCGATTGGCACTCCTACCCAGTCACCCAAACCTCAAAGGATTGTCACCCGGCTGGAAACCAGGAAATCCCCGTTCCCGTAAAAACCGATATCCTACTGTTAAAAAAAGAGCAAACAAACCACGCAAAGAACCATCTGTTGCTGTTTAATATCAAAGTTTGTTCATACTTTTGGCAAGTCTCTTATTAACGAGAGCCGTGCTGGGTCGTTTTTCATGGTTTAGTCTAAACTCCAGTTATTAACGAGAGCCGTGCTGGGTCGTTTTTCATGGTTTAGTCTAAACTCCAGTGATTAGAGGGTGTTTGAAAAGTTTTGAGGGGTCAAATTTTATGCCAGTCGCCTCACCATAATCCGGATCATGGCAAGGTAAATAAACGTCTCCGATGTTTCTGACATTCGTTCATAGTCTCTAACCAATCGGCGACACCCCATAACCTTTCTCGTAAGTGCGCTCCACCACCCAACGTTTTTTCAGCAAAACGAAGCCCTTGGTTTCTTCTGGTCGCAGCACGAAGGTGCACAATCCAACGACAAACATCCATGACCCACATCATGAACGCTGGACAATCATTGCCGCCATCAGTCCAAATAGTCGTCAAGCGAGAAACCTTGTCACCCATTTGTTTGACGCGCTTGAGCACGAGGATTACCGCCTGACCGTTCTGGTACACTGGCGGCAGTACCTTCACCGCAGCACCAACCCGCCCGGTATCAACGGTCATAAACCGCTTGCGTACGAGTGATTTTCTTGCCTGCATCATAACCCACGGATTGACTCACCATTGCAGCACACAGCCACGCTTTGACTATCAATGATCGCGAATGATGGACTCGGATGGCGCTCAATATCGATTCTCGTCCATTCTCGCACTCCTATCATGGATGTTCAACCACGTCCCGACATGAGCGCCAGTTCTCAATTGTGTGTACACTGGCTTGCCTTGCGCGGAAAGTCACCTGGCAACGCTCGCCATCGCACCCCAACTACTGCAGGGAGCAGTGCGATTTTGTGGGATGACCAAAATTAGGGTACAAAATCATCGGTTTTAGGCGGCGATCTGCGCTTCGCAGCAGCGCTTCGCTATCGCGGCGAAAAACCTGTTTTTATTGAGAATCAGGCAATCTAATTGAGAATTAAAACCCGATCCAACTTTGGAGCATCGCTCCCACTACTGCGGACATAAAAAATCGCGTTCAGCACGAACCACATATCAACTTTACGCTTGCGACCACCGGGTTTTGGGTCTGGAATCATGTCACTCAGAAATTCATATTGGGCATGGGTCAGGTTGCTGGGATAAGCCCCCGTATTTCTTAAAAGCTCCCCACAGGCGGCGCACCACCCGTTATGAATGGAAAAAACCCAATTCCACTTCTTCCCACTCCCCACTCCCTACTCCCCACTCCCCGTGTTTCTTCAGAGCATGATTTATTTTCCGCAAAAACAGCAAAAGCCGTTGGATAATTACTTAAGCGCAACACTGCTGAAAAGCAAATTTCCGTTTTTCCTTAACTTGTTAAGCTATTCAAAGGGTGTGGGGGGTAGGTTGTAGGGTGTAGGGACCCACGCCACGTATACGTGGGATTGGAACCAGGACGCCGTATTTCTTGCGCCCTTCTCCTGTCGGAGACGCTGCGCGAACGGGTGACGATCGAGTACTCGCTACCGCTGCGCTATCGCTACCGCTGCGCTAACACCAGTCGCCTAGGTCGGGGATACCCTCCTGCAGCGCTGGTTCACTGCGCGTCTCGAAATACATCTTTTTTTCTTTCCCGACACCCCACACCCTACACCCCATTTTTGTAAGACCCAAACACACCACATAACAAAGGATCTTTTGCGAATGACTACTTCTACGCTCACACCCAGTCAGGCTGCTACTTTTGCGTTTTCTCAAGGAGAATTAAACTTGACACACTTCAGTGAAACCTTTTCAATCATCGAACAACAAAATCATGGTGATACCTCCCCTGTTACCAAAGGTGGCATTGTGGAAGCTCAAAACATTCATGCATTGATAAATGTTACAGATCAGCCACTCTCAGCATCTACTTCTGCTTTAAGTCAAGCATTTGGTAACACTAAAGATTACTTAGGGACAGCAAAAACCCAAGCTAAGATTATCGGTAACTTTGATGTAGATACTGGAAAAGTTTTTTCTTTTGAATTTTCAGCAACTTTAGACCTACAGACAAGAATAGCTGCGCCAAAAGTGGAGAAAGCCAAAGCATCAGGAGATATTTCCTTTAAGCTATTTGACACCACTGACATACCACAACAGAATCTCCCTGACTTCCTTGCTTCATTGTTATCTGATGACACAACTAACAAAATTCAAAAAAGCGCCTTAGACTTCTTTTCTCTAACAGGAAATTTAAATACTCTAGGTAACAACGATTCTATTGCAAAGGAAAAAAGCCAAAATGTTACCATAACAAGTGAAGACAAAAAGTTTAGTGTTGGAGGAACGCAGGAATTTGCTAAAGCTTCTGTTAAGGGCTCTTTTAAGCGTTCCTTTGCTAAAAAAACAAATTTAACATTAATAGCCTTGAGAAGGAGTCAAGCTGTAGTTACAGCATCTGAACATCCAAATACTTAGTACAAGTCGGCAAAAATCAAGCACCCATTCACTCATCAAGTATTGTGACACCTCACAACTTTTGCACCACCAAAAATCAACCACTCAGAATGAACACTTGATCCACAAACGACATCTAAAACGCATTTTTTTTTGAAAACATACAGCAAATAAAGTGTTGCTAAACACTCATGATCGGTATTGTGAAGCTTAGTCCCAATTAGTGCGGCATAAATTTATGCCAGTGTCTCGCAGGTATCAAAAACAATATATTGATCCTCTAAGGATATTTACGGAAAATTTAAAGTAATTTAACAATAATATTTTAATAACTTTACGTAAAAATTACATAATCTCATGGATTTTCAATGAGCATGGTGATACCATCTCGATCCTGACTTTTGGGTGCAGAAACGTTGAAAGGTGTCAGCGACTCAGGTCTGTTCGCGCAGCGTCTCCCTTTGGGAGAAGACACTGAGCTTCTGTGCTTGCTAGGAGCTTCAGATCCAAAGCCACACTAGCTGACCCGCCTAAGTACCTTGAGTACTAGGTTATCGGTAAGTGTGAAAAGTCAGCATTAACTTCAAGGCGGTAGCAGCATAAAAATATTCAAGATTGATGGCGATAGCGAAGCGTTAGCGAGTCTTCTCCCAAGGGGAGACGCTTCGCGAACGAGCTTCTGGTGAGAGTAAAGATTATTTGGGAACCGCAGAAACTGCAGCTAAAATTATCGGTAACTTCGATGTAGCTCCTGGTCAAATCTTTTCTTTCAATTTTACATCTGCTTTAGACTTGGAAACGGCAATAGATAATCCACCCACCGAGAATGCTAGCGCATCTGGAAAACTTTCCTTCTTATTATTCGACACAACTGACATACCTTCAAAAAATCTGCCAGACTTTCTTTCCGGATTGTTATCCAACACAACTAACAGCATTCCAAAAAATCCTTTAGACTTCTTTTCCCTCACTGGAAATTTAAATACTCTAGGTAACGACAATTTTATTACAAATCAAACAAGCCAAAATGTTACCTTAACCGAAGACAAAGAGTGTAGTTTTGGAGGAACGCAAGAATTTGCTACAGATTTTGTTGAGGGTTCTCTACAACGCTCTTTTGATCGCAAAGCAAACTTAACTTTAGTCGCCTTAAGAAGCACTCAAGCTAGAGTTATAGCACCAGAACCTTCGATGAATTTAGCTTTAGGGTTATTTTTTGGATCACTTGTCGTTGCTACTAAAGGTAGACGTAAAGCAGCTACCGCTCCAGTGGGTTGAAAAACCAAAATCCAAAATTAAACACTACACCCAAAAGCCTTGTAGATAATGGATTTGCTGAAATCTTAGTGCTATTCGCCACTAAGCCAAGTTAAAATTTGAAAAATATTAGTTCATGTCTAAACCTGGACTTATTGGAAAATTACACAACACTCATCTAGATTGGTTTTGGAATTAACATAAATGTTCTACCCCCCGTGAACGGTTACAATCTAAGAGGATGTTTTAAGAGGGTCTTTTGCTCTCATGGTGAGCGCAGCGAAGCATCTCAGTATACGGCTAAAACCTTGATTTTTCGCTGATAGAAACAATTGTTGGCAGAGATGACGTGGATTTACGGATGAAAATTCGACAACTAGAGTCAAACGACCACATTTCTTAAAAGTTAGCAAGCTTTTATTTGAGTAATAAATATTATGTAAGTTATTAATTTATAGTAATTATCCTCCTCCTAAATGATTCGTGAAAGGGGAGAAATAGAAACCCGGTTTCTGAAGCTTTGAATTCTCACAAACCATATACGATTGCTATATCAACACGATGTGAACTTTTTTATAAGTCGAGTTTGCCTTTCTATGCAATAATACGAAGGATGTCTAATGAACAATTTAGTATTGTACTTCTATCAAAAGAAAGATCTAGATTGTGAAGTGATATTACAATTGTTTCAAAAAGATTTAGAAATTATCTAAAACGAAAACATGGCTTTAATGTAGAAACTAAGGAGATGCTAGAGGCAAATTATGATCAATAACATTCAACAAAAGTATCGGTTTGTCTGTACCCTTACTTTTGGCGATATATACGGTCAAATAATCATTTGGTTGATTACCATCACCATAAGTTTAGCGTCAGCTTTGGCGCTGATGGGTGCTAAACGACCAATTTATGCTTTAGCCGCAGTCGCACTCGTCGTCTTGCTATCACTGCCTTTCTTGCTTTTTGCCTTCGTAACCACCTTGTTAAATCACATTGAATTGTCTCCTGTACACCCAGGAACAAAGATGGAACCAATACCCGGTAATGTTTCCCAACAACAACCAGTAGAAGCAAGTAGTTGAAGCGTTAGTGGGGATGCATCCCGTTTTTGTAAATTTGTAGTGCGAGCATCTTGCTCGCTTGTAGCCTATGTGAGCAAGATGCTCACGCTACTGATCATTTTTTTGCAAAACTGGGATGCACCCGTTAGTGGTTAGTATAAAATACAACTAACAATTTAAATCCCTGTCTGTTGGCAGGGAATTTTTTTGTCGAGAAGCAATGGATCGGCGTCTTTACAATAGAACAGCAGAGAAAAGCTTTTTTGCAGTTGGGGGTTAATTATGCTTGAACATGATGTGCTTATTATTGGGGGTGGATTAGCGGGATGCCGCGCCGCATTAGAAATTGTCAGGACTGATGCTCGCTTAGACGTGGCTGTGGTTGCCAAGACGCATCCAATTCGTTCTCACTCAGTTGCAGCTCAAGGTGGCATGGCAGCAAGCCTGAAAAATGTTGATTCCACTGACAGCTGGGAAGCACACGCTTTTGATACAGTCAAGGGTTCCGACTACTTAGCAGACCAAAATGCAGTGGAAATTCTTACCCGAGAAGCCCCAGATGTGGTCATTGATTTAGAACACATGGGCGTTTTGTTCTCGCGGTTAACCGATGGTCGCATTGCTCAACGTGCTTTTGGTGGACATTCCCATAATCGCACTTGCTACGCTGCTGATAAAACTGGTCATGCAATTTTGCACGAATTGGTGAATAACCTCCGACGATATGGTGTGCATCTTTATCAAGAGTGGTACGTGATGCGCCTGATTCTGGAAGAAGGTCAGGCAAAAGGTGTAGTCATGTACAACATTTTAGATGGGCAAATAGAGGTAGTGCGGGCTAAAGCGGTGATGTTCGCCACCGGTGGTTATGGCAGGGTATATAATACTACATCTAATGACTATGCTTCTACAGGTGATGGCCTGGCAATGACTGCTCTCGCCGGCTTGCCCTTAGAAGATATGGAATTTGTCCAATTTCATCCTACTGGACTCTATCCGGTAGGAGTCCTGATTTCGGAAGCGGTGCGTGGAGAAGGGGCGTATTTGATCAACTCTGAAGGCGAGCGTTTTATGGCAAGATACGCTCCCAGTCGAATGGAACTTGCTCCGCGTGATATCACCTCGCGGGCGATCGCCTACGAAATTCGCGCCGGTCGTGGCATTCATCCCGATGGTAGTGCAGGTGGTCCCTTTGTCTCTCTCGACCTCAGGCACATGGGTAAAGACAAAATTATGAGCCGCGTTCCCTTCTGCTGGGAAGAAGCCCATCGCTTAGTCAGTATTGACGCCGTAACTGAGCCCATACCAGTACGCCCTACAATTCACTATTGTATGGGCGGTATTCCAGTTAATACCAATGGTCAAGTCCGCAGTAGTGGTGATGGTCTGATTGATGGCTTTTTTGCCGCTGGCGAAACTGCTTGTGTTTCTGTACATGGCGCAAATCGCCTTGGCAGTAATTCCTTGTTGGAATGTGTGGTATATGGACGTAGGACTGGTGCTGCCATAGCACAATTTGTCCAAAACCGCAAGTTGCCGATGGTGGAAGAGCAACACTACATTACCGAAGCTCAGCAACAAATTCAAGCCTTGTTAGAACAGCACGGGCAGTACCGTGTTAACCAAGTTCGTCAAGCCTTCCAGGATTGTATGACGCAGTATTGCGGCGTTTTTCGCACTGAGGAATTAATGCGATCAGGTTGGCAAAAATTGCAAGAATTACAAGAGCAATATTCACAGGTGTATTTAGATGACAAGGGCAATTGCTGGAATACAGAAATCGTGGAAGCCTTGGAACTACAAAGTTTAATCGTGGTGGGGCGTCTGATACTGGCATCAGCCATGAATCGCCAAGAAAGTCGCGGTGCTCACTTCCGTGAAGATTATCCGCAGCGAGACGATGCTAACTTCCTCAAACACACAATGGCTTATTACTCACCAGCAGGAATTGATATCCAGTATGCGAAAGTAACAATTACCATGTTTGAGCCACAAGAGAGAAAGTATTAAATTGGGCATGGGGCATGGGGCATTGGAAGGGAAAAATTACCAATTACCAATTACTAATCCCCCCTGCTCCCCTGCTCCCCTGCTCCCCTGCCCCCACACCCCACACCCCATCACCGCTTGGTTGTACTATTTGGCGATGGTGTGGGAGATTCAGATGCGCTCTTGTTGATGTCGTCTTTATACTGAGATGGTGCTAAAGCGGCTGCTTTGTCAAATAGAGGTTTTGCCTCATTAATTTTGCCCTGTTGTTTAATCAGCATAGCCTTTGCTAAGACAGGACGAAAATCCTGCCCGTCATTTTCAATTGCCTGGTCGTAGACGGCAAGGGCTTGAGTGTAGCGTTTTTGGGAATCATAAACGTTACCTAACATCACTTGAACTGCGATTGTATCGACACTTCCGGGCTGAATTTTATTTGCCTTAGTTGCTGTCGTAAGGGTATCTTGCAGCAAGCCAATTGCCGCTTGCGGATGTTTTTGCTTTAGCAGGAGAATTACCATACCTTGCAAAGCTTTTATGTCCCCTGGTTTTGTTTGTAGAATTGAGCGATAAGCAGCAGCAGCGCCTTCGGGATCGCCAATTCCCAATTTAGCTTGGGCAAGCAGCACCGTGTATTGTGTATTTTCCGGATTTAGTTTGGCAAGCTTTTCTAGGGGTTCAATAACGCCCTTAATATCACCCTTTCCTTGCCTCAGCAGTTGTAAACGTGCCTCTAGTAAGCCTTTGAGCGCAGCTTGGTTTTCTGGCTCCCGCTGCAAAACCAGTTCTAAACCCCGGATTTCGTCTTCTAGTTTTGATTTACCCTGTACTTCATCTCCCAGTTTTGATTTTTGCTCTGGACCTGGCTTGTTCAATGCCCCAATGATTGGAACAATTGAAACTCCCAAAAAAGCCAGAAGTGCCAGCACTAACACAATATTAACCATCCAGCGATTGCGAGTTTGAGACACAAAAACCTTCCTTAACTCTAATGACAAAGTCTATTACAGAAATCAAGAAAGTTAAAATTTTGAAAAACTTTGCGGAATCCCGTGTATTGCTTGTGAATTTTATAACAAATAGGCATTGTCGCGCCGCGTTCTTGAGAGATGACTTTAGGAGGAACCACAAGAATTATTGCTATGGTATGCTTCCGAAACTACTATAAAGGCGCTAAATTACACATTTAAGATGTGTATGCGAAATTTGAAGTGTTTCGCCCTAGTGAGCCAGCAAGCCACTTCTGTCGGGGGGGTTTCCCAACCAAGGGAAAAGCGCGATCGCCCTTGGAACGAGCGTCACCCGTAAGGGCATGCATAGTTCCCCGACCTGGGCAAACTGGTGTGCGACTGCCGTAGGACTGGCCTGTGACTGCCGTCGCACCTTTAGTGTTACACAGAGCGCTGTAGAGTGGCTGTCTTGAAAGGAAATATACTGACAAGCGCCGCACAAACGCTCTTTTCAGATGCCTTTATTCAATCCCACAATGGGATGTGTCTCCGCCGCAAGGAGTTTTTATGAATTCCGACCTGATGCCGTCGCCCGAATCGTCCAATACAAATGCCTCAAAAGAGGCTCAAACTGACAAAGTTGCCCCTGCGAATGTACAGCTATCGGCAGAAACCTCTCAACAAGAGGATTTGCCCACAATCTCAAGCGAGACTGCCGATGATGATAACTTCGTAAATCGCCAGCAACCAATTCCGCCTCCCAGTGAACCAATGCAGTACCGAGCCATTGGTTTGGTGCGAGGTCGCTATCTTGCCAGTAACGACCAATTTACCCAAGGTACACTTTTGACCGCAGATGGCACACTACTCGACGCCGTCCTTCTAGGTCGGATTATGAGTTTAGTAAAGAATCATCTGGATTTAGAAACAGAACATCTGTGGGTAGTTTATCCGCGCACTAGACAAGAAAACGACAAATTGCACATCCAGATTGTAGGGGTTTGGGAACCTGAAAACCTTGCTAAGCACCAAACAGCAGACAAAGAGCAAGATTTTATCCTCCAAAACCAGACAAACAATAATGGCTCAACAGAGATCAGCAGACCCTCAACAGAAATTCCAGATGGTGGTTTTTCTGTTCGTGGTGAGGTAGTTTACCAGTCTTTTGATGCTGAACACTTGGTAATCAAAATTAAGCAGGCTGCCCGCAAACAATCTGACAAACCCAAGTATTTCAAGTTGAAACTTCAAGGTCAGCTTCAGACTAAAGCAGTAGGAAAGTTTTGGGACTTTCAAGTTAAACGAGATGCTGACGCCCTAGTTATAGAAAGCGGTGAGGCGATCGCTGAATTGCCCAAAAAACGAAGACCACCACAGAAAAGAGGACCAGGGGGACCAGGAGGAGGACGCCGTCCTGGTCCTAGTTCTGGGCCTAATGGCAGAAAACCATTCCCCAAACGAAATGGGGAAACCCCCCGCCCCATCCGCAAAACAGGCGACTCCTCTGTAGCGCCACGACCTTTACCTAAAGGTCCCACTCCTAAACCTGTCAAGCGCCCGAAGCCACCAGAGGAGTGAGCGGGGTGTAGGGTGTAGGGTGTGGGGTGTGGGATGTGGGAACAAAGGGGCCCCCTCTGGGGATTAGGGGTAATGGGGAGTACTGAATTAAAAATTGGGAATTGTTAAATTTCATTTTTCATTCTTCCCTACACCCTACACCCTACACCCCACACCCCATTCTTAAAACTCCGTCCAGCGGTCTTGAGGGAGAAAAGACCGCTCCATGGGAATTTGCGAAACAGGTTCAGTTAAGGTAAACTTGCCTGTCTCGATCCACTCTTTTAATAAGAGTGCGACTTGTCTGGAAAGAAACATACTCGCAAGCGGTGCAACACGTACTGTTTTGCCCTCAATGGTGATACGCCCAGACTTGAGTTGGGCGTAACTCACTAAACCAAAGGTAGGACGGACACGCCGGGGAATTGAAAAATCCACTATCGGCGCTACCAAGTCTTTGTCTTGGACAGCACATCTAGCTACTACTTCTTCTTGTAACACAGGGAGTGGTACGCCTACTCCCAACATCAAAGAAGGACCGTAACTTTTAAAGTAACAACCGCGTACCCAACGGGCATCCATCTGCTTAGCATCGCCAATTAAAGCTAAAGTCGCGGCTGGACCAATCGGTGTCCGATTAGGTAACCGCTTTTGTAAGGGGAAGTGCTGGGTGCCTTCCCATGCTACATAGCCAATACCGCCGCCTAAGAAAATTCGCGTACCAACACCAATAAGTTGCAGATCGGGGTCGTTGAATAGCGGAGAAATGGCACCAGGGTTAGAATAAACAGCGTTGCTCAAACGTGGTTGTAACGGTCCAAGGTATGTAAATAATGGGCGATCGCCCCCATTCACCCCCACAATAAAGTTTTGGTAAAGATTGCGCGGATTGAATAAATAAAACTGGTTAATAGTTTCACGGGTAATAGTAGTTTCAAAGGTTGCCCGAGGGTAACAATCTGTTACTTGTCCTTGCGCTCTTACCTGTACAGGTTTACCTGCGATCAAATCCTCAATGACATGACCACCACCACGTTCCCGGACTTCTTCTCCGTCCATTTCTTCTACTGCACAACTCGCGCCCAAGTATAAATCTACTGCTCCAAAACCAGAGTATGTTGGTACACCTTCTAACCAGCAGCGGCGAATTTTAATCGGGGGGTCAGTGTGTCCTAAGTTAATAATTGCACCACTAGACTCCATCGGCTCAAAAGTGCCAGTGGTGATCACGTCAACTTCCTTTGCCGTTTTGGTAACACCAATTTCTACAACACGTGCTTTTATTTCTTCTATGGTCATCACCACAGCACGATTGCAACTGATTTTGTCGTTTATTTCCGCAATTGTTCGCATATTTTATGTAGCGGATTTACTTCTAGGGCGAGATATTTGCTAAGTAGTTGGTTAAATCAGTGTAGCTTTTGAAATTTAACAGCGCCTCACCCAACTCTTCTAATTGAGTGAAGGATAAGGTGCAAATCCTCTGTTCGATTTCAGGAGCAATCAAACCTAACTTGCGAGTGAGTAGCCACAAAATCAATGCTTCCTCTCCTTGTTGTACCCCTTTTTGATAAATGTCTTGATAGTTCACAGCTTCTTGCATAGTTTTCTGGAGGAACTGCTGATGGAAAATGACTTTCTAACCAGCCAATTAAATCAGTTTCACGCTCAAAATCCAACAGCACCTCACCCAGATTATCCAACTAAGTACTGCATTTCATAAATTCGTGGTATTTTGGTTTGTAGTTGCGCTGTCTTTGCTGTTAGCCACTACGAACATAGCGTAAGTCCTAAAAATATAAAAAAGCCCCTCTAGAATCACTTAGAAGGGGATTATTTTCAGTTGTACGTGAGCACTGAAAAATTGAAAAACACCTTTTAGATTATTATACTTAAATAAGTGTTTATACCCTTTGTCTACTTAATTATGAGCGTGGGTATCGTTCCTAAATCTGGAGAGGGTTTCAAATAACCCTCGAGCAACTCTCCTAGAGCCACTGGTTGATTAGTGCTACACCAGCAATAATCATCGTTCGCGATTCCTTTGGCTTTAACACGCATAATGAAGTAACTTTGATTCTCATTATCAGTCGCCAAAACGCGGTAACAGTCACGTTCTGAGTAAAGATTTTCTTGTCTAGTCACGATTCTGTATTTAACCTTTCAGTCTTGTCAACAAGAGTGTATTGGAGCAAACAAGCATGATTATAATTTGTCATTGACACTCCCATGCCTAAAGGTGATAGCTCACGGAGTGCGAGTACTCGAGCGTCTGGGATTCTTTAAGAGGTTCAGCCATATCTCTTAAATATCCGACTGTCAGGTTGCAAGCAACCTAAGCGGCTTGGTTAAGAGTCTCAACCCATAAAGGATTGATATCTACTGGGCGTAACTTTCCCCCAGTCCGGGGGTGGGGAAAGAAAGCTGATTTTTCTATTGTAGCATTAAATGTATGTATGTAATGTCAAGAATCCTTGACTGCGACTAAAGTCGCGTCGTATTCCTGAGCCAGTGCGTTGGTGTTAGCGTAGCGGTAGCGACGTAGGAGCGTCGGCAGCGCTGCAGGGGGC
>Ga0116227_10013934_pt1 | contig 12445 bp, 8 predicted proteins | sample S1TSphgellanicum_FD_89693 | JGI IMG/M metagenome (GOLD analysis project Ga0116227, IMG submission 89693) | Host-associated microbial communities from peat moss isolated from Minnesota, USA - S1T2_Fb - Sphagnum magellanicum MG | ecosystem: Host-associated > Plants > Peat moss > Unclassified... | reverse complement strand
TAAAATTTTTATTTGACAAAAAAAAAAGTTTTTTTTGTAAAAAAATTGGTTTTATTTTTAAAAAGTTTTTTTTTTTTTTTTTCCCTCTTTTTTAATCATCAAATTTCTACAGAAGGTTTCAATGGGTAGCCAAGATATAAAATGATTCTTTAAATAAATTATTTTCATATTTGATTCATAGCCAGATTTGGCTAAACTTCCAATTGTGGATGATCACCATTCGGTTACATCCTCCCCCCCAAAAACAAAAATGCCAAAAAAAATCCCCTAGTATTTAGTCTTTGAAGTTAGTTCTAATGTACTATGTATTTTATTACGTGTGCTTTAAGATTATCGATTTCCTAACTTAAGGTCGAAGCCAGGTATAATTTTAAAGGTGTTATATATAGACACGAGTGAATCCAGAATCCTAAAGGCATTGCCCAATAAAATTAACAAATACAGCCAAGTGTGTGTGATCAATTGATACACCCAGTGTGTAACTTAGGTTATAGTCATAACTACAATGGATGGCTCATGGAACTATATAACTAACTAGAGTTAGTTGTTCATGGGAAGGTAGAACCAACAACTACTTAAATAAATTGTTGGTATACACTATACACCTAGTATCTAGCTAGAGAGTTTAATAAATGGGGGATAACAGAAAAAAAGAGAGACAGGGTGGAGTATATTCATTGTTGATGATGAGAAAGAAGTGTTTGAGAGAGAGAGAGAGAGACAAAGTACACAGTTGCTGGCAAACTCATGACGACTGCGCCGCCCAATTTTTTTAACTCCCACCCCCTCTTTTTTTTTTTTCCCCCTTTACCCTCAGGAGTCAGCATCCGTGCCTGCCTCCTCTCCCGTCTGCTGTCGTAGGTAGTAGTTAGTATTACGGCCTTTTGCTTCCAATTTTCCCCCTGTTTTTGGGCCCCTCTTTTTCTCAAGCTCTCTCTCTCTCTCTCTCGTCTTTGTTTGTCTCTAGCCTTTGCGCCGTTCTGTTTTGTTGCTTTGCAACGTAGGTTTTTTCAGAATGGACGTAGCCTAGACTCTCTTCCTCGCTTTTGCCGCTTTGCAACTAAGGTTTTTGCAGAATGGATCGGAGCCTCCTTGCTTTTGTTCGCTTTTATAACTAAGGTTTTTCAGAATGGACGTAGCCTCCTTGCTTTTGCCGCTTTGTAACTTAGGTTTTCTTTGCAGAATGGACGTAGCCCCCACTTTCACGGTCCTAGTTGCACATGATCGCATTCATCGCTTCGCTTTGCTCTTGTCAGCTGGATCATATATATGTATCTCGCACAACTCACTGCTTGCGATCTTACCCACCAGAATGTACTTTTTATGTCTATATTAGATTGTCTGTTTGGAGATTTTTTTTTTTTTTTTTTTTGGGGGGGGGTTATAACATATTGGCGGTGTTGGTGGTGGTGGTGGTGGTTGATCGGCGTGCGTCGTCCCACCAGTCTCGAGTGATCTTTAGCTGCCTGATGATGTATGAATCGAGAAGAGTGTGACGAATTCATGAATGCACAAATTAGCTGCTGCTGCTGCAGCACCTGGGTCGTTCCTGCACAGCAGTAGCAACTCGACAGGATCTCAGATTTGTGTCTGTCGCAGATGTAACAATGTTTTGATGACCAGCTGCCGATCAAAGGTAATGTTTGGAACCCATTCTCTCCTTCCGAGACCGTTTTTGCATTCTCTGAAAATCATCTTGGCAGGCAACAACAGTCTAGTATCTGCAGCTTTATCTAGATCTCGTGCTCTGTAGTTCTACTTGAAGAACTTTGGATAGTCTGAACTATGGAACACTTTGAAGCGAGCTCACTTGGAGCAATCCTGTTGCAACTAGTAATTGTGATATGTGTGGTCACAGATCTAGTTTGACTTGATGGATCGAGTGCGGTTATCTCCTTCCGAAGCAGCACTGCAGGCACAATGTCAACAAGCCTCCTCCTCATCAGCAACTGCCTTCCTGACTGCAGGCGATCCAGACCTGTACTACGAGCTTCTGCAAGGACGATTTGGCACTAGTAGTAGTGGCGCAATTGCGAACACTGTAATAACAAGCGGCGTCAATTCCCAGCAGCAGCAGCAGCAGCAGCTGAGCCCATATCCTCCAACTCTAGTACTCCCGTCGTCCCTAGTACAAGGACCCACTTCCATGTTGAAAATGGAACCCGAGATGATGATAACGTCGTCCTCCTCCGCGGATCCCGCCTTCTTGTCCAACAACTCCTACAACTGTAACTGGATAGTACCCCCCACTCCAGGATATTACGCTGATCTTAGTACTCCTCTAGGAGCTTCTTCTGGTCATAGTCTCTATTCAAGCCATAATCATTTCTCGCAAGGAACTTCTTCGTCGCTGCTGGATTCTCATCATTTCGGATATAATTCCAAAGTTGGTATACCCGCCGCCGCCGCCGCTACTGCGTGTCAATCCCCGGGACAAATTCAAGCACTTCGTGACTTCATGGCGGGCCATGGAACAACAACCATCTCCAGCTCCCATGAGTTGCCCATCATAAATCCATCACCACATTGCTCGAGAGCAAGTAAGTTTCTTTATTGGCTCTGCCCTTCAAGGTAGAGAGACATTGGGATGCACCCAAAAGCTGGCCAAGAGTTTGGTATCCCAACAGACATTCTAGGGTCATGTGGAGTCCACTAGAGAAACGTTTCAGGCATCACTGAACAATCCACCTGGGCTTCACCATGCTAACCACCATGTGTAACTTCCAATTTAGTCTGTTGAAAAATAAACATCTTTATGGATGTCACTTAAAAGGATGCCATTATGTGATCAGCTCCTTGTGATCAGCCTTCTTGGGAGGGGTACTCTTTGTATATTTTATGAAACACATGACAAGGGTATTATTTTACAAGGATATTTGTTTTGTGTATGTTATGAAAGAATATAATATGAGGGAAAAGTTTTTTAAAAATTAAGAATGTTTTGAACATATTCTAAATATATATTGTCATAAGCCAATTCTTGGCAACTTATCTGTATTAATTGAAGTGAATTATAAAATTTATTTATTTTTCATTAGGTTACTACACCTTATAAATTTTTTTCCCCTCATCATTTGGAAAAAACTGGAAGTAAACCAGCTTCCCTAGCTATTTGCAAAATCATTGCAAAGTTCGTTCTCATTGTCGATACTAGTAACAAAATGTGGGTGGGTGTATGGGTGTCGTCACAGGCTCGATGGGTACTTTCTATCAACAACATGATGATGAAATCGGAGCAGATACTATGGTGGTGGTCGCCGCCACAGCAGCAGCAGCAGCAGCAGCTGAGGGGGACTATGCAGCACAACAGTTATTGTCGGAGCGTCAGTCTTCTAAGCAAGAGTTGATGGCATATCGGAGCTTATGCTCGGAGATTTACGCGACAGAAAGGAGCCCACATCGGAGTCAATTTCAAAGAGAGAATCACATTCTGGCTGAGCGTCAACGACGTGAGGAAATGAACGAAAAATTCTCTGCCTTACGAGCCATGATTCCCAAAGCAACCAAGGTAAGGTGGTGGGTGGGTATAGCCTGTACTTTCTCTCCTCACAAACCCACTCCTGGAATGGCACTGCCGAAGCGACAAAGCCCCAAGAAGCCCAACAAAGTGTAGGGTAATGCCATAGACCTGGGCAGGGCTTTCACCTGCACCCCAGTGGGTTTGAACCTAGAACCTTTTTTGACGTCCCAGGGTCCCAGTCCACTAAGCCATCACCCCTGGGGTGAGTGTGAAGGGTTTTATGTCTCTCAGAGTATTATACCTATTTTAGGGTTTGTGACGATCTCAGTCCAATTTCCTGCTAGCTACAACAAAACTTGTTGTCTTCTTTTCATTGCATCTTCACTGAATTTTCTTTTTACTTGAAGGAAATTGTTTGATGAGAGCTGAGTTCCTCAATGTGCTTGCTGCTCTTTGACTTGGATGTCAGAACAGTTTGCTATTTGACTTAGGGGGATAATTCTTTCTTTCTTTCTTTCCTTCACCAAATGGTTTGAAGAGCAAATGGTTTTTGTAATTTTATGTATGTATTTTCCTCCTTCCTTTTTCCACATGGATTTTTCCACTTGCATTTTCCACATACATGGTTTGGAGCATGGAATCCAAGCAACAGAAACCTATCAAGTATTCATTCCAGGTCCATGTATGTCTCTCTCATAATCTTTCTTGTCGGTCAATGCAACACTTCAGCAACTTAGATCAAGCTACTGTTTTGCATCTTACAGGTAATGAGTTTTTTTAATGTAAAATCTAATAAATGAGCATCATTATCAGCTATTAATATAAGCACATTGGTGTTGGTGGTGATCATGGTTGTGTTTTTGGTCTCAGAAAGACAAAGCCTCTATCGTAGGAGACACGATCAATTATGTTCTAGAGCTTGAGAAGAGGCTAAAACACCTCCAAGGTTGCAAAGATATTGAAGGGGGTGGTGGTGGTGGTGACCCCAGCAGCGGCTTCTTCAAATCCACAAAGAGAAAAGTAGCCCCTTCAACAGCAGCGCCATATAGCAGCAACATCTTTGAGGACACATCTGGTCAACCACCCATTCATGCTCAGAGTGATGTCGGTGCTTCTCCTGAAAAGCAACCTGTCTGCAATGACAGGTTATTGCAACAATTGCATGTTGAGAAATCAAGACCCAGAGACATTTCAGTCGTAAGTACACCATCAGACCAACTCACTGGGGAGTCTAAATCGGTAGGTGTACTGAAAAACTCATACCCTCTGATGATGCAATGCAGAGAAAGATGAACAACCATCTCCATTACAGATAATGTGGAAGTTGCTCTTTCAAAACAATGTAGGAGTTTTGCCAACAAGTTTGATTGCACTGGTAGTAAAAAGTCTTACCCCATTGGGTGTCTCTTCTGTCACACTGCACCAAACACCTCGCAGTTCCTACAAGCAGGTGATTATTCTATTTGGAGTTGTAATGCAAGCTGTAATACCTGATCATGAACACTACTACTGTCAATGTCCAGGAGGAGAAGAAGGGTGCAGAAGTAGATGTGCAGAAGCTTGGAAATCAAGCTGTTATCAAATTGGTCTGCTCAAGGACACCTGGTCAAGTGCTGCGTGTTCTTCATGCACTTGATGAATGCAAGGTCGACTTGTTACAATCCAATGTCACAACTGTCGGTGACATTTCTGTACATTTTGTCACTGTACAGGTAATCTGCAGAGAACTGCCACTCTCTTTCTCTCATGGTGCAAAATTTAACTTGTGTGATTTGCTTACCAGAAACAAGGAAGAATCCAGTGTCTTTTCTTCATTATGTCCTGGGATTGGACAATAACAACTTGTGCTAATAGTTTGCTAATTTCGTTTTCTTGGCAGTTGGAAGCTGGAGTGAGTGTAACAACTGAGGAGCTCATTTCTGCTTTACTTCTTGCCGCCTGCCCTAATTAACAGGAACCCCTATCTTTGTCCATCATGACAGTGTGGTGAGACACTCCATTCAGTGATTTGTTCACACTCAAATGTGACCCAGGTTTGCTCTAAAGTTTTATAGATTCTCAATCCTCCATTATGACTTGTCCTAAGTTGTCTAGGAGGTGGGAGACTACTGTCAGGAAAACCTGGCATCCCACTGTAGCACTGAAGGCAACAGGATCGATCAAAATAGTTCAATAAAATCAGTAAATGGGAGCGGAATGTAACTTTGCAGTCTAGAAAGTATTACACTTTAGAGGGAGTTGTTAACTTCTGCAGCAAAATTAAGTGAGTTTACAGTGCATACACTCATGTTCTTCCCTACAACAAGGACTCAAAACAAGGGGTGAAGGTTGATGCTTGCCTGCATCCAGATCTCTGTAAGAGGTAGGTGTGAAGTGGATCAAGCTGCTGAATGACCATGCTTGGTCAATCATTGTTGTATTACATTTACAATATTCAGCCCACTTTTCATATGCAGAAAAAGATTTCAGACTGCCTTTCATATGCAGAAGAATTGTTGTGAGCTTAATTGATTAGCCTGATCATTTCTTCATTGGACAGGATTAGTCAAATATATAGCTTCATCAAATAATTTCATGTCATGCATCCACCCAAAAGATGTGAAGGGAAAATAAAATCCATTTCTTTTAGCAATGAAGATTTTGCTACACCTATGTCATGAACCTGATAACATACACATTTGGAGTGCACTGATAGTGGGATGTCGTCCTCTCAATATCGGCAAATTTGGAGTGACAAGAAAAGCTTGCATCTTCTTGCAAAAATTGGGAAAATTACAGAAGCAACTGCACTAACCAGAGAGTTTTGATCTAGGGGTCTATTGTTTTTGACCACCCTTGGTCTGCCTGGAGCCTGACAAACTCAGCCAAAGTGTGAATATCGGAATCACTGATCCGAGGCCCAAATGTGCATTGCCCTCGGGGTGTGCAATTTTCCCCATAACCCTACACACAGAATATCACCAATCTCTCAAAATCCAGAAAAAATAAGCATCTGGGTTACATTCACTATCTGTTCATATGGCATAGTCATAGATCTGGCAAATGATCAATGATTGCCTTCAAGGAAAGATGTCAGTCACAAAAGAATGGTCTTTCTGTGTACAAATGGAGAGTAGAAATTGGAAAATTCACTACTAGATTTCTATCTCACTAAAAAAGAGATGTTGCTTAAAACAAAGTTGGTTTTGATGGTCAATGTTCTTTTTGTGAAGGATGAGAACTTACAGGCATTCGTCCCTTTCCTGAATACGTGATCTTAAAGATATCATTCACACTTGCAGTATCATTCCTGTGCACACAAATCACTTAGACAATTACCATTTGCATGAGGTGAAGACCCCAAAAACCAACCTAGCACCTAATTATGGAAGCTTATTAGAGCTCTTTTTTGAGGTGCTGATGGGATCTAAAGTCTACAAGCATAATGGGTAACTATCAATCAGATCATCCAGTAAGGCTCATCCAGTGTCATCTTAATCCACTACTTTAGGTTACTGCAGGTGAAGCAATGGATGATTTGAACTCGAATCCCGATAAGAACCTAACTTAGACCTGCTAATCTCTTTGACTGAACAAAAAGCAAAGAGCCCATCACATAATGGCTTGCAAAGTCCAGAAAACTTGCCCTTCATGGAAATAGATCCACCCTCTCTGATTCTTCACCATCTTTTAGAGTTCCATCATTGAAATCTGCTTCTATATTCACAATTAAGAGCTTGGGGGAAGGGTTCAGAGGGTCTAAAATTGCATGAACTCACCTTTCAAGGTCCTTTGCAAACAATGTTGCTCCCTACAAAACAAGACAAGTAACACAATGACAGGTAAGGAAACTCAAATGCAAGCGAGCTGAGCAATTAGGTAGACTCTAGTTTTTGTAAAGATGATGTTGCATTAAAGCCAAAGAGTTACCATAATGACCCCCCTGGCAGTATCACAAGACTTAAATGAAGCATTGTAAATGAAGAGCACAATGGTAGTGATTGTCATCCCAAAATCGTGGATCAAGGGCACTACTTATTAGCAACTTGGAGATCACAGAATCCAAATACAGTGGAGAAGAATGAAGATAAAAGAGCAGGCATTTTTACAGGTTGAAGAATGTTGCCACCCCCTGCATGGCAACCAGAACATGTTCGTTGAAATACTGTTGCTGGCTCAAATTGTGATCCTTCCAAAGCTACTGCTGTTTCAACTGTCCAAGGCACACCCACCCCAAAATTACAGATTGCAAGAGGATCCAGCCTTTCCTGTCCATGTTCAAATTCTTTAGCTCCAATCATGGGCCAGGAATAACTGCTGTCAAACATTATGCTCTCAACACCAACCAAGTGCTTCTACATAGCCTTTCAAGGCCTACTGTCCCTCTTTTCATCCTTGGAGGAAAATGCCTTGGAAATTGGGACTATGCTGCAACAGCCATACACAGATCAGTCCCTACAGATCAATGGAATCATTTTCACAGCATGGTAATCATAAGACAGGTAAACCAAGTCACTGTAAATCAACTTCTGCTTTAGTAACCACAAGTACATGATGCAATCAGATATCCAGCTGAAGAAAAACCTTACTGTTAGATAATGAGCATCTCATAACTGTGCAACATCCTACAGCTGCAACTGCAGCCAAAATTGAGGATGCAGCAACCCATGTACCATTTCCAGTTTCTTTGCCCTCACATCCATTCCTGCTGACAACTATGCCCCCAAGTCACAATTCCAAGTTAGCAACACTCACACTGATAAACCTTCAATTACCTGAACAAGTTGTCCATTTCTCTTATACCTCTCAATCTGTTTCTTTTGTCACCGAGGATTAGCTCCATATTGAATTCCACATGCACAAAGACAGATTGCTGACACAATTTTGGCCCTGTTTCCTTTGCTAGAAAGATCTCAAGAGAGTCAACTGATTAGAGATTTGAATTGGCAGCCTCCTGTGAAAAAACCTTTAAATTTTTTTGTTCTTTTATTTTTTTAAATCTCAAAATGAAGAGTCCAAATTTTTCGAGAAGAACAGAGAAGATTGTATCACATGAGGAAAAAGAAAATGCCATAGACTGTGTGTGTACCAGTTTGATGTTGCTGAACTTTCAAGGTTGATGAAATGCATTCAACAACATCCTGCTAACAAGAACAGCACATATTTGATATCCTTTCCAAATTGACCAAAGAAAGTCTTGCTGAAACCCTAAACCCTAAAAACTCTTGCTGTTTCCATGTCAAAAAAGCTTCAACCCTATATCATCCTGGGAACAAAAAGAGCTGCAACCCTAAATCATCCTGGGGCGCTAACTAACAACAACTTTGTTTTCGTCACAACCTTAAACCCTAAACCTCCATTATCTAGGACTGCAGATCAAACACAGTGAAATCACAGTGCCAGATAGATCCAAGCATGGAAAACAACCACGAGAGCAGACACATTTCAGCATTGGAATCCAGAGATTGAAGTCTTTGATGGGCAACAGCAGCAGCAGCTCTCCTCAATTAGAGATGATTAGTTGAAAAAAAAACTGCAAAAAAACAAACCAACCCAAAGTGATTGGAAAAACCCCACAGACCTGAGAGTTTGAGCGTGCTCTTCGAGCAGCAGCAGCAGCTTGTGGGTGTCGTGGGCTATGGCGTGAAGCAGCTGATGCAGCAGCTGGGATGAAGGGCGAGGCAAGCTTGAATACCGGAAGCGTGGCAGCAACAGCTGGTGCCCATATTGCCCTTGACACTTCCATGGCCGCCTCTACAAAGCTATGGCTCAGAAAAACAAAACACCCATAATGAAAACCAGTGCTATTATTTTTAAAAACATTTCAAATTTCAAATTTGTGACGTAGGTGGGTTGGCGATCATCCATAATACAGTTTAGCCAAATTTGGCTATAAACAGGATGTGAAAGTAAAAAAAGTCTAAGATTCCATCACATTTTTGCCTACATGCTAGAACTCAACAGAGAACTCAACTGATTTTTTTTAAAAAAAATTTAAATGTAGAAATTTGGCGACTAGAAAACCAAAAAAACATTCTTTTAGCCATTTTGAAAAAAAAATTAGCAAACTCACTAAATATAGCCAGAAAAGGCTGATGAGAACCAATGTTTTTTTCTTTCAAATTTGTGATATATGTGGGCTGGCGATCGTCCACAAGAGGACATAACCAAATTTGGTCACAGGTCAGAGAGGAAAGTAGAAAAGTTTAGGAATCATGGTATATTTTGGCGACATGCTACAACCTATTGTCTAAAATATGGCTATTTCAATCGTTTTTCTTCATAATGTGAAGACATTATTGGGCCAATTTCTTTTTTAAAAAACCTTTGTACTTGTCATGCTAGATTTTATTTTTTCTGTCACCAGGATGCAACTAAAATTAATCCAAACTTCTCCTTCCACAAAACCAATTTTTGTAATTTAGTTGAATTTTCAATCACAAAAATTACTCAAAATTCAATAGTTCTCACACCTTACAAAATTATCTCCATAAAATCCCACACACTAAGTCTAAAAATTACAAAATTTTCTTCATAAAATCCCTACTCATATAAGGCTTTCCAACAATACCAAAGCTCGCTTGAATTTCCCTAAATTTTTCAAGCTCGATTTTGTTAAAAACATTCATAAAATTGTTCAATATTCAATAACTCTTGCACCCTAGGTCTAAACCAATGTTGGTAGTTCTCACTAATTTTAGAGAACGATCGGTTTCAATTTTTGAAACCAGTGTGTGAAAATTGCTTCAATTATTACTTTTTTTTAAAATATGAAGGCTTACGAAAACCATCTTGGGTATTAGATTTCTTCCAAAGAAAAAATTTGGTTCTTAGGCTTGGTGACTCTTAGCAATTCGAGAATAGTCGGTTTTCTTTGTCAGTTCTCATGAGTCAAATATCAAAATTTTCAATTTTTTTTTAGAATTTTTTTTTTTTTACATTATTTTTTTGGACAGAAAGATAGACTTTGAATATATTTTCAGTAGTTTATAAATTCACAATTTCATCTTTTTCAAAAGCTCCTTCAAATTGTTCCAACTCCTCTTTTAGGTTTGCATCTTTCCCAATAAATTATAAAAGGTTAGAAAGGAATTTTAAACTAATTTTATAATCATTGAGCCAATTTTTGTTCACAAAAAATAATTTTATATGTTTTTTAATTGTAAACAAAATCTTTTCAAATTAGTGAGGATTCCAACCAAGGAAAAGATCCTTTCAGTCTCTCTTTGGGAACCAACTATTTTTTAAATTTGACAAGCAAAAAACCCAATTGTGCGAAACATGGTTTCATGTTTCTCCCATGTCCATCAAAAGGGACATTTCATCTCCTTCACATCCACTCATAACACCAAAAAGCCAATAGTTTTTTCTTAACAAGGTCTTTTGCTAGTTCAATAATCCCTACTATCATTTGAAAAATATTCAAACTAATATTATCATCCACTTTCTAATTAGCAAAATCATTATCAAATTATGTTGATGGATACAAATGATAATAACATTTCATGAGGATATAATGAGATTATATCATATTGCTCAATAATTGCTACTTCTTAATCATGACCAATGAAAGAAGACATTAAGCTAAAACTTTTAAATCTTAAGTCCAACATTAAAGTTAACATATTATGTGATTTTCTTTCATCAAATTTCTTCAAAAAGGAAACAAATTATCTAGAACTCCACAAACCTCTTTTCTAATGTTAAAAGCCAAACAAATTAATTCAAGTGTCACAACGAAATCCTCTTCTGTTATGGTTTGAAAAGATTATGTATTTTTTGGTTCTTCTCTCAATTTCAAGCTCATGGAAATAGTAGAATGAAAGCATCATTTAACAACCAATGTCCCTTAGATTGGTTTAGAACACAAGTAATTACAACAAGGGAGAGACAATCAACAACAATTTGATAAATATGCCACATCAAAGGGGGTGGAACTCTAGTTGTCATCTTCATTGATTTATGCTTATTATAACAAAACATTATAGCATTCTTGAAATATAGAGCATCTTGAAAAAGAATGATTTTGCTAGCAAATTTATAAAAGAAAACAACAATTAATTAATATTTACATTATAACAAGTCTTAACAAAAACAATAGTAAAGAAAGAAATATTAAAGTTTTGATGATAACCTTGTTTTAATTGGAATGTTCAGTTTTCTTTGAAAATTCAAATTTGCACAAGCCATGTTCCATTCTTGTCTACCTTCCCTAACTTTTTCAACCAAGTTATGCATTTCTACAAATTAGATTATGCAGTTTTGATAAATACATATCTCAAACTCTTACAAACCTTTTCATTAGCTAAAGCATACTGACAAGCCTTAGAGAATGCATGGCCAAAATAATTACCCTAGAAATTTTTTGCCAAATTTAAAATATCACAACTTAGAACATATTTTAAGGCTACAGTCATAATATTTAAGTTAAATCTTTCATTTTTAACATAAGTAATGATTTTTTTTCTCAAGTCATGCTTGTCTAACAACTCAAAAAAATCTTTGGCTAATGCATGCCCAATTGTATCCAATGCTCCAAAAAGTTCAATTTAATATGTTTTGGTTGCCAATCAACCCCCAAAAAATAAATAACAAAAGGAAAAATGTCATAAACCCCTTTTGACATCTAAAGATCAAAACTTGTTGTTATAGAATAATAATCTACCAAAGTAGGTAAAACACACAATTGTTTTATTTTTTGCACTAATTTCAGTAAAAAATTTCTTGAAAATTATTTTTTAGAAGGCAAAACAACCTCTAGACACAAATGCAAACTAAATATTTTTAACCATTGACTTTCAACATAATAAAATGATTAACATTGTGCATTTCTACTATCATGTTTTCACTTTTTTCATTGAAAATACAAGTTTTCTTTAGTTCATTATCCCTCCCCCCCCAATTTCATTCTATTTTTCCTTATTTTTTTAAATTTGCCAATATTTAACAATTTTTTCCTTTTTTTCCTCTTCCTTTATAACATCATTAAAATATTTTTTATATTAT
>Ga0116227_10013933_pt1 | contig 12447 bp, 10 predicted proteins | sample S1TSphgellanicum_FD_89693 | JGI IMG/M metagenome (GOLD analysis project Ga0116227, IMG submission 89693) | Host-associated microbial communities from peat moss isolated from Minnesota, USA - S1T2_Fb - Sphagnum magellanicum MG | ecosystem: Host-associated > Plants > Peat moss > Unclassified... | reverse complement strand
TTGCGCTGGGCCGCATCCCGCACGGCGACCGCAACGAGGCGGCCGTGGAGAAGGCTTTGGCTGACACCGGCCTGACCGGCCTGCGCCACCGGCGCATCGACCAGGTTTCCGGCGGCCAGGCTAGGCGCGCCATGCTCGCCCGCGCGCTCGCCACATCCCCGCAATGTCTGCTGCTGGACGAACCGGTCGCCGACCTCGACCCCGCGGCCGCGCACCGGATCATGGCCTTGCTCGCCCGCTTTGCGGCTGCCGGCGGCAGCGTGGTCGCCGTGCTACATGCGCTCGACCTGTGCACCCGTTACGCCACGCGCATGGTGGTTCTGGACGATGGCCACATATTGGCCGACACGACCCCGCACGAGGCCATGCCACACGCCGCACGTGCGTTCGGGCTGGATGTGGGTATTGACACGATGCCGCGGCTGCTGCCGCCGGCGCACACGGGGTAGGTTTATGGTTCGTATCGATCGGGTGGTGACGCGCGGCGGCGACGGGGGCGAAACCTCGCTGGGCAACGGGTCGCGCGTGAGTAAGGACGCGCTGCGCGTCGAAACCTACGGCACCGTGGACGAAGCCAACGCCGCCATCGGCATTTTGCGACTTTACACCAGCGAGCACCCGGACGCCGACGCCATGCTGGCGCGGGTGCAGAACGACTTGTTCGATGTCGGCGCCGACCTCTGCGTCCCCGGCGAAGACGGCGAACGCCTGCGCCTGACCGCGGCGCCCACGCTGCGCCTGGAGGCCGAAACCGAGGCAATGAACGCGGGCCTGGCCCCGCTGACCAGCTTCGTGCTCCCCGGCGGCACGCCGGCCGCCGCCCACGCGCATCTCGCCCGCACCATCGTGCGCCGCGCCGAACGTCTGGCCGTGCGCCTCTCGCGCGAAGAGGCGGTGAATGCGGAGGTGATCCGCTTTCTCAACCGTTTATCCGACCATTTGTTCGTGCTCGGCCGGCACTTGAACGCCGCCGCCGGCGATGTGCTGTGGGAGCCGGGGCGCGGGCTGGGGTGAGGTGTGGCCCGGTTGCGGTATCGGCTGACACAAGGATGGGTTTTGACTACTCCTCCGCCACCGCCCACTCCGCCACCCGAGCCAGTTGCGCATAATCCGAAAACCGCGGCGCCGCCCCAGGCGAAGGCTGCGACAGATACGCCCGCGACGCATCATCGAACGCCGCGACCAGCGCCAGCAGCCCGGCGCGCGCGGCCGCGATGGCGGCCTGGGTCTCGGTCTCGCTGCTGCGGAACAAAGGCGCCGCCCGGCCCGCGTCGTGACCGCCGGAAATATGCCAGTAGGTGAGTTCCGCGACATGCCCGACCAGCGCAGCGCCGAACGCACCCTGCGCCACCATTTCGGCCTCCAGCGGCAGTTGCGGCGCGCGGCCCTCGCGCACGTCGGCGGAGGTCGGCGGGGTGCCGGTTTTGTAGTCGAGGATGGCGATGGAGGCATCGTGCCGGCGCTCGATCCTGTCCGCCCGGCCGCGCAGGGTGAAAGGGCCGGCGGGGGCATCAAACACCCAGTTGCCATCGACTTCGGTGGCGATGTGCGCCAGCGGCCCGCGGGAGCGGCGGTCGCGCTCGGCCTCCGCCACCCAGGCAGCGATGCGGTGCAGACGCGGGCGCCACCAGGCGGCCAGTGCGGGGCGCATGCCGGCGTGGCCTAGGGCCGCATCCATGTCGCTGGTCAGTTGCGCGAGAGCATCAGCGGGCCAGGCGGTGCCGTAGCGCTTGAGAAACCGGCTCATGCCGTCATGCACGATGCGGCCGTAGTCCGCCGCGTCGGCGGATTGCTCTATCGGGTCCAGCGGGCGCAGGCCCAGCACATGGCGGGCATAGATGGCGTAAGGATCGCGCAGCCAGGTCTCGATTTCCGTCACGCTCAGTTGGCGCGGCCGCAAGGCCACTGGCGGCGACGGGGCGGGCGGGCGTACCGGTGCAGGTGCCTCGGCCGGCCGGTCGATCACCCGCGCCCAGGCGACGGCCGGGTGCGCCGGCAACGCCATGTGCGCCCCTTGCAGCAGCGCATCCAGACGCACCAGCCAGCGCGACGGCACGCAGGGCGCATCGCCGCGCCGGCGCGGCGCCGACAGGATGACTTCCGGCGCACTGCACGCGGCACTGACGAAATCATGCGCGGCCAGCCCGATCGTCTCCTCCGGGCTCGGCAGGCCGATGGCGGCCCGCATGGCGCGGCTCAGCCAGGGGCCAGGGTCGGTTGCCGGCGGCCACACGCCTTCGGTCAGCCCGCCGAGCACAATCACTTCGGCCGATTGCAGCCGCGCCTCCAGCAAACCCCAGATGAAGACGCGGGGATGCAGTGCCCCGTCGCGCCCGCGCAGGCCGCGGCGTGAACGAACAGCGAGGCCTTCGAGCGTGGCATCCAGCAGCGCCGGCAGATTTTTGCAGCGTTGCGGCGGCAGCAGCGGCAGCGCCTCGGCGAGGGCCGCCAAATGTTCGGCAAGCGCCGATCCGTCCTCACCGGCCCACAGGCGCGTGGCGCCGGGCGCGTCGTCGGTTCCGGCAAGCGCCTCAGCGGCTTCGATCAGCGCCTGTAACCAGGCATCCGGTGCGACCTCTCCGCCAGAGACTGCACCCAGCAACGGACGCAGACAGTTGGCCAGACGGTCGAGAAACCCCTCATCACCCTGTCGCGCCTTCAAACCCGCAATCCCCGGACCCGGCCGCGGCCCGCGCAGACACTGGCGTTCCAGCGCCCGCGTTTGCGCAAGACACGACCGGCGCGACAGACCCGCCGCGCACAGCGGATGTTTTAGAACCGCCAGCAGCGGCACCGGGCGCAAATCCTCCGCCACCGCCTGCGCCAGCAGACGCAGGAACACCGCGGGCGGCGTCTCGCTCAAAACCTCGCCGGCGCTGTCGTCGGCCACGATGCCGAACCGCAGCAGCTCGGCGCTGACCCGCTGCGCCAACTGCCGGTCGGGCGTCACCAGCGCCGCCCGCGCGCCCGGCGTCTCCAGCGCATGGCGCAGGGCCAGCGCGATGGACTGCGCCTCCTCCTGCCCATCCGCCGGTTCCAGACGATGCAGGCCAAAACTGTCGCACGCCGCCCCCTGCCACTGCTGCAGCGACGCCGCCGGAAGCAGGGCCAGGCGCAGCGTGTCCGTCCGCGCCGCCGGCGATACCGCCGGCAGAGGTGCCAGAACCCGCACATCGCCCCGCGTCGCGTCCAGATTGGCGAGCAGCTGTCGCAGACTGGCCTGCGGATGGCTGTCGTCGAGCGCGTCCCAGCTCGCCTCGTCCAGATCGAGGTCCAGGCCAGGCAGCACCACGAGCCCCCCGGCCAGGCGGTTGACGCTGCGCAGCAGGGCGGCGACGGCCGGAATGGCGCCCGTCGTGCCCGCCGCAATCACCCGCCCCGGCGGCGGTTTATCCTCCCACGCCCGCGCCTGCGCCTGCAGCAGCGCAATCTGCCGCGCTGCCACATCCGTCCTTCCCTCATCCGCCAAAATCTTCGGCCAGGCCTGCGTCACGATCTGCAGGAAATCGAGCGTAACGTTCCAATGCTCGGCCCAATCCGGCCCGGCGGCGGCGGGCAGCGCGGTTGCCAGATCGATATCCGCGCGCGCCGCCTCATCCAGCAGGGACGCGAGTTCGGCCGCAAGAATCCAGGCGCGGCCGGCCTCGCGCGGGGCGCCATTTGCCCCGTTCATGTGTAAAATCATGCCGGTCAGAATCGCCAGCCTTCTCTGCGGCGCGATCGAAGGTGGGATGCCCAGCACCCCGTCCATGGCCAGCGGCACCTCATCCACACCGCCGAACGCGGCAATGCGCGGCAGCAGCAGCGGCCGCCCGTCCGTCTGACGCAGAAACGCTTCCGCCAGGCCGCGCGCGGCGCGGCGGGTGGGGAGCAGGAACAGCGCGTCGGCCACCGCCAGCGGCCCATCCCCGGCCTCGGCCAGCCACCAGGCGGCCAGCGCATCGAGGAAGGGAACGCCGGGCGGGATCGTCGCCAGCATCAGGTGGTCTGGCCGGTGAGCCTTGCGGCCAGCGCGTGTTCGGCCTCATGCAAATCGTCTGGCCTGGTAAAATGAAACCATAGCCCGTCATGCACCACGGCGGTCAGGCGCCCGGCCGCAATCGCGCGGTCCCAGATGCGGTTCATGGAGAAACTCGGCGCGCCGCCGCCGTCGAACAGACCCGGCCGCGCCAGCGTCACGCCGGCATAGATATAAGGTGCGATCTCCCGCTCCCCGCGCCGCCGCGGCCGGCCCCAGGGGTCGAGAAAGAAGTCGCCCAGCCCAGTGTCCGAATGCACCTGGAAGGTCCGGTGCACGAGAATCACCCCGTCCACCGCGTCGGTGAGCGCGGCCGCCACGCGGCGCAGCGCCGGCACCGGCCCGTCGAGCCAGACCGTGTCGCCGTTGACGACAAAGAACGGCCCGTCGCCAAGGCACAAATCGGCCAGCGCCGAGGCGACCGCCCCGCCGGTATCCAGCAACGCCGCCTCATGACGCACGGTGGTCACCGGCGGCACCGGGCGCCTTGCCAGATGGTCGGCAAGCTGATCGGCATGCCAGTGCGCATTCACGGCCACATGCGGCACGCCCTGCGCGGCCAGCCGGTCCAGCGCGTGGTCGAGCAGGCATCGGCCGCCCAGATTGAGCAGGGGTTTGGGCGTGGCATCGGTCAGCGGCCGCATGCGCGTGCCCAGGCCGGCCGCCAGCAGGATGGCATTTTGCACGATCATGCGGACCAGTTTGGCCTAAGCACCCAGGCTTGCAAACACCTGCGTCAGCCTGTCGCCCCACCCCGACATCGTCGCCTCACGCGCTGCCCCATCCGACGCATAGGCCAGCACGATATGCAGCGCCCCCGCCGGCGTCAGCGGCCCGAGCCGGTCTGGCCATTCCACCAGCACCACATCATCCAGCATCTCGAACCAGCCCAGCTCCTCCACCCCGCCAGGCCCATCCAGGCGCCAGAGATCGAGATGGTGCAGCGTCAGCCGCGGCGTGCGGTAGGTCTGCACAAGGGTAAAACTCGGGCTCGGCACATCCAGCGCAGGGTCGCCGGCCGCGGCGCGCAGCAGGGCGCGGACCAGCGTGGATTTGCCCGCGCCCAGCGGCCCTTCGAGCAGAAGCGCATCACCAGGCCGCAGCAGCGGCGCGAGGGCGGCGCCCAGCCGGTCGGTCGCTTCCTGGTCCGGCAAATTGAGCGTCGGCATGGCCCCCCTGGTGGCAGGCGCGCGGGCGCAATGCTAGACCCCGCGCATGATCGAGACAGATGTGGCCATCATCGGCGCCGGCCCGGTGGGACTTTTCACCGTATTCGAATGCGGCATGCTCAAACTTGCGACCGTGCTGATCGACGCGCTGCCCGAAGTCGGCGGCCAGTGCACGGCGCTTTATCCGGAAAAACCGATCTACGATATTCCGGCTCACCCCGCGATCGAGGCCGCCGAGTTGGTCGCTCAACTCGAACGCCAGATCGACCCTTTCGCCACCCCCCGCCTGCTCGGCCGCCGCGTCACCGCGCTCGAAGGCCAGGCCGGCGCCTTCGTCCTCCGCACCGACCGCGGCGACATGATTCACGCCCGCGCCGTGGTGATCGCCGCCGGCGCCGGCGCCTTCGGCCCCAACCGCCCCCCGCTGGAGGGTCTTGACGCCTACGAGGCCACCGGCGCCGTGCAATATTACGTCAAGCGCCGCAAGGATTTGCGCGGCAAGCGCGTCGTCATCGCCGGCGGCGGCGACAGCGCCGTGGACTGGGCGCTGGCGCTCAAGGATATCGCGCACGTGAGCGTCGTCCACCGCCGCGCCAAATTCCGCGCCGCCCCGGAAACCGCTGCCCAGCTCGACGCGGCCGCCGCTTCCGGCGCGGTGCACATGGTCATCCCCTACCAGTTGCATGCGCTGCATGGGACAGCAGGAAAACTCGAAACCGTCGAAGTCGCCGACCTGGATGGGGTTACGAAAAATCTGGAGGCGGATGTGCTGCTGCCGTTCTTCGGCCTGTCGATGGATCTGGGCCCCATCGCCAGTTGGGGTTTGGATCTCGACCGCAATCACGTGCTGGTGACGCCGGCGACTATGCAGACCTCTGTCCCCGGCGTGTTCGCCGTCGGCGACATCGCCACCTACGAGGGCAAGCTCAAACTCATCCTGCAAGGTTTTGCCGAAGCCGCCGTCGCCGCCCACGCCATCCACCCGATCGCAAGGCCGGGCCAGGCGCTGCACTTCGAATATTCGACCACCAAAGGCGTTCAGTCGTCGGTTGCCGGTCGTCAGTCGTCAGAGGTCTTATGAGAGTTATTTTCGCCATCCTGATGTCGCTCGGTCTTGCGGGGCCAGCCTCGGCGCAAGTGCATGGCCCTGTGCTGACCGACGCGCAGGAGGCGGTGCTGGTGCAGGTCGGTAACTATCTGAACAGCATACGCACGCTCAAAGCGCGCTTCCTGCAAACCGCGCCGGACGGCAAGACCGAGCAGGGCACCGCCTGGCTCGAACGCCCTGGCCATATGCGTTTCGCGTATGACCCGCCAAGCCCGCTGCTGCTCGTCGCCGGCCATGGCACGGTGATTTTCCACGATGCCAAACTCGGCCAGACCACCAACATCCCGCTCGACCAGACCCCGCTTGGCTTGCTATTGCGCGAAAAAATTTCGCTCACCGGCGACGTCACCCTGACCGATTTCCAGCGCCCCCCCGGCCAGATCCAGCTCACGCTGGTGCGCACCGCCTCCCCCGCCGACGGCAGCCTGACCCTCTATCTGGAAGCGTCCCCGCTTGCGCTGACCGGCTGGACGGTGATCGACGCCCAAGGCCAGCAAACCACGATACGCCTGACCGACATCAAGACCGGCGGCAGTTTTGATCCATCCCTCTTCACTTTTGTTGATCCGGACGCAGACAAACCGTAGCGTGCACCTCTTGCAACTGCTCAGAGCGGGTGCCTATCATATCGGAGCGTCCTCCTTATCCACACGAGGCCCCATGCCCGATAACACGTCCTACCAGACCGGCGGCCACGTGGAGGATGAAACCCTGAAACTCTTCAGCGACTTGCGCGCCCTGTTCCAGGTCAACAATGATGCGGCAGTACTGCGCCGGGCACTCGCTCTGGCGCGAATCGTGGCACGGGAGGCGAAAGACGACCACACCATCACGATCGAGCGCCGCGATGGCACGCAGGTCACGCTGATGCTCGACGCCTGATACCGCAAGCAAATTCCAGCCAAGAGCCATTGAGCCGGACGGCGGATGTGCCCACGCCAACGTCAAGAATGCCGCTCTCGGATGACGACAGGACGCTGGACGTCGTCACCGCAGCGCGTCTCGCCCTTGGTGAACATGAGCTTCGGCGTGACCTGGCATCCAGCATCCAGCGGGCTTTTCTGATTGGCAACCTCGCCGTTTGGATACTCATCGTGGTGCTGCTTGTCGTCGATATCGTAATGATCGCGACCGGCCGCGAAAAACCCCCCGACCGTGTGATCGACCGTGGCGTCGTCAAGACGCTGGTAGCCGCGACCGCGGTTCAGGTCGGCCTGATCATGGTGACAATTTCAAAAAACCTGTTTCCGCGGCGGGAAGAGCGCGAGCACAGCCGGTCTCGCAACAGCTGACCGCCGCGGCTTCATGCGGGCCACGCCGGTCAGGCGCCGTGGCCGGGCGCAAAAAGCTCCGACGCCGAAGGCCCGGCATAAACAATATCCGTGCCGCCGTGATGATCGGCTTTCAGCGAAAAATCCGCCGCCGTGTACTCGCCGGACAGCGCAAGCGCGAGCACCTTGGATGATCCGTCCAGCAGCGTCAGCGTGTTGTGCAGATAGGTGAGGCTGGTCACCACGCTCGCCAGGTCGATCGTGTCGCTGGCGCCGAAGCCGGACAGGGTGGTGGCGACGGCATCGGTGCTGCCGAGCACCAAAGTCTCGTTGCCGCCGTCGGCGAAGCGCAGCGTGGCGGCGCCGAGGCCGGCGTCTGCGGTGAGTGTGGCGCCGGCGTCCAGCTGCACGAGGCCGCCGCCCGACAGGCCGCCCGTAAAAGTCAGGCGCGCGTCCTGACGCACGATGACCTCGGCGGTGCTGGCGAGCGTGCTGGCACCCAGCGTCCAGGCGGCACCTGGCCGTTCGGCGAGCGTGGAAAAGCCGGTGAACTGCGTGCCGACGCCGCTGAGCTTGCCGCCGGTGCCGGCGAGCAGCAGCACGTCGCCGGCGTTCGGGTCGGCCGCGACCACGCCGTTGAACACCGCGCCGGGATCGAGCACGAGCGTGCTGGCGGCCGCGCCGAACTGCACCGCCAGGCCTTGCGTGCCGCTGGTCGAGGTGCCGGCGCCGCCCGCTCCGCCGCTGATCGTGCCGGCATTGGTGAGTGTGCCGCCGTTGAGATAAACGCCCAGCCCACCGTTGCCGCCGTACGGAATACCGCCTGGGAAGACGCCCGACCCGCCAGCCCCGCCGCTGATCACGCCGGCATTGAACGCAGTGACGCCATTGCTGGCACTGAAGCCTGTGCCGCCTGTACCGCCATCCCCCCCGTACACGACGCCGCCGACGCCGCCCGCGATGGTCCCGGTGTTGCGCAGGTCTGCTGTGAAGGTCAGATCTACGCCGGTGCCACCATTGCCTGTCCCGTAATTGGTGCCGGCACCCAAAGGATGATCCACACCACCGGCGCCGCCTACGATGAGGCCACCATTGTCCACTCTGGAGAAAAGCGCACCGGAGACGCCGTCGCCGCCGGAGCCATCGCTGCCGTTCTGGCCGTTGTAGGTGCTGCCAGCCCCGCCATAGACGGTGCCGAGGTTGGTCAACGCCGCACTGCCGAGAGATACGCCCACCCCGCCCTGGCCGCCGCCGTCGCCATAACGCGTTGTCCCGCCCGCGCCACCGGTGATGGTCCCCGTGGCGGCGTTCAGCACGGCCTGGGTCGTCAATGCTTCGAGGCCAATGCCGCCGGTCCCGCCGGTCCCCTCGTAGCTATAGCCACCGGCGCCGCCGGTAATGCTGCCTTCATTGCGCAATGCGCCACCCGCAAGCCGCACGCCGTAACCGCCCTGATCGCCGGCGCCGCCGCCCGCACCACCGGTGATAGCGCCGATGTTGTTCTGCACGCCGCCGAAGGTGTAAATGCCGGCGCCGCCAACGCCACCCGATTTCGAGCCGAAATCGTAGCCGCCATAGCCGCCTGTGATGTCGCCTGCGTTCGTTACCACGCCGCCGAAGTTGAGTTCGACACCATCGCCGCCACCCTGGATGTGAGACACGGTCGTTCCTTCGTCGGCGCCGCCCGTGATGGTGCCGTGATTGATCAGAGTGCCGCCGCCGCTCGCGAATTCTACCCCGGCGCCGCCGACCCCGGACGCGGCCGAACCGCTTCCGTAAGTGCCGAAGCCGCCGGTGATCGTGCCGGAATTGCTGACCGAGCCGCCCGCCTCCAACAAAACGCCGATGCCGCCATCCGCGCCTGCGCCAAAGCCCTTGGAACCGGCTGAACCGGCAAGGATCGAGCCGTGGTTCGCCAGCGTTCCGACCGCGCTGAACACCACGCCATTGCCGCCGGCGCCTTCGCCGTTATTGTCGTTCATATCGAAATAGCCGTTGCCGCCCTGGATGGTACCGCCGTTCGTCACCAGGCCGCCGGCGATATCCACCCCGTCGCCGGCCGCGGCGGCGGCCAGGCCGTTCGTGGCGCCCCCACCGTTGCCGCCGAAAATCTCGCCCTCATTGGCGATCACCCCGCCCGCGCTCAAATCCACGCCAGCGCCGCCAACCCCGTTATCGGCGCTGGTGTAGATGTAAGCGCCGGCCGAGCCGATAATCGCCCCATGATTGTTGAGCGACACACCCGCCGTCGAGGAGAACACACCGACCGCGCCATAATCGGCCGGATGGATGTAGCCGGACCCGGTAACCAGCAGCGGGCTGGGATAAGCCTGGCCGCCAAGAATAACCGTCTGGGTGACGGCGCTGGAAATCCTGCTGTTGGACATAATAACCCTCAATAAAGCGCCAGATGATAAATACTGAAGCGACCAAATACTGAAGCGACTCTAACCCGGGTCGGCGCTGCCCGCAACAAATTTCAACACGCCATTCATCAATCTTTGACAAGAATTCAAAATATTTCCGTCTTCGTACAAAAACGTAGGGTGGGCTTCAGCCCACCATGCCAGCGGCGCCCTTATGTGGCGGGCTGAAGCCCACCCTACGGCAGCCGGCGCCGGAGCCAGCTCCTCGCGTATCAGGTCACATGACCATGCGCCAAAACCTCGGCCGCCGAAGCCGCGCCATACCCAATATCGGTGCCGCCATGGTGATCGGATGTCAGCGTGAAATCCGCGGCAGAGTCACCGGACAGCGCAAGGCTGAGCACGGGCGAATTTCCGTCCAGCAGCGTCAGCGTATCATGCGCATAGGTCAAGCTCGTCACCACGCTCGCCAGGTCGATCACGTCGCCCGCGCCAAAACCGCTGACCGCGGCCGACACCGCATCGGTGCTGCCGAGCAGCAGCGTCTCGCCAGGCCCGGTGAAGCGCAGCGTGGCCAGGCCGAGCCCGGCATCGGCAGCCACCGTCGCCCCCGCCTCCAGCCGCAATCCGCCGCCGCCGGCAAGCGTGCCGGCAATGGTCAGCGTAGCCTGCGCGCGCACGACCAGCTCTTCCCCGGCGGCCAGCGTGTTGGCGCCGGACAGGGTCCAGCTTGCGCGTGCCAGTTCGGCGACGGCGGAGAATCCGGTGAATTGCGTCCCCAGGCCGCTCAGCGTGCCGCCTGCGCCGGCCAGCATCAGCACGTCGCCCGCGCCCGCATAAGCCGCGACCTGCCCGTCGAACGCAGCACCAGGGTCCAGCACCAGCGTGCCGGCCAGAGTGCCGAACTGCACCGCATCGCCCGCCGCGCCGTCACCCGCGATGCCAACGCCATAGGCACCGCCGCCGATGGTGCCCGCGTTCACCAGCGTGCCGCCATTCACATAGACGCCGGCGCCGCCATTGCCGCCAACCCCATACTCTCCGGCAGACAGCGCGGCCGCACCGCCGACAACCATGCCCAGATTGGTAAAGTCCCCACCGGCCCCGAGATAGACCCCGACACCACCGTTGCCGCTGACAGCCCCATCCTTGATATTGCCGCCAAGGCCGCCGGTGATACTACCGTCCGCCGCGTTCATCACCGCCGCGCCCGACGCAATATACACCCCGCTGCCCCCGGTGCCGCCATAATACTGGGTGTAGCCGCCCACGCCCCCGGTGATCTGGCCATCGTTGCGCAGACTGCCGCCATCGAGCGACACGCCGATCCCGCCTGTGCCGCCATAGCCATAATGCGGATTGCCGCCATGCCCGCCGGCGATCGTGCCGCTGTTCGTCAGCGTGCTGTAGGACGCCAGCACGCCCGCGCCGCCGTTGCTCGCCGGAATATAGCGCGCACCCGCATCGGCCGAGGCCGAGCCGCCGGCAATGCTGCCGGAATTGCGCAGCACGCTGCCCGCGGCCAGCACCACGCCAGCGCCGGTCAGCCCGCCGCCGCCGCGGCTCACCCCCTCGGTGCCGCCGCCGATGATGGTGCCACCGTTCACCAGCGTGCCGGCCGCGCCAAAATACACGCCCGCACCGCCCGACCCGGCCGGCGCATTGTCGCTGCCGTCGAGCCCATAACCGCCGGCGATGCTGCCTTCATTGCGCAGCACGCCCCCGGACTGAAAATCGACGCCGATGCCGCCGTTGCCGCCCGTGCCATACCCGATGCCGCCCGCCCCCGCGGCAATGCTGCCGTGGTTGAGCAGCGTGGCCGACGCGCTGAAGTCCACCCCGGCGCCGCCCGCGCCGCCGTTGACGGCCTTGCCGATGGTGAACGATATGCCGCCACCACCACCCGTCACCTCACCGCTGTTCACCACGAGGCCGCCGGCAAAATCGATTCCGTCGCCCCCGGCACCGGTGGCGCCGCCCACGGGCGCCGGGCTTCCGGCGCCGCCGGCTTACCCTGCCATGGTTGAAGATTTGCGCGTCGGCGCCGGTGGAAACGATTCCGGCTGCCCCATACGCCGCCGGACTGACCGCACCCTGCCCGGTAATGGTGAGCGGGCTCTCATAGCCAGCAGCACCCAGTATCACCGTCTGTGTTACGGTCGTGAAAATCCTGCTGCCCGGCACGGCACACTCCTCGTCACGATATGAACGTGCCCAGGATATCGGCCGCCGTGGTCACACATGATGACACTACGATGAAGGATTGATGCCTGCTATGTGAAGCCGAAACCAAGTCATCCAAAAGTTTTGGTTCTTTTTTCAAAAAACGTCCTCACCGCCCGTTGGCCGACCCTCGTTGATGAAAATGACCAACGGCGTAGGATGGGTGAGCGCAGCGAGACCCATCACCGCGCGTCCGATGGGTCTCGCTTCGCTCACCCATCCTTGTGTTAGCCGACACCGCTATAATCGGGTCACTTCGCAAGAAGTGCCCCGCCTCGGGTGGCCGCCCGGG
>Ga0116227_10013932_pt1 | contig 12450 bp, 13 predicted proteins | sample S1TSphgellanicum_FD_89693 | JGI IMG/M metagenome (GOLD analysis project Ga0116227, IMG submission 89693) | Host-associated microbial communities from peat moss isolated from Minnesota, USA - S1T2_Fb - Sphagnum magellanicum MG | ecosystem: Host-associated > Plants > Peat moss > Unclassified... | reverse complement strand
TCTCTCTTCCACAACATAATATACAGGAGTTCCTTTGATACTTACCCATGAACCTGCATGACCTCTAGCTCTACTCTCACCCAACCCTCAATCTCTGCACAGCAAAGCATTCCCTAGCACTCTGGCTGGCTTCCCAAGCTGTCAAGTCAAACCTACATTGCTTCCCAAACTGTATACTAGTTGACAGTTAAATGACTTTTAAATCAATATCTCCCACATTCTGAATCCAAATCTTACCAAATAAATTTGATTAAATCCTGCTCATCAAGAATCTTTCCAACAACAACATCAATGGCACAATCCAATTCCTCCGAAATTTTCAGCTCCGATTCAATTTAATTTTCAGTGAAGAAATTTTTTCAATATTCAAGAACTTTTGCACCGCAAGTCCAAACATCATGGAACCAAAAAGCCCATGCACCCCTCCTTGTCAAGAGCTTCTTCCCAAAGACATCAAGAACACATTCTGAAGCATCCCAGTTCGGTGGATCTCATAACTACAAAACAAACTACCTTCCTTCATAGAAAGATGTTACAATAATCTCCCCTCTCTCCAGGGGAAATAATGTAAAATATCCAAGAGCCAGAAATTGTGGTTGGGGAGCTTCCCCTTTGATACATAATTCAAAGGTATGTTAAGGTGGTAAAAGCTTTGATGACTATCCACATGTCCAGTGACTATGATTCATTTGAGCTAGTTTTATGTAGGACAACTTTAGGTTTTATAAGTCGTCCTTTGGACAATTCCCAATTTGAAATTTATTTAACCATTCTTAAATAAAAAAAGCAATGAAAAAGTGTCTTTACAAGATTAAATTTTCAACATCATAGTTACAAGCAAACTTTCAATATTTTTTGCATCCATTTTGCATCTCATTTAATCAAATTTGAATTTGAATTGCATGCAATGTTATTAAACATTTTCATTTGAATGACATTTAATTTTCTCAAAATCAATTCGTTTTTTTGGACAATTGATTGTCTTTAGTAGTGCACAACAAAGCAGAGCCCAAGTATTATAAAATATCTCATATATTTTCAATCAAAACAAAAATTAACAAGGGGTGTGTCACATTGTGGCCATGCCATTTACAATAAAAAGTATCTTAAGGCAAAAGAAGAATTATGAAAACTCAACTATTTCACTATGCAAAAATATAATCTTTAAAAAATCCTCTAAAACAAATCAAAATCCTTCAAGATATTACATTTCTAGAATGAATCTCAAGTTTCAATACAAGCCAGAATATCATATTTTACAAATCCTCATATCAAAATAGACCTATTATTACATAGGGGCCAAAATCCCTTAAGCTACTATACTCTGTAATGAATCTAAACACCATATCCTTGCCTTAGTAGGCAAGGCCAATAAAAAAATACAATAACTTTTATGTTCAAACAAATTCAAGTGGCATGTGATTTTATTTCCAAACCAATTGCAAATACGGGTACAAAGAACGACCAATTTTGCCAAATTTTTAAGATCAAAAAATGAAAGAAAAGAAAAACATTGATCAAGAGATCAAGATTCAAAGGACATAAAAGAATAGAAGAATTGAGACACCAAGCTTCACATTTAAGGTATGGAAATGCTTATATAATACAATAAAACATTTGGAGAAATTTCCTATGTGTATTTGGAGGGCCTCCAGCATCATTTTTTTGGGCGTGAAAATTTGTCAAAAATGCGAATTTTTTTTAAAAAAAAGCATATTCAGTCACAATATGCTCTCTTTGATTGGGAACAATCATCAAACTTCAAAAAAATATTTTGTAAAATTTTCACCAATTTTGGACTCTGATTTTAGTTTGGTAGCATTATGAAAAATAATTTTCTTACTATTTGGATAGGTTCTAAAAACTTGTTGCCAATTAATGCTCAATCCCTCTTGGGATGCTAGCCAATGATGCAACATCAGAAAATTGAAAAATATATCATTGAATTCAAATAGTCATTTGGCAACACTGATTCACATTTTTGGCGAATTGTTTTTTTTTTTTAATTGCAAAATTTTCTTTTGGGTGGTGGTTGCTATAGGTCTCTCCACTAGCTTCCTTATTAAATGGGTAGGGTGTTCTTTGCAAGGGGTATTAGCCCAGGCCGAAAATGGTCACGAACTCTTTTGGGAAGAGAAATTTCATGCAGCCAATGGGAAGGCTCGAGCATGCACTCAAGGTGCCTTGCATTTTTTCCTTTTTAAGTTTTGGGGGGTGGGGGCGACAGGGGAGGGGGGTGAGGATTTTTTTTCATTTTTCCTTGGTTCCCAATGTGTTCCCACTAGGTTACCTTCAAGTTCTCAATGGGTTCTCAATATGTTCCCCAAGTTTCCAATGTGTTCCCCAACATGTTCTTCATAGCACCTCACTTTTATCCCATATGTTTCGGCAAATGTTGTCCTCCATTCACCTATAGGTGCGCCAAAGGCAATGAACTCTATACTTCAAAACAGAACCTTCTACTTCAGAGAGCTTCCATGGTTTCATTTTTTTAGTGATGGGCGAATCAAATAGGCTCCTTGCAAGGAAAAAAAAATTGAACTCAGGAGTCACATCATTTAATTAAGTCAAAATCCGTCTGGGGATGCGGGCCTCTGTTACTACCTTACAAAATTGGATTTTTTTAAAATTTGTAAATATAATAATAATATGTAATACACACTGGCCCCAAGTGTACCCCCTGAAATGCACCTCCTAGAAAAGAGGAGGCTTAAGGTAAGCATAAATTGGACCCTCCTGTTCCACAAATATTAGGCATAAGGGTCTCTCACACCCCTACACCCTGGGAGTCTGGATTTGTTTTGGCCTTCTCTAAGGTTTTGTTGCATGCTTTGAGTCAGCATTTCTTTTACTGGCAGCAAGTTTTCGTCAAATTTCGACCTATGCAAAGGAATTTTCATGGAAAAAAATGATCAGAATTCACCAGATTTCGAAGAAACTAAAAAATTCAAATCATCAGAATTTCATGATAACTTCTAGTAGGTAGCCAGAAGACAACATAAAAATGGTTCCTTTTTTTTTCTACTTTCATGCTAAAGATTCTTTCATGCCCTAGGACTTCATTTCTACTAACATGTAGCGAAATTTGGCTAAATTATTTTCTGGATGATCGCCACTTTGACTAAACGACAAAATCCTTAAACAACCCCTGCTTCAAGTTGAGTGAGGCTGCTAGCATGTGGGGGATATTCCCAAGATGTGCTGAGCTGGGAAGGGCTTTGAGATTGCCCCCACCCTCACCCTCAAGCCTCTACAAATTTACATATTATTTATAGGAGTCTTGACAGGATGCTTGCGGCTTTTTTCATCCCATATATTATGTTGTAACGGGTTGGAGCGGGAATAAACTGAAAATTTATCTTCATGGAAGTAAGCAGAGGGAGTTGGAGCAGGAATGACGCACAAGCGAGTATGGTTGCTTGCATCCTTGCAAGTTCTTGGAGGAGAAGACCTATTTCTAGACCTTAGACCCTTGAGTCATGGTTATGGGAATCTTTGGTTAGTGAGGCTGCTTGCTGTGGGGGTAATGACCCTTGAGTCATGGTTATGGGAATCTTTGGTTAGTGAGGCTGCTTGCTGTGGGGGTAATGACCCATCATTACCCCCACAGCAAGCAGCCTCACTAACCAAAGATTCCCATAACCATGACTCAAGGGTCTAGGGTCTAGAAATAGGTCTTCTCCTCCAAGAACTTGCAAGGATGCAAGCAACCATACTCGCTTGTGCGTCATTCCTGCTCCAACTCCCTGTAACATATATCACTCCTTTGAAGTTCTTGGTTCACTAGCTTCTTCTCCTGCACATGATTTCATCGCTACTGTCTCTCCTGAACAACTTCATCTTCAAGGCTTCTTTTGTGGCTACAACGACGTCTCAACCAGTGAGCTTTGTTTGCTGTTGCAGGACAAGCTGCAGGAGGAGGGGAGGGGCTGCAGCACTACTGTCGATCATCTGCTGCTGTTCACGAGTTGATTATGAAGTCTCCACCGAGCTCGGGATCACGTCCTCCTCGACTCATGGCACCGGTGACCAGCTCCAGCCATGAGCTCCAGCTGCTAAATCCAAGCCCGCAGTTCGCTTATGATCCACATGCGGAAGTTCTGATCCTGGTTTTCCTCAGTCTCGTGCTCTTAGTGCGACTGGCAAAAGAGTTGGTAAAACTCCTCCGGTATCTTCTGCTGCTTAGTGGAGATTTTGTTGCACGTGGGCGGGAGCCAATTATCATCCCTCCCCGTGATGCTCAGTTACAGGCAGTCGCAGAATCAACGATTGTAGAATTCGTGGGTGAGTATTGAATAGTTAGTACGATCGATTTCATAGCTGGAGAAGATAACGAAGAAGATTGTTATATAGTCCACAGCTAGCTGATTCGGATTATACTAGAATGTCGCATGATGCAGGCCGCGTAATGGATGTCCAAATGTGAGTGTGTAGAATCACTACCCCCCGATCTGAGACTTACCAATCAAAGATTCTTGTGGGTGTCCCTGAATTCGTTTCTAATGGTGTCTCTGGGTAATTACCTTTGCAGGAATCGGAGAAAGGGATGCAAACATCGAGGAGACAAACGTGGAATAGACCATGAACAAGAACTGGCATTTTCAAAAATGTTGCCCTTGAACAGATCCCAGTAAGGCGAAGGCTTATAACTCTAGCACATGTAATCTATCGTTCATATATGAAGACTGTCTATAAATACAGATGAGACAAAAATTCGTGAAACAAATTTTTGCATATGAGTTGAAAATTGAATTGAACTTGGGCTATGCAAAAATTTATAAATGTTTTCTCAACAAGAAAACCCCTGCTAAACCATACATAAACGTTTGCTGTGATTCTAGAGATTTCTGGAGTTTGTACACTGAAATTAATTTTTTTTCAAAAGAAGAAAATCAGATTACATGAGTAATTTTCCAATACACAAATTTCTATGTCATTCATGTCAAGTTATATATCGATTTTTTTTGTTTGGGTTCCAATTTTGTGGTTTCGCGGTGAATTTTTTTTCTTTTTATTAGAAATATTTTCGACTCCACACTAGAAAAAACGAATTTTTCCAAAAACGTTTAATCACCACAGTGCAAAAATTCGGGAAAAAAAAACCCTGAAATTTGGAAGATGCAGAAAAAGTGGAATCATCAAAAGGAATATTTAGCCAAATCTGGCTATAAAGTACAAATCTTTAATCATCCTTTTTTTTTTGGCTAAACAATGAGAACCAAATATAAGAATCTGGTGATTTTTCTTTTTCTTTTCTTTTCCCCACTTCTGGCGACTGAAACCTCCAGAATTACTTTTAGATAAAATTTTAATCTTTAATTTCTTTTTTTGGCAAAAACTCACCAGTCAAAACAAAGCCGATTCAGACTAAGCTTTTGGGGCTGAATTAGTGTTTTGTTTTTCAATTTTGTGATGTTGCTCAAGTGGCAATGGTCCATAAGCATATTTAGCCAAATTTGACGATATTCAAAATATGAAAGTAAGAAAATCTTTAGCATGCTTTCATATTGTAGGCAATTGTGGCAATTTTTGGAAATTTTAATATTTAAAAAATTCGTATTTTTTTATTTTTTATAAAACAGAGAATATGTGACAGAAAATTTTTTCAAAATATTTTCACAAAATGGCGAGAACTCGCCACCAAAAAAAAATAAAAATTAATCACTCCACCGACCTACAAGTTCAGGCTCATATCCAGGCTTGGTTTTGTGGTTTAGGGTTTAGGGTGATTTCTCACTGTTCGATGCAAAATCGACGGTGCAAAATGCCCATGAGCAACCTTTCTGGCAGACTAGGATGGACATGGATGGATGAAGTTTGGTTCATCTCTGCATTTTTTCAAGCAACGATAGAAATAGCGCGGGGAAGAAACCCTAAAATGAGGTTTTATGGAAAACAATTTTCCACCGTCGATGTGAAATCGACGGTGCAGAATTCCCATCCATGGGGATATAAATACCAGGGAGCAAACCCTTTAACGAGGATCATCTGCAGAGACGGAGGTGAAGAGGAAGGGCGGCCGGCCATTGCGCACAGCGAAGAAGGAAGAGTCTGGAGTTCGTGTGCGATCGCTCGATCCATCGTTCCTTCGCAGCCATGCAGATCTTTGTGAAGACCTGTGAGTTCCTAAACCGTGGTAGCCTGAAGTCTGATTTTCCTTCAAAGTCTGATGTTTGTTTTTTGGATTTTAGTCATTCATTGTTGTTGGAGCTGTGTTTTTGTCTCTGCGTCGTCCCTATCATGACCTGCGGGGGTCACGTGGATTGTTTTTGCTTGTGCTTCTTCTGCCTTGCGTGTTTTACTTCATTTCTTACGGCTTCGTTGCTGCTATATTTGAGGTATCTATCTGGTTTTTTCGTAGCTTGTATGCAATAAGGAGTATGTGACCTAATAAGGAACTTCTGCTCCCCTGGAATTTAGTGTTCTTGTAGATTTCTTCTACTATTATCATTTCTGTGCCTCTCTGCATTTGCTCCCAATGTGAAGTTCTTGATTTCAATACGAAAGAGATAACCTGTGTGCGAAGGTTTTGTCTATTTCGCACTCGCTCTTTCTCCTTCTTGTCTTGTCTGGTCAGGTGAAGAGAACGTGTGTAGGCAGACAAATGGATCCTTGCTGATGTTTTTCAAATCGTGTTGTAGTGACTGGGAAGACTATCACCCTTGAGGTGGAGTCTTCGGACACCATCGACAATGTGAAGACCAAGATCCAGGACAAGGAAGGAATCCCGCCAGACCAGCAGCGCTTGATCTTTGCAGGAAAGCAGCTGGAGGATGGGCGTACCCTAGCAGACTACAATATCCAAAAGGAGTCGACTCTCCACCTTGTGCTGCGGTTGCGTGGTGGTGCCAAGAAGCGCAAGAAAAAAACCTACACGAAGCCCAAGAAGATCAAACACAAGAAGAAAAAAGTCAAGCTAGCGGTACTGCAGTACTACAAGGTGGATGATTCCGGAAAGGTACAGCGCCTGCGCAAGGAGTGCCCTAACCCCGAGTGCGGAGCAGGAACCTTCATGGCCAACCACTTTGACCGCCATTACTGTGGCAAGTGTGGTCTCACCTATGTCTACCAGAAGGCTGGTGGGGAGTAGTGCCTTTCTGAAGGTATTATTAAAGAGTTCTCCATGTAACTGTGCAGCTTGCACAGTTTGTTTCCTCTTTTCGCACTATGGTTTTGTTGTCATTTTTCTGACCTACCTTGTAATTCACTCTTGAATGGAAAAGACTTATTACCTGTCCTTCATGGCTTGTGAGTTTCTGAACTTGTAATTCGCTCTTGAATGGAAAACGTTAGTACCTTTCCTTCACAGTTTTGCGAATTCCATCTTGGATGAGGCTGTGTGAGGTGGATGTTAGTTCCAACCCCTGCTAGGTGTGAAGGTACAATGTTGTTTTTTTTAATAATCAGGCTTCAACTTGAGTTTGATGGGGACATACTGCAGAAGTTAGGGTTGAGCAGCTGTAGCTTTCCCTTTTTCTTGGATCTTGTACAGAACTCCAAAATCTGCTCTGGCCTTTCTTCTTCTCTATCCCACTTGTACATGACAAATCATGTGGTCCCTTGATGCCAGAGTGTCTATGATGTGTGCTCTCTACTAAGGATCATTTGATGTAGTCAAAAGAGTGCAAGAAGTTGAAAGCAGTAATGATGAAAACTCATATCACATGCTTGATCATGACTATAGTTTTCTGCTCGTTTTGGTGTCCCTCTATCTGAATCTGCATGCTTCATTGTATCAACTGATGGGATCCCATCAGGAAATTGACACAATTCCAGTCTTGCCCCAAAACTTCTTTGTGTATGATGAACTCTATGTTTACATCTTGTCTGTCTGATTCAAGATCTGCTTTCAATGTGGTCTGTTGTGTGAAGCTCATCCAGATGCAATGTCTCCAAAGTGGTTGTCCTTTTCAGATCTGTGATAGAATTTCAATAGAATTTGGGATAGAAAAAGGTTTCTTCTGAATGTAATTCTCTGCTGTGATACTCAGAACAATTTTAGAAAGTCCTGCAACCCTAGATCTAGTCTTTTGAATGACATTTCCTGCTGAGTGCTAGGCGCAAGATATGTTGTATGGAAGTTTCTCTGTGAAGCTATGGGTACTGGCACACACACACTTGACACAACTGTTGCCTGAGTTTTGAGTATGAACATTGTAGGAATGTTTCTCAGTCTCTTATGCTTGAGAGTGCACAGTCAGATTTTGTCTTCTGGGGACTGTTCTCAAAGTGGAGTGTACTAGGGTCTGCAGGATGTGATGGAATTCATCATCCAGAAGAATGTGACCAAACTTCTAACCATAAAATTTGTCTACTGGATACCTTTCCTTCATAATCACATGTCAGATTATCTAAGTCAGATTATTTAACAAGCATTTCTTGAAAAATTTCTGTGATGGAGCAAGCTAGCATGGCTAAAATTGAGTACCCTACATAGTAGTGTGGAGAAGGGAAATTGGCCTGAGCTTGGATGATTCAGCAACATATTGAGCTGCAATCTGCTGAGGTTGGCAACAGATTTTGTGAAGCTAGAACTCCTGACTCAGTGCAAAACCCAGAACTGTTCCTTCCTGTACTCTCAAGAGGCTCATCAAGCCAACATGGTTTGAGGGTGTAGGGTGACATGATTGTTTAAAACAAAAAGCTTATTGATCAAAGTCATTTGTTACACAACACAGGATTCAATTCCAAGTTTTGTGTCAAAAGGAAGGAAACTAGCATAGGTTGCAAAAGTTCCCAATACTGATTTGAATTACCCATTGAAGATGAAAATTTTGATTTTAATTTATTGAAAGGTAGAATAATTTATAGGCCAATGTTTTTGAAAAAACCATATAAATTCATATTGAACATTCCAGAGGATTAGAAAAACCAACACTTAAAATCACCAAGAAATTTTGTTGTAAGTTCATCAAATTTTTAATCCATAACCTCATTCAATCATAAGAAACACAAACCAATCATTCAATTACAAAATACCTCACTTTCATAATTGTACATTGTAGTCTTCCGGATCCTTGCAGTTGTGTGTTTTGTTTTGTGAAACCCTAAACCCTAAAGGCTGATATCTGACAAAACAACACACAGAGACTTAACACAATTTTTTACTCACCTCAAGACAGTACCCAGTCTGTAGCCAAAAAGGCACACATTTGTACACAAGCATACATAAAGACCAAACACTTCACAGTGGCGTGTAAAAATCAGTCTTCTCAGTCTTCTCCGATTGCAGATGGTACTTCTGCCAGATGCAATTCCTCCAAACCCAACTCATTGGCACTTGCAGCCAAATCAGCTCTCAAAGCAAACCCACTCTGCAGGATAATTAATTAATTTTAAAATAAATAAAAACGAGAGCCAAAGAAATAAAGTCCAGAGTAAGGATCTTTACCTTTTACTAGCAAAAAAATTTGAGTCAGAGAACAAAAATTTCACCAAATTGTGATGAGCATAAGGAATCAAACATTGGAGGGAGAATAAGCTTTACCTCTTGATGTAACCGCAGCTCTTCTGCCTTGGCAGCTGCTTCTGCTTGTGCAACTCTCTGCCTAAAGGTTTTTGCCATTTCATCAGCCTGCAGTTTTTTCACATGGCATTTTAGTTTGCAATTTTGTTGTCTTCACATGTTTTGTTCCATTCCAAACATCAAGTTCAAAGTGTGACCATCATCACCCTTCTGCATTTTAATTTTTTAAAAATCCGCAAATTCAGTGTCTCTTAAAAAGGTGCACTGGAGTGCTTAAAAAATGAAGGTGTAAATGAAGAGTGATGATGGAGAAGACGAAAGCTCATTCACAACAACAGATGCAGAAGACAAACCCAAAACAAAAGTGGGGCAAAGTGAGAGGATACCTTCTCATAAACAAGTGCAGGATTACGTAACATGTCGCCTGGTGTTGGCTCCAACTTCTTTGTAGATAGGCTTATGCGTCCCCTATCTTTATCCTGGCTCAGTATCATCACCTGCGCAAAGTCCAGAATAGCTTTACATTTCAAACAAATATCACCCACTATCTGGATTCTGCTTAAACTTTGAGAGGGGCGTAAACTTGGGTTTGTCAGGAAGTCAAAGATTACATTAAACACAACACAAGAGAGTACATTTTTTACCTTGAGCTTATCACCAGGAGCAAGCACTGACTCAACTGTGGTGAGGCGATCATGGCTGATTTGACTAATATGCAAAAGTCCACTTACTCCGCCCATGTCAATAAAAGCACCATACGGTTTTACAGTTTGCACAGTTCCAAGCACAACTGATCCAATACCAAACACGGATTGACTTTCTGCTAGTGCTTTCCTGTTGCTCAAAACTAAGCGTGTCTGCTCTTCATCAACCTCCAAAAACTTAAGCGGCAGCTCCTTGTCTACTAGTTCCTCTGGATCTTGTCTCTGCGATTTTTTTTAAAAGCCAGTGAATTGCAAACTTAATGATTAGCAGCAAACTTCCTTTTAAGAAAGTCAAATTCTAGTCTGCAAAAAAATGGGTTTCAGGGGAAAAAAAATTCAGAAATTTTTTTTTCTGACCCTAAAGTCCTTGAATAATCCATCATTTCTTCTCAAATTGTAATCCTATAATTTGAACAAAAAAGATGAATGAACCCCAAAAGATTTGAGTCGGGGAAGCACAAAATACTATACCGCTGAAATTTGAGAGAATGGAACAAAACCTCGAAGACCTTCCACTTGTACCACAAGTCCTCCCTTGTTAGCCAACACAACCTGCACTTTGCCCTAAAATTAATCAAAACCCTAAAAAGTCTTCGCAGCTTTCATGTAACCAACACTCTTCAAATGGCACAATGGTGTTAAGGTTTTCCAAAGATGTAGAAGCCAGACAAAATTGTTCCAACAAAACACACCCATTTCAGCATACAATAACACAGAATGCTTGCTGACAGTTCTTTTTCTCGAAAAGTGCTAAAACCTGGAAGTGAAATTCTGGTTAATGCCTATGAAAATTTCCAAGAAGGGAGAAGAAATTGTTAGAATGGAACATTAGGATCAAGCTCTCTCTCTCTCTCTTACCTTACCACGAATAACCACATCGTCACTTTGAAGCTGACGGCAACGCTCCCATGACAAATCATACTGCAACTTGCGCAAGCTCAAAATCATACGACCATTATCATCATCTTCTCTCAGAATAAGGAATTCCTCCTCAATGCCTGGCATTAACCCCACTTCCTCCAAACTTTTGAGTTTGAATATGCATGCCTCTTGCAATGGCAGGTGTGCAGGCGCCTTTGCCCCTATGTCAATCAATGCTCCACTATAGTCCACCTTAAATACTATGCCTTTCACCTATGCTCATTACAACCACCAAACACTTAGTAAAGGACAGATGACATCATGGAAAGCTCGAGGAAAAAAAAAATCCCCTCTCTCTCTCCTAATGCACAATTCAAGATTGCAAAATTACCCAAGATTAGAAAAGCTTCAATCAGATTTGCACAATTCAATCAAATTGCTCCTAATGCACAATTCAAGATTAGAAAACCGCTTCAACTAGATTCACCCAATTGAAGATTGCCCAATTGAAAGATTAGAAAATTTCTTCAACTAGATTTGCAAATAGATGAGATGGGTATGTGCAAATTTTTCCATACAAATTCAGCAGAGCTCAAGGAGCTGGAAAATAAAGAAGATTTTCAACTGAGTGTAATATATAAGAGGGAAAAAAATAATTGTATTACCAAATCACCAACTTCAAAGCTGAAATCATACTTGGAGAGTGCATCAGAAAATTCCTCATAAGTGAAAGACACCCCATCTAATGGATTTGTCAAAGCTCGCTGCCATCGCTCTTCTGCTTCAACCTGAAAAACTCAAAAAACCCAAAACACAGGCAAAAACCCAAATCCCCCGCCCCCCACCCCCACTCACTAAGCAAGCCTCCAGAACATGGGTATATGTGAGAGACCAAGAAAAATGGGGATGAGAGAGAGAGAGAGAGAGAACCTGCTGAAGCTAGAATCATCCACAAGTACAAAAATCCAGCAGCAGCAAAAGGGGAAAACAGCCATGCACCTAAGTGAAGCGCACTTACCAAAAGGCTGTCCTTGGCTCTAGATCCAGCCAATGCTGCAGCAACAACACAGTAATGTAGTCTGGAAACACCGCGAGCACTACTGCTGCTTGTTGCCCCTCCTGCAAAGTTATTACCATAATAGTCCTCTCTCGCTTTATTGTTGTTACCCTGCAATCCACTTCTATTGTTGTTGCCGCTGCTGCTCAGCCACCATCCCACACACAACAATGGCTTTGCAATTGAACCCACAACACTTGTATGATTATTACACCACATCTGCTGACTAGCTTCCCTACAAGCTCCAAAACATACTAAATTGGGTGCAACTGCCGCCATCTCCAGCTCTCAAACACCCCCCCCCCCCATCTCTTTTTGTTCTTCTACAACCCACACCACCCCTCACCCTAACCCTCCCCACT
>Ga0116227_10013930_pt1 | contig 12452 bp, 8 predicted proteins | sample S1TSphgellanicum_FD_89693 | JGI IMG/M metagenome (GOLD analysis project Ga0116227, IMG submission 89693) | Host-associated microbial communities from peat moss isolated from Minnesota, USA - S1T2_Fb - Sphagnum magellanicum MG | ecosystem: Host-associated > Plants > Peat moss > Unclassified... | reverse complement strand
GATGACATTCTTCATTTTGCACATTAAAATTTTTTAAAATTCTTCATTTAGCACCTTGTCATAACATTCTTTACCCGCGAATGTTTACCAAATTACACTGGTTGATCTATAAAATTCTTTAAAGTTCTTGCTTCTTTGGGCTTCCATAACATTCTCGCACCAAGAATGTCATAACTATGATTTGAAAATTGTTGAAATTGAAAAAAAAATCATTTTATGGACTTTCAAATGCCACTTTTAAGTTGCATAGCCATCTTTTCGCCCATTTGGGCAAATGGGAAAACATCACATAGGGGTCAAAGTCATCTCATCCAACTCAAGACCTATTTGTGTTTCATTCACCATGTCCAAGAAATTAGAAAGTTATGAACTATTTTCTGAAACCTTAATTTGTAGGGCATGGTGAATCTATGAATAATTTTATGTTTGTTAGATTTGGTAGGAGCTTGCATACACATACTGATTTGACATGGGTTTGTTTCCATTTGTTTTCAATGTGCCATTTGTTTTTTGTCTCATCAATGTTGATAAGTAATCGCTTAACATCACCTCCATTGCCTCCCCCCTTCAATATTTTGAAGATTTGTAGTTACTCTTCCCTACTACTTTATGAATTAACATCATTGCCTTTCTTCAACCTTGCATCTTTCTTAAGTGCATCCACTTTCTATTCTATAGCTAAAGTTAATTTATTTTTTAATGGAAGTTGGTACACAAGATCAATGCTTTTGATTAATAGGAATGATTTTGTATTTGAATTATGGTTTGAATGTGAAAAGGATTGTACACTTTATAGTGCATCATGAAGACCAATGACAAGGAGCAATGTGAAAATCTTTACCTTCGCAACTTTGGACTACAAACTATTGCAGGAGGAAGTGTGATGGAGCATGCAAAATGCAAATACATATTCCTTTTTCTTCCCAAATCTTTTAGTAGTTTTAGTAGTTAAAGACTTTAATAGTATTTTTACTTTATGAATGGTCACCAATATGGTTCCAATATTTTTTAGAACAACGCCAATTTGGTAATATAGAGAATGAAGTGAATGACCTAGTTATTGTGCTTTTCAATTAAAAATTACATGACAAACTTTTTGGAAATTAAAAGACCAAGCAATGGCAACTACAAGTATTTGGAAAAAGCTCCAATTTGTGTTCCCACAAGATGTCAAATGTGTTAGTTTAATTGTTCGGTGAAGTTTTAATTAATTAGGGATAAATTGGGTTAATTTCATTATTTAGGTTTTTATTTCAAACTAGTTCAAATGTGAATGGGATTTAGGATAATTTATGAATGGGATATAATCCCAATTTGTGTGATCTCAAATCACTTGAGAATCCAACACACGTTATTGTTGTGTGCAAGTTTTTATGTGTTTTGTTCATAGTGTTAGGCTTTTCATTTTTATGTGTGAAAATGGTAAGCTTGGATTCTTATTTTCACTATAAGTGAATGACCTCTTGTGTTTAAACATGGTGTACCATTCAAGATATTTTCATCTTATGTTTTGTGTGTGTAATCATAACAATAGTTGTAGGCATTGACATGGAGTACACATCAAAAACAAATGTCACTTTTTTTCATCAATAATTTGCAAACATTGTCCAAGGAATAAGCTCAAGCAAAAAAAATCCCTCCATTACTTCACATCAACCACATAAACCAATAGTAATGGTAACAAATCATATGAAGAGATGGCCTATGTTATGACAACATCAACAATGTCCAAGTGCTCTTTGATGAAAACCTTAATCCTAGATCATGTTTTTTCTAATGACATCAACCCTCATCCAAGGAAAACTACGCCACCAAAACCATAAACCTTCCAAATGTCAAACATGAACTAGCCCTATCCACAAATTTTGCAATTAATTAACATAGGCCTTGTCACCTAATGAAACAAAAAATGCAATTTAGCTTCTAATAGCTTAAAAACAATCCTTGATTAGTTTGTTGCTTAAAGCAAAAAAAAATTAAAGCATGAAGAACCTCAATGTTATAGGGAATTCTATACATCCCTTTGCAAACCCCACAATGAAATATTTAAAGCAATTGATGATTAGACAATTGAGAATTCAACTTGTGAGTTTTTTGTTCCAAGAATAAAAAAAACATTTAAATATTTTTTGTCATGCTTCTTGTATATCAATTTCATCTCATAATTTTCCATTAATGTGGGATACAATGTGACTTTTATTATATATAATAGTGCAATAATAGATTCAACACCCCAATGTTGAATAATTAATTTTTCAAAAAAAAAAACTTGCATTTTAAAAAATAGTTAATATTTTCACCATAAATGAGGATGTTAATCGTTTTTCATCCAATTTGATACATGACATTCATGCATTACATTTCTTGCTTCTTGTTTGCATTTGTTTTTGTCATTTGGTTTTATTTGTCACACTTCAATTCATCCTTAAGGATTTCAAAATGTAACCAATATGTATAAGGATGTGTGAAGGATTTGAACCATATGCAAATGAGATATGAACTTTTCCACAAGAGATTGCACAATTTTCAAAATAAAATTTAAACAATTGTAAGAACAACATATGGAATAGTTGATAAAAATTAAGAAACCCATGGAGGACAAATTGAAAACAACACTAATAAGATTATTGGGAAAAGAACTGGGCATGTTCAATTTCATGCGATGTTTGAATGTTTTTTTCTTGCCCTTTCCCCCCCACCTTCAAAGCTTGGGTTTCAACTTTGAACCCCCTTAGAGGCTTCCATTTGGGTCTTCTTCATCCCCATTTGTATATGTGCATACCTTCAATTTTGAGGCAAAAGGTTTAGTTCTCTTTCCATCTTCCCCTTGATTATTTGGCCTATAACCTTTTTGATGTGTTTGCTTGACATCTTTTTGTAGTTCTCACAATGGTGTCTTCTTTTTCCCCCTCGTGGTGGTGTAATTGGTCATAAGGAGATTAAGGAATGTTTACAACAATTTTTAACATGCGATTAGGAGGAGCTTTAGGCAAAGCATGTTCTTTAGGCCAAAGCACTTGCAACAACTCTTTCCTTAATTTGAGCCCCCTTGGCAAACTCCATTTCTTGAAGCACCCCTTCAATTTTGGTTTCACCCCACCACATTGTTTTAGATGGAGTTTCACCTTAAAACATTTTGGGGAATATGTTTGTGCCATTAAGGTTCTTGCCCCCCTTGCCTTGGCCCCAACCTCCTTTAAAACCATTAGTGTTTTGCAAGTATTTCACCCTTTAGATTGTTCTCCCCTTATTAGGACTCCTTGTTGGATTCCCAATCCAATTCGAATTTGAAATTTTCTTTGGATTCCTTTCGGTCAACTTTCATTTTCCCAATCCGATTCGAATTTGAAATTTTCTTTGGATTCCTTCAGGTTAACTTTCATTTGGTTGCCACATCTTTCAATTGGTAGTTTTTTGGGTATGTTTTTTAACATTTGCAAGACCTTTTTGACCTTGAAGATTGAGCCAACAACTTCCCACAACTTTTTTAGGTGAGTTCCCATGTTGTTGTAGGTCATATCCCAAGGTCCATTGCTTAAATTTTCGGCACTATTATGTTTTTGGCTTTGGCCAAGCCTTATGGAGGCATTCGATTGATTATAGCGGGTGAAGTCTTATACTGGTTAGTGAGTAGAACTTTATGCATGTAATTTTGTGATATTTTCTGCATTCATTTGTCATTTCATCAATTTGGTGTGATAATGAAGGGGGGGTGTGAAGTAATGGTTCATGGTGTTTGAATTGTTTTAAATGTCCACCCCAATTGGGTGGTGCTATAAATGGATGTTGCAAATGCCTCAACACCATTTATAGGAAAGCCATCTTTCAAGAGCTTTGTGTGGTAGGAGGCTAATTGTCTCAAGTTTTCCCTTTTGTTTGGTCTTTCTATGCCCATAAGTTCCCCTTTTCTTCAACCATAATTCCCTTTTGGGATATTTGTCAATCATCCATTCTTTGGAAGGCACATGTTAAGGTAATCCATTCATTCGACCTTTTTTTGCACTAGCCCATTTTCATGCACTATGATGTTTAGTGGGGTTTTTCCTTCTTGTATTTTCCCTTCCTTTGCAAACAACGCCCACATCATTGGCCTAGCCCCCATCATTCATCTTGCTTTTAACCATTTTGTTTCTTAATTGGTTTCTATGGGGTTTATGGTCTAACCCCACAAGTGTTCAACTTGGTTACCTTCTGGTCCACCTTTGGTTTTTCTTTTCCCACTATTTCTCTTGCCCATCGGACAACATAAGGGTTTTGGGCTTTTTGTTTATTTTTCCTATTTTTTTCTTGGAAGATGTGGTAGATGAGGATGCTCACATGTAGAGGCGCTTTCGATTACTTGTGTGTTACCCAAAAGACCTTCTATCTCCTGCATTGTTTCCCCCCCCATTCTCAATCTTTTGGCACCAACTTGCCTTCTTCAACTTAACCCTCATGTAGGTGTTTGGAAAACTCTTGGGCCCTAGCTCATTGGATTGCCCGCAAGCCCCCTTAATGCATCAACAAATCTCTTTCCCCATCTCTCCTAAGGGATCAATTGCATTTCCATAAAATTCATTGCACCAACGTCTTATTTGGGCAACTATATACTTATTAGTGCATCTATCATTGTTATTTGATTCCTATCTTATCATCAATCTTTCTTATTTGAGGCAATAGGTGCTAACAACTTTAATATGTTCACCTTTTAAGCCCATTTGAGGTTAGCATGAAAACTCCTTCCCTCAAATGTAGTGGCATACATTTCTCCTTTCATGTAGTTTGTTGAAAGTGGTTTAGGTCGATTGTAGGAAAACATTTAAGATATATTGCATGACCATTCTTTCTCCAACATCATCTCTAAAATGGTTTTTAACTCACACCACGCATGCTTAAAGTTTTACATGGGCCATGGGTGGGTGTTTAGTTTTTTGTTTGCCCAATCATTCCACCTTTTTGTCTAACCTGTGATGTTTTTCCTATGCTTTGGACACCAAGTTGGCCTCCCCCATCTTTTAGCCCTTTGGGTGATTCATTGCATTTGTGGCCAACCTTTAATTAATGAAGGATTCACCTTTTTCATTGTTCCCATGGTGAGGAATGAACTGCATCCCACAATGTGGGTTGAAATGCCTTTGCCCATTGCGAGAGATGCATGATTTTATGTTTTGCATTGAGCAAATCCATGTCCTTCCACCACCTTCCCTTTAGTCTTCTCGTCGACAAGTTGACATTGTGTTATTAACAAATTGCATTCACACCTTGGTTAACATGTTCATCATTGATCCTATTTAAATATATTTGATTTTTTGAGCTACTTCATTTCGCAAGGTGGTTGTGATGATGGTGGCTAAGGCAAATGAAAGACTTTATCAATATCAACAACCAACAAACACATTCCTTCCCCTTGCCATAGAGGTTTTTGGGTGCCTACACCAACATGCAAACGACTTTTTTCATCGATTTGCTAGCATGACATGGCCAGCAAAAGGCATCAATGGCCCTCTTTTGACAGTTCTATGTGCATTCTATAGGTAAATAGTGTTGGTAGCCTTGCCAAGAACACATGCCAATTCTATTTTGAGGCATGTCGTTGTTGCAAATGAAACTTGTTATAGGTTTACAACATTTTTAGATTTCTCTTTTCTCTTTTGATACTATGATATGCTCCTTGCCATTGGTGGGGGTTCCTTTGCCCCTTTGTGACCCATTATGAGTTTTTGTGCTTTTAACTCGGACTTGGGACCTTTCCCTTTGTTCTTCCTTTCCCCCTTTGTTGGGTGCTTTGTTTTCTTAAGCTTGCCCAAGTTTCACCACCTTTAGCATTCCTTTTGGAGTAGGTTAAGGCAAGGGTGAACTTTGCAAGGATATAATCTTTGGATAATGCTCTGTTAATTTTCTTGCCTCAAAAATGTTATTTAACTCGTCAGATATGCTAAATAAACAACACAACCAACTAATAATTTTTTTGTCTCACTACCCAAGGTTCTTTCATCCATTTAGCAATCCCTAGCTTTTCAAGCTTTTTGCTTCCTTCACCTCCACATTTAATCATCACAAGTAGAAAAAGTTCTCTACCTTTTTTGCTTTTGGTATCTCAGTAGTTATATCAAAATATTATTGTGTACATATATTCATATCTCTCTCTTTGGCAAGTGATTTTTTTTTGTGGTAAGTTTTGTCATTTTGTGAAATTTCTTTTTCAAAAAATAACATTTTGTTACAAATTTTCTGTTTTTTAAAAAAAATGCCAAGAAAAAAAAAGATTTTTTTTTCCAATTTTTTTCACACTTGCCTATAATATGAAAGGCTGATTAAGATTTTATATTTTTATATTTCAAAAATCACCAGATTTAGCTAAACATACTTATGGATTATTGCCACTTGAACAACATCATAAAATTGAAAATCATAAAATTGAAAAAATAAAATAAAATTGCTCTTTGGTGGCTTAGGACTCATAAGGAACTTTTAATGGGCAACTAAAAATTTCCATGTAGATTCTAAATCAAGTGTTGGACAATTCTTTACTTTTATGAAAAGCCTTGGGTTTTGGTTCAAAAACAAATTTAAAAATCTTTCAATTTTGGTTTCACAAATAAATTTTTTTTTTTAATTTATTTTTAATTTTTAAAGTTTCAATTCTAATTTTTGAAAATAAGACCATGTTAAGTTAATTCTTCCTAGCCCCGTATTGGAATAGCTACTAATTTAACTATTGGTTAACCCTAGTTCTAATCTAGGTTTTTTTTTCAATAACATGTATTTTGATTTTGGTACTAATTTCACACATAGAACTAAAACTTGATCTTGTGCTTAATCTTCCTTTATAGTTAAATGGCTTAGAAATAGTTTAGTAAGTTGTTGTTAAGTTAAACCTATGTTCAATGTTTTGAGAAAAGGTGGACATTCAAAACATCATATCAATATTGAGTGGTCAAACATCTTGAAACAATAAATTAAGGTAAAAACATCTATGCGTAACACATTTATGAAACCATTCCAATTTAAAATATAAGGCAATAATTGGAATATCTTACACACAAACACATCAACCATCCTTATACAACTTCACAGTTGAAAACCCAATTCCAATGTTTGTTATGACATTAAGCAAATATGATTTTTGCCTTTCCTTTTTGAGTCCTTGGGTGTTGTCTTCCTAATCTTAAAAGTAATGACCTCCAAAATTCTAATCACAAGTATGGTAATAGTTGAACATTCACGATAGTCATAATCCTTTAGAATCATGATGGTATGTATTACATACTTTGTACCTTGTGCATTTCATTATTCTTGTATGCTTAATCTTCTGCACTTTAGATTTTGTGTGTCCAAGTTTTTATGTGTCCTAGTTCATGGTTTGGGTAGTTGAAAGGTGAACCCTAAAAAAAAAACAACTTTTTAAACCTAATGGCAATTTGGCACCATTTTTAATAGATTATCTAAGGGTGTGGTGTCAAACCTACCTTATAAATATATGGTATTGATTTTTATCATTGATAGATGGTAAAAAAATATTTATGTATTGGAGGTGTTCAATTTTTAATTATTGGGTTTGGAATGTGCTCCTTTTATTTTTATTTGTCATTTTGGCCTTTGAAATGTACGACATATTTTTTTCTAGGTGGAAAAACAACCTCCAACAAGAATGATAGAAAAGTTATTTCATAACTTCAATTGAAAACATGTTGGGATGTAAGGTATTTGGGGGTGTTCACCAATTCAATATTTTTAAAATGAACCATTTTGATTGACCCATCATAGAATAAAAATAATAAAACTTTGGAGGCTTCTCAAAATAATAAATTTTATTTTGCAAGTTTGTATATAAAGTACCTCCCATTTTGCCCACCTATACAACTCAAAAGAAGACAACTTTGAGATAAAAATGTTGTGTTACTAGAACATCTTGAGGAACACATTGGGAATGTTGAGAACTTGATGGGAACATAGTCAAAACACATTGGGAACAATAAAAAGACTCCAAAAATTCAACTCCTAAGCTTTTCTTTTATTTTGGTGACAAAGTTTGACTAGAAACTAATGTGATTTTCAATCACTCTCTTTTGTCATAAATTTAAATGGACTTACTTTCAATATTTATGCTTCAAGATGTTTTCAAAAATTCAAAAATCTCACAAAATTACAACTTCAAAGTGATTCTCATTTGGGAATGCATAACACTCATGCATTGTTTCACACTTATCACAATTTGGTTGAATCCTAAGACAATTCCTTGATTCACTCACATTGTCATGGATTAACCTTGGTCATCAACACTTATTTGAGTTTTTTTTGTTCCCATGATATTCTCATTGAGTTCCCAATGAATTCCCCCTAGATGTCCCAATAACACTTTTGTTCCATTTGTTTTACCCAAAACTAAACTTTCATATATATAAACTATAAAGGTGGGCCAAATGGAAACACCTTTGCACTTTTATTTTGGGGGATGGCCAATATTTTAAAAACTTAGTGATGGGACAATCAAAGTGGCTCCTTTGCAAGGAAAAAAAAAATAAAGAAATACATAAACTTTGGGTGCAAACCCCCAACTAATTAATAGAAGTTACAATAGGTACCCTCAACACCAATCTTTTAAAAATACAGCTTTCAAGCATGCAATGAGATGGCTCAATTTGCAACTAGGAAGGCGAATCCTTTTTCCTTGGTGGGAGGGTGGCATGGTCAACATTCCCCTATGTTCTATATGTGTTCCACAAGCTCTTCCCCATAGCTTCACACTTTATCCCATATCTTTTGCCCAAAATACTACCTTAGTAACCTATATACCTAGAGCAAAGAGAAAGGCTTGGAAATATTTTATTTTGGGAGTGTCCATAGGTTGAGTGGATTTATTGGGAGATGGGCAAATCAATGAAGCCATCACACCCTCAAAAAACACACACACACATGCGCGCACACACATTGGATGACCACCCCACAACTAGTTAATAAACTAACAATAGGTATAGTAGGGAAAGCTTTGCTTTGCCTCATAAGCTTCCCAAGTGATTTTATAAAACCTAGAAATCAGATCTCATAACCCTATATGCTATAAGGCTGGGCCAGAGTGAACCATCACAACATGCAGGATGGATGGTCTATGGACAGCAAAACATTTGGCCCAACAAACCATCCCCGCATGCAGCTAACCATGGTGGTTAGCTACCCTAAACCCTAAACCTACAAACCATCCACATGTATCTACACACCTAGTAGTAACACCGCACTTCTTCTTACCTTATCGTACATAGTAACCACTTATATTCCCAATGACTTTGAATTGCAATCTTGCGGATATAATCAAATGTAATAATAAGTCAGGTGTCCCCTCAAGAAAATGATTCTATGAGGAGATGTTTTGGATGCAAAAATGATGATATATGTACCACACATATGCACCGATATCAGTCAAACCTTGCGGGGTCCCTCATGTTGGGAACACTCTAAACAACCCCAAAATTTGTATTCAAAGTGTTTTCATATTTTCAGAGCATGTCCAAGGGTGCTCAGTACGTGATCGTGCACAGTAAAATTGGATGAAGAAAAGTTAAAACATGTTGGTTTGGCTGAGCCAAATTGCACACTTTGCAGTGGCTGGTTAAAGAGTGTAATAAATGTGATCTGACTGCTGGCTTAGTGTTTCTGATATGGCCCCTTCATAATAATTGGTCCAGGTGGTTTGCTATTAGTAATCCTCTCACCTATTTGCTGTCCCCATTTCAGTTTTATGGGTGGGGTTGCCAAAAAGTATACAACAAAACTTGGATGTGAAAATTATTTTTGCATGTTCATATACTGAGCACAGCTGGAGATGCTCTTATAAGTTTTATATCATATATATACATAGAAACTCATAGAAATCCAAAATAGCACTTTGAGACAGAGATTTATCACAGGAACTGTCAGCAGCAGAATATGGCAGATATATATATATGATCAGATCTATACACTTCTGGGTCCAAACCCACAACAACTATGTCAGGTTGAGGTTTAGAGCGCTGTAGTGTTGATAAAAAAAGAAAAGATAAAAAATGAGTGAGAAATTATTCCATATTTTGACATAGTTTTTTAAAGTATTGGTGCAGTTTCTGGCCAATTTTTTACAGTTTTGACAGGTTTCTAAAAAAACTTGTTACTAAGTTAATTGATCACTAATATGATGCTGCAAAACATGAAAACTGAAAACAAAAAACACTGGAGAGTGTAAATTTGTGTAAAACTTTGTGTAAATTTGGTGTACCATTTCTAAATTTGTGCAAAACTTTGTGTAAATTTGGTGTACCATTTCTAAATTTGTGCAAAACTTTGGTTCCGAGGAAGAAAGGTTCACATGACATCACTAAGAAGCTCTATCTTGACATCAGCTCATGACATCACTGAGAAATGCTAAATGTGACATCACTGTTCTTTCTGTTTTTATTTAAACACAAGATCGTCGCACCAAAGTCTACCTTGGTATTAGCTAGTGCACAAAACTTTTACATATGGGCATTTTGCAATTCATAGTTCCCCATCCTCACCCAAGCGTGTAACTTGACTTGATGGGATGTTAATTATTCATTAAACAAGCTTTGTTTGGTGTATTTTTGAGCTTGTCTTTTTGCACCTTGCATGGTTCTATGTTGAATTGCATTGCATTAATTTTCATGTTTTGCACGCTCTAGAAAAAACATATGTTACTTATTTTATTTTGACATGTTTTGTTGTCTTAGGGCAAATTCAAAACCAGCAACATAAATTTAAATATTAGAAAAAATTAATCCTATGAACATGGTTGAAAATATTTTTGACCACTTTTTTGCACCAAACAATGTTCATTAAGGGATGTTTACCATCTTCATTCAAATGACCCACAAACCTCCATGCTTTGCTTTTGGTGGGTCTTGTACGAAAAATTTCTCCTAAACCCAAAAAAGCATCAAAACTCCCAAACCTAACCTATTTCAACTTATTGAGAGCTTGCAAGTCATGGGGTGTAGTGGGTTCAATTCATCTATAGGCCATGAGGCTAGTTGTTAGCCATAGATGTTATACACATAGATCTTATGGATTCTGATTGTATCGGATGGTCCCTCTTGAGGACCACACAAAAGAGTTGCCAAATTTTTGTGGGCCAAAGGCCCAAGAAAGGCGCCATCTGATGAAATCACAATTTGTGACAAGCTATAAAAGACAAAAGCTTTTGGGAAGAAGTGAAGGTGACAAACTAGAACTTTTTGGGAGTAGTATAGTAAGGAGTCAAACTAGCAACAAGGTGGGTAATGTTTCCTTGAAGGATATTGACAAGTGACACCTTTCTTTGGTGATGACTGTGTGCATCATCATCAGGCTATCAGCTTAAAAAGAACACATGCCAGAACATCTGTACCACTGACCTATACACACAAAACACAGCACCAGAACCCTGAGTTTGGTCCAAAACCAAGTGAGATTCACAAAAAAAAAAGACCTGCAAAAAAGTACATTAGCCTTCAAGGGCGGCTGGCGGGGTTGAAACTCAGAAATGCACAATTTTGTTTTGTGGTAAATTGAGTTACATCCTGTTTTGACCCCTTTTTACCTGAGCGCCTCCACTGCTGCTGCTGCATATATTTTCACTGCTCCTACCTGTACAACTACTATAATTACCTTAAACCTTGTGCATTAAATGCTGAGTTTCAGCATTTCATACCCAGATTTAATAAAACTTCATTACTTTGCAGACCTCATTCAAAGAGGGGATATAGAGAGTGAAAGGAGGCCCAAAGAGAGGGTTAAGACAGGGTGACTTTACTAGTATAATGGTAAGTTTGGCAAAGGATGAGCCCAAGCAAGCTCTATCAAAGCATGGAGTGATCAATTATGTGAACCAGTACCCACAAGAGGAGGGGTTAAACACCCTCATTGAACTACCTATGTAAATGGGTAGGTAGGTAGGAATTATAATTGGTAACTATGTACTATGAAAGTTGGAAATTAGTTAAGTCTCTTGGTGCCTACTAGGTAAGTAGATGCATGTGGATAGTTTGTACATAGTTAATCACTCTACTTGGTTATGGGACATGAATACAATAGGAAATCTTTCCTATGTATACAACATCCATCCATCTTGTGCATGTGTATTAGTTGACTCTAGTCCAAAATCATCTGGAATTTGGTTTGGCTCTTACCAGCTAGAGTGAACCAACATTCACCAACACACCATGCATGATGGATAGTGTGTGGATAGGAAACTTTTATTTTTGTGGTTATGTCACTATAACAAAATGTGGCTTTCTTACACCAATAGGCCATGGCTCATGACATATGTGTGAGGTAAATTTTGTGGTTTCATCGATCACAATGTCGAATATATATATATATATATATATATATATATATATATATATATATATATATATATTATTTTTATTGTGAAATATGTTACATTCATACATTTTGACATAAAGTTGTATAAATGTCAAACTAATATCTATTCACACAAT
>Ga0116227_10013929_pt1 | contig 12453 bp, 9 predicted proteins | sample S1TSphgellanicum_FD_89693 | JGI IMG/M metagenome (GOLD analysis project Ga0116227, IMG submission 89693) | Host-associated microbial communities from peat moss isolated from Minnesota, USA - S1T2_Fb - Sphagnum magellanicum MG | ecosystem: Host-associated > Plants > Peat moss > Unclassified... | reverse complement strand
TTCGTCTCCCGCAACTGCTGATTGTCACCTGGCGGGGCCAACCGGGTGTCCCCGATGAGCCGCAGCATGAGTTGATGGGTGCCATCACCCCGACCATGCTGGATACCATGCAGATCCCGTGGGAATTCTTCCCCACCGACGGCTCACAGCTTGGCGGTGTGCTCGACCGAGCCACGGAGCATATGGATCGCAGCGGTCGGCCGTTCGCGCTGCTGATGCAGAAGGGCAGCGTTGCCGACCATCCGCTCGCTCCCGGTGCCGGCGCCCTCAGAGCGCCTCGAGAGGGGGCGCGAGTCTCGAACGGCGCAGGGATTCGCGCCGAAGCCACCGACCGGCCCTCGCGGCGCGATATCTTGCGCGCCGTGATTGCGAGCTCTCCGGCTCACTCCACGGCCGTATTGGCATCGACGGGATTTTGCGGCCGGGAACTCTACGCGCTTCAGGATCGTCCGAATCAGCTGTACATGGTGGGATCGATGGGCTGTGTCGCGCTGCTCGCCTTGGGGCTTGCGCTGGCTCGACCCGACTTGCGCATCGTGGCCGTGGATGGGGACGGCGCGGCACTCATGCGCATGGGCGCTTTCGCGACCATTGGCGCCTACGCTCCGCCGAATCTATGGCATCTGCTGCTCGATAACGGTGTGCATGATTCGACCGGCGGCCAAACGACTGTCTCCTCGCTGGTGGACTTCGCGCAAATCGCCGCGGCCTGCGGCTACGCCGGCGCGCTCGAAGCGTGCAACGCTGCAGAGGTCAGCGAGTGGCTCGACCAACCTCTGCCCGACGGACCGAAATTTGCGCGGGTGCTGATCGGCGGCGGTACGCCGCGGGATCTGCCGCGACCCACCGTGGCGCCGGCGGACGTTGCGCAGCGATTCATTCGACATTTCCATTCTGGCGGGGTGGGAACTTGATGCGGTTGCTCAATCCTGGCCCCGTCAACTTGACCGAGCGGGTGCGCCGCAGCCTGCTGCAAACTGACCTGTGCCATCGTGAAAGCGAGTTTTACGACTTGCAAGACGAGGCACGCTCGCGCCTGTTAGCCGTTTATGACCTCGATCCGGCCGAGTGGCAGGCCGTGCTGTTGACCGGCTCCGGCACGGCGGCGGTGGAAAGCATGGTGGCGGCGCTGGTGCCTGAGGACGGGCGGGTTTTGGTGGTCGAAAACGGCGTCTACGGCGAGAGAATCGCACAGATTTGCGCACGCTATCGCATAGGCCACGAGCGGCTGATCGGCTCGTGGATGAGCGCGCCGGATCTCGATGAGATCGCGGCGCGTCTTGCTGCTTCGAGTACTCGCGAGCGCTTCACGCACTTGGCGGTTGTACATCACGAGACCACTACGGGACGGCTCAACGATCTGCCGGCTTTGAGCCGATTGTGCCAGACATGGAATGTAAAGCTGCTGCTCGATGGGGTCAGCAGTTTCGGGGCAGAAGCCATCGACTTCAGCGATGCCAGCCTTGAGGCCGTCGCCGGCACGGCAAACAAGTGCCTGCACGGCGTGCCCGGTGTGGCTTTCGTCATCGTTCGGCGCAGCAGCCTTGCGACGGCGGCGAGCCGCACTTTTTATCTGGACTTAGGACGTTTGGCGGCGTTGCAAGATCACCGCGGAACACCGTTCACGCCCGCCGTGCATGTCTACTATGCGCTGGTGGAGGCACTGAAAGAATTTGCGGAAGAGGGCGGACGGAGCGCACGCCATGCGCGTTACGCTCAATTGGCATCGCAGGTTCGGGTTGGCCTCGCACAACAGGGTATTCAGACCTTGCTACCGAGCGGCGAGAGTTCGGTGGTCTTGTGCGCCTATCACCTGCCCCAAGGGATGAGCTACTCGGTGCTACATGATGCGCTCAAGGCCCAGGGCTTCGTGATCTATGCCGGTCAGGGCGATCTTGCGAAGACTTTGTTTCGCATATCCACCATGGGAAATCTGTCGGTGCAGGACATGGCGCAACTGGTCGATTGCTTCGTGCAGTTCCGCGCTGCATAGCCTACTGTCAGCCGAGCGGCTCACGCGGCTATGCGGCTATCTCGACGAAGACGCAGCAGACGTATCCCCGTGATCAGCATCATCGCAGTCGCGCCAATACTGGCGCCGATGAGGATGGGGGCCAGCCAGCCGAGCCATGCCAGCGGCGCCATCAGATAGAGTGCATCGTCCGGATCAAAACCCCATCTGCCGGAATAGGCGCGCGTTCCTGATGGGCTTCGCAACTCCAGCCATTCGGCAAAGACGCTGCACAGAAACATCGACAATCCGGTCAATAACCCCAGTCCGAGGGACCAGGTCCCGAGCCAGGAAGACTTGAGTCCAATGCCGATGGCCACGAAAAACCCGGTATTGATGGCGGTGTCCGCATAATAATCGTATGTATGACCCGCGCGACTCATCATGTCTCCGATGCGGGCGAGTTCACCGTCCGCGCGATCAAGAAACGCCGACAGCAGCCACATGACGCCGCCCCAAGCCATCCCACGTTTCGTCCCGAGCGCCAACAGCACGCAGGCGGCCAACCCTGTGACCAAGCGCAAGGTGGTCAGATGGTTGGGGCGCACCCAGGTACCGAGTAGAGGGCGCACCATGACCCGGGCAAGCAGGTGGGTCCACGAGCTACCCACCCCGGAATGCTGCGCGCCGATCAAGGCATGCTCCGCGAGACCGAATCCTGCGGTGGGTTGCTCGAGCGGACCTCGCAATGCTGCCAGGCGATGAGCGACGGAATGCCCAGCACGACCTCGCGCAGTCGTTTGAGCAGCGATAGTGCAATGGCGAGTTCAGCCGACAGTCCGAAAGCTCCGCACACCATGATGTATCCCCCCTCTTGAATTCCGAGCGCTCCGGGTACCGCAAATCCCAGGGCTTTGGCCGCCTGTCCGAGACTTTCAATCACGAGGCCCGTGCCGATGCTCACGTCCGCCCCCAGAAAATGCAGAGCAAGACACACCTCCATTCCACCGAGCAGCCACGAGCCCAGGTGCCAAAGCGCCGATCGAACCACCCGGCTTCGGTCTTGATAGCAACTCATCAATGCGTCGTTGAGCCCTTCGACGTGAGCGATGCCGGCCCACCCCATCCATTGGCCAATCCGCAGCAGTGCCTTCTCGATGGCCGCGCCGAGACCGAGTCGCAGGGCCACGAAGGCACCTGCCATCAGCGATGAGACGATGAGCAAACCCGCGATGACGCCCGTCGCGATGCCGCGATCGGCGACGCTCATCAGCAGGAGAATCACTCCCAACAAAGTGAACAGGATCTGGGTCACCATCTCGAGGGTGAGATCGGCGACCGTCCCGCCGATGGCGTTCGACAGCTTCGCACCCCTCCGACTCAGCAATTGCCACGCCACGACTTCCCCACCCACTTGCGCCAGCGGCAGCAGGTTATTGATCCCCTCTCGAATCCATCGCAACAGGAAATAGGTGCGGAGCGTCTCCTGTGGCGGTGGCGATCCGGCGATCGCGCGCCACCCGAGCGCCGAACACAGCATCTGCACCCCGTGGAATGCCACCACCGCGAACAGGCCCCTCCAGCCCGCGTGTCCGATCAGATCGCCGATGCGCTGCAGCCCATAGCTTTTCAACAACCATGCGGACAGACCGATGCCTGCGGCGCCTGCCAGGAGTGTGGTCCCTTTCAAACGACGCATGCGCTAAACCCGGAACACGTAGGACCGATTCGGGTCGCGATCGATGTCGGGCGGAAACGCCGCGTGCTTGTCCGCAAAGTAGCGGGCCCGCTGATCGCCATGCGCGGCGAGATTGAACGTCAGGTACAACACCCGGCGTGCGGCGTCGGTGAGATTGGGCTTCGAGCCGTGGGGCACGAAGCTATCGAAGAAAATCACATCGCCGGGCGCCGTCGGCACCGGATGCAGGGTCAGCGTTGTCTCCTCCAGCGGTTGCCATTCGGGTCCCATCAAGCCTGCTCCGGGCGGCCGCGGCGCGAGTTCGAGGCAACCATTTTCCAGCGTGGTCGGATCGACCGATACCATTGCTGTGACGAACAGGGGCGCATATTTGCTCCAACCCGCCTGTTGATCTTGATGAGGCAGGAACCCTGCGCCTCCCGGCATCTTGAAGTTGATCTTGTCCTTGAACAGTGCGACGGGTCCACCCATGAGAGCCGCCACCCAGCGGCGCAGCGCGCCGTGCTCGACGAGCCGGGAGAACCCATCGTGAAACGGGCAGAAGTTTTCGATGCGCTGAATGACCCGCGTCTCGGCTTGGTTGTGACTGGCCTCGTGGTAAACCCAGTGTCGTCCAGACTGCTGCGGCTCCATCGCCAGCGCGGTGACCCATCGCTCGATCTGTGCGATCTCTTCGGCGTCAAAAAAATCGCGACACACCCAGTAGCCGTCGCGCTTCATCTTGGCGCATTGCAGTGCGTCAGGACCCAACCCTGGGTCAGCCAGCTTTTTTTCTTGTGCGGCGCCGATCTGTAACGACCCTGGCGCCCAATGAGATATCAACGCTCGTACTCCCGGTACGTGATCACTTATCCTTCCATGATCTTCAAGTATACACGGGCATTCTGTGCGGTAGCGTACACACCAACATCAATGGCCCCCACGCGATTTTTTGGTAAGCCCGATCAGCGGTATGAGTGCCAGCAGGCACCAGCCCGACGCTCTGAAGAAGTCGATGACGCCGAGGAAAGCGGCTTGATCGGATACCTGCTGAGTGATGGCCGCCAGCGCTTGCTGCGCGCTCAACCCGGCCCCGCGCAACGCCGCCAGCGCATGGGAGAATGTGGGGTCCGTGGATCCCATGATTTCAGCGATGCGGGTTTGGTGAAGCGTACCGATGCGCTCCCACGCCGTCGTGGTCAAAGCGACGGCAAAGCTGCCCGCCGTGATCCTTGCGAAGGTGGCAAGACTGGAGGCCTGTGGCACCGTACGGCCGTCCAACCCGTTGAGCGTCAGCGTGGTCATCGAAATGAAAAAAGTCGCCAGCGCCACTCCTTGTACCAGCATGGGAATGATCATGGCGCGGAAATCACCGTCGGCCGTATACCCTGAGCGCATGAAGCAGGCGAGGGCGAAAGCCGCTATACCGATCACGGCGATCCAACGGGCGTCAATCTTGCCCATGCAGCGCGCCACGATGGGCGAGAGGAAAAAGGCGACCACGCCGCCTGGCGCGAGTACCAGGCCCGCCCAAGTGGCCGTGTAGCCGAGTTTGGTTTGCAGCCATAGCGGCTGCAGGAGGTTGCCGCCGATGAACAGCGCGTAACCCACGCAGAATACCCCGGTGGCTATGGCGAAATTGCGTGACTTGAACAGCGACAGTTCGACGATCGGATGCGGTTCGTGCAACTCCCAGATGAGCCAGGCGATCAACCCGCACCCGGCCACCAAGGTCTCGACCACGATGGTCGTCGAATTGAACCAGTCGGCATCCTTTCCGGTGTCGAGCACCACCTGCATCGCACCGACCCAGATCACCAGCAGAATGATTCCAACGCGATCCACCGGTGTTCTCGCGGTCGGCGTCTCGCGGCTCTTCATGTTTCGCCAGGCGATGAGTCCGCAGACGATTCCTATCGGGACGTTGATGAAGAAGATCCAAGGCCAGGAAATATTGTCGGAAATGTATCCGCCCAAGATGGGACCGCAAACCGGAGCAATCATGGCGGTCATCGCCCAAATGCCGAGCGCCGCGCCGCGTTTGGCGGGAGGAAAGATCATGATCAGCAGGATCTGCGATCCTGGCTGCAGCGGACCCGACGCGGCGCCTTGGAAAACCCGGAACAAAATCAGGCTCGGCAAGTTCCACGAGATACCGCACAGAAACGACGCCACGGTGAACAGCCCCACCGCGATGACGAAAATTCTCACCACGCCATAGCGGCGCATCAGCCACGCGGTCAGCGGCAAGGAAATTCCATTGGCGACGGCAAATGAAGTAATGACCCAGGTTCCCTGGCTGGTACTCACGCCAAGATCTCCCGCAATCGCAGGAATGGACACGTTGGCGATGGTGCTGTCGAGTACTTGCATGAACGTGCCCAAGGCCAACGCGACGGCAGTGACGCCCAACAATGGCCCGGTCATCGGTGCCGGTGAGGCGGGCACAGTGGGCGCGTCGCGGGGGGCGGAAGCCGCCTCTGCAGCTAGCGTGGACATGCGTAAGCTCCTTTGGCAGCGCGGCTATAGGGCGTTTGAGATATCGATCTTGGCCTTCATCGAGAGGCCTTGGCGCAAGGGATACTTGGCGAGTTCCTTCGCATCGAGTGCAACGCGCACGGGGAGACGCTGTACCACCTTGATCCAATTGCCGGAGGCGTTCTGTGCCGGGATCAAGGAGAAGGCGGCTCCGGTCCCGCCGGAGATTCCCACGACGCGGCCGTGGAAGACGACGTCACCGCCGTAGAGGTCGGACGTCAACGTCACCGGTTGGCCGATTCGCACGTTCTTGAGTTGCACTTCTTTGAAGTTGACGTCCACGTACGCACTCATGGTCGGAACGATCAGCATCAGCGGTGTGCCCACGGTCGCCTGTTGGCCCACTTGCACCTCGCGCTTCGAAACCACGCCATCGATCGGTGCTTTGATGACCGTACGGGCTTGCGCGAGGTTGGCTGCGTCGAGTCGCGCGCGCGCTGCGGCGACCTCGGGATTGCGGTCCAAATCGGCACCCGAGATCAGCGCGGCGTTGGCCAAACGGGCGCCTTGCGTGGGGCGCGCATTGCCGTGGGCCTGGGTGAGCGCCGCCTGCGCGCCGTCAAAGGCATTCTGCGCAGCGGTCAGTTCGTCCCTCGAGACCGCGCCTGAGCTCGACGCGGATTGCCGCCGCTCGAGGTCCGTGCGCGCGCGCTCGAGATCGGCCTTCGCTCGTGCGATGTCGGCGGTGCGCGCTTGCACCTGCCCTGCCAGAGCCGCGTCGTTCGCTCCATAGGCGCGGACCCTGCGCTCCGCCTGATCGAGGGCGGCCCGAGCTTGTTCAACCATGATGCGCGTATCGGCGTCGTCGAGTTCTACCAACGGATCGCCCGCTTTGACGACCTGGGTCTCCTGAACCAAAACTCGAGCCACTGGTCCGGTGACCAGGGGACTGACCCAGGCTGTATCGGCGCCGACATAGGCGTTGTCGGTCTCTACATAGTGGCGCCCAACGGCAAATTCATAGACGCCGTACAGCAGCGCAGCGATCACGACAGCACCGCCTAAGTTGATGAGCAGCCTGGCTCGCCCTTGGGTGGACGGCTTGTCGGCGGCAGGAGCGACATCAGAGGCGGGAATTGCGGACATGGTGAATCTCGTGTTGCTTGAAATGAGGGACTTGTGGGTAACTCACGTGGAAAAGCCACCGCCAAGGGCGCGCACCAGCGCGATGTCGAGCGCGAAGGCGCGGGCCTGTAGATCGGCAACGGTACGTCGTCGTAGCAGCACACCCTGCTCCACCTGCAGCAATGCGCTATAAGTGGAGAGGCCGGTGCGATAACGAACGCCCGCCATTCGATAGGCATCTTCGCTGGAGGCGAGCGCCGCACTCGATTGACGCAGTTCAACATCCAAGCTGCGAAATGAAGTCGCCACGTCGGCAACCTGACGCAGGGCCTCGACCACGGTTGCGTCATAGGTCGCGATCGCTTCGTCGTGAGTGGCTTCGGAGGCCTCGAGGTTCGCCCTGAGCAGGCCGCCTTCGAAAATCGGCAGCGTCAGGGCCGGGCCGATCGATCCCAAGTCGGATCCATTCTTCGTCAGATCGTGAAGCGGGAGCGCCGCGGCACCAATGACACCGACCAGATTGACGTTCGGATAGAAGGCCGCCTTGTCTCGCTTGATGCGACTCGCGCAAGCCTCGGCTCGCCAGCGTGCGGCGACGATGTCGGGGCGGCGGCCAATCAACTCGGCGGGCAGATTGGCGGGTAGTCCGAAGGCCTTGGGCACGGTCGCCGCGGGGCGTTCGATATTGAGTCCGCGGTCGGGGCCCTGGCCGAGCAGCGCGGCGATCTCATCCCGTACGAGCGATATTTGCTCATCGATCGCAGTCAATTGGGCCTGTGACTGCAGCGGCTCGGACTCGGCCTCGCGCTGCTCGGCCAAGGCTGCAAGTCCGTTGTTCACCCGGTCGGTGACCAGCGCGCTGGTCTGGTTCTGCGACTCGATCGTCCGCGCGGCGACGTCGCGTTCCGCGTAGAACCGCGCCAGATCCGCGTAGGCCGCGGCTACGCTGGTGGAGAGCATGAGTCGTGCTTCGGCCGCCTCGGCCGCCGCCGCCTGTGCGTCGGAGGTCGCTGCAGCGACTGCCGCGCGATTTTTCCCCCAAAAATCCAACTCCCAATTGAAGTTGAGGGACACGTTGCCGGTAGCGACGTAGCCTTTCGGCACGAATTGCGGCGGGATACCCTGGTAATAGCTCTGTTTGGCTTCCGCGATCCCGCCGCTCACGGTCAGCGAGGGCAACTCGGCGGCGTGCGCCACGCCCATAGCGGCCACCGCGCGACGCAGTCGAGCCTGCGCTTGCGCCAGAGTCGGTGCACCGGCCAGCGCCTCGGTGATCAAGCGATCGAGTTGTGCATCGCCATAGGCACTCCACCAATCGGCCGCCGGCCACTCGACGGCTGCCGCCGCCAAGCTGCGCTCGGCGGCATACGCGGTAACGGGCTTGACGACAGGCGCGGACTTCGGAGAAGGAAATGACGCGCAAGCGCTGAGGGCGAACGCGATCACCACGACCATTGGTCCCAACCGCGCTCGTCGAGGCTGCCAAGGGCCCTGCATTTCGGCGATCGATGGGAGGTTCATTCGCTGGTCTGTCCCTGCAAGAATGTTTCGATTGCCACCCGCAGTGCCTTGTCGCGCTTGAACGCGCCAGGAAGGCCGAGCAGCGCGCGAAACTGAATATCGGTGACCGCGAGATCGACGAACTGGCGCGCTAGCAGCAGCGGCGGCGGCCCCTTGCGCAGAACGCCGTTCTTTTGCTGATGGGTGATCCATTCAGCGAGTACGAGCGCCGGCTGCTCGTGACCGGAATTCCACAGCGTTTTCGCCAATTCGGGAAACCGCACGGCCTCCGCAATCATCAGGCGCGTCATGTCCAAGGTGCGCGGCAGCAGCACTCTTTCCAGCACAGCTTTGCCGAACAGCCACAGAGCCGCGGCCGGATCCCCCGACAAAGGGATCTTCAGGGACTTGATGGGAGCCGTGAGCTCATCGGAAATGGCGGAGACTGCCGCAATGAACAGCCCTTCCTTGCTGCCAAAATGCTGATAGATGTTGCGCCTCGAGCCGCCGACCCGCGCAATCAGGTCGTCGAGCGACACGGCCTCGTATCCCTGATCCAGGAACATCTCCAACGCGGTTTTCGTCAGCGCTTCGAGGCGGGCCGCGCCTCCGGGTGTGCGATGTTCGAGTGATTCCACGACGACGTCCAGGATGGTACGGTCCGGTACCATACCAATATCGAGTGAGACTGTGCAAGTTTTTTCGGCGGGCGAAAAGGGTGGGAGGCAGCCCTTAAACGGTGATGCCGCCGAGCTCCTTGCGGCATTCGGCGGCAAATTGACCCAGGGGGTCGAGCCTGGTTTTATCCATGAAAGCATCGTGCAGCTCCTTGAGATTGCGGTTCGGTGCAATGTAGGAGTCAACGATGGCACGCGCGACTTGTTCCGCAGCCGTTATGACCTCTGATGAGGAAAACAATCGCATCTGCCCGATGGACGCTGCCAGAAGCACGAGGACGTCCGGCGTCTCCGCCTGGTGCGACATGGCATCGGTCATGCGCTTGGCGGCCTCGGCGATGAAGTCGGCGTATAGCTTCTCGCGTTTGGCCATTTCCGAGCCGAGTCGTTGTGATTTCACCTGACTGGTCTGAACCAGCCAGGTGGTGGCGAAGGTCGTGATGGCACCGACACTCGAGCCTGCAATGGCAGCCATGGCCGAGATGACGGCGACTTCCACGCGGTCCTCAATCGGCCCGTAGAGCCAATCGCTCGGATTCTCGCCACGATTCAGAGTTGTCTTCAATCATGTGTGTTTCATCGCCAGCGGATTTTGCGACGAGCTTAGCCGGAGTTCGAAACTCTTTCGGTGCGGTGGCGAACATACTGCGGGCGTTCGGGTGCAAAGCGCGGCGGTGCCATACGTGCGTTAGCTCACAGACGATGCGGAACGCAGGTAATAAGTAGTCACGTAGCTAAGCCGGTGCCGCCGATTCCTGCGCTCGTGGGCTCCGGCGCCGGCCTCCCCGAGGGTGACCGCTTCATGTTGAAAATCTCCGATATCGCTGAGGTCGGGCGCGCGATTTCGCTCCCGGCAAGAGCACACGTTCGGTGAAAAGATGCTCTCGGCCATGCGTTTTTGGTTCGGGGGGCACATCGAGGGTGGCGAACCTAAGGACGCTGCAGGCTAGCGTGGTGCGCGAGGCGCGTCCTTGCGACGACAGAGCCGGCGGCAGAGTCAGTTGATTAGCGGGTTTCAGGCGACACGCGCGTCACCTCATCGAGCTTGTCGCCGAGCACGCGCCGCACGGTGACATAAAAGATCGGGATCAGTAGCAGACCGAGTAGGGTGGCGAACAACATCCCGCCGATTACCCCCGTGGCGATTTCATGACGAGACGCCGCGCCCGCTCCGCTGGAGACGAGCAGCGGGAACACACCCAAGATGAAGGCGAGCGAGGTCATGATGATGGGGCGCAGGCGCAGTTTGCCGGCATCGACGACGGCATCGTACAGCGTCTGGCCTTTAGCCTGTCCCGCGATGGCGAACTCGACGATGAGGATGGCGTTCTTGGCCGCAAGCCCGATCACCGTCACGAGGCCGATCTTGAAGTACACGTCGTTGGGCACGCCACCGACCAGGCAGAATGTCGCCATGCCCAGCAGTCCGAGCGGTACCACCAGGAGTACGGCAACCGGTATCGACCAACTCTCATACAGCGCCGCGAGACAGAGGAACACGACGACCAGCGACAACGCCATCAGCAGCAGTGCCGAATTGCCGGCCAGGATCTCCTGGTAGGATTGGCCGGTCCAGTCCGAGGCGAAGCCATGCGGCAGTGACTTGTCCACGATGTTCTGCAACACCTTCAAGGCCTGGCCGGTGGAGTACCCGGGTGCGGAATTGCCAACGATCTCGACGGCCGAGTACCCGTTGTAGCGCGGCAGCGCCTGGGGTCCAACGCTCCAGTCCGCCTTCACGACGCTCGCCAGCGGCACCATGTTGTAAGGACTAATGGAAGAGTCGGTGGCTGACGGATCGACGGTGGTGAGGTATCCGCTGGTGTTGGTCGCCGTGCCTGCCGTGCTGGTCGCGCCGGTCGAGGCATTGCTGATTCCACTCGGGGTATAAAGGTGTTGTAACGCATCGCGTCCCATGCGATAGGGCGCGTCCGCCTGCAGAAAAACACGTTTGACGCGTCCCTCGTAGGTGAACTGATTCACATAGTAGGGCGCGAGCTGGATCTGCAGGGCGTCATAGACGTCGGTGAGCGACAGGCCCATGGCCTGCGCTTGCACGCGGTCCACCGATACCTGTAACTGCGGCGCATCGGGCAGGGAATTCGGACGAATGCCGTAGAGTATGGGGCTCTTGGCCGCCGCACCGAGCAGCATGCCCTGCGCTTGGGCCAACTGCGCCCGCGACTGGCCGGTGCGCGCCTGCAGGTACATGTCGACGCCGCCGAATTGTGAGAGGCCCCGGATTGTCGGCAGATTGACCACGAAAATTTGCGCGTCCTTGATATCGTGCAGCAGCTTGTTGGCTTGCGGAATCAACTGCATCGCCGTTTGCGAGCGATCGCCCCAGGGCTTGAGCTTGATGAACGTCATGCCGACGTTTTCACTTTGCCCCACGAAACTGAAGCCCTCAGGCTGGAACATCCCCTGGATATCCTTGCCGATCGGACCATGCAGGAGCTCGTCGCGCACCTGAGTCATCACCCGATCCGTGCTTTGTAGGGTGGCGCCTGAGGGCAGAGTCACCAGTGCGAGCATGAAGCCCTGATCTTCATCGGGTACGAAACTGGTCGACAAGCGGGTGTAGAGAAATCCGGCGAGTACCGCGATCACGGCAAAAACCACCATCCAGCGCGGCGCGCGCCGGACCGCGGCACCGATAAGGCCCACGTAGGTTCCGGTCAGCTTATCGATCATCTTGTCGAACCAGCGGAACAGACGGTTCTTGTCCGCCTCGGCAACCGGTTTGAGGATTGTGGCGCACAGCGATGGAGTGAACGACATGGCGAGGAAGGCCGAGAACGTGGTCGATATCGCAATGGTCAGCGCAAACTGTGCGTAGATGATGCCCGTGGCGCCCGGTTGCAGGGCCGAGGGCACGAACACGGCCGCCAGCACCACGGTGATGGCGATGATCGCGCTCGTGATCTGACCCATGGCCTTGCGGGTCGCGTCTCTTGGCGTCGCGTGCTCCTCGCTCATGATGCGCTCGACGTTTTCGATCACCACGATGGCGTCGTCCACCACGATGCCGATGGCCAGCACCA
>Ga0116227_10013927_pt1 | contig 12454 bp, 13 predicted proteins | sample S1TSphgellanicum_FD_89693 | JGI IMG/M metagenome (GOLD analysis project Ga0116227, IMG submission 89693) | Host-associated microbial communities from peat moss isolated from Minnesota, USA - S1T2_Fb - Sphagnum magellanicum MG | ecosystem: Host-associated > Plants > Peat moss > Unclassified... | reverse complement strand
GGGGGGAAAATTCAAAAACCCCAACACAAAGAGGAGGAAGGGGGAGGTGGCCCGACGCAACCCACCTGGCTCTTTGTGTGGGTAGGGACCCCCCCCCCCCCCCCCACCTACAAAGGCCAAGTCAAAAGCCTATTTGAAAGTGTCCACCTAAGATCCCTCCTCGGGACAAAAAAAAAGTCTTGGAAACTCATGTAAAGCCTATCATTCCTCCTCACCAAAGTTTGAATATCAATAAGCAAATCCCTTTTTTTCCTTCAGTTTGAGAGAATTACACCCATTTGGATACTTTCGATACCTACCTAGAATGTTGCACTATGGCTCTTCAGCCCTAAATATCTCGAAGGTCAAAAATTTCCTTTTTTTTTTGGTTTTTGGGTAATTATAAATTGCTCTAAGAAGCAAAATTCTTTTTCAACAACAATTCTTATTCTTGTTGGGCCATATGTAGTAGTAGTAGTAGTGTGGTCATAGGCTCTTACTGGCATGCTGAATGGAGAAGTCCATGTTTAATTCAGAGGGTGTGTTTCAATGAAAATAATGATTCAAGACTTGCAAGTCCATCTAGAAGGAGGAAGTAGGCAACACTTATTATGGCTAAATTCACTTCCAATTGACTATTTTTGCTGGATATGTGTTAATGAGGACCATGACTTTTCTTTTTTTTCACGATCTGACAAATTGTATATTTAGAATCTTGGGCAACCATTGGCATTTGGTTGTTTGAATTTTTTGAAAATTTTGACACAAAACAAGATTATGAGCGAGAGAAAAATCAAATTGTAACAACTACACAAAAGTCCCAATTTGTTTAGACCGTGTTGTGTATTTGAGCACCTGGCCCCATAGACCTGGGTCATGCCCGATTCCAGGGCGTAAATGGTTTTGAGAGGCTTATTACGTTACATGTGCCAGGTACAACTTACAAGGGTTGTGTCACACTTTGGCCTTGCCATTTACATTAAAAAGTATCTTAAGGCAAAAGAAGAATTATGAAAATTTCAAATATTTCAGCATGCAAAAATATAATCTTCAAAAAAAAAATCCTTTAAAAGAAACCAAAAATCCTTCAAGATATCATAACTCTATAACTAATCTCAAGTTTTTAACACAAGACAAAATATCATTTAAAAAAAAAAAAATCCTCATATAAAAATAGACCTACTACTACCACCTAGGGGCCAAAATCCCTTTAGCTACTATTTTCTACTATTTCTAATATATTATTTCTAATATACTTTCTGTTGGGGTGACGAATAGCAATAATAATAAATATAGATATAAAAATTGGATATTTAAATGTTGTAACAATATTGTAAACAAAAATGAAATATTCCTAAATTATTTCACTATTATCCTTCACAATATTTTTGTGATTTGGAAGAAATAATTTCTGAAAATTTCAACATTTCTAAAAAATAATATAATTAGTGTTGAATTGGCCAAGGTACTAGGGTCAAGGGGGTTTTTTTTTTTTTTTTTGCAAATTCCTAAATGGGGGGTTTTGGGGAGGATCCTCAGCATTAATTAGCAATAAATGGCGAACTGTCCTGGTGGACTAGTATAGATCTTTTTTGGGAATCCTGCCTTGTTCTGGCGACCTAATGGAACACACTGTTTAAATCTGGCGACTTCTAACTTTTTTTTTTTCCTCGAGATATGGCGAATTTTTCTCAAAAATTCTCAAAAATTCCCTTTGTGGCGAAAATTCGCCACGAAAAAAAAAACCCTGACTAGGGTTATTACTAGCGCTGGAGCTATTGCTGACAAGTGCAAACAGAATATGCCAAAATTATGGCGATACGCCTACCCGGGTGGACCCCAACTCAACGTGCAATTTTCTCGGTTAATTGGACCCCTACCGCCCTCAGGGCGGGCGCAGTGGTTGTTTGTTTTTTTTTAATTTTTAAAGGGCGGCTTTAGGAATTTATCCCTAGGAAGGAAGATTTGAGCCAATTCTGGTTACACTTATAATCAACTTTCTACATTTATGGCTATACTTTCTGAAAAATAAATCTAAAAATCTAGTGATTTTTTTCTATTTTTTTTCCCTCACTTCTGGCGATTAAACCCTCCCTCCAAATTCAATTCATTTTCGAATTTTTCATTTCGTTTTATGGCGATATTTCGCTATTTTTTTTAAAAAAAGAAAAAGGGGTGGTGGCCCTGTGTGGCAGCGTCGACCCTGGCGAAACTTGTGCGCCTGTTTATATGAGCCTTCACGTTAGCGTTTTAAAAAAGTTTTGGGGGCAATTTTGTGTTACTGTCAAAGTGGCAATGATTCTTCATGTAAAGATTTTGCCAAAATTTGGCTAAAATCAAAATGTTATAGTAGATTATTAAAAACAACTTTCTATGTTTCTGGCTACCTACTTGAACAAAGTTTATAAAATTTGGTCAAATTTTTATGGCTATTTGAAAATCTTAGAAAAGCACTTTATTTTAGCACTTTTTCATATTTTTAATATAGATTTTTGGCTATATATAGTCAGCACAAAAAAAAAGGGCTGATGAGCATTCACGTCGAGAAATCGACGTTGCTGCCGCGCACGTCGGCCCTAAAGCCGGCCCTAAAACTGCGCCTGCCCTCGTCTTTGAGCTTCGCTCGCACTAGAGACGAGGATTGAGACGAAGAAGCTTTGGCCGCCTCTCGATCTGCTTGTTGGACTCCTTCCGCTTCCTGTAGCCCGCGTGCCGTACCCTTCGCTCTTGCGATTCACAGATTCCTAGACACAATCGCGCGTGCTCGCTTGCTTGCTGAGGTAAGAATTCCTACTTTTCCTATCTCCTTGTGCTGCTTTTTCTCTGAATCCTGTTTTTGTTTTTTGCACGTCTTGATTTGCTGGTGTTGTTGGCTAGGGTTTGGTGCTCCGTGGACCCAGTCAGTCCAGTTAAATGAAAGCTGAAACCTCGTGAGCTCGTAAATCCGCGGTCTCTATGTTTCCGATGTTTGGTGGTCTTTGTGTAGATTCTTCTCGTTTTTTTCTTTGCGGTCTGTGGAACTCTTGAGCGAGTATTTCTGTGGTTTTGTAACTTGTTGGTTTCCGATTCATCGCAAGCAGGGGCCAGAAAAGCTTGCTGTTTACATCTTTTTTGAAGCGATTTGTGTTCTTAGAAGAAGGGAGTCTCTTGGTTTTGAGTTTTGGCGTCTCATTCTTTCCCTCCGCCCGGTGGTTTTGCTGGTCGGTGCCTTGTATCCCCTGTCTCGCTTTCCGAAATTTACAGTTTCTCTCACTTATCGGAATTTTGCAATTGGATCGTTCAAGTCTTCCACTTACCTCAATTGTTCTCGCCTTTAGTTCCGGAGTCATTGTGTTTCTTCTGCTTTTTTTCTGCCAGCGACTTTGATGGTAAGCCTTTTTCGATACCATGTCCTCTTTTTCTGGGCATCGCCATTGATGACTTCCTGCTTCAGTTTACACAAGGACGAAGATCAACGGATATGTTTCCTCTTTTTGTATGCCTGAAATGTGCGGTACAAGGTTTGGATTGGACATGCCAGGATTTTGGTTTCTGATTGTAGCTTGCTCGTGCTTTAGATGGTATACTTTCAGACAGTAGTTTGAAAGTCTATGTGCCTGAGAAGACTTTTTCTTTGAGAAACTAGTCTTCACTCAAACATTTTCTTGTTTCTCAGATTTGAGCTTCTACTGATTTCCTTCGACAAGCTACAGCCACTGCTGATGAGTTTACAGAAAATGTTTTGAATTTTGTTTTCAAATCTTTTTGCTAATTTTTTTGGAGCTTGGTCAACTGAATTCTTGCATCTTTTTGTGATTGCTCACTCTCCTTGAGTGCTGTCAAGGGGAGTGAGCAATAATGGCAAACATTGTTCATGACAACAGCTTATTGTTCATTGAAAAAGATTGTGTGTCAGGATTTATGTACAAGAGTGCAAGTATAGGTGCTACACAAATACAGTAGGATTTGTAATTGCAGAAGGTGTTTTCCTGGATTTCTCCAGGTGTCTGCTGCATTTTAGAAGAATATATGTGTGGAAAAATGCTCTGGTGAAGGTGGTTTGAACTTTACAGTATTTTAGGGTTTTTCTCTGAATGGTGTTTTTATCTCTGTCTCACAAACTGATCATATTTTGATGCTCTTCTTGACTTGAAAATCTCAAACATCCATGACTTGAGCAGGAATGTGGTTCTGTAAACAGCTGAGATCTCTACTTTTACATGGGTCCTTTCAAACCCATCTCATCGAGATTGAAAGGACTTTACTGAATTGTATGTGTAAGGGATTAAAACTTGGAGTGATGGGTGTAAGGGAGATTGTGACACCTCTACTCACCATGGAAAGCATTATTTTCAGAAAAGCTGATTTTTGGAAAAACTATGTAGAAGCCATGCTCATTGTCATAGAGCTTGAACTTTTCCTGCATAGACTGTACACACATCCTCTGGAACTGGTGTCACCTCTACATGCACAGTCAGTCTACACTTGGAGTGAAGTTGCATTTTCCATAACTGGGAGCACGCCAATCAAGTTCTTCTCCTGAAGTGTTATGAATGTTTGAGAATTCGGCTCAGAGCCCTAGTAAACAAGGTTGTGCTTGACCAAATGCTTAAATCCCTCATTGATGCCATTCATTAATGCGTTTGGATTGCTTGTGTGCAGGGGTTCAAGGCATAATATTTTGATGTCCACCAACTTTATAGAAGGATTTAGCTAACACAACAAGAGCACAGGGGAGGTTGAGAAAGAAAGAAGGAATATGTTCACGCACATGTTATTGTGCCTCCAGTTATATCTGCTGTGATATTCTATGGTTCCCATGCACTGACTGGCAATCTGCTTCAAGCCAGCTGATCATTTTGTTTTATCCTATTCTATCAAAATGCCAAATAAGCATGAAATCAAGTCTGAAGTGGACAGAAATACTTTGGCTGATCATCCTCCTGATAATGATGGTGACGATGATGACTCAGAATTTGTTGAAGTTGATCCTACTGGTCGCTATGGGCGGGTCAGTATTGGCATGGCCATTCTCTCCAGTTCTTCTTGTCACTTTTTTCCTTTTTCTCTTACTAATGCTTCTTTTTTGTGCTGACTTTCTGAGTATCTTTGAAATTCTAATACAATTTGTGATATGGTGAATGCAGTATGATGATGTTCTTGGCAAAGGGGCTTTTAAGACTGTGTATCCTATTTCAGCTATTTGTAGAGAGAAATTTCAGCTATCCTAGTGTTGAAATGAATAAAAGTGATGCTTACCAGAATGATGCAAATCATAAACATTTGGGTGGAAATGATTTTGCTGTCATATTGTTTTCATGTTGGCACTGTTAGCCTTTACTCCTTTGCAGCTACAGGGCATTTGATGAAGTGGATGGAATTGAAGTGGCATGGAATCAAGTGAAAGTTCAAGATGTTTTGAAGAGTCCTGATGATCTGGAGCGCCTTTATTCAGAAGTTCACTTGTTGAAGACACTGAAACACAAGAACATCATTAAATTTTATAATTCTTGGGTGGACACCAAGACAAAGAATGTGAACTTCATCACTGAGATTTTTACCTCTGGCACTTTGAGGCAGTAAGTACTCTCTTTCAAACTGCTTTGGCTTCAGATGAGACACTACTTGGATCCCAGTGGGTCATAGTTTAGATGGTACCTAGTATAGGAATAGACGTGGGTGGAATTAAGAAGCCTCTCCAAGGTTTGAATTATAGCTGAACTGCCTAAATATTCTTGTGCGTCAGGAGACCTATTGCATCCATGGGAAGTCTTGCATGGCAGGGGGAAAATCTCTCATTTGACTCTGCTGGATAGCTGGAAGTTGCCTGAATCTTACTCCCTTGCTGCTTTCCAATGCTGTCCACACTTGATTTTTTGTTCTGGAAGCCTAGGGTATTATTACTTGACCTGAATGATGGTAATCACTCAAGAATTGGATGTCCTTAAGAATAGGCCAGATGAGCATTATGAGGGGGTTAAATCCATATTTAGAAATCTTGATTTGTGCCATTTCATTCACATTCTCAATGGTTTTGAGCATGGGGAACAGTCCTTGATTGTAGAGGAAAGGTTCCAGATCTTCTATTTGAGAGGAAAACATAATATGTAAGCAGGTGATTTCTGGGTGATGTTCTTTGTCTAGGGAGATAAAATAGAAATTTGTTGACCAATTGAGTAGGGTATTTCAGGTACCGGAAGAAACACAAGCATGTTGACATCAAGGCAGTTAAGAATTGGTCACGCCAGATTTTGCGTGGGCTCCTTTACCTGCATAGTCACGATCCACCAATCATACATCGTGACCTGAAGTGTGACAACATTTTTGTGAATGGCAATCAAGGGGAGGTCAAAATTGGGGACCTGGGACTTGCGGCCATTCTGCGACAGGCACATGCAGCTCACAGTGTCATTGGTGGGTAACCTTGTTTCCATTTTTATGTGTGGTTGTCAAATGAGCAGCTCTTTCTGGGGTTAGTGCCTAAGTATCTGTACACATGAGCTCTCAGTTATGCAGGCTTTAGCTGTCATCGTTTTCTTGGTCTGTTGCTAATTCTTTCCATTATTTCTTATGCACATGATGTTTGTTCACTCTCTTGTGCTACTCTGCAATTGTTGTGGATGTGGATCTGCTCTAATGAACTGAAGAGAACTGTTTAGCCCAGGTATTGAGATTGAAAATGTGAAATAGTTACTTTGAACTCTAGACAGATGAAGAAAGGTGTTTAGCTTTCTGATGCAGCCTCTGTTATACCTGAGGTCAGGTCTCCTTTTAATGAGCATGAACTTGGTGCCAATACCTATGATGCCAGTTTTGCAATCCTCAAGGCTGAGCTTACAGCTTGCCTTTCTTGGTGTGACTACTTTGTAATTCATAGGCAGCAGACTGATTAGTGTCAGAAGGGGGGGATCATATGAGAGTTTTTCTTCAAATTTGTACAAGACTCAATAGACAAGGTTGTGTACAATTAGGTTGTTTTTTATCTGAATGTTAGCTATTGGAGTGAGCCCAGCAGGGAATTGTTGTGGCAAAAAGCTGGCTCAGTCTTGTAGCTTTTTCTCATCCAATGTATGGTTAATTGTTTTGCAGGTACACCAGAGTTTATGGCCCCAGAGCTTTATGAAGAAGAATATAATGAGCTTGTTGACATATATTCTTTTGGAATGTGCCTTTTAGAGATGGTTACCTTTGAATATCCTTACAGTGAGTGCACCAATGCTGCACAGATCTACAAGAAGGTGACATCGGTAAGAAGCTCTGGCTTTTTGCTTCTTCTGTTTGTGTTCAGAATTATCAGCTGAGCTCTTTTGTTTTTGTGTTCCCATATTGGACATCTCTGTACAAATGCAGTGTGAACAATGCTTCAACAGGGAGTAGGCATTGATTCTTGAATCTTATGCAGGGCAAGAAGCCAGCTGCTCTTGAGAAAGTGAAGGACCCGGAGGTTCGAGCATTTGTTGAGAAGTGTCTCGCTGCTGCATCCATCAGGCTACCTGCAAGAGAGCTTCTAATGGACTCATTTCTCCAGTGTGAAGGTGACCGTGAAGCATTGGAATGTGGGTCATCTTTACTGATTGCAAAGTGCAGGATAGATGACATGGAAGAGCTTGGTGTGGTTTTTGAAAACCCAGTACCTTCAATGCCTCAGTTAGCAGATTTCCACACCAAACAGAAGCGTCTAGGAGATCATAGTGACAGCCAAGCAGATGTTGTGATCACATCAGAGAAGCCACCGCCATCGTCAGTTGCTTGGGAGCCTGAAGCAGAGGATCACCCTCAGCCCAGAAACAGTCACTTCGAATCTGACAAATACTCAGGGGAGAAGGAGCGGGCACGCAGAGACTTTAGGGTAAAGGGTAAAAGAGGAGAGGATGACACCATTTATTTGAGACTTCGCATTGCTGATCATGATGGTGAGTTTTAGTTGGAATCTGTGGTGGTGAATGGTCATTTTCAAGCACCATTTTCCCATGTAAATGTGCTTTTGTTGATAGGAACACAAATCCCACCTTTGCAGCGGTTTTTATGAGTGTCAGAGAATATGTATTGATAGCACTGATGTGCCAGAGAAACTGTAACAATGTGTGATTCTTGTTTCACAGGTCACAGCCGCAACATCCACTTCCCTTTTGACATAGAGATGGACACGGCAATGAGTGTTGCAAGTGAAATGGTGGCAGAGCTTGACCTGTCTGACCAGGATGTTACCACCATTGCTGAGATGATTGATGTGGAAATCCTTGCATTGGTTCCTGAATGGAAACCAGGAGTTGCTGTTGATGATACTGGTGCCACTGATGGTGAAACTGGTGGACCAAATGAGGACAGTTATCCACAAGAACCAGATGAGTCTGATCCAATCGCCACAATATCTTCTGAGGACTCTATGACTGAACAACTTGCATCCAGTTGGAAACCACGTTCTTTTTCCCCCAAGATCAGCTCTGTAGCTGGAACCTCTCCTCCAAGGGTGGTTGAGGGGACCATGCATGGACGCTTTGAGGAAGTCACATACCGTACTCGATCTGATCTTCAGCAACGTGGACCTGAAGATCCTGTGGTCTTCTCCAGTGATTCTTCTGAAGGACACATGAGAGATGAAGAAGATTGGGAGCATGATAGATCAAAATCTGAAGCTTCTGTGGCAGATAGTGCCTCACCTACCCATGGATCTTTCTCATCTGGCGTAAAGCACACTGACCTTGCTGAGGAGGATTGCCACAGTGAGGCAGGATCTTTTGATGAGCTTGGTGAAGCGAGAAGTACCAGTAGTGCCCAGTTCACAGGGAGGCTTCAAGAGGAAGGAGGTGTAGAAGATAACCAAGGTTTCTATAGAAGCAATGATCGTATTGAAAATGGAGGGTTGCTGTCAGATTGGAGCAACCATAGTGAAGATGAAGAAGCCATCACTAATCGTGAACTGGAGAGACTGGCATTACAACAAAAGGAAGAGCTTCGTGACCTCCAACACCGGCATGAGCAAGCCTTGCTTGCAGTCAAGAATCGGATGTGGCAAAAACCGTCCAAGTCAATCTCATCACGTTCAGGACACACCCATTCTTCCAATGAAGATTTCCATCGGAGCAATATAAGGAACCAGACCTTTCAATCAACACAGCCTCGCTCAGCATCATGTGTCGATCTTCGCAGCAAGCAGTTCCTGGAAACTCAGAATGGCAAGCTGCCTTCAGAGGAGTCAGAGGTCTTAAGTAGGCTTGCTTCAAGAAAAGGTGCAGGTATGAGTGCTGGTTATGTCAAGTTCATGGATGAACCAAGAGGCTTTGGGTTAGACCACAATCTGCAAGGGCATTTTTCTCAAGAATCATCATCAGACAGTAGGTATAATAGACGACATTCATGGAAACCAGATACAGCAACAAGAGAGCATGGGAAATTCAAAGAGCCCTACTTCTATTAGAAGTTTCCCAGGCTTTGGGTTAATCAATCATAAGGCTTACAATTTCAAGCACAGCTTCATAGAGGACTGCTTCAGCTAGAAATGCTGAGAAGGTTAGTAACACCTACTCCACTTTACTTTTCCTTTACTATGATTATATTACAGTGGTTAATTTGCCATGCCACCTTGGTTGGTGGTCAGCCAGAGCACTGGCTTGTGACATGCCATTTTTCTGGATGTTCATTTACAAACATAGGTAGTAGATTTGAGTGTACTTTTGAGGCACATATTCAGGGCGCCAGCTTTTTATCTGGTGTATATGTCATACCTAAAACTGGGTTTGATTTTTATTTTCTTTTGTACTTTAGTTTGCTGTAATGTTGATAGTGTATTGCCATTAGCCCAAAACTGCCCAATCTGTTGAATTGGTGTTTTGCAGTCAGATTAGCTTTGTCCCTTGGTGCCAGTACTTCCAAATAGTGGGTGATTGAATATTGTGGCACAGATAATTGAAAGTGACAGTTGTAGATTTTGGCCAAATGGTACTGAGTTAGTAAACAATCCTAGTCAAAGAGTTTCTAACAATACAAAGTTTCTTTTACTGCTTTGAATTCTGAATTATGACTAGGAAAGAGCTTTCATTTCATGCAATAGTATAAACTGTCTATAAATCTAGATCATATATGCGGCAGCTACTTATGGACAACAATAAGATTCTGCAACAAATTGTAAGGTACTTGCTTTCAATCAGTTTACAGATCAGTTAGCATCTCCTACCAAAACTTGTGAAAAAATAGTTCTCCAAAACACCAAAGATCATGCTGAAAGCAAGGACAAATCCCATAGAGATATCCATAAAGTAAGGAAAAGACAGCACCAGTATCCTGAGTTTGGGCATACACAAGGTGAGATTCAAAAAATGCCTGCCAAAGAGGACATTAGCATTCAATGGGCAATGAAATTTAGAAAACCATCACTTTTGATGGCCTTTGAGTTTCACCGGCTTTCTTTTTCCTGAGCGACTCCATTGCTGCTACATAGATTTTCACTACTTCTACCTGTACAACTACTATACTTCCTCTCGAACCCGGCACATTAAATGTTTAGTTTCAGCATTTCATAATGACATTTAATAAAATTTCCTTACTTTACAGATACTACTAAAAGAGGAGGTAAAAGGAGGCCCAAAGACAAGGTGAAGACAGAGTGACTTCATAAATATTTCTAATATACTCTGACTATTTCTCAGAAGCTAATTCCTGATGTACAACATTCCTTCCAAACATGCTAAACACACTTCAGCAGACATTGCACATGAAATAAAAGATTTTGCTCTAACAAGAGATTGTTGCATTCTCTTCTGCACAAAATGTAACTCAATTTCCATTATGCATAGCCAATGTTTCTTCAGTCTCTGCTCACATAGTATTCCAAACCCATCTGGAATCGTTGTCTACATTAGAAGTTTCAAGAGAACTAGATGTACATGCATGCCAACACATACAAGAGGTTTTCAAAAGAGGACCTGTAGAGGAGAGGCTCTTTAGTGCTTTATGCAGAAGCAACAAAGGCAAAATCTTATTGTTGTCCATAAGAAGCAACTTGTTAAAGCACAACGCTATCTTTCAACAATAGCAAAACCCAAAAGAGGAAGCTCTTGAATTCAGCAGTTCAACAATACAAATGATTTAGAAAGTCTATTTACACTAACTCTGCAAATCAGTGATCAGAGCGCATCACCACATTTGCTTAGGGATTTTGCATCGAAAATCTGTTCTTCCCCGTAAACACGCTTTGCCACACATCAAAGAATTCATTAAGACGCCCTCAAAAGATTAAGTGCATACTAAAACTTCTAAAAACCGCGATACTTACGGACCTTCGTGGAAGCTCTAACCAAGTCCACAAGATTCCAGAGGGGAAGTGTCAATGCCTCTTTGATAAAAGTAATTCAAGTATAATATTAGTACTGGAGCTGTTGATTTGCAAAGGGATGGTGGTGTTCATAAACACCAAGAAAAAGCGTATTTTCCCGAGAGCCTCAAGCACTGGTGAATTTAGTGACAGCCTTCGTTCCTTCAGAGACTGCGTGCTTGGCAAGTTCTCCAGGCAATATCAAACGCACAGCTGTTTGAATTTCCCGTGATGTAATAGTGGGCTTCTTATTATAGCGAGCAAGACGAGCCGCTTCTTGCGCTAACTTCTCAAAGATATCGTTGATGAACGAGTTCATAATTCCCATAGCTTTCGAAGAGATCCCCGTATCGGGATGAACCTGAACAGACAGAACACAAAATAGGGTGTTGTTAAGAAAATCTAAACAACGCGTGCCGTAAAACGAGCCACTCCCAATTCGGACAGTGAGAATTTGTCACAGTCTCCTCAAAAAAAACCCTTAAGCTTTTCGACCATAGAGAAGCAAACGACACTGCTTACCTGCTTCAAAACTTTGTAGATGTAAATCTTATAAGTCTCGATACTCTTGGCCTTTTTCTTCTTGCTTCCCTCCTTCTTCACCGGTTTCTTCTCAGCCTTGGTCTTCACAGGCTTCTTCTCAGCCCTGGACTTTCCTCCTTTCTGCTCAGCTTCAACTGCCTTTGGCGCCATTCCGTAAAAGGAAAACACTGAACGCAAAAACCTTGAAAACAATCTTCGAACTCTTCTAACAAATTGCTCCTTCAAACGAACTGCTCTTCAGATCGCACGCGAAATCGGAGAAACAAGCTACAGATTCGACAGAAGCGCGGGCTCGCAATTTATATAGCGAGCGAGGGAAATGGGAAAGCGTCCGTCGGGGAGGATCTCAGAGACGAGAGTATTTTTCACCCAATGGCTGTGCAGGAACCGTGTCACGCGGATCGCAATCTGACGGCATCCGTTACACCTCTGGGGGGGGGGGGGCTCCTACTCCCAGCGCGGCCACATGCCCCCCCCCTCCCCCCATGAGCGGCCTTCGCACCCCCACGCCCCTCCCCTTGAATGCCATCGGCGGCGGGGGGTGGGGGGGCTTCTAAATCGAAAGCGGCGCAATGCGTACCGGTTACGCCAATAAGAGGCCTTCGCATCCAGATGCACGGATCGATTCACGATCCAACGGCT
>Ga0116227_10013925_pt1 | contig 12457 bp, 10 predicted proteins | sample S1TSphgellanicum_FD_89693 | JGI IMG/M metagenome (GOLD analysis project Ga0116227, IMG submission 89693) | Host-associated microbial communities from peat moss isolated from Minnesota, USA - S1T2_Fb - Sphagnum magellanicum MG | ecosystem: Host-associated > Plants > Peat moss > Unclassified... | reverse complement strand
TAGGTCAGCGCCAGGAACACGTCTTCCAGATCGGGATCCTCGGTGCGCAGATCCTTGATGCGGACGCCCGCGGCGCGAACCTGGCTAAGCACCTGCTCGACACTAGCCCCGGCCGTCTTGAAAACAACGGCCAAGTCGCCGTTGGCGCGCAGGCGAGAGTCAAAATCACCGATCAGCGGCGCCTCGGCCAGCGGCTCTTCCGGCGTCACCACCACGGTGCGCGTGTCCAGTCGCCGAAGGAGCTGCCCCGTCGGCTCACAGGCGACGACCCGGCCGTGATTGACAATCGCGATGGTGTCGCAAAGGGCCTCCGCCTCCTCCAGATAATGGGTGGTCAGGACGATCGTGACGCCGAGCGCGTTCAAGGACGTCACATAATTCCAGAGCTGCCTGCGCAGCTCCACATCCACCCCTGCCGTGGGTTCGTCGAGCACCAGGATCGGCGGATTGTGAACCATGGCCTTGGCCACCATCAGGCGCCGTTTCATCCCGCCGGAAAGCTGGCGCACATAGGCGTCCGCCTTGTCGGTGAGGCCCAGGGCCGCAAGCAGAATGTCGGTGCGCCGCTCCGACTTGGGAACGCCATAGAGGCCGGCCTGAACCTCCAGGGATTCGCGGGGGGTGAAAAAGACGTCCGCGGCGATCTCCTGAGGCACCACGCCGATGGCCGCCTTGGCGTCACGGGGCCGCGCATCGATGTCGCGCCCCCAGATGATCACCTGTCCCTCGGACTTGCGGCTGAGGCCCGCGAGAATATTGATGAAGGTGGATTTGCCCGCGCCGTTGGGACCCAGAAGACCGAAGATCGAGCCGCGAGGGATGGCCAGATCAATGCCCTTGAGCGCGGCCATGGCCGGAGTCGTTCGGGTCGCCGGATAGGTCTTGAAGAGGCCTCGCGCCTCGATCGCATAGTTGGGAAGGGTCATGAGGCTCCAGTGCCGGGGCGGCCCGAGGCGATTGACGCTTCGCCGGCCCCCTGACTATCTAGATATGGCCCTCGCGCGCGCCAAGTCTCCCGGCAAATTCGGATCATTCCATGACGTCCACCGCGACCCCCGCCGTCCCAGATCCGGAGCTGGTAATGGTCCGCTCCCGGCGCGTGGCCTGTGACGGCGTGGGCGGGGCCCTGGGTCATCCCCGGGTCTGGCTGGAAATGGGCGAATCCGACTTCGTGGAATGCGGCTATTGCGACCGCCGCTTCGTCCTCGCCACCGGGGCCACGGGCGAAGAGAGTGAGCTGACCGCGCCTGGCGTCTATGAGGGGCCAGGCGGCCACTAACTCCGGATGCATCCTGACGCGCCGGCTGTGCGTTATCGCCGGGTTGGACAAACTTCAGGTGGCGATCATGCGCATCAAACTCACTCTCGCTCTCGCCGGCGCGGCCGCGGCGGCGGTTCTCTCGGGATGCGGCGGGATGTATGGCGGCGGTGACATCGGCTACGGCTACCACGGCCCGGTCGCGCTTCGCGACTGCGGGGGCTATTATGACGGCTTCTACGGACCCGTGGATGATGGCTGCTGGGGCAATGACGGCGCCTTCTGGTATCATGGCGGCGACCATAATTGGCATCGCGACACGGGCGGCCACTTCGGCCACACCGCCATGAACGGGGCCCAGGAATTCCACGGCAAGGGGCCGGGCGCCGGTCATCCCTTCAGCGGCCGGCCGGCCGGCGGCGAGGCTCACGGCGGCGACGAACACCACGGTTGACGCGAGGATCGCCCGCGATCCTGTGCTGAGGGCGTGACCTCGCCGCCCAGCCGGCCTAGTTTGCTGGCATGTCTGACACCCTGGCGGCTGAACCGCCAATCCTGGACGAACTCGCCCTCCCCGCGCCGGACGCAAAGCCGGAGCATGTGCGCCTGTATCTGATCGACGGATCGGGCTTCATTTTCCGCGCCTTCCACGCCTTGCCGCCCCTGACCCGAAAGTCCGACGGCCTGCCCGTCGGTGCGGTCCAGGGTTTCTGCAATATGCTCTGGAAGCTGCTCGTGGATATGAAGGCGTCGCCGGACGCGCCCACCCATCTGGCGGTGATCTTCGATCATTCGGAATCGACGTTCCGAAACAAGCTTTACGATCAATACAAGGCCCACCGGCCGCCGCCGCCGCCGGATCTGGTTCCCCAATTTCCCCTGGTGCGCGAGGCGACGCGGGCCTTTGGCGTGCCGAGCCTGGAACTGCCGGGCTATGAGGCGGATGACCTGATCGCCGCCTATGCCTGCCATGTTCGCGACCGGGGCGGTGAGGTGGTGATCGTCTCCTCCGACAAGGATCTCATGCAGCTGGTGGGTGATCGGGTCTCCATGCTCGACACCATGAAGAACCTGCGCATTGGCCCTGCCGAGGTCATGGAAAAGTTCGGCGTGCCGCCCGACAAGGTTGTGGATGTCCAGGCCCTCTGCGGCGACGCCGTGGATAACGTTCCGGGGGCGCCTGGGATTGGCATCAAGACCGCCTCGGCCCTGATCACCGAATATGGCGATCTCGACCGGCTGCTCGCCCGGGCGGGGGAGATCAAGCAGGAGAAGCGCCGCGCCACCCTGATCGAATTCGCCGACCAGATCCGCCTCTCCCGCCAACTCGTCACGCTCGATTGCGAGACGCCCCTGCCGGCGCCCCTTGAAACCCTGGGCGTGAAGCCGCCCGATCCGCCCGTGCTGGCGGCGTTCCTCGAATCCATGGAGTTCCGCACCCTGGCCCGGCGGGTGGGCGAGTCTGGTGGGACCGGCGCGCCGACGCCGACGCCTGTCGCGGCGGCGGTTCCGGACGCGGGCCCTATCGACGTCTCGGCCTATGCCTGCGTCCGCGACCTCGACACCTTGGACGCCTGGATCGCCAGGGCCCGCGCCGCCGGCATGGTCGCCTTCGATACGGAGACGGATGATCTGTCTTCGGCCAATTCAGGCCTTTGCGGCGTCTCCCTCGCCATATCGCCGGGCGAGGCCTGCTACATTCCCCTCGCGCATGTCGCGGAAGACGGTCTCGCCTTGGAGGCGCCCGCCGATCTTACCCAGATCCCTCTGGAGGCCGCCGTCGCGCGTCTCAAACCCCTGCTGGAAGACCCGGCCGTTCTCAAGATCGCCCAGAACGCCAAGTATGATCTGGCCGTGCTGTCGCGTTATGGCGTCGACGTGGCGCCCATCGATGACACCATGCTGATCTCCTATGTGCTGGAGGCGGGCCTCCACAATCACGGCATGGATGAGCTCTCAAAGCTCTGGCTCGGCCACACGCCCATCAGCTTCAAGACCGTGGCGGGGACCGGCAAGGCTCAGAAGAGCTTCAAATATGTGCCCCTGGACGCGGCCACCCGCTATGCCGCCGAGGACGCCGACGTCACCCTGCGCCTGTGGTGGGTCCTGCGCCCGCGCCTCGCCCGCGAGGGCCTGCTAAACGTCTATGAAACCCTGGAGCGGCCCATGCCCCAGGTTCTGGCGGACATGGAATGTCACGGCATACATGTGGATCCGGACCTCCTGCGCCGCCTCTCCCAGGATTTCGCCATGCGCATGGCCGAACTGGAGGCCCAGGCCCATGAGCTCGCCGGCCATCCCTTTAATCTTGGCAGCCCCAAGCAGATCGGCGACATTCTCTTTGGCGAGCTGGGCCTCAAGGGCGGCAAGAAGACCGCCACGGGCGTGTGGAGCACGGACGCCGCTGTCCTCGAGGATCTGGCGGTTCAGGGCCACGCTCTGCCCCGCACCCTGCTGGACTGGCGCCAGCTGGCCAAGCTCAAGGGCACCTATACCGACGCCCTGGGCGCCGCCGTCGCCGAACGCACCGGCCGGGTCCACACCTCCTTTGCCCTCGCCTCCACCACCACGGGGCGGCTTTCATCCTCCGATCCTAATCTGCAGAACATTCCCATCCGCACGGAAGAAGGCCGCAAGATCCGCGCCGCTTTCATCGCCGAGCCGGGCCATCTGCTGATCAGCGCCGACTACAGCCAGATCGAGCTGCGGCTCCTGGCCCATATCGGCGATATCGGTCAGCTCAAGCGCGCCTTCCTGGAGGGCCTCGATATCCACGCCATGACCGCCTCGGAAATGTTCGGCGTTCCCGTGGAAGGCATGCCCGCCGAGACCCGTCGCCGGGCCAAGGCGATCAATTTCGGCATCATCTATGGCATCTCCGCCTTCGGCCTCGCCAACCAGCTGGGCATCCCGCAGGACGAGGCCGGGGCCTATATCAAGACCTATTTCGAGCGCTTCCCCGGCATCCGCGCCTATATGGACAAGACCCGCGCCCTGGTGCGCGAGCAGGGCTTCGTCACCAGCCTGTTCGGCCGCAGGATCAATATCCCCATGATCCGCTCCAAGTCCGTGGGCGAGCGCCAATTCGCCGAGCGCGCCGCCATAAATGCCCCTATCCAGGGCGCGGCGGCTGACATCATGCGCCGGGCCATGATCCGGATGCCGGGGGCCCTCGCGGCGGCGGGCCTCAAGGCCCGCATGCTCCTCCAGGTTCACGACGAACTGGTCTTCGAAGCCCCCGAAGCCGAGGCCGACGCGGTCTGCGCCCTGGCCCGGAGGGTCATGGAGAGCGCGGCCCTGCCGGCGGCGGAGATTTCCGTACCCCTCCTGGTGGAAGCGCGGGCGGCGGCCAATTGGGAAGCGGCGCACTGATCGAACAAGGCGCGCCCGCGTCCCCGTTGCGCTGCGCCGACGGCGAAGGCGCCGGAGCCTTGGCCCGTCGCCTCCCCCTCGTCATCCCGGGGCCCGAAGGGAACCCGGGACCCAGGGGATCAGACGCAATATTTAGGTTCTCGCCCCGTCGGAGCCGCTTCCAGTCCCCTGGGTCCCGGGTCTCTGCCGCGCGTCGCCCAGGATGACGGGGACGGCTGAAAAAGGCGAATGGGCGGTGGGCTTCACGCGGCAAGACATCTCCGCACGGGCGCGAAACTCATGCGATGAATGGGGCAAGGCCCCAGTCGCGCCAGGGCCTCGGCGTGTTCGGGGACGCCATAGCCCTTATGGGCGGCGAAGCCATAGCCGGGATGCAAGGCGTCCATTTCCGTCATCAGCCGGTCGCGGGCGGTCTTGGCGAGGATCGAAGCGGCGGCGATGGAGGCGCAGAGGGAGTCGCCCCGGACCACGGTCCTCACCGGGCAGGGCAAGGTGAAGGCGTAATTGCCGTCCACCAGGGCGAAGGCGGGGATGAGGCTGAGAGCCTCCAGCGCCCGGCGCATAGCCAGGCCCGTGGCGCCCAGAATATTGAGACGCCCGATCTCCTCGGGCGAGGCGAACCCCACCGCCCAGGCCCGGGCCCGGGCCTTGATCATCGGCTCAAGCTCCTCGCGTCGCCGCGCCGAGAGGGCCTTGGAATCATCGAGCCCTCGGATTGGCCCATCCAGAATCACCGCCGCGGCGCTGACCGGTCCCGCCCAGGGTCCGCGTCCGGCCTCGTCAACGCCGCACACCGGCCCCGGCGCGGCGCGCTCCAGGCGCATGTGCGGTCCGCGAGACTTAGGCATGGGCCATCGCCTCCACCTCGGCCTGACGGAAGCAATGATCCACATGGTCGTTCACCATGCCCACGGCCTGCATGAAGGCATAGACGATCACGGGCCCGCAAAAGCTGAAGCCCCGCGCCTTGAGCGCCCGCGCCATCTCCGCCGCCACCGGGGTGCTGGCGGGAACCTCGCCCATGATTTTCCAGCGCGTCTGTACCGGCGCGCCGCCGGCCAGGCCCCAGAGCCAGCCCGCGAAATCCTCTCCCGCCTCGCGCATATCAAGATAGATCCGCGCGCTCCGGATCGTCGAATCGATCTTGGCGCCGGAGCGTATGATAGCCGGATCGGCCATCAGGCGCGCGCGATCCGCGTCGCCAAAGCGGGCCACGATTTCGGGATCAAACCCGGCGAAGGCCTGGCGAAACGCCTCGCGTTTACGAAGCACCGTGATCCAGGCGAGCCCCGCCTGAAAGCCGTCAAGGACGAGTTTCTCCCACAGGGCGCGGCTGTCATATTCCGGCACGCCCCATTCCTCGTCATGATAGGCCAGATAAAGGGGGTCGGCGGGATTGACCCAGCCGCACCGGATCTCATGGCCCTCATAGAGCTTGATGCCCACCCCTAACGATCCCCTAAAGGCCCCGTCACACACCCATGAGACTGCTCAACGTCGGCGACTTCAACTGGATGACCGGCGCGGAGAGCCACACCGCGAACCTGTCGCTGTTCGACATCCGCCGCAAGCTCAGTCATGCGGCCACGCGCGCCGGCTGGCTGGTGGTGGAATTCTCGGACCGGGCGGTGGCCCGCGTCGCCGCGCCCTTGGGGATCAAGGCTCTCGGGGGCCGCATCGTCGATCGCCGGTTCCTTCAGGTGGTGGATGAGCTCCGGCCGGACCTCATCCTGCTGCATTTCGCCGACGCCATCTCCAACGCGGCGCTGAGCGAAGCCCGCAAGCTCTCGCCCGGGGTCAGGATCGCGGACATCAATATCGATCCCATCTGGACCCTGAAGAACCAGCGCCGCCTGGGAGCGCGCGCGGGCGTCGTCGACGCCCTCTTCGTCACGACCGCCGATCCCGCCCTGGCCAGATATGCGGGGCCAGGGGCATTCGCCGCCTTTGTGCCCAATCCCGTGGACCCGGTCATCGAAACCGGACGCGCCTTCGATATCGCCGCGCCGGCCCACGACCTGCTCTTCCCCGCCAGCGACGACGCGCCGCGGGAGGTGGGGTCGGGGCAGATGGCGCCCAGCCTCGCCACCGCCCTTCTGGCGGCCGAGGTTCCGGGGCTTCGGCTTCTCGCCCCCGGCGTGGGAGATGAGCCTCGGCGCCGGGGCGCGGACTACCTTGATGTCCTGTCCTCCGCGCGCATGGGCTGGTCGTTGTCGCGCCGGGCCTCTGTGCCGCTCTACGCATCCGACCGCATGGCGCATTTCTTCGGATCGGGACTTACGGTCCTCGTGGACCGGCGCGCGGGCTTTGATCGCTTCTATGATGGCGGCGAGGCGGTCTTCTACGGTGAGCTCAGCGATCTGGCCGCTCAGGTCCGGCGCCTTATGGCCGATGACGCCCTGGCGCGCGCCATCGCCCGCCGGGGCTGGGAAAAGACCTGGACGCTCTTCCACGCTGATCGGGTCTTGGCCTATCTGCTGGCGCAACTCTTCGAGAACGGCGGCGCGCGGGATTACGAATGGCCCTGCGAGCGCTGGAGCGGATGACAGAGGTCAGTCGCCGCGCGGAAGCCAGTCTGGCCAATCAGGCCGCCAGGGGTGTCCGTCGCCGTAGGTCAGCGTTCCCGCCTCCAGGCGATCCAGGCGCAGGAGCGCCATGGCCCGACCGCCCTGAACCGACCGAATCTCTCCCGCGCGCAGGTCGCCGGCCAACAGCTCGCCCCCCGGCGCCGGCGGGGGACCCTCCAGGGTGATCGGGGCCATGCGGCTGCGAATCGCGCCCCGGCGTTTCATGCGGGAGGTGGTTTCCTGGCCGACAAAGCAGCCCTTCTTGAAGTCGATGCCGTGCAAAAGGTCGAAATTGGCCTCGATGGGATAGGTGGCGAGGCCGGCCCAGTCGGCCGTGGCGGGAACGCCCAGGGACAGGCGATGCCCGTCATAGGCGGCCTCGTCCGCGACGGACACGCCGACGGGAGGGGCCGCGCCATAGCCTCGGAAGCCAAGCCCGGGCGCGCGGGGGTCGGGATGGAAGTCCGCGGGCGGATCAGCCATGCCCCAGGCCGCCAGAACCGGCGCCGAAGACGCGGCGATGTCCACCTTCGCGCGCAGTCGATACAGGGTGAGCCGGTCGACCAAAGCCTGCCGATCCGTCGCCGCGCAGTCGATCAGGCAATCCTCGCCCTGGCCCACCAGAAAGAGATCAAACAGCAGTCGGCCCTGGGGTGTGAGAAGGGCGGCCAGCCGGATCTCGCCAGGGGCGAGTGTGAGCGCATCCTGGGTAATCAGGCCTTGCAGAAAGTCCCGCCAATCGGGGCCGTTGAGCGACACCACGGCCCGGCTCCGCAGAGGCGCGATAAAAGTTCGGTTCGTCATGCCGTGGGATGTGGCGCCGCCTTGGGTGGAGCGCCAGGGGTCGTGCGCTATAAGCCTCTGTCATGGCGGGCCCACGCATACCCATTCTCTTCATCAGCCAGAGTCGCCTGGGCGACGCCGTGCTGTCCTCGGGATTGATCAAGTCACTGGCGGATCGGACCGAGGGCGCGAGCTTCACGATCGTCGCCAGCGCCCTCACCGCCCCGCTCTTCAAGGAGGTTCCGGGGCTGGAGCGCATCCTGATCCTGGAAAAGCGCCCCGGGGGCCTGCATTGGCTGAACCTGATGCGCGCGATTGGTTTCAGGCGCTGGAGCCTGATCGTGGATTTGCGCGGCGCGCCGGCCTCGGCCCTTATCAATCACCGTCGCCGCGCCGTCCACCGCAAGCCGGCGATCCCTCTCCACAAGGTCGTCGAGGCCGGCCGCCTCATCGGCGGCGCCCAGGATCCACCCGCGCCCCACATCTTCACCAGCCCGGCCATCGAGGCCCGCGCCGAAGGCCTGACCGCGGGAGAGGGGCCGATACTCGCCATCGCGCCCATGGCCAATTGGGTCGGAAAAACCTGGCCGGCGGAACGGTTCGCCAAGGTCGCCCGCGACCTTCTGGGGCCGAGCGGCGCCCTGGCTGGTGGCCGGCTCATGGTCCTGGGCGGCCCTGGCGATCGGCGGGACGCCGTGCCCGTTCTGTCCGCCGTCCCCCGCGAGCGGGTGATCGATCTCGTGGGCCGACAGGATCTTCTCGTCCTCCACGCGGCCCTGAAACGGGCGCGGCTCTTTATCGGCGGCGATTCCGGGCTGATGCACATGGCCGCGGCGGCCGGCGCCCCGACCCTGGGTCTCTTTGGACCCTCCGACGAGCGTCTCTACGCGCCCTGGGGACCGCGGGCGCGCGTCGTGCGCGGACCTCGGCCCTTCGCGGCCTTCAAGACCATGGACCCCGGCCTGAACCAGGCGCTCTGCCATATGATGGACCTGAAAGTGGAGACTGTCCGGGAGGCCGCGACTCAGCTTCTCGCCGACACCGCCGATCTCCCGGCTCCATCCGATGCGTGAGAGGCGCCCTTCGGAGCGTGGGCGTCTCGCCCGCGTCCTGGCGCCGCGGACGCGCGGCGAATCTTCAAGGAAGACGCGGGCGAGGACGCCCACGCTCCTTAAGCAAGGCGCGCGGGTCACATGAGCCTCAAAACCTTCGACGACGATCACGCGGCGCTCGGCCTGAGGGACCCACGCTATGCGCCCCGGCGTCTTGTGGCGGAGCGGCGAAGCGACGGATCAATCCTGCTGACCCATCCGGGTTCGACGGGCCCCAGCCTGTCCACGGCCCTGGACGCGCTCGAGGGGTGGGCGGCCGCCTCTCCAGCCGCGCCGTGGCTCGCGGAACGCGCGGGCGCGGGCTGGCGAATCCTCAGCTATGGGGAGGGTCTTGAGCGGGTGCGAGCCCTGGCCGGCGGCCTCAACGGATTGGGTCTCCCGCCCGGGGCGCCGCTCCTCGTTATCGCGCGAAACGGGATCGATCACGCCCTGATCGCCTTCGCGGCCATGAGCCAGGCGATCCCCGTGGCGGCCATTTCGCCGCAATATGGTCTGGCCGGCGCTGTCCTCTCCCGCCTCGCCCACGCCGTCTCGGTGATGGCGCCAGGCGCGGTGCTTGTGGATGACGCACGCGATTTCGTGACGGCGCTGGAGAGCGATTGTCTCCACGGCCTTCCGGTGATCGCCACGCATCACGCCAGGCCCGGCGACGTGGCCCTGGACGACCTGCTGCGGGCCAAGGCCGCGCCAAGCCGCGCCAAGAGCGACGACATCGCCAAGCTGCTCCTCACCTCCGGCTCCACGGGGCCGCCCAAGGCGGTCATGTGCCTGCACGGCGCCGTGGCCGTCACCGCCGCCCAGGTGGCCGCCTGCTACGACGATCCGGACCCACCCGTGGTGGTCAACCAGGCGCCCTGGAGCCACAGCCTGGGCGCCAACGCGATCCTCCAGATGATCACCCACCGGCGCGGAACGCTCTACATCGACGCGGGCGCGCCCGTCGCCGGGCGGAATTTGGAAACCGTGCGCAATCTGGAGGAGATCGCCCCCACCTACCACAACATGGTTCCCGCCGGCTGGGATCTTCTGGCGGGCGAGCTTGAGCGCAATGAGGTCCTGGCGCGTCGCTTCTTCAGCCGGGTGCGCGTCCTGCAATACGGTGGCGCGGCCCTGAGCCAGAGCACCTGTGACCGCATCCAGGCCGTGGCGCGGGCGACGGTGGGCGAGGGGATCACCTTCGCCACGGGCTATGGCGCCACCGAGACGGGCCCCACGGCCACCAACGTCCATTGGCCGAACCTCACCATGGGGCTCATGGGCCTTCCGGTGCCGGGAACCACGGTGAAGCTCACCCCCAACCAGGGGCGCCTGGAGTTTCGCGTGAAGGGGCCTCAGGTCTGCGCGGGCTATTATCGCAACCCGGACGCCACCCGCGCCGCCTTCGACGAGGAAGGGTTCTATATCCTGGGAGACGCCGCGCGGCTGGCTGACCCGGAGCGGCCCGAGCGTGGGCTTGTCTTCGACGGGCGGCTCTCCGAGAACTTCAAGCTCTCCAGCGGCGTCTTCGTCACCGCGGGCGCGCTTCGCGTGGCGGCGCTTTCGGCCATCGGCGGGGCGGCCGCCGACGCCGTGGTCTGCGGGGAAGGCCGGGACGGGGTGGGCCTCCTCATTTTTCTCAATCGCCCGTTCTGTCAGGCCCTTGTCGGACCGGCGCCAGGTCAGGACGAGACCCTGCGTGACGTCATCGCCGAGGGTCTGCGCCGACTCAACAAGGGCGCCGCGGGCGGGACGGGACGGGTCCTTCGCGCGCTCATCCTGGAGGATGACCCCCATGCGCCGTCCGGGGAGATCACTGACAAGGGCTACATCAACCAGGCCCTGGCCCGCTCACGCCGCGCCGCGGATGTCGCGCGGCTCTTCGCGCAGCCTCCAGAGCCAGATGTGATCGTCCTGTAACCGGCCGCCGGCCCGTCAGCCCTTGGTCGTATTGCCCGGCAAGGTGCAGCCGCCCGCGATGCCCGAGGCCTGGGAACAGACGATGGCCGACATCGGCACCAGAGGCGCCGGCAGCTTGACCGGGTACTGCAGCATATAGCCCTGCAGTCCGTCCGAGCAGCCAACCTCGATGAACCCGTGCTTGTCGGCGGTCATGCCCACGGCGCGCGACTCGGAGACCGTGCAGGTCGCTTTGCCGACAGCCTTCAGGTCCGCGGTTAGAGCGGGAAAGGCGTCGGCGACCTTTGTCAGGGTGCAGCGATAGCCAAAGAGCTGGGCATGGGCGCAGTCATAGACGCCGGACGGGTTGGCCGCCGTGGCCCCGAAGAAGCCCACGGCCCCGTCCTTGCGGTTGGAACAGGCCAATTCCACGACCTCGGTGTCCGGCGCGTCGCTGAGGCCGGGCAATGGCGCATAGCCGGATACCGCGCAATCGAAGCCGGCCTTCTTCGCCAGATCGGTATAGAGGCCGGCCTGTTCGGTCTTGGCCTGGCGGGTGTCAGTGAGTTTGCAGCCGCCAAAGACGGCGTCCGCTTCCACGCAAGGGATGGACTGAGCGAGGCTTCCATCGGGCGCCTCCACCAGGATGAAGCCCTTACCGTCCGCGCAGGCCTCCTCGTAATAAATCTTTCCGCTGGTCGCCGCACCGATGAAGCCTCGGCCGCCATCCTTGATCACGCAGGGCTTGCCCGCAGCGGCGCCGAGCTTGTCGACCACCGAGAGCTGGCCCGCCCGATCCGTCAGCAGACATTTCACATTCGCCGTCTCGGGGATCATGATGCAGGGCTCGGCCGTCACCGTCTTGTCGAGACGCAGCGGCGCGGAGGTCACCACGACATAGCCGCCCGGATTATCGCTGCACGCCACCTCGAAATAGGCATTGGCGGGAGACTGGCCGATCGCCCGAACCTTGTCGGGGGCGCAGGTGATCTGCGACTTGGCGATGAAGGGGATAAGGCCCGCCTTGGGATCGGCGTTGGCCGGCAGTTCACAGCTGGTGGTGCTGGGCTTCCCATCCGGCCCAGGCTGGTTGGCCTGGAGGCAGGTATAGGCGGAAACATCGTCGCCTTTCTTGACGAGGATCAGTCCCTCGGAGGCCTTGCAGGCCACCTCATAGGCCGCCTGCTTGATCTTCGATTTGGTGTCCGTCCCCTCGCCGATGAACCGCGCGTCATCCAATTGGCAGTCGGAGCCGGCCGCGGTGATCAGGGCCGGCGCATCAGCCATGCCCTTGGTGCGGGACTCCTTGGATATGGTGACGGCCGGCGCCTTGGCGGCGGCCCAGGCCCCCACGGGCTCCAGGATCGACAGCATCAGAGCCACGGCAAGCCCCACGCGGATCGGCCTCATGGAACGTCTCCCTCTTTCGAGAACGGCGCGAACTGTTACCACGCGCACGCAAGATCTTGCGCGCACCCATGCCCGCACGG
>Ga0116227_10013924_pt1 | contig 12457 bp, 10 predicted proteins | sample S1TSphgellanicum_FD_89693 | JGI IMG/M metagenome (GOLD analysis project Ga0116227, IMG submission 89693) | Host-associated microbial communities from peat moss isolated from Minnesota, USA - S1T2_Fb - Sphagnum magellanicum MG | ecosystem: Host-associated > Plants > Peat moss > Unclassified... | reverse complement strand
GACGGAGACCATGTCGTTGTCATCCAGCACCACCACTTTCACGCCGTGCAGCGCGAAATCGATGGCGGCTGCGAGGCCGACCGGGCCGGCGCCGATGATCACCACGGGATAATTCCCGGCCACCTCCCCCCGCAATTCCGGCGCGGTGCGATAGGCGAACGGTGCGTAGGCATAGCGGGCCATGTTAAGCCGCCAGCCAATCGCGTTCCGGCACGGCCGGCAATATTTTGCCGACGCACTCGCCAAAACCGATCCGGTAGCCATCCCCTTGCGCCCAGCCGGTCAGCGTGAACGTATCGCCATCCTCGATAAAGTTTCGCGTCTCGCCGGTTTCCAGCGTTATCGGCTCCTTGCCGCCATTCGTCATTTCCAGCAGCGAGCCAAGGCTGTCCTTCGTCAACCCCGAAATCGTGCCGGAGCCGAGCAGATCGCCGGTCTCCATCTTGCAGCCGCCGATGGCATGATGCGCCAGCAGCTGCGGCGCCGAATAATACATCACATTGTAATTGCCGCGGCTGATCGTGGTTGGCCTCGCCGCGCCCTCCGGCTGCATCAGCACTTCCAGTTCGATATCATACAGCATCGGCCCCGGCTCATGCAGATATGGCAATAACGGCCGCTCGCGCTCAGGCGTTGAAGCCCGGAATGGTTGCAGCGCCGCCTTCGTGACCACCCAGGGGCTGATGGTCGTCGCGAACGCCTTCGCTTGAAACGGCCCCAGCGGCTGGTATTCCCAGATCTGAATGTCCCGCGCCGACCAATCGTTCAGCAGGACGTAGCCGAAGATTTTCTCCTCCGCCTCCGCCACCGTCACCGGCTGGCCCATCACCGTGGGCATGCCTACAACGGCGCCGTTCTCCAGCTCTATATCCAGCCGGCGGCAGGGTGAAAACACCGGCAATTCCTCGCCCGAAAGCTTGATTTGCCCCATCGGCCGATGGATTTTTGTTCCGCTTACCACCACCGTCGAGGCGCGGCCGTTATAGGCAATGGGCATGCTGAACCAGTTGGGCGGCAGGGCGTTCACAGCACCCCGGAACAGGCTGCCGACGTTGAAGGCGTGGTTTTTTCCGGCGTAAAAATCCGTGTAGCCGGAAATTTTGAACGGCAAATGAAGTTTCGCCTCCGCCATCGGAACCATCGCGCTTGCCCGCAACGCCGCGTCATCGCGGAGAGCAAAATCGCCATCGGCGGAGAAAAGTTCGGTCAGCCGCGCCCGCGCCGCCGCCCAGGCCGCCGGGCCACGCGCCATGAAATCATTCAACCCAGGCCGCGCAAACGTGCCCGCCGCGTCGATCAGCCCGGCCTCTTCCAGCGCCGCCAGGTCGACAACCAGATCGCCGATTGCCGTGCAGCAACGCGCCGGCTCGCCGGCGCGGCTGAACACGCCATAGGGAAGGTTCCGCACCGGAAAATCACAATCGGCGCGGTTCGCCGTCTCCACCCAGCTTTTCATGCTAGTTCCCTCCAACGCCGCCATGTCATATCAAATGCAATGATTGTCAATCGCCGCGTATTATGGACTTGGGCAGTTTTCCACCATATCAGCCACCTGGCCAGCGGCACCGGCCCACAGCCCGCTCATTGCCGCGACGATGCCGGTCACCCCGGCATCCGGCGTAGCACTGCTTTGCAAAGCCCGGGTCGCGCAAACCGTGCGCTCCGGACCGGTTTTCACGGCCACTTGTGCCAGGAGCAGAATTTGGCCATCCGGGTCGGGGTCGAAGCGTAAAATATTGATCTCGACCAGCACCCCCGGCGCCGCTGCCACCGCGCCACCGCTGGCCGTGACCGTTGCATCCGGCAGCACCTGCGCCAGATCCTGCACCATCACCGATTGCAGCATATCCCCCAGCGGCTCGGCCCAGAGCGCATTGGCGTAGCTGGCGAATTGATACGCCCCGGCCGGCCGGGCGATGCCGGTCTGCGCCAGATACCCCGGAAGGCCGATGCCGCGCACGGCGATTGAAACAGGCGCGGATTCATGAACCGGGCCGGGCAGGGCCGCCATTCGGTAATAGACCGTGGGCGGCGCCGCCGCGCACCCCGCAAGTAGCGCCACAATCAGCCATTTAAGCGCCTTCATTGCCCGCCCCCGCGCCCGAAAACCAGCGATTGCGGGTGCCGGTCCAGATAATCCGTCAACTGCTTGATCGACTGCAAAGCCGCATTCGCCTGTTCCAGAAGTTGCTGCAAGCTGTGCTGGAAATCCGAATCATTGCCGTAATCCTGGTTGACGCCGCTCAGCGTATTGTTGGCGGTCTTCAGCGTATCCGATAGCGAGGCCAGCGTCTGCTTCATCTGCGGCCCGCCGATGGTATGGTTCGCGCTGATCAGCAACGCGTTCAAATTATTGCCGATCCGCTCGAACGGAATCTTGTCCAGCTTGGCGGAAATATCGGCGAGATTGCTGATCGTGTCATCAAGCCCGCCGCCATGGCTTTCCACCACCAGAGCGTCGCCCTCCCGGACCATTTGCGTTGGACCGGCGCCGGGTATCTCGACAAGGGAAATCTCCTTCTGCCCGGTCACGTAGCTGGCGGTCGCCAGCTCGACGCGCATCCCTTGTTTCACAAACTTCTGCAGCACGATTTCCGGATCGATGATCTCCAACTCGCTCGCCGGGGCAACCCGGTCCGGCTGCAGATCCATCGCCACCCGCACCTTGGCCTTGCCGGTGGCGGGATTGACGATCAGGTTCACCGCCGTCACCTCACCCACCTGGATGCCCAGAATATTCACCGGCGCGCCAGGTGCCAGGCCTTCGACCGAGGTCTCGAAATAGGACACGATCGGCACATTGGTCTGGTAGCCGGCCGCATCCGCCTCAGCCGCCGAGCCGTATAGATGGAACTGCGCATTATCCGGGCTTGGCGGGCTGTTCTGCGCATCCGGCGGAATGTTAAAAGTCACACCGCCGGAGATGATCGCCTGCAGGGACTGAAATTCGAGATGAAACCCTCCGCCCTGCAAATCCGCGGTGATGCCGGAGGAATTCCAGAAATGGCTCTGCGGTTTCACCAGCCTGTCGAACGGCGATTTCACGAAAATATTCACGGTTACCGGACCCAGCCCGTCGCCCAGATCGTAGCCCAGCACTTCGCCCACCTGCACATCACGGTAGAACACGGGCGAGCCGGTATCCAGTGAGCCGATATTGTCCGCCTTCAGCACATATGTGCTGCCCGGCTCGTTGGACCGCACACCCGGCGGCTGTTCCAGCCCGACGAAATCGCGTTTTTCCACCCCGCCCGCCAAGCCTGGGTCAACAGCGATGAACGCACCGGAGACCAAGGTATCCAGCCCCGAAAGATCACCCGGGGTGATACGGGGCCGCACCACCCAAAAACGCGCATGGCTGTTCAGAAACCGCCGCCCCACGTCATTCATCCGCACTTTCACGATCACATGGCTGTTGTCGGAGGATAAGTCGATGCTATCCACCGTGCCCACCGCGACCGCTTTGTATTTTACTTGCGTCTGCCCGGCCGCCAGACCCTCGGCCGTGTCAAAACTTAGCGTCAGCAATGGGCCTTGCTCTACAAAAGTGCGGTAGCCGAGGTAAAGGGCGATGCTCGCGGCGACCAGCGGCACCAGCCAGACAAAGGAAAACCGCCGCCGCCGCAACGCTGCCCGCGGCGGCCGCGCCGGCGGAGGACCGGCCGTTGGAGGCAGGGAATCGCTCATACCCGCAAGGCCTCCGCGTTATCCGTCGCCGCCAGCCGCTGGTCGGCCTGCCCCGCCACATCCCACATCACCCGCGGGTCAAAACTATCAACGGCGAATATCGTCAGCACCACCACCGCGGCAAAGCACGGCGCGCCGGTATCCGCCTGAATATTCGAGAATTGCCCGAATTGCACGAGCGCCACCAGAATCGAGATCATGAATACGTCGATCATTGACCAGCGGCCGATGAAATCAATCACCCGGAACGCGATCGTCCGCCCTTCCAAATGGTCCGGGCTGCCGCGCTGCGTCTGGACCAGCATATAGCCAAGGGTCAGCAGCTTCATCAGCGGGATTGTGATGCTGGCCAGAAAAACCAATGCTGCGAGCGGCCACAGCCCGTAATTCGCCAGCTCCACAATGCCGCCCATGATGGTGAATGACTGGGTCTTGCCGAGCTCGGTGATCAGCATCACCGGGTAGATGTTTGCCGGGATGTACAAACACACCGCCGCCACGACATAGGCCCAGCCGCGGGCGATGCCGTTGGGCTTGCGCGCCTGCAGCACCGTCCAGCAGCGCCGGCAGCGTTCGCCCTCCGCTCTTCCGTTCACCAGCCCGCAGCAATGGCAGCCGATCAAGTCGCTTCGGTCCTCGGTCGGCACCGGCGCGTCGCCGTGCTCGGCGCGGTCCAAGGCGCGCCACACCGCCTCGGAATCCAGCCCCGCATCCGCCGCCGCCATCGAAATCATCAGCCCGATCAGCGCGTATAGCGCGGTGTCCAGATGCACGGAGGCAATGGCGGTAAGCCGTGTATAGGCGACCAAAAAGCCCAGTAGATAGACATCGATCATCGCCCATGTGCTGACGGCGCGGTAGGTGCGAAACGCGGCTTTCAGCAGCCTGGCCGGCAGCACCCGGGTTTCCAGCCCGACCAGCGTGAACAGCATGATCCCGAGCTTCATGCCAGGGCAAATGACCGTGACGGCCAGCACCAAGGCGCCGACCAGGGCAAAACCCTGCAAGCCCAGCTGCACCGGCCCGGTCTCGATCCGCGCCAGCTGGAACCGGCCGTAGGCGGTAATCTCCAGAAACGGCGCGATGATGGCGTAGATATAGAACAATGCCGCAGCCAGCCCGCAGGCGATGGGGAACTGGAACGGGTTGCGCCGCATCCGCCAGAGTGTGTGGCCGCAGCGCGGGCAATCCGCCACCAGCTCCGGCCGCATCCGGGGCAGCAGCGATATCTGCCCGCATTGCTCGCACTCCCGCCAATCCTCTGGATTCGGACCGTCAGCCCGCAAAACGGCGGGCGCGGGTGGTGCGGAGAAGAAATCTTCAGCCAAATGCGGCCTCCGGGTGGCGATCTACAATAGATGGGTTTGGAAAACCTGAATCAATCGCCTATCCGCCACCCCGGCACGCAATCAGCCCGCGTAGCCGGCGTCTTCCTCATCAAGTATCCGCTTCACCTCGGCAAAATGCGCGAATGCCGCGGCGCCGCCATCTTCCCAGGACCGCGCCGTCTTCTCGGCAATCTCATCGGAAAGGATATTGAGCTTTTGGCCGGTGGAATAGGCCAGCACCAGCGTCCGGCAGGCGCGTTCCAGATGGTAGAGCAGGTCAAACGCCTCGGCCACGGTATCGCCGATGACCAGCACGCCGTGATTGCCCATCATCAAAGTATCATGACCGCCCAGCGCACGGGTCAGCCGCAGCCCTTCCTCGGCATTATCCGCCATGCCGCCATATTCCACGTCAATCGCCACCCGATTGAAGAACCGCGCCGATGTCTGGTCCACCGGCTTGATCGTGGGGTCAGCCAGGCAGGACAGCGCCGTGGCGTAAGGCGGGTGCATGTGTAGAATGCAGCGCGCCCGCGGCAGATGCGCGTGCATGGTGCCGTGAATTGCCCAGGCCGTGGTATCAATCCCCGGCGGCAGTTTTTTGCTCCCAGCATCCAGCAGCGCCATGTCCGCGGCGCGCAGTTTTGAGAAATGCCGCCAGAGCGGGTTCATCAGGAATTGCTTGCCGTCTTCCGAAACCGCCACCGAAAAATGATTTGCCACGGCCTCATTCCAGCCATACCGCGCTGCCATCCGGAAGGCGGCGGCCAGGTCAGTCCGAAGCTGTTTTTCGGTGTTCGCGGCTATTGCGGTTGTACCATCCATGGAGAAAAATCCTTTTTGGGAAGCCCAACAATACACCCTCCGGCGTCAGGCCGCCAAGCCCAGCAGCGCCTTCACCAGTTCGCCATCCGGCGCGCGTAGCGCGTCCAGCACCGTAAAATGGTCCGCCCCCGCCACCGGCAGCAACGCGCCAGGGGCATGGGCGGCGGCCCGCAGCGCGTGAAATTTTCGGCTGTCACCGGTCAGAGCCGGCAATTCCCGGCTGCCATAGGCAACACCCAACGGTTTTTGCACCACCGGCAAACGCAGCGGCGACAATGCGGCGACTTCGTCCTCCGTCAGTTTCAGCTTGGCATTCAGATACGTGTCCCGCAGCGGCCCAAGCTCGTAAACGCCGGAAATCGCCAGGCCGGCGCGGATGAGCGAATGGTCCAGCAGCAGCGCCGCCAGCTGCCCGCCGGCCGACCAGCCCGAAACCACCACATCCCCATGCGACGGCCCGTGAATCGCCAGCCAATCCAGAGCGGTGCGCAATTCCGCGACGATTTGCTTAAGGTTCGCCTCCGGCGCCAGCGTGTAGCCGGGCATGGCGACACTCCACCCATGCGCCGCGACACCTTCGGCGAACACCGCGAAATCCTCCCGCCGGTTCATCTGCCAATAGCCGCCGTGAATGAACACCAGGCAGGGCGCCGCCGCGGCACCCGGATAAATATCCCATTTGCAGCGCTCGCCCGCCGCATAGGCAAGGTCCAGATGCCCGCCATGCGCCGACCGGTATGCCGCCGAAGCCTCGTTGCGCTCCCGTACCAGCGCCGCGCTGTTCGCAACCGCGGCGCCATTGTTATACGCCGCGTCCCGCTCCGCCTGCGTCAGCCGCCCCCAGCTCACGCCGCGATTTTCTGCTCCGCCGGCGGCACCAGCGGGCTGTTTGCAACGAATCTCGCGCCGCCGCGCAAGCAGAACACCGGCACGATCATTTTTTCCGCCGTAACCGAAACCCCGCTATTGTCGGAAAGCTCGAACCCGCCGTCCAGAATGTCCACAACCGAAATATCCGCCTCCCGCCCCACCGCCAGCGTGCCGATTTTGTCGCTCATGCCGAGCATTTTCGCCGGATTGCTCGTCACCGTCGCCACCACATCGTTCAGGCTCATGCCCAGGTGCAGAATCTTGCTCATGGCATTGGTAAGATTGAAGGGCGCCACGCCAAAGAACGGATTTTCCGAACGATCCTTATCCGCGCTGGCAATTTTCACGTTATAGCCGTGCATATCGGCGCCCAGCGTATACGGCTTGATCCCGGCTTCCAGCACACGCCGCGCCATGTCAAAACTGAAATGCGAGCCATGGCCGACATCCACCGTGACGCCACGCTCGAGCGCCGCCCAGACGATCGGGTGCACATCCCCCGTTTCGGTTGAAATAAACCCGCCGGGGTGCCGCGTGAACGGATGCGCCAGCACATCGCCTTCATCCATCAGCGGCACCAGCTCGCGCACCAGCTCATCCGGGTCGATATGCGTCCCTTCTTTCTCCGGCCACAACTGCCCCAAGTGAATATACAGCGGCAGCCCCGCCCCGCGCGCAATCTCCTTGCCCAGCTTTATGACATCCAGCCCCCAGCGCGAAGCGCCGCCAATCTCCGCATGCGCCTTTATGCCGCGCACGATATCCGGATTCTCCTTCGCCACCCGCACGGTATGCGCCACATTCACCTGCTCCGGCCCGTAAAGTTCCGGATAATAATGCCCTTCCAGCCCGCCAACCAGATACGCAGAGATGAAGCAAAGCACACGGGTTTTCGCGGGCTCGGCGATAAACGCCCTAAAACCCGGCAGCGTCATGCAGCTTGGCCCGCCCTGGTCCACCACCGTAGTGACGCCGGAGGCCACACCCACCATATCCGCATTCAGCCCAAACTTGCCGGTGACATGCTGATAGATATGCCCATGCGTATCGATCATCCCCGGCAGCACGATTTTGCCCGCAACATCAACGCCATCACCGGGCAGCGCCGGCGCGATGGCGGCGATCTTGCCATCCAGAATCCCGACATCAAAAACCCCGTCCCGCCCCGCCGCCGGGTCGATCACGCGGCCATTTTTAAGGATCATATCGAATTGCATCGAACCGCGCTCCAGGTTTGATCTTTACCGATTGGACAGACCATACGTATACTGACGATATGGACTTGGCGCAAGCGGAACTGGTTGAAAAAGGCGGCGTCGGCGCGCGTGTCATCCGCAAGGAGGATGACCGTTTTCTCCGCGGCCGCGGAGAATATGTTGGGGACATAAAACTCCCGGCGATGCAGGAGCTTGCCTTCGTCCGCAGCCCAGTGGCGCACGCCCGCATCCGCGCCATTATCAAACCCGAAGGTTTTGAGGGCAGAGTTTTCATCGCGGCGGACTTGGCCGGCGTCAAACCCATCACCGCAATCTCCGGCCTGCCTGGTTTCAAAGCCTCCTCGCAGCCGATCCTCGCTTTCGAAAAAATCCGCCATGTCGGCGAGGCCGTTGCCGTCTGCATCGCGGCCACGCGCGCCGAAGCCGAAGACATTGCGGCACTTGTGGAATTGGACCTGGAAGAACTGCCAGCGATTTCCAACATGCTGGCCGCCCGCGCGCCTGGCAGCCCGCTGGTGCATGAGGCTTGGGGCGACAACGTATTTTTGGAAACGCGGGTCAACCAAAATTTTGAAGCCGCCGCGGCGAACGCCGCCATCGTCATCCACAAACATCTGCGCACCGCCCGGCAATGCATGTCCCCGCTCGAAGGGCGCGGGGTGGTCGCGGTGTGGGACCGGCGGCTCGACCAGCTTCTGCTCCACACCTCCACCCAGATGCCGCACATCATCCGCACCGGCATTGCCGAATGTCTTGGTTTGCCGGAAGATTCGGTGCGCATTTCAGCACCTGATGTTGGCGGCGGTTTCGGCTACAAAGGCATTTTGCTCCCGGAAGAAGTCTGCGCCGGCTTTCTCGCGCGCCACCTCGGCCACCCGGTGCGCTGGATAGAGGACCGCCGCGAGCAGCTGACGGGAAATGCGAATTGCCGAGAGCATGACTACGAACTTACCGCCTATGCCGACCATGATGGCACGCTGCTGGCGCTGGATGCGCAAGCCACCGTGGATGCCGGCGCCTATTCGCTGTATCCGTTTTCCGCCTGCCTGGAAGCAGCACAGATCGCCAGCATTCTGCCTGGGCCCTACCGCATGAATGGCTACCGCTGCACCACTTGGTCGGCCGCCACCAACAAGCCCGGCATTCTGCCGTACCGCGGCGTCGCCCGCGCCGGTGTTTGTTACGCGATGGAATTTTTGATGGACGCGATCGCCGCCGCCACCGGCATCCGGCCGGAGGAGGTGCGGCGCAAAAACCTGGTGCCGCCGGAAGCGATGCCATTTGACAACATCACCGCAAAACATTTCGATAGCGGCGATTACCCGGAAGCACTCCGCCGCGCGGTGGCGGCGATCGACCTGCCGGCGGTGCGCGCGCGGCAGGCCACGGCCACGGGTGCCGTAAAAATCGGCGTCGGCCTGGCGATTTTTTGCGAACAAGGCGCGCACGGCACCTCGGTCTATGCTGGCTGGGGCATCCCGATGGTGCCCGGCTTCGAGCAGGCCACCGTGCGGCTTACCCCGGATGGCGGGCTGGAAGTGCGGGTGGGGATTCAGTCGCATGGCCAGGGGCTGGAAACCACGCTCGCGCAAGTTGCCAACGAAATTTTGGGGATTCCCATTGCCCGCATCAAAATTGTGCATGGGGACACCGCCATCACCCCCTACAGCACCGGCACCTGGGGTTCGCGCTGCATGGTGATGGCCGGCGGCGCCGTCGCCACCGCCTGCCGCGAACTTTCGCGCCGCATCGCCCCCATTGGCGCGCATCTTATGCAGGTGCCCGTGGCGGAGGTGATCGTCGCGGACGGCTTTGTTACTGCCGGGCCGCGGCGCGTCGCGATTGCCGAAGTCGCCCGCACTTGGTTCCGCCGGCCGCAGGATTTGCCTGAAGGAAGTTCCGGCGGCGGGCTGGAGATTACCGCCGGCTACAAGCCGGTGCGCGATAGCGGCACGTTCAGCTACGCCGCGCACGCGGTGGTGGTTTCCGTTGATACGGAAATGGGTGAGGTGAAAATTCTGGACTACGCGATCTGCGAGGATGGCGGCACGCTCGTGAACCCGATGATCGTCGAAGGCCAGCTTATCGGCGGCGTCGCGCAAGGCATCGGCACCGCGCTGTATGAGGCAATGGCATTCGATGAAAACGCCCAACCGCTGGCGAGCACTTTGGCCGACTACACCCTCCCAGGCGCCACCGAAGTGCCGGTGCTGCGCATCGAACACATGGAAACCCCGTCGCCCTATTCATTCTTCGGCCAGAAGGGCATTGGCGAGGGCGGCGCGATCGGGCCGCCGGCCGCCATCGCCAACGCGGTGAACGACGCGTTGCGGCCATTGGGCGTTGAAATTTCTGAATTGCCGATCACACCGCGGGTCATTCTCGAAGCCCTGCTCAGGCAAAAATGAAAGCGGCGGTTTTCACCTGGGAAGCGACCGAAAGCCTGCAAGCCGCTTCGCGCGCCGCGAGGCAAGGGAGCAGGCTCATCGCCGGCGGCCAGTCCCTCGGCCCGATGCTGAACCTGCGCATCGCCCAACCGGAGTCCGTTGTTAGCATCACGCAAATTGCCGACATGCGCGGCGCAAGCGAAACCGCGTCTCACGTCATTTTAGGCGCATGCATTACCCATTCGCAGATCGAGGATGGTCTTGTTCCGGATATCGGGAGCAAAAGTTTGCCGCGCATCGCCGCGAACATCGCCTACCGCGCGGTGCGCAACCGCGGCACCATCGGCGGCAGCCTGTGCCACGCGGACCCGGCCGCAGATTGGGTGACCACCTTGCTGGCGCTGAACGCCGAAGCCCTGACATCCAGCCGCGCCATTGCGTTGCAGGAATTTTTCACCGGCGCTTTTCGAACCTGCCTGGCGCCAGGCGAGATTCTCACTGCCATCCGTATTCCAAAGCTCGGCGGGGACAAAAAGTTCGGCTATTACAAGGCCTGCCGCAAGCCTGGCGAATTCGCGCACGCCATGGCGGCGATTTTGCAAACCGGCGCAAAAAACCGCATCGTCATTGGCGCCATGGGCGGCATCCCGCTGGTTTTTGAAGGTATCGAGGCAGAGCCAGCAACGATCGCCACGGCGCTCGCTACCCGTGCTCCGGCGCTGGATGCAGTCACCCGCCACATGCAACTCATCGCCGTCAAACGCGCCTTTGAAAACTTGGCCGCATGAGCGAATTTTCCATCACCATCAACGGCAAAACCCATTCGGCCGCCCCGGCACCTCGCACCCATCTCGCGGATTTCCTCCGCGAATCCCTGCACCTCACCGGCACGCATCTGGGGTGCGAACACGGCATCTGCGGCGCCTGCACCTTGCTTCTGGATAGCCAGCCCGCCCGCTCTTGCATCACTTTTGCAGCCGCCTGCGAAAACCGCCAAGTCACCACCATCGAGGGCCTTGAAAATGATCCTGTCTTGGCGGCACTCCGCACCGCATTCTCCGCCGAGCACGCGCTACAATGCGGCTATTGCACGCCCGGAATGTTAATCACCGCCCGCGATATCGTGATGCGCCTGCCGGATGCCGATGACGACCGCATCCGCCTCGAACTCGCCGGCAATCTCTGCCGCTGCACCGGCTACAACGGCATCGTCCGCGCGATAAGACGGACGCTGGATTTACGTCCCAAACCAATCGTTACGGCCGGCGCGAAAGAAAGATGGATTGCCGCGCCTGCTTCGCAGGCTCGCAATGACGGGGTTGGTGGGTCAGAGCCTATGGTTCCGCCACCTTCCACCAGCCCCACCCTCTCCCAAACCCTCCGCATCGCCGCGCCACGCGATACCCTCTGGCAAGCCCTGCAAAACCCAACCCTCGTCGCCGCCTGCATCCCCGGCGCAGAAATCACCGCCATCGACAACAACCGCATCACCGGCAAAATCGCCATCGCCCTCGGCCCTATCCAGGGCACATTCTTTGGCACAGCCGATGTCACTTATGGCGACTTCACCGGCACGATAACCGGCGAAGGCCAGGATAAAATCTCCAAAACCCGCCTCTCCGCGCAGGCCAACTTCACAGTCACCGAGGACGCCGCCGCCGCCATCCTGACACTCGCCATCACCTACAGCCTGCGCGGCGCCCTCGCCCAATTCGCCCGCCCCGCCATCGTCGCCGCCTTCTCCGAGGAAATCGCCAGCACCACCGCCCAAAACCTGCAAGCCCGCCTCAACGGCAAAGCCGTAACCGCAACGCCGCAACGCCTCTCCGCCGCCACCCTCGCCTGGCGCATCATCCTGCGGCAGCTTAAAAAACTCTTCCGCGCATGACGCCCGCCCTCGCCGCCCGCCCCGGCTTTCTCATCCGCCGGCTGCACCAGATCCACCTCGCACTTTTCGCCGAGGAATGCGCCGCTTTCGGCATCACCCCGGTTCAGTACAGCATCATGACAATAGCCGCCTCAACACCTGGGCTCGACCAGGCGCAACTCGCGCAGGAAGCCGGCATCGACCGCGCCACCCTCGCCAACGTCGCCGCCCGGCTGGAGCAAAAAGTTCTTCTCCGCCGCCGCCGATCGCCTTCCG
>Ga0116227_10013923_pt1 | contig 12458 bp, 11 predicted proteins | sample S1TSphgellanicum_FD_89693 | JGI IMG/M metagenome (GOLD analysis project Ga0116227, IMG submission 89693) | Host-associated microbial communities from peat moss isolated from Minnesota, USA - S1T2_Fb - Sphagnum magellanicum MG | ecosystem: Host-associated > Plants > Peat moss > Unclassified... | reverse complement strand
TCCCTTAGCCTTTATATTCGCCCCATACATCGCGTAGCGTATCAGCTATTTCGCCCAGGGTACACAGGTTCTCTACTGCTGTTATTACGTGTGGCATCAGGTTCTCTGTGCTCATAGCTGCCTGCTTTATTGCAGCTATGCTTGCTGCAGCTTTTACAGGGTCCCTTTTTTCGCGCAATGCTTTTAGCTTAGCACTTTGCAATAGCCTGATGCTGTCATCTATTTTAAAACCGGGTGGCTTGCTGGTCTCCGCAGACACAAATTTGTTCACGCCAACTATCACTTTGCTACCATCTTCAATAGCCTTGTTGTAGGCATATGCGGCACGTGCTATCTCATCCTGCACAAAGTGTTGTTCTATAGCCTTTACTGCACCACCCATTGCATCGCTCTTATCTATCAGTTTTTGTGCGGCGGCTTCTATGTCATCGGTCAGGCTTTCTACGTAGAAGGAGCCCGCCAGTGGGTCTACGGTATCTGTAGCGCCACTTTCAAAAGCAATGATCTGCTGTGTACGTAGTGCTATACTTGCAGCTTCTTCTGTAGGTAGGGAAAGTGCCTCATCATACCCGTTGGTATGCAGGCTCTGTGTACCACCAAGCACTGCAGATAAAGCCTGCAGGGTGACGCGCACTATATTGTTCTTGGGTTGTTGTGCGGTGAGCGTGCTGCCCCCGGTCTGTGTATGGAAACGTAGCATCTGCGCCTTGGGGTCGGTAGCGCCCAGCTCCTTAGTGATGTGTGCCCACATACGCCGGGCTGCCCTGAACTTGGCTACCTCTTCAAATATATTGTTATGTGCATTGAAGAAGAAAGAAAGGCGTTGTGCAAATACATTGATATCAAGCCCGGTAGCTATAGCCGCTTGCAGGTAAGCCTTGCCGTTTGCCAACGTAAATGCCAGTTCCTGCACGGCATTAGAGCCCGCTTCCCTGATGTGGTAACCGGAGATGGAAATGGTATTCCACTTAGGTACCTCCTTGCTACAGTATTCAAATATGTCGGTGATCAGCCGCATGCTTTGTGTAGGTGGGTATATATAAGTACCCCGCGCAGCATATTCCTTTAGTATATCATTTTGTATGGTACCCGATATCTTTTTCAGGTCGGCACCTTGCTTTTTAGCCAACGCTATGTACAATGCCAGCAGTATAAATGCTGTAGCATTAATGGTCATGGAGGTGCTGATATCCTTGAGCTGTATATCTTTGAACAGCAGCTCCATGTCCTCCAGTGAATCTATGGCAACGCCTACTTTGCCTACTTCGCCCTCGGCCATATCATGATCACTGTCATAGCCAATTTGTGTGGGCAGGTCAAAAGCCACAGAAAGGCCATTAACACCCTGGCTCAGCAGAAAGTGATATCGCTTGTTCGACTCTTCTGCAGTGCTGAATCCGGCATACTGTCGCATGGTCCACATCTTATCTCGGTACATGGCTTTGTGCACGCCGCGTGTGAATGGGAATTGCCCTGGTGTTTCACGCATCAGCGGCGCTTTGTCGTATAGCTCGTTGATAACGATGCCGGCATCCGTTCTTATTACTTTATTGTCGCTCACTGTTTTTTGATTTGAGTTCTGTGAATGGGAACTAACGATGACCATTAGGCCTGCGGGCCTGCGGCCAGCACTCGTTTACATTCATCATTTATTAATTGCAGCGCCACATCGGTAGGTAATGTCTCTGCGGTGTTCATTACGTAGTCTATTACGCGGGCATGCAGTTCTTTTGCAGGCGCTTCGGGGTTTAGTTGCTGGGCTATGATGTTGATCATATTCATCTCCTGCTCCTTGATACCCTTTACGGTTTCCCACACCTGACGAGATACGTATACCTGCTGTGAAAGATTGTGTTCGAATTCTGTGCGGATGTTAAATGCTACAGCCTGTTGCAGGTCGCGCACCGTCATGCCGGTCACATATATGCGAGGTATCAGGTTGCGGGGGTGTATGCGCTCTACAAATATCACCAGCCTTTCGTAAGCCTGTAGTCTTAGTGGTAGCGTTATGTTCTGTGTTTCCTTGAACAATGCGAATTGTTTACGTTGCATTTCTGTTACCAGGAATTTATTAACGATCATGTAGGTAGCCAGCAGCACAATAAGCGCGGGAACAGTATATTTTAACAGCTCAAGTAAAATTTCCATAAAAGTGAATTACCCGGCAAAATAAAGTTTTTTTGGCAAAGCGTGCTGGCAGCTTGTTTTATGTTATGTGTATGTGAAGTTTTTGCAAATAATTTCAGCACATAGCCATATGGCATAGTTTTTAAAACGTTCAGTAAAAAACAATTGTATGCAAAACTCAGAAGCACTCGTAGAGATACTGAATGACCTGGTAAAGATAAATAACGACCGCATAGCGGGATACCAGAGAGCTATTAACGAATCGAACGACCTGGACGTAGATATGAAAGCTACATTCGAAGGTATGATAAGGGAAAGTGAACAATACAAACAAGACCTCACCGGGAAAATAAGGCAGTTAGGTGGCCAGGTAGCAACCGGTAGTACTGCTGCAGGTAAGATATACCGCGCATGGATGGATGTAAAAGCAACTTTTACCGGTAGCGACCGCAAACAAATACTGGCCTCTTGTGAGTATGGTGAAGATGCAGCGCAAAAGGCTTACGAGTCTGCACTGACATCTGATGCGGAAATGAGTGCGGATGTACGCCAGCTTATTGCAGAGCAAAAACAAGCTTTGTACAACTCGCATGACCATATTAAAAAATACAGGGATGCGCATGAAGCTGTGAGCTAATTGCCTAACCCAAATGTCTTATCAATACCCCGCTTTCAAGCGGGGTATTTTTTTGCCCCGGTTGTGTAGAAGCAATTCCTCACCGCATATTATCTGCTACCCTAGTGTGGATCACTATTACGGCATCAAGCTGTTATGTAACATAATGTATTACAGTTGTTTATGTAATTTTTGGCGTTTTAATAAAATATTATGTTCAATGGCAGAGTATTTACTTCTGTTGAAGTATAAATCTTAAACGCTATGCAAACGCAAAATATAAATAAAACGACCGAAACTATGGAAAAGCCACACGAAATTGTTCCCTTTATGAATACACTTACATCTGTTGTAAACAAGGTGGTAAAGGATGGATATACGCATAGTTTTAAGATAGAGGACAAGAAACTATTGTCTTCGACAAATGATCAGTCTTATGAACCAGATGAAGTGAAGATCGTGAACTTCTATCGCTTTGAAGGGCAGTCTGACCCCGGTGATAATGCTATTATGTATGTAATAGAGACCACAGATGGTTCAAAAGGTACGCTGATAGATGCCTACGGGGCATATGCGGATGAAGGTGTGAATAAGTTTATGGATCAGGTAGAAGAAATAAACAAAAAGGCTCAGAAGAAAGATAAAGAATAGTTCAGCTTTTTTACTGAACAATAAAATGGCAATCTTTAAAAAGGTTGCCATTTTTATTATTTTGAAATGCGCTTTCAAAGACCAGCGCAAACCAATGATATATGCATAAGCTATATTGATATTGTAAAACAAACAGGTCATTTTATCTTTGTTATGTTTTCATAGTGATAGGGTTTATAGGGGCTGGTCTGTTCTCAGACCGGCTTTTTTTGTTTTTATTTTTTATTTTACACCCAAATGCCCTCACTCATGTTACGAACACTGGCGTATTCTATCCTGTTTATTGTAGCCTGCAGCGCTGATGCACTTGCTCAACCTTTATCGGCATTTACCGATATTCAGAACCAACTGATGGTGTGGGACAGGGGCTTCATCCGCAAGATCGATTATTTACCACCTGTTTCTATAAAAATAGGAAGGGTGGCTATACCGTACCTTGATAACTCCCGTTCCTTCAAGATCTATTATGGCGGCGGAGTGAAGACCATTAACCCCGGATTTACGAATGATTTCTTTGTGACCGATAACCTGGTAGCATACCTCAACCAAAAGTCGCTGAATGTTTTTGATAAAGGAGTTACTAAAAACCTGACCGGTATCTGTAACCAATATATAGTTGGCGACAGCGTGGTGCTGTACCTGGATGGTGTAAAAAATGAATACCGGGTATACTACAATGGTCAGACCTATCCTATAGAAAGCTTCTTGCCAGATAGTGTGCTATCAGCGGTCAAGGTATCAGACAATATTGTTGCTTATGATAATTTTGCCAACCAGTTCCATATATTTTATAGGGGCAACCTCATTGCCCAGGAAGATTTCCAGGTATATAAATTTGATGTTGGCCGCAACACTGTTGCGTATGTGGATGCGAACAGGGAGTTCAAAATTTTCCATAACGGACAAACATTTATTATAGATGATTATCCCCCGCAGAGCTTTGCCTGTGGCGATAATATGGTAGCATTCGTATCCAACGATGGGTATTTCAAGGTCTTCTATGAGGATAGCGTGCACGCATTAGGCTACTTCAATCCCACATACAAGGTTGCTGATAACGTGATAGCATTTAAAGATCCTACGGGTTATTTCAAAGTGTTTTACAAGGGCCAGGTAACGGATCTGGATAATTATTACCCTACCAGCTTTACCGCACAGTATAATTCGGTGGCGTATGTAAGCACCAACGGCACTTTGCGTTTATTTTCTGAAGGTGAGGTTTACGATGTGACGAATGCAGAACTATCTAACTGGCAGCTCAATTACGATGTCATTCAATACCAGATAGGGCAGAGTGTCTTTAAGGTATTCTATAAGGGGCTGGAATATTAAAATAAATGTGGGAAAAATGCGGTAATGTGGAAGAAATGTGGAAGAAATGACAACCTTTTTATAGATTCTATTCCATCACATTATTTCCCTGTTCTTTTCATATTTCTTCCACATTAGGTTAAAAGTATCGTTTCACCAATCTTAGGTGATGTGTTCTGCGTTTCAGCGTAGTACTGATGATGCCCCCCTGGTCTATACGATCTATGACCACGTGGCCACTGGTTTCTGTGGCGTGTATTATGGTTTGCTCATCCAGCAGTATACCCACATGCGTTATCTTACCATCTGCATTATCAAAGAATGCAAGGTCGCCGCACACGGCATTTTGTAAAAAGTCTACCAGTGTACCCTCATTTGCCTGTTGCGATGCATCCCGGGGTATCGGGTGACCACATAGTTTATAAGCCATTTGCGACAGCCCAGAGCAGTCTATACCAGCCACACTGCGACCACCCCACATATAGGGTGCATGCAGGTATTGCATAGCGGCATGTTTCAGGCGCTCGCCATCGGTACCCAGCTTTAGCAGTGTTGTTCTTTTGCCTTTGTAAAGGCCTATTTTCCCATCTATATGAACTTTATTGCCCTTGCATTGCATCAGATCGCTACCCAGCGGTAGCCACATATGGGCATCGGCAAAAACGAACCGGTCGTTGGTGCCCGTGGCAATGAACTTTGGGCCCTTACGATATTCTTTTCGTTGCACTACTGTAAGCTGAGATGCTTTGCACCAGCCCTCGTAGCCATCCCACTCACCTCTTATCCTGGCCCACTCCTTATGGTTTATCTCCAGCAGTTCGCACCGCTCACCATATAGTAGCTGATTCACCTGTTCTGCACTATGGCTGGGTTCGCTCCTTACAGGCAATACAGATACATTACAGAAAGAGAAGGCTAAGATCATTGGTCAGGTGCTGGTATGCCTGCAATATTACATTATGATGCCCTCACGTGCAAGCAATTGTAGCCTCATCGTCAGATATGTACATTTATATATACTACTGTCTCGGCACTGTAAAGATCTTTTGTTAACTTAGCTCGCTAAATCCCACGGGAACATACATTATTTATATGTTGAATGTGGGCCATTGTTAATCATATAAGAAAAAGTACATAGAAAAAAAATTATGGAATCAGCTATCATCCCCGCCATTATAGCGGTCGTGGCGGTATTAATAGGTATCTTTTTAGGAAAATTAATATTCGCCAAAAATACAAAGCAAGATCTTGAAGCTGCCGAGCAGCAAGCCAAAAAAATACTGGAAGACGCCAAGTCGAATGCAGAATTATTAAAATCGAACGCAGAAACACTAAAAGAAAAGAAGATACTGGAAGCCAAGGAGTATTCTTTACAGCTAAAAAGTGACCACGAGAAGGAAGTAAACATAAGGAATCAGAAGATAATAGAAGGCGAGGCCCGCATAAAACAGCAACAGCAAAGTGCTGTAGATAAAAATGCGGCGTTGCAGAAACAAATATCTGAGTACGAGCAATTAAAAGAGAACCTGGATCGCCAGATAGAGGTCATCAATGTAAAGCGCAACGAACTGGAGAAACACCAGGAAGAGCATATCAAAAGGCTTGAAAAAGTATCTGGTCTGAGTGCAGAACAGGCAAAAGTAGAGCTGGTAGAGCTGGTGAAGGAAGAAGCCCGCACACGTGCTATGGCACATGTGAAGGAGATAATGGAGGAAGCCAAGGTCAATGCATCTAAAGAAGCGAAGAAGATCATCATACAGTCTATTCAGCGCTTAGGTTCTGAGCAGGCTATAGAGAACGCTATCACGGTATTTAACCTGGAGAGCGATGAGATAAAAGGCCAGATCATAGGTCGTGAAGGCCGTAACATACGTGCGCTGGAAGCAGCGACCGGTGTAGATCTCATCATTGATGATACCCCTGAGGCTATAGTACTGAGTTGCTTCGATCCGCTACGTCGCGAGATAGCACGTTTGTCCCTGCAGCGCCTGGTACAGGATGGCCGTATACACCCAGCCCGTATTGAGGAAGTGGTAGAAAAGACCAAGAAACAACTGGAAGAGCAGATCATGGAGATAGGCGAGCGCACCATTATAGAATTGGGTGTGCATGGCTTGCATAAAGACCTGGTGCGCCTGGTAGGTAAAATGAGGTTCCGCTCGTCGTACGGTCAAAACCTGTTGATGCACTCTAAAGAGACCGCAAACCTTTGTGGTATCATGGCTGCTGAGCTGGGCCTGGGTCAAAAAGTGATCAAGCTGGCAAAACGCGCAGGCCTGTTGCATGATATAGGTAAGGTGCCTGATGAGGAAACAGAACTGAGCCACGCATTGCTGGGGGCTAAGGTTGCCGAAAGATGTGGTGAGCATGCATCGATAGTGAACGCCATAGGCGCCCACCACGATGAAATGGAGATGGCCTACATCATATCGCCAATAGTACAGGCTTGTGATGCCATAAGCGGCGCAAGACCGGGTGCACGTCGCGAGATGATGCAAAGCTACCTGCAGCGTATAAAAGACCTGGAAGGGCTGGCAATGGCCTACCCGGGTGTAGAAAAAGCTTATGCCATACAAGCCGGCCGCGAACTGCGCGTAATAGTAGAGGCCGACAAAGTGACCGATGCACAAAGCGACAGTCTTTCTTTCGAGATAGCAGATAAGATCCAGAAAGAAATGCAATACCCTGGCCAAATAAAAGTGACCGTTATCCGCGAACTAAGGGCCGTGAATATTGCACGCTAATTATTAATAACACATACTTTATAGAACGGCTGCCCGCAAGGCAGCCGTTCTTCTTTTGGGGATATTCTCATCCATCCCGACGGTCATCCACACAGTGCTTCACGATATACTGGCATAGCTTTTTAATATCGCATTCCGGCACACATCAACGGTAACTTTACATCCGGATAAAATATACTAACTGTGAAACAGATCATCATATTAGGGGCGGGATTTGCTGGCCTGCAACTAGGTAGGAATATAGCAGGCGATGGCTACGAGGTCACCGTAATAGATCAGTTCAACTTTCACCAGTTCCAGCCACTCTTCTACCAGGTAGCTACGGCGCGGCTGGAGGCAAGCGCTATATCCTTCCCGCTGCGTAAGGTGTTCCAGAGCAGGAGCAATGTCCATGTACGTATAGCTAAAGTTGAAAATATAGATACGCAGTATCAGAATATAGTGACCGACAAGGGCGTTTATCGCTACGACTACCTTGTGGTGGCCACGGGTTGCCGCACTAATTACTTCGGCAATAAGAACATAGAGCAACACGCGTTTCCAATGAAATCCACGCCAGATGCAGTTGCCTTGCGCAACCGCATACTTACCAATTTCGAGGACGCACTGGTAGCAACTCCACAGGAGAGTGAAGCTATCATGAATATAGTAGTTGCCGGTGGTGGCCCCACAGGTGTGGAGCTGGCAGGAGCACTTGCAGAAATGAAGAAGAACGTACTGCCTAAGGACTATCCTGATATGGACTTTTCCCGGCTCAATATATACCTGGTAGAAGGTGGGGCAGGCACGTTGCTCAATATGAGTAAGGCATCGCAGCAAAAGTCGCAACAATATCTTGAAGACCTGGGGGTAAAACTGATGTTCAATACCATAGTGCAGGACTATGATGGCCAGGCCGTTACCTTTAAAGACGGTACCAGATTACCATCGCGGAACATGATATGGACCGCAGGGGTGACGGGCAACGTACCGGCAGGTATACCTAACGATGCTATAGTAAAGGGCAACCGCATTAAGGTGGATGCCGTCAACCGGATACAAGGTCTTACCAATGCTTTTGCTATTGGAGACGTGGCCTATATGGAAACCCCGGAATGGCCTAAAGGGCACCCGCAGCTTGCCAACGTAGCCATCAACCAGGCGAAGAACCTGGCGGCAAATTTTGAACGGTTGCAGAAGGGAAGCCCACTTAAGGCATTTAAGTACAAGAATCCTGGCACTATGGCCACTGTAGGTAAGCACAAGGCCGTGGTAGATCTTCCGGGTTTTAGCTTCCAGGGAAGGTTGGCGTGGCTTACCTGGATGTTCCTGCACCTGATGCTGATACTTAGTGTGAAGAACAAGCTGCTTATATTCATCAACTGGGCAATAGCATACTTTACAAACGATACCACATTGCGACTTATACTCCTCCCCACATCAAAGGAAATAGAACTTACTAAGGAGGAAGAGCTGCAGCCGGAGCCGTCGCGTATATAGTTTGGTGTGCAGAGTTAATATTCAAACCAGTTCATTAAGTTGTTGTTAGCCCAACAACTTACTCAATTCATTTTCATCCCAGCCCAGGAAGAACGTGCCGTTGCCCAGATCCCATACCGGGCGCTTGATGAGGGACGGGTTTTTCATCATCAGCGCAATGGCAGCAGGTTTACTGGTAATGGATGCTTTTTCATCATCTGTAAGTTTCCTGTAGGAAGTGCCCTTGGTATTGATGAGCTTATCGGTAGGAAAGTGTTGTAGCCAAAGCTCCAAAGTGGGTTTGTCTATGCCTGCTTCTTTATAGTTGTGAAATGTATGCTTTACCTTATTCGCATCCATCCATTTCAACGCTTTTTGCATGGTGTCGCAATTCTTGATGCCATATATAGTGACCATACGCGAAGTTAAAAGATGATGGGAACATGCAGGCACATTTTTGTCTTATCGTGCTTTCAATACATAGTTAAACAAGGGCCATTTATTGGTCTTCACTAAATACATGCCGGAGCATGATTCCCGTCTCTATCAAGCCAAAACACTGTATTTAAAAGGCTTATGAAAAATAATACTTACTTGTGTCCATTGGCAAATTTTGTTTGTTCACTAAATAACAGGTCGGTAATATGTTGGCTTGTATAAGTTTCGTGCAAAATTGTTAAACGCAAAGATCAAATGTTTAGGTTTCGAAAGAGAGAAGAAGAAAAAGAATACGATACATATCCGGGTCTCCCTTATCATGCAGGTCAGTTGTCCGCTTACAGTGCCAGTAATGATCATTTCACTATTTCCGTAAAAGGAGGTGAGGTAGTCAATTATACACCCGAAGATGTTGTGAAATTTCAGGATTGGTTAATGAAGAATAATATCAGGGATATAAATGCGGGTAAACCGCTGTAAAGTAGCTGACTGAAGCAGATAGAAAAACAAAACCCGCCATAAGCGGGTTTGTAAGTGCGGCAAAGGAGATTCGAACTCCCACGCCCATGACAGGCGCTACCACCTCAAAGTAGTGCGTCTACCAATTTCGCCATCGCCGCATTTGTTGAGGTAAAATTGAATCAAAAGCCCTTTGAACGAGTGCAAAGATAATAAGATCTTTTATTTTTTAGTTCCCTTTTCAACCCTATTTATTCCCTATCATCTGGAAATACTGTTCCACCATATTGCGATAATATGGTTTTAACTGAGGTGGTACTGTTTTGTACAACTCCAGCAGTTGCTGGCGGTCTTGTATGTATTTCTGAAGTTCCGGAGGTATAGGGCGGCTGATGTCCTCAGCAGTGTGCGATGCCCTTTTGTCATCCTGCTCCTGCTGGCGCATAGATCTCTCGGCCTCCAACAGGCGGGTTAGTATCTCCCGCTGCCGTTGTGCAAACTCTGCATTGAATCTCCGATTCACAAGGTCGGTCTCGTTCCTGTCCATCTTTTGCTGTATATCCTGTATCTCGCGACTATTGCCCAGCCCTTTGCTTTTCAGTAAGCTATTTACCTCCTGCAATTGTCTGCGTATAGCGGCCTGTTGGGCTGCCAGCCGGGCTATTTGTTCTGCGTCGCCATTCTCAGTGCTACCTTCCTTACCCTGGCCGGTTCCGCCTTGTCCCCCACCATTTTGGCCAGGTTTATTGCCGGCCTGCTGGCCACCCGCTTTATCGCCGGGCTTGCTGCCTGGTTTGTCACCCGGTTTTTCTCCTGGCTTGTCGCCTGGTTTATCTCCGGGTTTCTGGCCTCTTTTCTCCATGGCATCCTGCATTTGTTGCATGGCGTTGCCCAATTGCTTTTGCTTGGTAATGATGTCGCTCAGTTGCTTACCTGCGCCGGGTTTAGGGTTCATGCCGCCCGGCTTGCTGCAACTGCCGTTACCGGGGTTCTTTGGTTTGGATTTCGATTCTATCAGGTTGCCCAGTATCTCATTGAGCATCAGCGCCAGGTTGTTGGTATGGGTCATTATATACTGCTGACGAACAGTTGCATCCATCTGGCGCCTGTTCTCCAGCATATCAGTAGCTGCGGCCATGTTGCGTTCTATCTGGGTAGTTTCCTTGTTCACGGTAACAGATAGTTTGGAAAGGTGCTTGCTGAGCACGAACAAGCTATCGCGTATCATGAGTGAGTTGCTGTGCAATCTGCTTTGTTCCTGCTGGTTGGTGATGTAGGTGGGGCTGCTGGTTGGTGTTTTGATCACACTCTTCATCAGGTCCTCCTGATCGAACGATAAGCGTATGAGGTTGGTGAGTATCTGGCGCACGGCATGTATGTCCATGTCTATCTGCTCCATATCCATACCGCTGGCCTGGTCACGCATCATTTGCGCCATTTGCTCCAGGTTCTCGGCGCCTTGTTTCTCTTCTTCGCTGGCTTTTTTCTTGTCGTTCTGTTCCAGTTTTTCGCCGCTCTGCTCCATGTTCTTCTTAGCATCATCGGCCTTGTTCTTAGGTGCGTCCAGTTTCTGTTTTTGCTTTGCTTCGTCATTCAGCTTTTCTATCTGCTTCATGTCTTCCTGCATTGCCTTTTCCAGTTCTTTCTTTATATCCTTTTGTTCTTTGCTCAGGGTTGCATTATCCTTTTTGCCTTCATCGGTCTTCGCTTTCAGGTCGCGCTCCTTTTTAGCCAGTTCGTCTATTTTATTGGCCATATCCTCCATGCGCATCTGCATCTCCATTTTCTTCATCAGCTCCTGCATACGTTGCAGATCCATGTTGAAGAGTTTGTTCTCTTCTTCCAGTTGCTGCATGGTCTGCATAGCGTTCTCTTTATTCAGCTTTTGCATCAGCTCCTGCAGTTTCTGCATCTGTTCTTTCAGTTCGTTGTTCAGCAGGTTGTCTACCTGTTTTTGCATGTCTTCCTGTTTTTCTTTCAGGTCGTCACTATATGGCTTTTGTGCGGCTTGCTGTTTTTCTTCGTCAAGCCTTTTCTTTATACTTTCTACCTGATTCTTCAGCTGGTCTTGCTGCTTCATCATTTCCTTCAGGTTCTGCTGCTGTTCCCAGTCCAGGCTTTCGCTTTGCAGCATTTTAGACTGCATGTCCTTGTACTCACTTTGTAGTTCATTGGTCTTTTTAGCGCTGTTGCTCAGGCTGCTGTTGATCTGCTCGTTATTTGCATTTATGGATGAGTCTACCTGCTTCGCGTTATATTCCTGGTAGGTCATTACCTCGCTGCGCGATGCCTTACTGCCATGTACACCGTCGTTGTCCCAAGCCTCTATGTAGTAAGACAGCTTCTGGCCCGACTGTAAATTCAGGGACTGAATATCAAAATATTCCTGGAATGCGGTGAGCGAACCCGGGGTTATTTTCAGTGGCAGACTTTTATGTGCAAGTGGCTTGTTACTCGCATCAGTAACGTCGTAATTGAACGACACACGGGTTATACCATGGTCATCACCCGCGGTGCCGGTAAGCACTACCTGCTTGCCCGATATGGTATCGGTATGCTGTTGCATTTGTATCACAGGGTATTCATCGGGTATTACCTGCACTGCATAACGGAAACTATCAGCTACACCTGCCTGCTTATTCATCAGGGTCAGC
>Ga0116227_10013922_pt1 | contig 12459 bp, 8 predicted proteins | sample S1TSphgellanicum_FD_89693 | JGI IMG/M metagenome (GOLD analysis project Ga0116227, IMG submission 89693) | Host-associated microbial communities from peat moss isolated from Minnesota, USA - S1T2_Fb - Sphagnum magellanicum MG | ecosystem: Host-associated > Plants > Peat moss > Unclassified... | reverse complement strand
CATTACTGTGGGTTTCAGGGCACGCTTCTAAAAAAAGCCGATGCATTTTTTCAGATATTCTGTCCTATAGCAGTGTTTCTAAAAAAGATTTTTATACTTTAGCCTAACAACAGGAAAAGAATTTAGTTATGAATTATATAAAATTCCTCTTTTTAATTGTTTTTGTCACCTGCCTGCAAGTGGTACACGCGCAGGTAACTATACAGCCAGGTACTACATTTACAGTTATACAAGGCACCACCCTTACAGTGGCGCAGGATATGCAGATCCAGTCTGGTGCTACCCTCAATTCAGATGGTATCATCGCATTGCAGGCGGGTAGCTTTTATGATAGCGGTACAGCCAACTTCACCAGTAATTCAACACTTGCTTTTAACGGTACCAGCACACAGAACATCTATAACAATACACCGCTTACCGTAGCTACCCTTGTACTGAACAACCCTACAGGACTTGCACCACAAGGCAGCATTACTATTGCAGATTCTTTATTGTTGCAAAATGGTATCTACACTGCTACCGCTACCAACCCAATAACTTTTGCCACCACAGCAGCTAACCCTGCGGAGACCAATAACAGCCACATAATAGGTAGTGCTCTAATGAGCCCACGTGCACTGGGTACCAACCCACTTACCTTCCTGGGTTGCGGTATCTCATTTGGTGCTGACATTGGCAATGTATCTGTACTGCGTACTACAGGCAACACAGCAATTACTAATGTTGGCCCCGGATATTCCATTGCAGCTAACTGGCTGGTACATAGCACCAACGACCAGCTGACACCTAACCGCAACCTTAGTTTCTCCTGGCTGAGCGCACTGGACAACGGTAGGGATGTTACCGCTATCTACCCATACGCAAGCGCTGCACCGTTCACAACTTATACTTTAATTAACGATACTGCTACAGACGTATCTGCTACTGACCCACGTGTGTACTTCAGGCCTAACATCAGCCAGTTCGGTCGCTTATATACTTTGTCTGATAATAAGCCATTAGCAGTTACCAATGTGGTAACACCTGTTGTTAAAGTGGTTGGTTTTCCTAACCCTTTTAGCAGTGAGCTAAACCTGAGCATCACCAAAAATGACAACCAGCCGGTGCAGGTACAGGTAATAGATATGGCCGGCCACGTGGTGGTCAACAATACTTACAACGCTGGTAACAATGCTGTGATAACTATAGGGGATATGGCTAGACTGGCAGCAGGGAACTACCTGTTGCGTGTATATAATGACAACTTTGCCCAAACCCTTAAAGTAGTAAAAGCAAACTAAACAATAACAACAAAAATAAAACACACAATACATAAATATGAAAAGGCAATATCTACTTCTCGTATCCTCAATGTTGTTTGCTGCCGGTGCAAGTGCACAGGTACAGTTGAACAAACAAATACAGATGACGGGTACTACTACCTTTGATAAAAGGATAACAGGCCTGGGTAATGTACAGGATACTACTGACGCTGTAAGTGTAGGACTGATACAAAAAAGCGGTCTTACCTATACAGCAGCTACAGGAGTAGCAGGTGCTTATGCCGTATTTTTACCAGTAGCCCCTGCGGTATACAGCGCAGGTCTTACGGTAACCTTCAAAGCAAATGTTGCCAATACAGGTGCTGCCACACTTAATGTGAATGGCCTAGGTACAAGACCAATAGTTAAGAATGGTGGAGCGCAGTTAATAGCTAATGATATAGCGGCTAACCAAATAATAACTGTAGTATGTGACGGAGCTAATTTCCAGATAGTAGGGCAGGTAGCTTTGCTTAGTGGTTTCAATGGTTCACTTTCAGGCGATGTTTCTGGTACACAGAATGCTACAGTGATCAATCCAAGCACTGTTTCCAGCGCTAAACTGGTTGACCAGGCTGTTATTACGCAGAAGATCGCTGATACTGCAGTAACTACACAAAAAATAGGTAACGGTGCCGTGACCAACGCAAAACTGGCTTCGTTCTCTGTCAATACTATCAACCTGATAGCTCAGTCAGTGACCACGCCTATAATAGCAGATACTAACGTAACTACGGGCAAACTGGCTACTGGTGCTGTTACCAATGCGAAACTGGCTGCTTTATCAGTAGGTACATCCAACCTGATCTTACAGTCTGTAACTACTCCAATTATCGCTGATAGCAACGTTACTACTTCAAAACTGGCTACCAAGTCGGTGACCACTGCAAAGTATGCAGACAGTTCAGTTACCGATGTTAAGATAGTAGGTATGTCTTATTCAAAACTGATAGGAGCACCAACATCTATGCCGCCAAGTGGCGTAGCAGGTGGCGACCTTGCAGGTACCTATCCTAATCCTACCTTCTCTACGTCACCTTTAGCAGGTGCAGACGTTATTAATACGATCAATGCTGCTACTGCTGCAACCATCAATGCTGCACGCTTACCGGCCACTGTGACCACACAGGGCAACACGTTCAACGGTAACAATCAGCTGGTGCAACTAGGTGCTACTGGTAAATTGCCTGCTGTTGACGGTTCTGCTCTTACAAATGTGAATGCTACCTTCCCTGTGCAATACCTGGTGAACAGCACTACCTCTGTAGACTTTAGCGCTTTTACAACAGCCCGTACTTTTATTATAGACAGGCAAGCAACTGCAATAGCTGCATCTATCAACGTTACATTACCGCCTGCTGCAAGTTTTCCTGCAGGTTCTCATGTTGTAGTTTCTATAGTAAACAATACAACTACTACTAGTACTACACTCAATCTACTGGCTTCTGGTGTTACCCAGTGTATCACTTTCACAGGTAACTACAATGTAAGCACAAGCTTTACTGCGGTAGGTACAGGTCTGTCATTCGGTTTCATAACCAATGGTTCTAGCTGGTACAGGATATTCTAGTAACTGTTTCACATTCTTTTTTATACGAAAGCGGCATTTATGCCGCTTTCGCTTTTATATTCAGTGATAAGTATAGCAGCTCACCGCTTATTTTGCGGTTTACGTACATTTTAACACTTTTTCCATTTTACAGCCATTATATTTGCGCACTAATTTTCCTTTATGCATAAACGCTTTGCACTGCTGGCACTTATTATTCTTTACTCCACCTTCACATTTGCCCAGGATGTGGATGGAGGTAATACCAATACAGTACCAGCCATAAAAAAGCCATCGCGCGATTTTGTGATGCTGCAGTTCAACTACAATAACTGGGCTGCAAAGCCTGCCAACGTAAACCCCAAAGGTTTTGGATATGGGTTCAATGGCTTTCTTTGTTACGATTTTCCTATCAAGCATACCAACCTTAGCTTTGCTGCGGGCCTGGGTGTTAAGGTGTCTGTAATATATCTGAACTCGCAATACCTGAAAAACACAGATACCACTACCGGCGCAATTGCACAGTTTGTAGATACAGGTGCTTACAAGCGCTATAAATTTGTGACCACGTACCTTACTGCACCTTTCGAGCTTAGGTATTTTGGGAATAAAGAGAACAGAAATGCCGGCTTTAAAGCGGCTATAGGTGTGCAGGTAGGTACATTGCTGGGTGCACATACCAAGGGTGTACGTACAGTATCTGGCGTAACCGTAAGGGATAAAGAAAATTCAAATCGCTATGTGAGTCCATGGGATTTTGCAGCAACTGCACGTATTGGTTATGGCAACTTTACGCTCTTTGGTTCTTATAACATCACTACTGTTTTCAAGGAGAACCAGGGGCCTGCTATTACCCCATATGCTATAGGTATCTGCCTTACCGGTCTATAAAGATCTTTTTATAAGTGAACGGCTGGAATTGTTGTCAATTCCAGCCGTTTTATATTTCGTATTGTTTCCCTTCCTCGCTTACCACTACTGAGGGGAATATAGCAGCGGCTTCTTCTTTGAATGGCTCCAGGTCTTTGTATTTTGACGAAAAGTGGCCCAACAGCAATTGCTTTACGTTGGCCATTGCTGCTACTGTAGCCGCCTGTTTAGCTGTACTATGGTATCTTGCTGCCGCTTTGGCTCCGTCTTCTTCGAGATACGTGCATTCGTGGTAAATGGTGTCTGCACCATATATAACGGGTATGAATGATTCTGTAAAAAGAGTATCGGCACAGTAAGCGTACGTTTTGGGCTCTGGTCCTTCGGCTGTCACGACTTCATTTTTCACTATTGTCCCATCTTCCCGTTCGTAGTCCTCACCTCGTTTTAGCCGGTCGTAAAAATTGCGGGGTATCAGCAACTCCCTGCATTTATCGGGTAGTATCCTACGGCCGCGGGTCTTACCTTTTATTAAAAAGCCATGGCAGGTGATACGGTGCATCACAGGGAAGGAGGTGACACTAAAAAAGTCTGTGTCGGTGATCAGTGCTCCATCATCCTGCAATGGGTGAAAATGAAAAGGGAAAGATAGTTTTGTATCTGCCGCATCGAATACGGCCTGCAATATTACCATGAGTTGCGGTGGCCCGTATACATACAGAGGCGATGTGCGCCCTAAAAGGCTCATGCTATTTATGAGACCAGGCAGGCCAAAATAATGATCGCCATGCATATGGCTGATATAGATATGGTGCAGGTTGCGCCACTTAAGCCCGTAGCGTTGCAGTTGTATCTGGGTGCCTTCTCCGCAGTCTATGAGTATTAGCTCGCCTGCAACCGAGACCACCTGTGCTGTTGGGTGGCGGCCAAAAGCAGGCAATGCAGAATTGTTCCCTAATATCGTAACGTTCATTGACTATATAGTACTCTAGATAGATAAATTATTCTTCACCAAATAGCTCGCGCTCCAGGATCTCCATATTGATAATGTCAACAGCTTCAATAAGTGTAGGAGTAATGTTAAGCGCTGAAGCGATCGATGCATTTTTCAGGTCTTGCGCCGCGGCCCCTGATAGGCCCGTTATGGCAAATGACCTGTTATTACTGTAGTTGTCCTCATGAAGTGCCAGTAACCCCGTTATGCCGTCCTCAGTGGCGTTTGTGGTGTTTTGGAGGTCGAGCACCAGGTTTTGGCAGCCTTCCTCTACCAGTTCATGCCACTTTTGCCGTATAGCATCTGTCATAATAGCATCAAGTGGTGCTACTGGCGGTGTAATATTTGTATAAGAGCTTTTGGTATCAATTTTGAGATCCATAAGGAAGTATAAATTGGTTTAGGTATTTTGGTATTTACCACTAAAATTAACATTTCTAACCCAAACTTTCTTTCGTATATTAGAGTAGTAGCAGGGTGGAATATAGGCAGGTACAAGAGCAATTAGCAATATGGACATAGGAAAACAGCATAATACACGATCCCATTTATCTTTAACTTCATCTTTAAATCAAGGGACATATTTCATGGACTCAAATTTCTCACCAAAAGTAAAGGAGATCATTTCCTATAGCAGGGAAGAAGCCCTGCGACTGGGCAATGATTTCATTGGCACTGAACACCTGCTGTTAGGCCTTATCCGCGAGGGCGACGGTGTTGCCTTGCGTGTATTGCAAGCAATGCAGGTAGACCTTTTCGAACTTCGCAAAGAACTTGAAGTTGCCATCAAGGACAAAAACAATAAGCCACTGGCCAATATAAACAGCTTGCCCCTTACCAAACAGGCTGAAAAAGTGATCCGTATCACTGTATTGGAAGCAAAAGCATTGAAAAGTGCAACGGTAGAGACCGAGCACCTGATGCTTTCCATCCTTAAGAACAAAGAGAACGTAGCTACACAGATACTGCACCAGTACGAAGTGGACTACGAACGCTTTAAGAATGAACTGAGCATACTACAGGGCAATAATCCTAAAGCTGATTACAGTAATGACCCGGGTTCGGAAGAGTTCGAGGACGATGACGAACGCCGCCAGTATCAGCAACAGCGCCGCCAGGGTGGTAGCAATACCAAGTCAAAAACACCGGTACTCGACAATTTTGGTCGTGATATAACCAAAATGGCGGAACTGGGTAATTTAGACCCCATTGTAGGCCGCGAAGAGGAAATAGAGCGTGTTTCACAGATACTTTCCCGCAGGAAGAAGAATAACCCTATTCTGATCGGCGAACCTGGTGTGGGTAAAACTGCAATTGTAGAAGGTTTGGCACTGCGTATAGTGCAACGCAAAGTATCGCGAGTGTTGTTCGACAAACGCGTCATCAGTCTTGATCTTGCAGCCTTGGTTGCGGGTACCAAGTATCGTGGCCAGTTCGAAGAGCGTATGAAGGCGATAATGAACGAACTGGAAAAGAACAGGGATGTTATTCTCTTCATTGACGAGATACATACTATTGTAGGCGCTGGTGGTGCTTCAGGCTCACTGGATGCAAGCAATATATTTAAACCGGCACTTGCCCGTGGCGACCTGCAATGCATAGGTGCATCTACACTGGATGAGTACCGCATGTATATTGAAAAGGACGGCGCACTTGACCGCAGGTTCCAAAAAGTAATGATCGATCCGCCAAGTGTGGAGGAGACCATTATCATACTTACCAATATCAAATCCAAGTACGAAGATTTCCATAATGTTACCTATGACAAGGAGTCGATAGAAGCATGTGTGAAGCTGAGCGACAGGTATATGACCGACCGCTTGCTGCCTGACAAAGCTATAGATGTAATGGATGAGGTAGGTGCACGCGTGCACCTGAAAAATATAAATGTTCCCCAGAATATCCTGGATCTTGAGAAGAAGATAGAGGAAATAAAACAGGAAAAGAACAAGGTAGTAAAGAGCCAGCGCTTTGAAGAAGCAGCTGCCCTGCGTGACCGTGAAAAAAGGCTGGGAGAAGAACTGGAACGTGCTAAAGTGGAGTGGGAAGAAGAGGCCAAGAACAAAAGGTACCCGATAAACGAAGAAGCCATAGCCGAAGTTGTGAGCATGATGACCGGCATACCGGTAATGCGCATGGTAGAGGCTGAAAGCGCCAAGCTACGCCGTATGGGTGAAGACCTTGCCGGAGCAGTAATAGGCCAGGAAGAAGCTATAAGCAAGGTTGTAAAGGCTATACAACGCAACCGTGTGGGCCTTAAAGATCCACGCAAGCCAATAGGTTCCTTTATATTCCTTGGGCCTACGGGTGTGGGTAAAACAGAACTTGCCCGTTCGCTTGCCCGTTACATGTTCGACAGTGATGATGCGCTGATACGGATAGACATGAGCGAATACATGGAGAAATTCTCCCTGAGCCGCCTCATAGGTGCTCCTCCGGGATATGTGGGCTATGAAGAAGGTGGGCAGCTTACTGAAAAGATACGCAGGAAACCATACTCTGTTATCCTCCTGGATGAGATAGAAAAAGCACACCCAGATATCTTCAATATCTTGCTACAGGTGCTCGACGATGGTCAGCTAACAGATGGTTTGGGCCGTAAGGTAGACTTTAAGAACACGCTAATCATCATGACGTCTAATATCGGCGCTCGTCAGTTGAAGGATTTCGGCACGGGCGTTGGGTTTGCAACTACAGCAGTTTCAGAATCGTCAGAAGATAATAGTCGAGGTGTAATTGAAAAGGCTTTGAAGCGTACCTTCTCTCCAGAGTTCCTTAACCGTATCGATGATGTTATCATCTTCAACTCGCTTACAGAGGAGCATATTGGCAAGATCATAGACATCATTATGAAAGATGTGATGAAAAGGCTGAACGCACTGGGTTTTGCATTATCGCTTACCGATGCTGCCAAAAAATTTATTGCCGAAAAGGGTTATGACCAGCAGTTTGGTGCACGTCCGCTGCACAGGGCCATACAGAAATACCTGGAAGATCCGCTGGCTGAAGAAATACTGAACCACAGAATAAAAGAAGGGGACAGTGTGACGGCAGACTATAATGAAACGGAGAGCAAGATCGTATTCCAGATAGAGAACACGACGAAAAAGGAAGAAACACAGGAAACAGAATAACTGCGACCTGGTGATATAAGAAAAGGCTGATGAATTTATTCATCAGCCTTTTCTCTTTGTGTCCTATTATGATCCTTACAACGGTAATCGTATAGTGAACGATGTGCCCATACCCTCTTCGCTTTGTACATCTATGGTGCCACCCAACATTTCTACCTGTGTTTTTACCATAAATAATCCCAGTCCTTTACCCTCTACATGTACATGAAAGCGTCTGTAAATACCAAATAACTGGTCCTTGTTTTGTTTCATGTTTATGCCTATCCCATTATCGGCAAAGTGCAGTATCAGTGTTTTGTCCTCTACAAAACTCCTTATGTCTATTTCTGGTACCAAGCCCGGTTTACTATACTTGATACTGTTGGAGATGAGGTTGTAGAATATACTGTAAACGTAACTTTTGATGCCTAGATAGCTATCTATTGTCGCAAAATGAGTGCGGATGATAAAAGGCTGTGCTTTAAAATACTGTAAGATGTAAGTCTTTACTTCATCTGCAATTGCTGTGAAGGACAATAGCTCCTTGTCATCCTTTACATTGTTCTTTATGCGTAGTATCTCGTTGATATCTACTATTACTTCGTCCAGCTTTTTAGAAGATGTGGCCAGCCCCTGTATGGCCTCTGTTTTGTCTTGCTCCGTCAGTTCCATATCCGTTAGCAGGCTCGTAAGCCCTATGATACTGGCTACCGGCGCACGCAGGTTGTGCGACACTATATATGTAAATTGTTCCAGCGCGGTATTGCGGTACATGAGGTCTGTAGTTATTTTCTCTTTTTCCTGCTCTTCTTTTTTCTTTTGGGTGATGTTCACTATCTCTACTATCAGGCCGTCATATATACCCTCACTGTTCTTTATTGGGAGCAGGCGCAGGTTGTACCAGTGCATACTATTATCTTCCTGCACATAGTTAAGTTCAAAAACAAAGAACTTACCTGTCAGCACTTCCAGCGTAGCTTGCAAAAGATAGTCCTTTCTTGCAGCTGTAAAATAGTCGGGCATAAAATCACCAATACGCGCCTGGTGGTGAAGCTCGTCACGCGCAAAAGTTTCAGCAGTATGGTTGTAAGACATTAATTTCAGGTCTGCGTCCACAAGCACATAGCCTACATGGGTATGTTCAAAAATATTATTCATATTTGCCTCCGATCGTGCCAGGGCTTCTTCGTCATTTTTCTGTTGGGTGATGTCTATCCTGATAGTAGTGAACTGCCATATTTTACCGTCCTCATTCATAAAGGGCACAATGGTAGTATCTACCCAGTATTTAGAGCCATCTTTCGCAGTGTGCTGTATATCACTCCGCCATATTCTGCCTTCGTTGATGCTTGTCCACAAAGCCTGTGATTCACTTGCATGCAGGTTGCTGCGCAGCACACTATGGTCTTTTCCTATTAGTTCTTCCCGGCTGTACTTCGATATTTTGCAGAAATTATCGTTCACCTGGGTCATGAGGCCATTTGGGTCGGTTATATCAACAATAAAAGACCGGTCGAGTGCAGCCTTGTAAATAGAAAGCTCTTTCAAACTCATCTGCAATTGCATGTCTGCTTTCTTCCTTTCTTCAACTGCCCGTATCGTCTTTAGTGCAAAAACAAGATTCTCTGCGACTCTTTTGAGTACATTTTCTTCATGAGTATCAAATGCTTCTTCATGAGGAGAGGATATGGTGAGTACACCGGTCACATCGTCGTGTATTATTAATGGGAGCGCTATAGTAGCTGTGATACTGTATTTTTTTACCGCAGCAGGTATATCTGCCTCATTTCTTACACCGGTAGCATTATTATCTATCACAGTTTTGTGAGATAGCAGGCTTCTTGATGTAGGGCATTGATTGCGGTCGTCATCCGCGAGGTTGATGCTGATCTCTTTTAAAAAATCTTTTGAGGTACCGCTGCTTACAGCAGCTATCACATCTTTATCGAAATCATCTTTTGAGGGAGCAAATGATATGGCTGCAAAATTGTAGACGCCATCGGCAGTAAGCAGGTCACATATCGCTTCCATCAGCTTGTGCGCATCTTTTATCTGGATAATGCTATCATTGATCTGGCTAAGCAGGGATAGTTCCCTGTTTAGTTTTTTCAGCTTTTGTTCTACTTCATGGGCCTCGGTATGGTCGGTCGTGTAAGTAAATATTCCCGTCACTATACCATCAACAAGTACCGGGCTTATTTTGGTCTTTAGTATCAGTAGCCTGCCATCCTTATTCAAGTAACCCGTTTCGTATTCTATATGTTCCTTCTGTAGCACACGGTCGAACATATGGCCCCTTTTTGCTACTTCTTCCCGGGGTAGCAGGTAGTCCAGTTTTATACCCACTTCTGGTTCCCTGTTAAAGATGTCTCTGTATATATCTGCAAAGCGTTTGTTGAAGACGATAGCTAGTTTGTCGGTGTTATACAGGCATGTAGCACTGTCTATATTGTCTATGAGTATTTGCAGCAAAGCTTCGTTCTCTGAAACTTTTTTTTGATCGTTGGTTTGATGCATTGTTTATTGCGCTCTTGTACTGAAATGATCTTGACAGTAGGTGTACTACTATGCAAACCTACTGATTTGTACTTCTTTTTGAAATATATAATGAATTACACTTTTACAAAAAAATAAGCGCCTCAATTAAGGCGCTTATTTTCTATTCTATTACTGTGGTCATTCTATTGACCACATTTGAAACTGATATTTCCTGATAAGGATAACAAGTTAGTAGTTGCATTGTAATTGGCACTGCCTTGTATGCTATATGCCTGGCTAGTAGGGAAAGTAAAGTTCTCTTTTTTGAAAGGGAGACTTGTAGACTGAGCTGCATTGTTATAAATAGTAGATACAGTATACGTAGCATTGTTCTGCACCTGGAAATACCCCGCTGAAGGAACAATTACATTGCCATTCTTGATGTATATAGAAAATGCATCCGAAGCGTCGGCTTGATTAACACAAGATATCCACCCGGTAACTGAAGCGGCTACCTTTTTATCAGTACAGTAGCCTGTAAAATTAGCAAGGCTTACGTTTATTGAATTACTTGTAGATGGCACTGTCACATTCATGTTCACGCTGGATGTGTTGCAAATAGAGAACGGAGCTGAAATTGCCAATACCTGAAGATTGGCATCATAAACAACAACACTCATCTGTTGTCCACCTGGTACGCCTGTAAGGTCCAGCTGAATAGTTTGTCCCTGGTTCAGTGATAAAGTATTGCCATAAACAAATAACTGGTAAGGTGCGGTTGGGCTTACCAATGCTACAGAGTAAGCACCACCTACGAACTGAGGATTTGATAAGTTCATGGTGACATTCAGTATAGGCGATTGTGGAGTACAAGTAGCAACGCCGTTGCCTATGGTCCATGCTACCTGCCATACAGATAGGTGTGATGCAGAGAAGCTTGCAGAAAGTTTACCACCATTGGAAACAACGGTAGCTATACCATCGCTTTTCCAGATGCCGGTAGACTCGTCCATACTCCATACTGGTATTTGATCGTTAACCTTCACCGGCTGGCCGGTAGCGAAGTTGTTGATATTAGTTGCCATGTCCAGGTTTATTTGGATAGGTTGGCTGAAATGCTTTACAGGTGTACCATCAGCGGTCATATTAAGTGTCAGCGCGCCAGCTGATACGAAGCTTACACCACCAGCGATAGTATTGCCGCTTGCATCCAACACGTTCGCAGGGTGTGTGCCGCCCGGGATAGCAAGGAGTGAGTTAAGTGAATCTGTGCCATATTGCAGCATACTCACCTGCAGGTTGCTTGCGGCTATAGGAGTTCCGTTGGCGTCTTCAAGCTGTGTGTTTGCCGGTATTGTGACCTTAGATGTAACAGCAGTTCCGCTGCCGCCTGTTGCTACGATGGCTGTAGTTGCGGTACCGCTTGTAAGGCCAAAGGAGTTGTTTGTGATGGCAACATCGGCAGGTGGGTTAGCGGTCTCTATCAAAGGGATAGTAATGTTCACTGCAGAGTCACTAATGAGTTTTACAGAATAGTTGATATTGGAGAAACCTGGAACACTACCAATAATGGTGAATGTAACGGGGTTCTTGGTTGTTGGCTGCACCGAACGATCGAGCGCCAGGTTAATGAAGCTGTTGAAAACATTGTACTTGGTACCTCCATCGCTTGTATACACAGATGCAGCGCTAGAACCGGTGAGTGTAATTGCGAACTGCGTAGGCAGTGTGGTTATGCTCTTGCCATTCGCATTTACAAAATGCACGGTCATAGGGCTGGTATATATATTAGTGTTGATGTGCACTATAAGGCCATCCGTTGCTTTTTTACAGCCAATGAATACCCCGGTGAATGCTGCAAGGCAAAGCAGGGTGGTAATGCTGATGAGTTTTATGTTCTTTGTCATGTCTTTACGTTTATTAGTTTTACTAATTAAGTTTATAAGTAAGGTTGATCTTTAATTCAGGCATCCAGCGGTAGCCCGAGAGGTTGTTATCCAATACTGCATCGTTCGATGAATTGTCTGACAGCAGGTTGGTACCTGTAAATGTGCTGCGCTCCTTAGATAGGTAATAAACACCAAGGTCTATATTCACATTGAATTTACGTTTAGGGAAATCAGGAAGCAGGCCGATGCCGAGGTAAGGAGCTAT
>Ga0116227_10013921_pt1 | contig 12459 bp, 6 predicted proteins | sample S1TSphgellanicum_FD_89693 | JGI IMG/M metagenome (GOLD analysis project Ga0116227, IMG submission 89693) | Host-associated microbial communities from peat moss isolated from Minnesota, USA - S1T2_Fb - Sphagnum magellanicum MG | ecosystem: Host-associated > Plants > Peat moss > Unclassified... | reverse complement strand
TATGACCGTACCTCCACAGCGCTCACACAGCAGCTGGAAGCAGAGGGTATGCAAATCCATTACACAGACGATATTCAGCTGATTGACAACACCACTAACCTCGTCGTATATACGCCGGCGATTCCGGCGACACATACGGAGCTGCAGTGGTATCGTGACAATGGTTATGAGGTAGTAAAGCGCAGCGATGTGCTGCAGGAAATCACCCGTTCTTTGTTTGCCATCACCGTAGCCGGCACCCATGGCAAAACAACCGTGTCTACCATGATTGCGCACCTGCTTACTGACAGCGGTTATGGTTGCAACGCGTTTCTGGGTGGTATCAGTGTAAACTATAACAAGAATTTCTGGAGCAGTGATAAACAGGTAGCAGTTATCGAAGCAGACGAATATGACCGTTCCTTCCTGAAATTAAGTCCGGATATCGCGGTATTGACTGCCATGGATGCAGATCACCTGGATATTTACGGCACACCGGAGGCAATGGAAGATGCATTTATTCAATATACACACAATATCAAGCCCAATGGCACGCTGATTGCTAAGTTCGGCCTGCATCGGAATAAAGAACTGAATGCCACCAACAAGTTGTTGTACAGTTTACAAAACGATGCTGCCAACGCTTACGCTGCCAACATCCGCATGATCAACGGTGGATATGAGTTTGATGTAATGCAGCAGGACTGGATGATCGATAATATTTCCATGCACATTGGCGGTATGCACAATGTGGAAAATGCAGTAGCTGCGATCACGGTTGCACATCTGCTGGGAATAGACGCAGATAAAATCCGGGCTGCCGTAGCCAGTTTCAAAGGAATCAGGCGCAGATTTGAATATGTAGTAAAAACAGATCAACAGGTATACATCGATGATTATGCACACCATCCGGAAGAATTGCGTGCTTTGATCACCAGTGCGAAAGCATTGTTTCCCGGTAAAAAATGTACGGTTATTTTCCAGCCGCATTTATTTACCCGGACCCGTGACCTCGCAGATGGTTTTGCGGAAAGCCTTTCCCTGGCAGACGAAGTGATATTGCTTCCCATCTACCCGGCGCGGGAACTGCCCATCCCCGGTGTAACCAGTGAAATGATTGCGGATAAAATAACAGTACCCGTAAAAATATTACCGAAAGCGGAAGTAGTGGAATACCTGGGCAAACAGGATGTACCACTGCTGATCACGGCCGGTGCAGGAGATATCGATCAGTTAAAAGAACCGGTAGGTCATCTTCTTAAAAACAAAACAACGTCACATTAAATAACAAAAATACTTGTCTAAAACTACCACAATATTAAAACGAGTAGGCACCGCTGTTCTCTGGGGAATGGTACTGTCGGGCTTTGTAGTATTGCTGGTAGCTGCTATACAGGATAAAGATGCTGGTAAATGCAAGAGCATCCAGGTGAAGTTTGAAGGGAAAGATGATAACTTCTTTATTGAAACAAAGGATATCAAATCCCTGATCACAAAAGATAAAAATCTGAACCCGGTCGGTAAACGTATAGCCGATATCGATATCGCGCAGCTGGAAGCTATTGTAGACCAGGACCCCTGGGTAAAAAACGCGGAGATTTATTTTGACAACGGCCAGCAGCTGAATATCAAAGTAACGCAACGCGAGCCGGTGGCAAGGGTTTTTACCTTTTCCGGTAACAGCTTTTACCTCGACGGAGCCGGCGACCATATACCCGTATCCAGTCGTTATGCCGCCAGGGTACCGGTATTCACGGGCTTTCCCACAGATGCAGAAAAGCTGCAAAAACCGGACAGCCTGTTAACAGCGCAGATCGTGGATCTGGGCACCTACATCGGGAGCGATCCTTTCTGGATGGCGCAGGTAGAACAACTCATGATCACGCCTGACCGCAGATTTGAGTTTATACCTAAACTGGGCGACCAGGTAATAGCATTCGGAGAAGGAATAGATATAGATAAAAAATTTACCAAACTGCTGGCTTTTTACAAAGAAGGACTGAACAAAGTGGGCTGGAATAATTATACGCGCATCAACATCGCATTTGATAACGAAGTGGTGTGCACCCGTAAAGATGGCGTTGTACCTTTGCAACCAGTGATCAAAACTGATAGTTTGAAACTGTTTGTACCGGATGAACCACCTATAGCGGATAGTGAAGATTCCACCGGGCATGCACCGGTAGCAGTAAAACCGGTACATACAGAACGGGAAAAACCGGCCGCAAAACCGGCTCCCGTCATAAAAGAAAAGGCCAAAGCGCAGAAAGGTAAAGAGAAGAAGGAAAAAGCTGCTGCGCCGGCCAAACAACAACCTAAAGCAGTGTATAAGCCAGGGAATAAATCTGTTAACACATCAAAAAAACAAAAAACGCCATGAATCAGGAAGCTCCCATCATTGTAGGACTCGACATAGGTACTACGAAGATTGCTGCCATTGCAGGACGGAAGAATGAATACGGGAAACTGGAAATCCTGGGATTCGGAAAAGCGACATCGTTTGGTGTGCAGCACGGTATGGTGCTGAACATCGATCAAACGATCAAGGCTATCAGGCAAGCACTCGAGAATTGTTATGCATCCAACCCTAACCTGGAGATTAACGAAGTATACGTCGGCATAGCTGGTCATCATATAAAAAGTTTGCAAACCCGTGGAGATATTGTACGCAACGACACTGATGCGGAAATATCCCAGAAAGATATTGATCAGCTGATCAACGATCAGTACAAAACAGTTATTCCCGCGAGTGATCAGATCATTGATGTGATCCCGCAGCAATATATAGTGGACAGTCTGCAAAACATCACTTATCCCATTGGTATGTCCGGGGTAAAGGTGGGTGCGAACTTCCATATCATTACCGGCGACAAAAACGCCATCCGTAACATTAACCGCAGCGTGGAAAAATCTGGTCTGAAGATCCGAGACCTGGTACTCCAGCCATTGGCTTCTGCCGCCGCTGTTATGTGCGACATGGATTTTGAAGCAGGTGTTGCCATTGTAGATATTGGTGGTGGTACCACCGATCTGGCAGTATTTTATGAGGGTATATTGAAACATACCGCCGTTATTCCGTACGGTGGTGAAAACATTACCAACGACATCAAGAACGGCCTGGGTGTATTAAAAACACAGGCAGAACAGATGAAAGTACAGTTTGGTTATGCCCTGGCGGATGAAGCCAAAAGCAATGCCTATATCACGATCCCCGGATTAAGAGGTCAAAGCCCCAAAGAGATCTCCGTGAAGAACCTGGCACATATTATTCAAGCCCGTATGAGTGAAATACTCGATTTCGTAGTATATCACCTCAAACAGATCGGCATGGATAATAAAATGCTGAATGGTGGTATCATCCTTACTGGTGGCGGTTCCCAACTGAAACACCTCATACAGCTGACAGAATACACCACCGGTGCAAGCGCCCGTATAGGATTCCCCAACGAGCACCTCGCCAGCGGCCACATAGATGAGTTAACCAAACCTATGTATGCTACTTGCGTGGGCCTGATCCTGAAAGGTTATAATGATTTTGAAAACGATCGTAAGGCACTGGAAGAAAATTATGTAAAAATTAATACAAGCTACCTGGCCAAAGAACAGGCAGCTCAGTCGGTGGCTCCACCCGAAGACTGGATAGAAGAAGAAACCCCAAGTAGCCAGGAAATACAGGACCGTAAAGCAAAAGAAAGAAACGCCTCATTGAAAAACTTCTTAGACAAAATGAAAACAAAAATCATTGACATGTTTACAGAAGAAGAAGATGCAAAACTATAAAAGTTTAAATGGCGCAATTGTTGCAAAAAGCAAACGTTAATATAATAAGAATTAAGAACGATAATTAATAATGACAGGACACATGAACCATAGTAACATACAAGCATATACGCACTTAATTCTTAATAGTTCATTATTAATTATTCGTACTAACCCAATAAAAGTATAGAGTCATGATACATTTTGATCTTCCTAAGGAAAAATCTTCTATCATCAAAGTCATCGGCATAGGTGGTGGTGGGAGTAATGCGGTGAATCATATGTATAGCCAGCGCATTGACGGGGTAAATTTCATTATTTGCAATACCGATGCACAAGCTATTGCTAACAGCCCCGTACCCAATAAGATACAGCTGGGTCCCCATCTCACGCAGGGACTTGGCGCCGGTGCAAATCCTGAAATAGGTAAACAGGCGACTGAAGAATCCTTTGAAGAAATCAAAAAAATACTGGAGGTAAATACCAAAATGGCCTTCATAACTGCCGGTATGGGCGGTGGCACCGGAACAGGTGGCGCTCCTATTATCGCCAAGATATGTAAGGAACTGGGTATTCTGACCGTTGGTATTGTTACCACCCCGTTTTCTTATGAAGGTAAAAAAAGGATGTTGCAGGCAGATGAAGGCGTTTCCCGCCTGAAAGAGTATGTAGATACCCTGCTGATCATCTCCAATGATAAATTACGCCAGAAATTCGGCGATCTGAAATTCAAAGCCGCCTTTGAAAAAGCAGATAATGTACTGGCTACCGCCGCCAAATGTATTACCGACGTCATCAACTCTACCGGTCAGATCAACGTGGATTTCGCCGACGTTTGTACCGTTATGCGTAACGGTGGCGTGGCGATCCTCGGTGCCGCACTGGCAGAAGGTGAAAACCGTGCACAAAGAGCAATCGAAGATGCACTGACTTCCCCACTGCTGAATGACAACGATATCCGCGGTGCTAAATGGATCCTGATCAATATCTCTTCTTCCGAAGGTGAATTTGAACACACCCTCGATGAAATGGATATCATCCAGGCATACGTGCAAAGCCAGGCAGGTGAAGATTGCGATGTGATCCTCGGTGTGGGCTACGATCAGTCGCTCGACAGACAACTGGGCGTAACCATCATTGCTACCGGCTTTGAACAAAAACCCATCACACAGCAAAAAATCACACCCTCCAACACAGAGCGTGTAGAACCTAAAATTGTCATGCAATTAGGGAAAGATGGTGATGAAAAAAAAATGAGCATACAACAGGCACAAGGCACGTTGTTCCAGGAACCACAGGACCTGATGGCGCCTCGCCTGATGGAACCCGTGATCACACACCCTGAACCAGTAATGGCATACACACCGCCACAACCGCAGCAACAGGCGCCTATTGCTCCTGCACGTCAGAACTATGTGCTGAATATCCAACAGGTTCCACCTGCACAGCCACAACACCCTGACCCGCAGCAGATTCAACAACAAATGCAACAAGCCCAACAGGCCCAGCAACAACAGATGCAGCAAATGCAACAACAGCAGATGCAGCCTGTTCAGCAAGTGCCACCTGCTCATACACAGCAGCCGGGTGTAAATATTATTCAACCACAAACCGGTAACGCCGCCGGCGGTTATTTAAACAGACCTGCACACATTTACGTAGAACCAGGCAGCACGCCTGCTCCGGAAATGAAAATGGTATACAAAGAGGAAGAAGATGCAGTAAACCTGCCGCCCGCACCTCCGGAAGTACCCATGCAGCAGGCGTATGAAGACCTGGAAGAACAGAAACGCAAACAAGCAGAAAGAGTAGCCAAATTACGCAGCATCAGTTTCAATGTGAAAAACATGGACAATAACGCGGAACTGGAAAACGTACCTGCCTACCTGCGCAGAAATGTGAACCTGGATAATGGCGCCGGTTCTGCTGAACACTTCTACTCCAACTACACGGTGAGTGGTGATCAGGGACCTAATAATCATACTGAAATTAATACGATCAATACCTTTTTAGATGGAAAAAAGCCCGATTGATGAACACATTTGATTGTTTTTTAGTTGTGTTAAAAAAAAAGTCCTCCGGTTCCCCGGAGGACTTTTTTTTGGCTTTCGCACCCATTAAAACTCGTTTAATCCTTCTTTCGCCACTTTCAGTATTGTTGCCGCCGGCGTAGTTTTCAGCGTTTCTTCTTCAAAAGGCTGCAACAAGTTATCCAGCTTATTTAAATCAGCGGTTTGATTGTTTTTAGTGAATGATTCCCGCAGTATTCTTATCTTCTCATAATCCTGGATACCTTCTATCAGTCTTTCATAACGGATGGAAGACCTCGGACCCGGATATACGAAATAAGTATCTCCTGCAGACCAGGTACGGAAACGGGAATCATGCAGCGGATCACTTACCCAGCAATTGTAAGCCCAGCGTAAATAACCGTTATATCCCTTGTGTGCTGCATGCCAGCCCATAAAGGCTGCTTCTGCAGGTGGGGAAAAGGTAAAGGTGTTCGGAAATCCTTCTGTACAGCAGGTATAGAAAGTAGTCGGTAAACCTTTCGCCAACCGCGCTTTCATAACATCTGCCGGGAAAGCTTCTCTCAACGCAATACAATAGTCGTGTATTTCATTGGCCAGCGGCGCATGATAACTGCCTGCCAGTGATAATTTAAAGTCTTTGTCTGCCGTACGGATCACTTTCATAGCCTGCAGCATGTCTTCCATTGGTCTTTCATCCATGGCGATGGCGGTAATACCAAACCATCCTTTCGCTTTCAGGTGTTTTACAAAATCATTCAGCATAGGCTGCCAGTGCGCGGAATATTCCGGTGAACCAGGCTTCGCTACAATGAAGGTGTCTTTTCCGGCAGCTTCATCATAATAATAGAATTTCAGGTTCCAGGGAATCATGCTGTAGCAGTTGATCTCCCTACGGATACCCTGATCCATCATGAACTGCACCCACTTATCAAAGATGCTGTAGTCATAAGCCCAGCCACCATTTTTCTTCTTTGTCCATTTGACCATGGTGCCATATACATCCTCTGTCTGGCTGTTCCAGGGATCATAGATAATAGTGGTGGTGATGACTTTCTGGCCGGCGTTGGCCAGCATTTTCATATAAGGCTTCATGGCGTTGAAGTGGGCATCACTCCATTTTTTCACACCATACATCCGAGCAATCGCATCGGGACTCTGCCACAGATCCAGGTGGAACTGCCAATCTTTCGGGGCTGGCAGGGTATGATCCAATACCGTTATTTCATATGGCATACGCTCCGTAGCAGCGCCTGATTTTACGCTTACAGTGCCTTTGTAGGTACCTGCAGGCGTGTTTGCCGGTACCTGCACACTCAGCCACACCGGCTGAGTAGATCGGGCCGCCATGGCGCTCCTGTTGATGATATCAATACCATCTGCGACCAGGGAGGAATCGAAATCTTTTGGATTACGGTATCCGCAGCCGCCACCGTCTTTATTGAGGCCATCGGTCAGCACATATCTCACAAAACCGGTAGTCACGGCCGAAGCCGCAATAACATTGCCTTTGCTGTCCTTTAACGCAGAAGACTGGACACTTACCGCCGGTTGTGCTGCATTAGACCAGATCACCAGTTGTGTATGAATCTTTTCACCCTTCCAGGCCTTTGCAGTCCAGGCAGGGGTCAGTCCATTGTTATCAGGTGCATTTCTCTTTTCATAACGGGTATCTGCAGTACCGAATGCTACATGAAGCCGGGTATCCGTAACGGCATCCCAGGAGGCTTGATTAACGGGTTTGGGATCAGGCAGGTCCCTGTAAGCTGTGGCAGGAGATATTTGCGCCCATACGTTTTGTTGCAGTGCCAGCATTGCCAGCACGCCAAAAAATTTGTTCACCATACTAAAATTTAGTGTTTTCAGATATTGGAATAAGGGATTCGTTGGAACATCCCCGTCATCCGGAAACCTCAATATCTATAAAAAAAGCGGAATTTTTCTTTTTCAGGGGAGATCGGACCAGGAAGAGGACGACCGGATAAAAGCAAAACATTAAGAATCACCAGGTCGCTATCTCGTCCCAAAAAAAATGAGGCTGACCAAAAGTACGGTCAGCCCCTCTTATATTGGAAAAATTTTCTTTCAATGTACAATCCGCTTTAACTGCAGGTTGGTAACTGGTGCTACTACCAGCGGATATTTCTCAATGGTTACATAACTGGAGTCCAGACCAAAGCCTCTTTCTTCCGACAAGCTGATTTTCTTAAGGAAGAAATACATCTTCATCACCATTCTTTCATACAAAGGCAGGTCATTATCATGTGACAGGAATTTCTCCATCACGATAAACTGGAAGTCTCCCACTACATTATTCTTACTCAAAGATTCATAACGGCTGGTAATATTTACTTCCTTGTTACGAACCATATCTTCTACTACCATTCTGAACATCAGGTTAATACGTTGTTCCACTTTGAAGCCCAGGCGGAATTCCACGCGGATCACTTCGTTGGGGATGATAGTTTGGACCGAGTATTCACTCAGATAAGGCTCATCCACCACATCTACGTGCACAAACCAGTAGATATCAGCCCGTTTAGGCTTTTTATTGAGAATAGAGTAGATAATTTTATGTTCTATTTCCTTTGGATTATCGGCGCTGCTCATATACACCAGGTGCGTAGCGTACTTCGGAATGGAAGTATCATTGCTCAGCTCCTGGATAATAGGAAGGTAATCTTCCAGTCGTACGAATTCCACATAACGGTTTTTGATCTTGCGCGACTTAAACCACACAATCATCACCAGAAAGAGCGCCCCTGCCACGATCACGGTTACGTAACCACCGTGCATAAATTTCACCACATTGGCGAAGAGGAAGGAGAATTCTATCGTAAAATAGACAATGAGGTATAGCAGGATCCACCCGACCCATACCCGTTTGGTATACAGGTAGAATGCAAACAGGCAGGAGGTCATGAGCATACAGATGGTGATAGACAAACCATAGGCCGCCTCCATATTCGACGATTCCTGGAAGATCAGGACGATGGAAACACATCCGACAAACAACATGGTGTTGATACCGGGAATATATAACTGGCCTCTCATCTCTGTGGGATAGTTGATCCGCATTTTAGGCCAGAGGTTAAGCCGCATGGCTTCCGCTATGAGCGTAAAGGAGCCGGAGATGAGTGCCTGACTGGCAATAACAGAGGCCAGTGTTGCTATTAATACACCGAAGATGATAAACCATTCCGGCATGATAGTAAAGAACGGGTTCTGGTCTTTAGGCAGGATCTGACCTTTTTGGGTCAGCAACCAGGCGCCTTGTCCCAGGTAGTTCAAAATAAGGCAGGATTTAACGAATATCCATGACACCCTGATGTTTCCCCTCCCGCAGTGACCGAGGTCGGAATAGAGCGCCTCTGCCCCCGTGGTACAAAGAAATACGGCGCCAAGGATCAGGAATCCTTTGGGATAAGTTGTTAACAGTTCAATGGCGTAGTGCGGACTGAAGGCTTTAAAAATGCTCAAATCATCCGCAATATGGGAAATACCGAGAATTCCGAGCATGGAAAACCACAGTACCATGATGGGACCGAACATCCGGCCGATGGACACGGTACCGAACTGTTGCATTACAAAGAGGCCGGTAATAATGGTGAGTACTATTTTCACGATGGTCATCTGACCCAGGTCTTTAAAGACTTCCAGGGTCCTGAGACCTTCAATGGCGGAGGTAACGGTAATGGGTGGGGTGATAATACCATCTGCGAGCAGGGCTGCACCGCCGATCATACCGAAAATAACGGTCCATCTGGCGTGGCGTCTTACGAGTGCATAGAGTGAGAAAATGCCTCCTTCCCCCTTATTATCTGCCCGGAGGGTCAGGATAACATATTTAACGGTGGTTTGAAGGGTGAGTGTCCAGATGATACAGGAAATACCTCCGATCACCAGCAGATCGCTGATGGGGTTCCCTCCTACGATGGCTTTGAAAACATAGAGTGGAGATGTTCCGATGTCGCCGTAGATAATACCGAGCGCTACTACCAGACCTGCCAGGGATACCCTGTTAATGTTAATTCCCACGTAATAATAAGTTTATTAAAAAAGCCTCCAAAATTAGGGGTAAATATTGATACTCCAACAATATTTCGTAAAGGGAGTGTCTGCTACATAAAAAATCCTCCCCCGAAGAACGGGAGAGGATCCTTTTTAGTTATCATCTTAATGAGTGATACTGATTAGTTAGCTGGAGCTAAATCAACAGTGCCAGACTCACCAGGAGTGTTTTGTTTGATGAAACGACCGCGGTCGATACCTTGTTTGTCAGCCAGGTAGTCGATTACTGAATCAACACGACGGCTGCTCAGGTCAACACCACCTTTCTTACCTTTCGCACCTGCGTGACCTGTTACCAGGACGTTGCAAGATGGGTTAGATTTCAGGGTAGCTGCAACAGAAGCCAGGATAGCTTCCTGATCGTTACCAACTTTGGTAGAGCTGCCTTTGAAAGAAACGCTAGGCAGAACCAGGCCGGAGCAAGTCACAACCGGAGTTTTGCAGCATTCTGGATCTGGGCATTTACCAACGCCATCAGCATCAACTGGTTGGCAATAAGTAGGCGTGATCAGTTGTTTGTCTTTGTAATCAGGAACGCCATCACCATCAGTATCTTTAGCTACACCGTGAGAATCAACTGGTGCACCTGCTGGGGTGTTAGGTTCGCGATCGAATTGGTCAGTTACACCATCACCATCAGCATCTGGCAGAATTGGAGCCGGGATCTTCATGTGACGTGGGTTGCTCAGCTCGCTGTAAGCATATTCCAGTGGGTTGATCCACCATAATGGCTGTACGCGTTTGGAAGGGTTACCCAGGTTGAAGTTCAGACGAACGCTGGTGTAAGAATAGAAATCTTTCGAAGCACCACCTGGTCCAGCATAACCATCGAGGTATGCGTCAAATGGCATAGTAACTTTCTCTTCAATACCGATGTTGAAACGTTTAGAAACTTTAAACGCTACACCAGTACCGAGATCCAGTGCGTGACGGAGTAATTGGTTGTCATCGTTACGACCAATAGATACTCTGTTACCCTGAGAAGGAGCATTTTGCTCATACTTCTTGTCTCTCAGGTCATTCAGTTGTTTTCTGATATCGCTACGCTTAGCACCGAAGTTGATGCCAGAGTAGTTATAACCATTGCCGTTTGCATCCAATGCATCCACGTCAACGTCAGCCATTACAATAGAGTAACCAGCCAGTAAATACCAGTTAACTTTAGGTTCTGCTCTGTAAAACAGGATGTTGCTCAAAGAAGCGATCACGTCCAAAGACAGCTGATGATTCTGAGATTTGTAGTTAGGAACAATCATACCGCCGTTTAAAGCAGCTGTTTTTGCCCATGGGTTGATACCACCTGCAGCCTGAGTTGGACGCAGTTTGAAGTCCTGGCCTTTATCGATGGAACCGATGTACTCAGCTCTCAGGGAGAAGGTATGACCCAGTGCTTTTCTCAGGGAGATACCACCACCAAAACCTGGCTGAGGAGGAACAGTTCCACTGATCAGGTGTAAACCACCACTAAAACCCAGTTCCCACATATCTCTCGGTTTCGCCGGGAAATTTGATTGGTGGTTCGTGAAGTTATTTTGTTGTACCATACGCTTGCTAGACACTTTGGAGCTATCCAGAGCATCGTAGCCGGTTGGTTGAACCTGTGCAAAACTAGTAGATGCTGATAGTAAACCCACAGCGCCTGCCAGTAATAAGTACTTTTTGCTTGCCATAATTGTTTTTTTTATTAAAAACTGTTAAAAATTTACTAATAACCCGTTTTTTACCTAGCAAAGGTAAATATCATAAATGAATATACAAATTTTTCTTGCAATATTATTTTCATTGATAAGTCCTTCAAAATTAGAGCTTAAATGAAAGTATTTATATACCTTAAATCCAGTTAAGTTAAAGATATGCATACCTCGTGTTAAAGGATTCCTTCAGTCGTGTTAAAGGAATGTTATACTCCATATACAAATAAAAGGCCAAAATGTTAAAATGTGATTTATAAAACCTAGCTTAGCAATCCTTTTTTATTTAATACATGGACGATATTAAACACCTGATAGGTAAAGAATTACAGGATTTTGAAAGTAAGTTCGCAGATTCAGTAAAAAGTCATGTGCCATTGCTCGACCGGATCATGCATTACATTGTAAAGCGCAAAGGGAAGCAGATCAGGCCCATGTTTGTTTTATTATCCGCAAAACTTTTCAGTGACAATATCCAGGAAAGTACCTACCGTGCCGCTGCACTGGTAGAATTACTGCACACAGCCACCCTGGTGCACGACGATGTAGTGGACGATGCCAACGAGCGCAGGGGACTCTTTTCTATTAATGCCTTATGGAAAAACAAAATAGCAGTACTGGTAGGTGATTACCTCCTGTCAAAAGGGTTACTGCTGTCCCTTAACAATAATGACTTCCGAACTTTACAGATATTATCAGAAGCTGTTAAAGAAATGAGTGAAGGTGAACTGCTGCAGATTGAAAAAACCCGTAAACTGAATATCAAAGAAGACATCTACTTTGAAATTATACGCCGGAAAACAGCCTCCTTACTGGCCTCTGCCTGCGCTGCCGGCGCATGGAGCAGTAGTAACGATGATCATACCACCGAACAAATGCGCCTCTTTGGCGAAAAAGTAGGTATCGCTTTTCAAATCAAAGATGACCTG
>Ga0116227_10013919_pt1 | contig 12460 bp, 6 predicted proteins | sample S1TSphgellanicum_FD_89693 | JGI IMG/M metagenome (GOLD analysis project Ga0116227, IMG submission 89693) | Host-associated microbial communities from peat moss isolated from Minnesota, USA - S1T2_Fb - Sphagnum magellanicum MG | ecosystem: Host-associated > Plants > Peat moss > Unclassified... | reverse complement strand
CTGGCATAGATATTGCTTTCCATGATACGTATTATGTTGTAGCTCATTTTCATTATGTTCTTTCAATGGGTGCGGTTTTTGCTATTTTTGCTGGCTGATATCATTGGTTTTATAAAATTACAGGTCATGTATTTAAATCGTGACGAGGTAAAGTTCATTTTTTTTCATTTTTTTTTGGCGTCAATTTAACTTTTTTCCCAATGCATTTTTTAGGTTTAGCTGGTATGCCGAGAAGAATTCCTGATTATCCGGAAGCCTTTGCTATGTGGAATTATTGATCCTCTGTTGGTTCGTTAATTACTTTTATAAGTTTTATATTTTTTTTATACAGTATGTATGCTGATTTACGAGGCTTTAATGATGCTAATGCCTGATTTCAAATAGGACAGGTTTTTCACTACCAAAATGCCCGTACTTATGTTTTACGGAATAAAAATAAGGCAAGATTTACCGATTTAGTACATTTAGAATTATATGGTCATGTATATTATAAACATAAACATACAAAAAAAAAAGTTCGTGTTTGTCTACCTAAACCGGTTCAACCTCAAGTGGGACGGCGCAATATAAAAAATTGAAAGGGAAAAAGTTTCTATAATTATAGATTTACAAAATATAAAAATACTTTTATTTTTAATTTAATTTTTGAGTATTCTCCGGTTCTTGATTCGACTTTATATACCATTCAACCAATGTGAGGGCAGTTAACTTTTCAACCTGCTTCTAGTACTTCTATGATGGCTATTTCGGCTTTTCATGACGAATTAATGTTTTATTTAATTTATATTACTATTTTTGTTTTATTTATGTTAGTACGTACTGTCCAAGTATTTGACTGGAATTCTTGGCATAATTATTATATCGAGAACAATGTTTTTGGCCTTAAGCGCTATTATGCTTTTATACGGCATAATGTTCATTTAGAAATTATTTGAACTTTAATTCCTACATTTTTATTAAGCCAAGTTATGACAGCATCTTTTTCGCTATTATACGCCGTAGAAACATTACATACCCCACAACTTACTTTAAAAATTATTGGCCATCAATGATATTGAACTTATGAAATTTGCCAATTATTTCATAAACAAGATACGGATCCTATTTATAATATTGAGTTTGATAGTTATATGCGTGCAGTAGATGAGTTACTAAATAATGAAATTCAAATATTATCGGTAGATCATGTTGTGTTTTTACCTACTTGTGCGGAAATTCGTTTAAATTTTACAGGAATGGATGTAATTCACTCTTGAGCAATCCCTTCATTTGGTGTTAAAACTGATTGTGTTCCCGGTCGTTTAAATCAAACTCCTTTATTTATTACTCGTAATATTGTAGTATATGGACAGTGTAGTGAATTGTGTGGTATTAACCATGGTTTTATGCCTATTAATGTTGTTTCATTTCGTTAATTTTATTCAAAATTTGAATATAAGCCTAAAGTCTATAACTATTTTATTAAGTTATGTTACTTAATGCCGCTAAGTTAATTGGTGCAGGTTTAGCTACTATTTCGATTGCAGGTACTGGTGTTGGAATTGGTATTATTTTTGCCGCTATAATTAATTCTTATTCACGCACTCCAGAACATCAAAAGCAATTATTTACTTATGCTATTTTAGGCTTTGCTTTAACCGAAGCTATTGCATTATTTGGTTTAATGTTAAGTTTTTTAATTTTATTTAGTTAATTTTCGTATTTAGTTAAATGTACATGCCAGAATATCTTCAACCAACAGAAGATTCACCTGCACAAGAACTTTTAACATGTTTTTGGTTGTGAGCGTTGCTTTACATTTTTTTATTAAAAGGCCTTTTACGTAGTTTTTGTAATCATTTTAAATATACTGATTTTTGTTTACGCACTGTACAAAAATGAGTTAATTTTATTTTATTATTTTTTAAATATGATATTTATCACCAATTTTGTATTTGTTTAGATTTAATTGTTTATGATGAACCTGGTAAGTTGTATCGTTTTACTATTATTTATTACTTATTATCGTTATTGTTTAATACGCGTTTGCATCTTATTACTCAAATTGGCACTTTGCAAAATCTAGAAACTGCTTGTATGATTTATAAAAGTTTAAATTGAAGTGAACGGGAAGTTTGAGACATGTTTGGTATTTTTTTTTTATATCACCCTGATTTACGTCGTTTATTAACTGATTATGGCTTTTCTGGTTTTCCTTTACGCAAAGATTTTCCTGTTTCGGGCTTTAAAGAATTAATGTACGCCGATTTTACTAAAAAAACTGAATACCGTCCGGTTAGTTTAATGCAAGAATTGCGTCGGACTATTTTTGAAGTAAAATGGTTTCGTCAAACTCTTATTTTTCGCAATATGAACTTGTTAATTTATCCCACTTTAATTATTTATTTAACTATCAAACCAAATAATATTTTTATTAATTGGTATACTGTTTCTTTTTATGGTCAGTTTATCCCACATTATTTTTTTACTTTAAAATCTCAATCTTTTGCCGAAAACGCAACTTCAGAAACTCAATTAAAAAATTTAGCCATTTTATTTGCGACAACTTTTCAAACTTCTAATATTTCTGCTTTACAAACTATTTTAGTTTTACGGAATTTTGGACGCTTTGCCAGGGATAGAGAGCTGTTAGCTGATGCTAATTCTTCATTTTCGTGGGTTCGACGTACTTTTTTTGAGGCTATAGTTGCCGAAAATATTACTTTTTCTGCTATTATTGATCGCAGTACTATTCCTTTTAACGGTTGTCGTTTAAAAAAAACGCGAAGAAAAAAATTTAAGCGTGTGAAAACACGTGTCTCTTTATTAGTAAATGAAAGGATTACGTAAAATTAGCCCTGTTGAATTTCGACTTTCTTCGAAATTATTTAATTTGGCGGTTAGTCCTTCTAATTACTATGAAAAATTTAAATACGAAGTTTTATTGCAAAAAATTTTATATGTCTATTATAAACGGCATGGTACTTTATTTTTTATTCAAAATTTTCTAGAACGCACTAATTACATTATTCTACAATTTTATTTTTATAGGGCGGTACCCTTTTTAAAATTAAAACGACCTAGATATTTAACTAATTTAGCATTATGATCTCGTAAACCAAAAGTCTTACCTGGAAGATTATTAAAACGGCATAAACGCAAAGGTAGATTTTATCGTTTTCGTTTTAAATATTTATCAAAAAAATGTTTACGGTTATTATTTAATATGGCTGCTTGATATACTAGTTATTATAATAAAAAACTCTCTAATACTATACAATTTAAACCACCTATACTTCAAGTGTGGAAATTAAAACGTAGTTTTAATAAATATCCATCATTATATTTTAAAACAGCAAGCTCTTTAAAAAAAAATAAAAATTTAATTTTTTTTCAACAAAAACTTCAAAATTCTTACAAACAATTTTGTAAACCTTGGTGACAAGGGCGTGTTAAATTTTTACATACACGACGAATTACAGCGTCTGTACATTTTCCATTTCAGTTTTTTTTTTCTGTTTTTTTTAATTACTACTTTTCTAAAACCGCTATTCTTTTATATAAGTCCTTATATAAATTAATAACTCTTAATCCTCAATTTAAAAGCACACTTCGTACTGTTTTTTCTTATACCCATTATTTGCGACACAACAATCAAAACTATAGTTTTGATTTAATTATTGCAGCACATTATACTTTTTTATTTGCAAATACTAATTTTTTATTTCCTTTATTTTTACAACGTATTATTAACACACGTAAACAATTTCCGTTTGTTGTAAATTTGTTTAATCTTTTACGTATTTTTTTTATTTTAAAAAAAAATGTAAGAGCTATTCATATATTTTTAAAAGGGAAATACGATAAGCACGGACACTCTCGTAGCCAAATGTTTGCATTAGGGTATATTCCATTAGCAAAACCTTCCGCTGCCATTATTTATGATGTTTTACAGTGCCCTACTTTTTATGGAACTTTTTTTTTAAAATTATGGATTTATTGAAGTGAAAAATCGCAAGTTGATGAAAATATATCGCCCATTTATGTTAAATTTTGGACCGCAGCATCCCGCAGCGCACGGCGTATTACGTTTAGTATTAAAAATGCAAGGAGAATGAATTAAACAAGCTGATCCTCATATTGGATTATTACACAGAGGTACTGAAAAACTAATTGAATATAAAACATATTTACAAGCTTTACCTTATTTTGACCGTCTTGACTATGTTTCAACAATGTCAAATGAATTAGCATTTTGTTTAGTAATTGAAAAATTATTAAAAATTAAAGTACCTGTGCGTGCCCAATATATTCGTGTTTTATTTATGGAAATTACAAGACTTTTAAATCATTTAATAGCTTTAACAACACATGCTATGGACGTTGGAGCACTAACTCCATTTCTTTGGGCTTTTGAAGAACGTGAAAAATTAATGGAGTTTTATGAACGAGTTTCTGGTGCGCGTATGCATGCAAATTATATTCGACCAGGGGGTATTGCAATTGATATTCCGTTAGGTTTTTTACAAGATGTTTATTGTTTTTGTAAACAATTTAGTGATAGGCTAAATGAATTAGAAGAATTAATAACAAATAATCGGATTTGAAAACAACGCTTAATTAATATTGGAGTTGTTTCTTTTAAACAAGCGTGTGACTGAGGATTTACCGGTGTTTTGTTAAGGGCTACAGGATTAGCCTGAGATTTACGGAAAAGTTATCCGTATGAAATATATTCAAATATATCTTTTGAAGTTCCGATCGGTTATAATTCCGATTGTTATGACCGCTATATTTTAAGAATCGAAGAAATGCGCCAAAGCTTATCCTTAATTTATCAATGTATTTCTTTAATTCCAGAAGGTTTAATTCGAGTAGATGATAATAAATATACACCTCCTTCACGCTTTGAAATGAAAACAGGAATGGAAAGCATTATTCATCATTTTAAATTATATTCCGAAGGCTTTACTATTCCACCTGCATTAGGTTATGCCGGTGTAGAAGCTCCTAAAGGGGAGTTTGGTGTTTATTTGGTTAGTGATGGTACAAATCGTCCCTATCGTTGTAAAATTCGAGCTCCTGGCTTTTTTCATTTGCAAGGGATTGATTTTATGTCACGTGATCACATGTTAGCCGATTTAGTTACTATTATTGGAACTCAAGATATTGTTTTTGGAGAAGTAGATCGTTAAAAAATTATAATAGGAATTGTTCTTAGTCTTATTGATGGGGTTGCTCGTGTCAATGCTTTAGATAGCACTTTTATTGGTGAACTTGTTATTTTAACTTTATTTAAAGCCATGACTCTTAATTTAGAATATTTTATTAGTGGTTTAACTGTGCTTGGTAATGATCGCGCGGTTGAACAAGGGGATATTGCGGAGCGTTCCTTTATGGAGTTATTAATCGAGGTTGGTTTTTTCTTAGTCGGACGCGTAATTGATCCAGCAGCTAATTTTTTAGACTAAGATTAAACATAATTAAATTTTTAATTTTTTTAATTCGGACCGTATTTAGTATAATAGTTACCAAAATTTATTATTTTTCGATCATAAGGCAAATAGTTTAATAGAAAAATAACTGTCTCCAAAACAGTAAATATCAGTGCAAGTCTGATTTTGCCTGTTTTAACGGTAAAGTCTTGTAGTAAAACAATAAATTGCAAATTTAAATATAGGTGCCAATCCGAGCTTAAAGTAAATAAACTTGTATTATTTGAGTAATCGTTCAATTAGTAGGATAATAGATTTTGACTCTATAGATGAAAGTGCAATTCTTTCTTACTCAAATGTTCATATATAAAGCACTCAACTTTTATTTTAAAAAGTTACCACAACTTACTTTTTTTAATCACACGTTTCATAGTGGAAAAAAAAAACAACCATTACCTGAATTCAGTTTTGGTCCTCAAGTACAATCTTCAATTACAGTAAATAATCAAACTATTATCGATTTACAACCAAAACCTTCAACAACAGCAGATAATAAAACTATTATTGCTGTAAAACAACGTCATAAAAAAAGATGAAAAAATCAACAACCCGAACCTGCTTTTAATTTTGATTCACAAACACAACCTTCAACGACAGCCGATAATACAACTATTATTGATGTAAAACCTTATAAAAAAAAATGAAAGGATCAAAAAAAAGAAAGAACTGTTTTTTATTCTATACCTTGATTAACACCACACCTACAAACTAATGATTTGTTAGTACCGGCTTCGTTAATACCTAGTTGACAAATAAAAAAAAGGAAAAATAGTAAATTTAAAAATTTTACTATAACGCGGAATAGTCGTCTCATGTATGATAAACAATGCGAAAAATTATTTCAAGAAATAATTGAACTAACTTATAAACCAGTATCGTCACACGGTTATAATTGACAAGATTGGCGAGAAATGGTAGCAAGCCTGCTTAAAAAACAACAAGTTGCTCAAATTAAAAATCAAGACTTTAATTCCGATTTGGGCGAACAAGACTTTAATCCAGATTTGGTTGAAATTAAAAAGCCCTTAATGAATGCAGAGCTAGCTGATTACTTTTCTTTTATAAATGAACCGATTGATGAAAATGATCAAATTTATCAATTTTGTCAAGAATGAACTCCAGAATTTCGCCGATGAACAGATGCCGCTATTTTTATTTCCATGATAGTACTTAAACTTAAATCAAAAAAATTTTTATGGGTTAAAAATATAATAATAAAAGCTTTTAATATGCGCACTCAGATGACTATTAAAAAATATCGTACATTTATTAAATGGTATCAAAACCGAATAAAAAAAAACAAGCCTCAATATCAATATTTTTTGGAAAAAAAACAGGATACTAGCCCTTATGAAAAATTTAAAAAAGCTACTTCGGGCAAAGTGGTATTCTATCCTATTGTAAACATCAAATCTTTAGTCCTATCCAAAATAAAATTACAACAATTACAAAACAAGTTTTTAAAAATATATCCTTATTTTACAACTATTAAACAAACTTGGACAACCCCAAGACGTTATAATTTAGAAACTTATATCACTGAAAGCTTTCGAGCACGATACGCGCCTCAATTTATTCGCCCTTTACACTCTAAATATAAGCAACTCGTTATAAATAAACTTAATTATCGATTTGATCAATTATTAAATAGGCATATTCCACAACGTAACAACGCCCGCTTATTCATAATTGCTGCGTCCAAACAAAAAAATTTTTTTATTCGTACTAAAACTTTTACAAAAAACTTTTGACATAAAAATAGAGCTAAAAAAGTTCATGCTCAAATAATTAAACGATATTCGTTACGTTTTTTTAAAAATCTACATTGAATTTTAAATTCTCCTAACTTGAAAAAAAAAACTCAGCTTCCAATAGTTGCACTGTATTTAAAACAATCTTTTAAAGCGCGTGACATAGGTAAAGTAATTTTTCAAAATAAAAAAAAACAAAGATATAAAAAAAAAAAACGTTTTAAAATTTTTAAACATAAGTTAAGTCAGTTAGGTCAACGTTATAAAAAAAATAATTCTTTTTATTTCGCCACGCACTTAAAAATTTTTACACATTATCATATTTTAAATCAAGTCATTAAACCTGTATTACAGCCACCTTATGGCGTGCAAACTAAAAAAATTTTTAATAAAAAACTATTTTTAAAAAATCAAAACCCTTCATTTATTTCACGTTTTTGCTATACAAATAGATTTAATTTTTTTAAAAAAATTAAACCATTCAGTCAATTTTTTTTTAATTCTGTTATTAGTTCTAATAAATTAAATAACATTCAAAATTTTCGTCTCCTGTTATTTTTCAAACTAAAAAAAATAATAAAGCCCCGTTTTTGACAACTTTTTTATAACGATGTCAAACAAGGAGCATTAAACCTACAGCCCTTATTTCGCACATTTGCTAAAAAAACAAAAAAAAAATTTTTACTTAATTTTTATTACAAATTTTTTTTAAAGCAAAAACAACAATCTACTACATTTTTAAATTATTTTAAACTCATTAAAACTCAAATTAGTTCGCGAGCTGTTCTAAATTTATTAGCAGGAACAACTAATATAATAGTCGCTCCGACATTTTTCAAATTTTTTAAAAAATCAAGACAGAAGTTTTTTTTTAGTATTAAAATCAAACGGTTTAACTTTAACAATTGAAAAAAATCGCAAAATTCAATTTTTTTTTCTCCAGAAACTTTAACTTTGTCTTCGATACTGCCGAATATTGCTCATACTCACTCTATATTAATACCAAAACTGGTGCCAGAAAATTTACAAAATACTAAAAAAACAGAAAATTGACTTACTCAGTTTTCTACTACTAAATTTTTGCGTTGAAAACAAAAGGCCCTATTATTTCGTTTTAAAAATTTCAAATCTAAACTTGCTTCTAAAAAGCCCGCTGCAATTTTTAACTGAAACGTAACAAGCCCTTCTTTTTATTCTGAGTTTGAAAAAAACTTTAATAGAGTTGAAAGGGAAGGTGTGCGGTTTGATTTTCAAGAATTTATTAATCAAAACCGAAGCGTACAAGGTTTTACTATTCCAGAATTACCAAGAGCAAAAAACTGGACTCCTTTTAAGATTAAAACATATAAACAAATTCAACAACAAGGTTTTATTTCTTATTTTAAAATTTTAAAAAATTTATATCATGAACGTCGCAAAAAAAGATATCAAAAAAGAGTATCAGCCAACTACCTTCTTAAGCAAATTCTGCAATTTAAACGTATTTTAGGTTTCTCGCAAGACCATCGTCTTTCAAGTCATTTTAATTTTTTAACCCCGCGTTTTTTTTTAAAAACAGAACAAACCTCCACAGTGTTTAAACAATTTTATCGAAAACGTAGAGGAGTTTATACCTTAATTGTTTTAATACAGCGTATTTTTAAACACCTTTACGCGCAAACCAATTTAAGATATACCTGAAATACAACAGTTCGAAAATTTTTGTTAAATTTATCAATTAACCCTCCATTTTTAATTTATAAAACTAACTATAAACTACAATATACTAGCTTTTCGAATCCGGTAACTCCTCGTTTTGCAGTAAATTTTCATTATAAACCAAGTAAAAGTTAAAAATAACGTACTAACCTATTTGCCTTATAAGAGAAAAATAACAAATTTTATGAAAGGCAAATAGTTTAATAGCAGAATAGCTGTCTTCAAAATAGCGGATATCAGTGCAAGTCTGGTTTTGCCTGTTTTAACTCTAAGTAGTTTAATTAGTAAAACAATAAATTGCAAATTTAAAAATATCGGTGCAAATCCGGTCTTGGAGTAAAAAAAGTATATTATTTGAGTAATCGTTCAATTAGTAGGATAATAGATTTTGACTCTATAGATGGAAGTGCAATTCTTTCTTACTCAAATCCATGTCGAAAATAATACAGCAAAGTAAAATTAATGCGTTAGCGTCTAGTACTCCTATTAGTGAAAAGTGTATTAAGGAGGAAAAAGCAATTATGGAACGAAGTCCTTTAATGAACGAGGGTCCTATGAGTAATGTTACGACGGCTGATATTGTTCAATCTTCTAGTATAGATAATATTGTAAGTGTAAAAAACTATACTTTTTTTGACTATATTACGCAATTTAACTTTTCATATCCTACCCTTAATATTTTATTTATTTTTTTTATAAGTATAGGCGGCTTGTGGTATTTTAATAAAAACCTCTATTTATGTAGGTTTTTAATTATTTTACTATTATGACATATGTTTTGAACTACTGTTTTGCTTCAAAGTAGTTATGCTGAAACGGTTATTTATTTTGGCGGATCTGTTTTAGAAGACAGAGGTATTTTATATAATCAATTAATTATCGCTGGTTTTGGAATTTATTTTTTATTATTTTGGTATCTTGAGATTGTTTTATTTGAACTTCCACAAACCGAAAATACGTTTTTTATTTTTATTTTATTTTGGGCTCTTTTAGTAGCTGTTTCTAACTATAATTTATTAACATTATTTATTATTATCGAACTTATTACTTTAATCATAGTTGTTGCGATGACTTTATATTTTATCAGTACAGGTGCTAAAATATTAAACCCTGTTTTATATTTTTTTGTTTTAAATGTAATGGTATCTACTTTTTATACCTTTGGTAGTACTTTACACTTATATAATTCATTACCCGCAGGTTCGGCTACTATTAGCTATAGTTCTTTTATTACTTTGTGGGAGGTTTGACAATCTACGTACTATAATGTAATTGCTTTACATTGATATACTGGGCTAATTTTAGCGTTTTTATTAATTATTTTTTTTTTAAAACTAACATTAGCTCCATTTTCAATTTGAATTATTAGAATTTACAATGAATTACCATTTATTTTATTATGTTTATTAATGACAATTTATAAAATTGCATTTTGTTGTTTAGCGTTAACATTATTTATTAGTGTTATTGATTTAATTCCACCTTGGCATGTTATTTTAACAAATCTTTCATTATTTGTTATTTATCCTTCTTTATTTATTGGATGCTTAGCTTATCGTATGCAAAGTTTTCGTGTCGTTTTAGCTTTAACAACCGTTTCTCAGTTTGGGTTTATTTGAGCTGGAGTGTTAATGACTAACTCAGTAACTGTACAATTTAGTATTATTTATTTAATAATGTATTGTATTCAAATTTTTGGGTTACTTGGTTTAGTACTTTGACTTCGACCGTCTGTTGTAATTGATAGTGTGCAGCATTTATGCCTTGTACAACGCGTCAATTCTACCTTTTCGTGATTATTTTTTTTAAGTTTTTTAAATTTAGCCGGTATTCCTCCATTATTGGGGTTTTTTGGTAAATATTGATTATTTTTACATTTTTATAATTCTGGTTTTTTTTTACTATCATTTTGTAGTTTGTTGTCAAGTTTTATTATGTCTATTATTTATTTTCAATTAGCCGTAAAGGTTATGACTCCTTTTCAAGATGAAAAAGTTGTAAGGTTTACTAATTTTAAAAATAAACAAACTTTTTTACAAAATCTACGGACTGTCGCTAATTTAGCTTATTATCGTTTAATGGAAAAAAGTTTTATTGGCTATGGTCTTTTAAGTTTAGGGGGTTTATTTTGGTTTGGTTGAATCGTTATAAAAATTGAAACTTATACTACAGCGATAATATATCGTATTACTGAGCGTTCTTATTTGTTATTAGAAAAACCGTATGCTTCGCTATATCAACCTGTCACAGAAGAGCCTTCATTGCATGCTTTATTTCCTACTTCCGTAACAGGATACCCTTATTTTGATCGTATGGCTTGTCTGGCCTGACATCCGGAAGAAGTATGAGAAATTATTAATAAATCACCGCGGCTTCAAGTTTTATTAAAGTTTGAACTTGACGTACTTCCAGTGGTTCCGGTGCATATTAGTAGTCGTCGATGATTAGAAGAATTTGCAGCGCACGGTATTGATTATTCTTCTTTTATTATGGCACAAACGCAGCTTGATTGACATAAAACAGGGGGTGTGCGTCTAACCATGGCGGATTTTGAGCCGGTTTTTAATAAACAACGTTCCGTAAGAGACTTAGTAGCCTTATTAGAACAACATGCAGGCCCTCATAATTTAAGATGTTATAAACCATATGAACATTATCGTTATTTTGTTAATCCTATGACAAAAGAAAAAATTCTAGAATTAGGTGACGCATGTCCACACCGTCCAACTTTAAATGAACTGCTAGGGCCGGAGCATAGCGTTTCTTGAGATGAATATTTAGATAAATTACATCATATTGCAATTGATGATTTACATTTAAGTTTTAAAGAATGTGAGCATGTTGAAAGAGCTATTTTACAAGGTGTTGGGGATTTCGATACCCATCTATTATGATATCATGTTGATCAACCGGTATTCCGTTATATGTGCCAACAATTAGTAGATGCTAAAATTCCTTATAACGAATTTGTTTATTTTTTAATCAAAAACAATATTGCCTGAGATTATTATGGACATGTTTTTGAACATTTAGCCAACCCGTTCCACCCAACCGATTGAATTAAACAAGTACATGAAGCTCATGACGATTTGATTTTTGATGAAATTGTGAATCACCCTGAAATGTGAGAAGGTATTCTTCCACCAGAGGAGCGTTTACGCTTATTAAAAATTAATATGAAGCAATTCGCAGCAGATAGCGTTGTTGAAGAAGTAACAAAAGAGAATGTAAAAAAATAATCTGGTTATTCGTAAAAAGATGCGTTTACTTCATTTAAAAAGTTTTGCGGGAATTAATAGTAATTTAATTGACTATCCAACGCCTATTGTTGGTTATTGAAATTCATTTGGTTCCTTAAGCGGCTTATGTTTAATGATTCAAATTTTAACCGGGGTGTTATTAACAACACATTACACTCCACATGTTTCTTATGCTTTTAATAGTGTGGAACACATTATGCGAGATGTAAATGATGGTTGGTTATTTCGTTATTATCATAGTAATGGAGCGTCAATTTTTTTTTTTTGTGTTTATATG
>Ga0116227_10013917_pt1 | contig 12462 bp, 8 predicted proteins | sample S1TSphgellanicum_FD_89693 | JGI IMG/M metagenome (GOLD analysis project Ga0116227, IMG submission 89693) | Host-associated microbial communities from peat moss isolated from Minnesota, USA - S1T2_Fb - Sphagnum magellanicum MG | ecosystem: Host-associated > Plants > Peat moss > Unclassified... | reverse complement strand
CTGTTTTGAAGAATTTGACACAAATAGGGGGAGGGGGGGAGTAGTAAAGCTAGCCCGCCAAGAGAGGCCTTCCGGCATCCTCTCCTCGCGTTCACCCCTCGCCCCCCACGAGTCGAGATAGACTCAGAGGCATTCCGTTTTCATCCTTTGGAGGATTCTTGACCGTTCGCCCGTCGTCCCTCGTTGCATCGTTTCTGTTGGGCTCCCTCGCCGCCTTGAGCTGTGTCACCAGCACCCCCGCGCAGACAGCGAAGCCCCTCAATGAGGTCTACCAGCCCGAAGCCAAACGGCTCATCGCGGCAGCCCTCGACGATCCGGACGGCTACGCGAACCTGACCTACCTCTGCGACCACATCGGCAAGCGCATCAGCGGCAGCGAGCCCCTCGGCCGAGCCATCACCTGGAGCGCAGACCTCATGCGCCGGGACGGCCTCGAACACGTCACCATCCAGAAGGTCATGGTCCCCCACTGGGTGCGAGGCCACGAGTCCGGCTCCATCACCACCCCCGTCACCAAGCCGCTCCACATGCTCGGCCTCGGCATGAGCGTAGGCACCCCCGCCGCCGGCATCGACGCCGAAATCGTCGTCGTCCGGAACTTCGACGAGCTCAAGAAGCTCGGCAAGACAGGCGTCCAGGGCAAGATCGTCGTCTTCAACGCCCCATACGAAGGTTACGGCAAGACCGTAATGTACCGCGTCGTCGGCGCATCCGAGGCGGCGAAGCTCGGTGCCGTCGCCATGCTCGTCCGCTCCATCACCCCCCTGGCCCTGCAACTGCCGCACACCGGTACCCTCGAGTACGAGAAGGATGCCCCGAAGATCCCCGCCGCCGCCATCTCGCTCGAAGACGCGATGATGCTTGCCCGGCTGACCAGCGAGGGTGCCCCCGTGAAGGTGCATCTCCAGATGGACGCGCACATGGAGGCCGACGCCGAGAGCGGCAACGTGATGGGCGAGATCGTTGGCTCGGAGAAGCCGGAGGAGGTCGTCGTCCTTGGCGGCCACATCGACTCCTGGGACGTAGGCCAGGGCGCACAAGACGACGGTTCCGGCATCATGGCCACCCTCGAAGCCGTCAACCTCATCAAGCGCCTCGGACTAAAACCCAAACGCACCATCCGCATCGTCTTTTGGGTGAACGAGGAGAACGGCGGCACCGGAGGCGAGGCCTATCGCAAAGCGCTCGGCGAGAAGGTGGGCAACCAGGTCGCCGCCATCGAGATGGATGGCGGCGCAGAAGCTCCGGTCGGCTATGGCTATGGCTCGCCCGGCAGCCGCCGCGCCACCCCGAACGGCCCCGCAGCCGCTCCCGAACTATCCGACGCCGAGCAGCACTCCCTCGACCTGCTCAAGCAGGTAGGCATCCTGCTCGAACCCCTGGGTGCCGGCACCATCCGCCCCGGCGGCGGCGGATCAGACATCGAGCCGCTCATGATGGCGGGTGTCCCCGGCCTCGGCGAGATGACCAACGCGGCGCACTACTTCGACTGGCACCACACCGAGGCCGACACGATCGACAAGGTCGACCCGGTAGAGTTTCGCAAGAACGTCGCATCCCTCGCCGTGATGACCTACATCCTCGCCGATATGCCCGAGCGGCTAGCGGGGCACGCCGGGCCCGGTACGGAGGAATAGACGATTCGCAACATGGAAGAGCTGAGCCGCATCAGGTAGTAGAAGCGGAAATGCCGGGCGATCATGGATGCCTACTCCACGAGAGAGCATCTGATCGGCAATAAAAATCAGAAGGAAGCGGAATGAGCACAGAACGGTTGTGGTGGCAGGACGGCGTAATCTACCAGATCTATCCTAGGTCTTTTCAGGACAGTAACGGCGATGGCGTCGGCGATCTCGCAGGCATCGAGTCACGGCTGGACTATTTAGCCACGCTCGGCATAGAAGCCGTGTGGATCTCGCCCTTCTATCCGTCGCCAATGGCGGACTTCGGGTATGACGTCGCCGACTACACTGGCGTTGATCCGATCTTCGGCACACTCACCGATTTTGATCACCTCATTGCGGCGGTGCATGCGCGTGGGTTGAAGCTGATCGTCGACTTCGTGCCGAATCACAGCTCCGATCAGCATCCCTGGTTTCGTGAGAGCAAGTCGTCCCGCGACAATCCCAAGCGTGACTGGTACCTGTGGCGCGATCCGGCGCCCGGCGGCGGCTATCCGAACAATTGGATGAGTAACTTCGGCGGCCCAGGGTGGACCTTCGACGAGGCGACCGGCCAGTACTATTACCACTCCTTCTTGAAGGAGCAACCCGACCTCAACTGGCATAATCCAGCGGTGCGCGAGGCGATCTACGGCGCGATGCGCTTCTGGCTCGACCGCGGCGTCGACGGCTTCCGTATGGATGTGCTCTGGCTGCTCATCAAGGACGCCGCCTTCCGCGACAACCTTCCCAACCCGGAGTGGCGGCCCGGCGCATCAAGCTTCTGGAGTGTCCTGCCGACCTACACCGCCGACCAGCCTGAGACCCACCAGATCGTCGCCGAGATGCGCTCCGTCCTCGACCACTACCCCGAGCGCGTCCTCATCGGCGAGATCTACCTCGACGTCCACGACCTCGTTCGCTACTACGGCGCCGATAGCCTCCTCACCGGCGCCCAGATGCCCTTCAACTTCCACCTCATCCAAACCGAGTGGAACGCCGACCGCATCGCTGAGCTCATCCGGGAATACGAATCCGCACTCCCAGCCGGCGCGTGGCCCAACTGGGTTATGGGCAACCACGACCAGTCCCGCGTGGCCAGCCGCATCGGCCCCCTGCAGGCGCGCGCTGCGGCCATGCTCCTGCTCACCCTGCGCGGCACGCCAACCATTTACAACGGCGAAGAACTCGGCATGACGAATGGGCGCATCGCGCCCGACCAGGTGCAGGATCCGGCGGAGAAGAACCAACCGGGGATCGGCATGGGGCGAGATCCAGAGCGAACGCCGATGCTCTGGGATACCTCCGCAGGTGCCGGCTTCACCACCGGAACCCCCTGGCTGCCGCTCAACCCCGACCGCACCCGGACCAACGTTGCGACCGAAAGCGCCGATGACCGCTCTATGCTCACTCTCTATCGTCGTCTGCTCGGCCTGCGCCGCGAGCACCCTGCGCTCCACACCGGGTCCATCGAAAACATCTGGACCGACAAAGGAGTCCTCGTCTATACCCGCGCTCTCGGCGACGAGCGCTTCCAGATTCTCCTCAACCTCACCGGTGACATCCAGACCGTCCACTGCGATCCCGGCCACATCGTATTGACGACCATCCTCGATGGCGAAGGCGCACCGGTCGGCGGCCCGATGGTGATTGAATCCGGAGAGGGTCTGCTCATCCGGCTGGGCTGAGAAAGCGGCTAGTTGCCGGCGGTGCGTTGGATGGTCGCCTTGTTCGCCATCACGAGGGAGAGAAAGTCGCGACGTATGGGATTCTCGTTGTCGGGATTCCAGGCGATTGAAATGCCGACGTCAGTGCTCTCCGGCCTGAGTTCGGCGAAGGCGATGCCGGGGTTGCGCATGTGGCGCACGCCGGAAGGCACCATCGCGATGCCCTCACCCGACTCCACCAGCGTGAGCACGCCGGACCATGTCGACGATGCGTTGACGATGTGGGGGGAGAAGCCGGCCCTCGAGCAGAGCGAGAGAATGCTGTCGAAGAGTGCCGGGGTGACGAGCCGCTCACAGACGACGAAGGGCTCGGCGGCGATGTCCTTGATATGAATCGCAGGCAGAGACAGTCCGCCGGGAAGCGGTGCATCGCCAGGTCTGGGCTGCGTGGCCGTCGCGAGCAGTGGGTGATCGATGGGCAGGGCGATCACGACTGGATCGCGGTAGAGAAGTTCCGCGCGCAGGCTGCGGTCGTAGGGTGGCTCGAGCGGACGGGTGAAGCCGATATCGATCTTGCCTGTGGTCAACGCGCCCATCTGGACGGAGGCGTGCATCTCGTAGAGCGAAAGCCGGACCTGCGGGTATAGCTTGCGGTACTCGCGAATGATGCGCGCGAAGAAGCCGCCGGTGCCCCATAGGAAGAACCCGATCGAGAGTGTACCCACCTCACCCTTAAGCGAGCGGCGGGTGATATCGACGGCGCGCTCGCTGGCGAGCAGTGTCTTGCGCGCCTCCGCCAGAAAGAGCTCGCCCTGTTGCGTGAGCCGTGTACGGCGCTGGCTACGATCGAGCAACGCACCGCCGATCTCGCGTTCGAGATCCGCAATCTGCTCACTGATCGCGGACTGCGAAACGTGAAGTTGCTGGCTCGCCTTGGCGAAGGTTCCAAAATCAGCAAGCGCGCAGAAGTAGCGTAAGTGGCGTAGTTCCATACGGTTCGCAGGACTCCCACGGATAGATTATCGGTTTTTCCGGTTGTGAGTGCCGGAATAAAGCGCGAAACCATTTATTGCGCGGGGGTGTCATATTCTAATGGGAACAGTCCTTTGTTCCCTTGCGAGGCGAATTCCTACCATGTGGATTGTAAAAGTTGCCCTAACCCGGCCCTACACCTTCATCGTGCTGGCCATCCTGATTCTGATCGCCGCCCCTGTGGTGATTCTGAGCACGCCGACGGATATCTTCCCGAATATCAATATTCCGGTGATCTCGATCGCATGGTCGTATACGGGGTTGAACCCGGAGGAGCTCGAAGGCCGCCTCACGACGCCGTATGAAAAGGTGCTGACCACGCTGGTCGATAACATCCAGCACATCGAGTCCACGACGGTGGCGGGACAGGTCGTTATCAAGGTGTACCTACAGCCAGGTGCGAGTCTCGACACGGCAAACTCGCAGGTCTCGAGCGCCTCGGAGTTCGAACTGCGCAGTCTACCACCGGGAACCCTGCCGCCGCAGATCATCAACTTCTCCGCGTCGAGCGTGCCGATTCTGCAGATTGGACTCTCAGGCGATGGCCTAACTGAGCAGCAGTTGAACGACTATGGATTGAACTTCGTCCGCACCCAGCTCGTGACCGTACCGGGTGCCGTGATCCCCAACGTCTATGGCGGCAAGCAGCGCACGATCATGGTCAACATGGATCCGAAGGCGATGCAGGCGAAGAGCCTCTCGCCCACGGATGTACTGAATGCGCTCTCCGCGCAGAACGTCGTACAGCCGGGCGGAACGGCGAAGATCGGCGAGGATGAGTACGACATCCACATTAATTCGTCGCCGATGACGATCGCCGGCCTAAGTGCCCTGCCGATCCGCCAGGTGAACGGCTCGACCATCTACATGCGGGATGTGGCGAGCGTGACCGACGGCAGCGTTCCACAGACGAACATCGTGCGCCAGGATGGCAAGCGCGGCGTGCTGGCGACGGTGCTGAAGTCCGGTAACGCGTCTACGCTGGATGTCGTAAAGGGCGTGCGCGACCTGCTACCGCGCATAGCGCTCACCGTACCTCCGGCGTTGAAGATGACGCCCATCGGAGATCAATCGGTCTTTGTGCGAGCCTCAGTGAAGGGTGTGATTCGCGAGGCGATCATCGCTGCCGTGCTCACCGGGTTGATGATTCTGCTCTTCTTGGGAAGCTGGCGCAGCACGGTCATCATCGCGGTCTCGATACCTCTGTCGATCCTCAGCTCCGTCATCATCCTCGGCCTGATGGGCCAGACGATCAATATTATGACGCTCGGCGGTCTCGCGCTCGCGGTCGGCATCCTTGTTGACGACGCCACCGTTACGATTGAGAACATCGAGCGCTATCTCGAAGAGGGCAACCCCCTCTTCGAGTCGATCCTTGACGGCGCCGCGCAGATCTCGGTCCCCGCGCTCGTCTCTACGCTCTGCATCTGCATCGTCTTCCTGCCGATGTTCTTCTTGGGCGGCGTTGCCCGGTACCTCTTCGTGCCGCTGGCCGAGGCCGTCGTCTTCGCCATGCTCGCCTCTTATGTTCTCTCGAGAACGCTAGTGCCGACGCTGGCGATGTATCTGCTTAAGGCGCACGATCACCATGCCGTTCCTTCACGCAATCCGCTGGCCCGCTTCCAGCGAGCCTTCGAGCGCGTCTTCGAGCGCGTTCGCACCGCCTATGAAGATCTCTTGGCGCGGCTGGTCGCGCTGCGTACACTTTTCGTGCCGATCTTCCTGCTGCTTTGCCTCTGTGCCTTCTTGCTGGTTCCCTTCCTCGGCCAGAACTTCTTCCCGAGCACGGATAACGGCGCCTTCATCCTGCATCTGCGGGTCAAGTCCGGGACGCGTATCGAAGAGACCGCGCGCATGTGCGATCTGGTAGAGCAGCAGATTCGCAAGCAGGTTCCGCCGGCTCAAATCGATAACATCCTCGATAACATCGGCCTCCCCTACAGCACACTCAACTTCCAGCATGCTACCTCCGGCCTGATCGGCGCAGGCGATGCCGACATCATGGTTTCGCTGAAGGAAGACCATAACCCGACGGCGAACTATGTCGCTGCGCTGCGCAAGAGCCTGCCGGCTCTCTTTCCCGGCGTTACTTTTTACTTCCTGCCATCCGACATCGTGACGCAGATCCTGAACTTCGGTCTGCCCGCGCCGATCGACGTTCAGTTCGAAGGCCAGAACATCGACGGCAACCGCGTGGTCGCCGACAAGGTGCTGGAAGAGTTGCGCCATGTTCCCGGCCTGGTCGATTTGCGCATCCAGCAGCCCGCCGACTACCCGGTTCTGACCGTCAACGTCGACCGCACCAAGGCGCAGCAAGGCGGCCTCTCGGAGAAGGACGTAGGCGCCAGCTTGCTGAACATGCTCAGCGGCAGCACGCAGCTGACACCGATGTTCTACCTAAACTGGAAGAACGGCGTGGTCTACAACATCCAGGCGCAGACACCGCAGTACGATATCGCGACGATGAACGCACTTGAGAATATTCCACTAACCTCGCCCACAGCGAAGCAGCCGGAGATCCTCGCGGACGTCGCCACGATCACACGCTCGAGTGAGATGCAGGTGGTGAACCACTACAACATCCGTCGCACGCTCGATATCTACGGCAACGTACAGGGCCGCGACCTTGGCTCAGTCTCGCGCGACATTCAGAAGATTGTCGATGCGAACACGAAGGCTCTGCCGCGTGGCAGCTTCCTGCGCGTGCGCGGCCAGGTAGAGACAATGAAGAGCTCCTACTTCGGCCTCATCGCCGGTCTCGCCTTCGCGATCGTGCTGGTCTACCTCCTGATCGTCGTCAACTTCCAGTCGTGGCTCGATCCGTTCATCATTATCACGGCGTTGCCCGCTGCACTTGCGGGTATCGTGATGTTCCTGTTCGCGACCGGCACCACGCTCAGCGTTCCAGCGCTGATGGGCGCGATCATGTGTATGGGCGTCGCGACGGCGAACAGTATTCTCGTCGTCTCCTTCGCCAAGGATCGTTATGAGCATCACCACGACGCCATCAAGGCCGCCGTCGAAGCAGGCGCAACCCGCTTCCGGCCCGTCATGATGACTGCACTGGCGATGATCATCGGCATGATCCCGATGGCTCTGGGTGCAGGCGAAGGCGGCGAGCAGAATGCACCGCTGGGTCGCGCCGTGATCGGCGGCCTCTTCTGCGCCACGATTGCCACGCTGATCTTCGTACCGAGTGTCTTCGCGCTGCTGCACGGTACACGCAAAGATGAGGATGTGAACGTCGAGCGCGTGCGGCAGGATGCCGAGGCGCACGCATGAGCGGCTACGCGACCACCGACACGACACACGATTCAAGTCACGGAAGGCAACACGGAGAGATGATGACGAACGCGGACGATACGAACACCAATATGAGCAATCCATCCGGCCAACCGGCGCCGACTCTTGAGCAGACGCCCGCGCCGCGATCCCTCACCCTCGGCACATGGATCGGCCTGATTGTTGTAGCTTTGATCGTCGTCGCGGTAGTGGTCTTCGGGATCATCTCCCGCAACGCCTCTGAGCACTCGCTCGCCTCCGAGAACAAGGAGACCGCGATCCCCGATGTGCAGATCATTCATCCAAACGGCGACGCTGTCTCAGACGAGCTTGCACTCCCCGGCAACACCCAGGCGTTTGTCGATACACCCATCTACGCCCGCACCAGCGGCTATCTAAAGAGCTGGTACTTCGACATCGGCGCGCATGTGCGCAAAGGCCAGTTGATGGCGCAGATTGAGACGCCTGAGCTCGACCAGCAGCTGCAGGTTGCGCAGGCGGATCTGAAGAGTTCTCAGGCGAACCTCGATCTCGCGAACACGACCTCTGCGCGGTATGTGAACCTGCTCAAGACGAACTCGGTCTCAAAGCAGGAGACGGATCAGGCTGTCAGCGATGCGCTTGCGAAGAAGGCCGCGGTCGACGCGTCGATGGCGAGTGTTCGTCGACTCGAGCAGTTGCAGGGATTCGAGAATATCTACGCTCCGTTTGACGGCATCGTGACTGCGCGTAATACCGATATCGGCGCGCTCATCGAGGCCGGACAAAACACCACTCCACGCGAGCTCTTCCACGTCGCGGCCATCGGCAAGATCCGTATCTTCGTCGCTGTCCCCGAGGCGTACTCCTCGGCCATCAAAGACGGTGGTGAGGCCACACTGACGCTCGATGAGTATCCTGGCCAGAAGTTCGTAGGCCACATCACGCGGAACTCAAGCGCCATCGATCAGGCCTCCCGCACGTTGAACGTCGAGGTTGATATCGACAACGAGAAAGGCCTGCTGTTGCCCGGTGCGTATGTCTTCGTTCACTTCAAGGTGCCGACCCATGCCAGCAGCATGAGCCTCCCGGCGAATGCGCTGCTCTTCCGCGCGCAGGGGCTGCAGGTCGCCACGGTGCGCGACGGCAAGGTGCATCTCGTGCCCGTCACGATCGGCACAGATCAGGGCGCGACCGTCGAGATCGCGAGCGGCGTTCAACCGTCCGACGACGTGATCCTCGATCCCTCGGACTCCATCGCGGAGGGCCAGGAGGTGCGCGTCGTACAACACGGCGTGACTCCTTCGGTAGGCAAGGGCTCCGGGCAAGCAGACGTCGCGAAGCCGGCAGGAGTGCGCTAATGCGGCAGCCAGAGCGTAAGTCAGCAACGAGACAGGCGGTTCGAATAGGCACGGCGACGGCTCTGCTGCCGATGCTGCTCCTGAGCGGCTGCATGGTTGGCCCGAAGTACGTGAAGCCCACTGCCCCGACCACTCCGGAGTATAAGGAGACTGGCAAGAACAACTATAAAGAAGGCACGCCCTGGCAACCCGCCGCTCCCGGTGACGCGGCGACCAAGGGAGAGTGGTGGGCGATCTTCGGCGATGCACAATTGAACGAGCTCGAGCCGCAGATCGCAATCAATAACCAGAGCCTGCAGGCCGCGGCGGCGCGACTTGTCTACGCCCGCGCGCAGATCAAGTACAACCACTCCTTCCTGTATCCCACACTCGGCGCATCCCCCTCCGTGGTGGGAGAGCGAGAGTCAAATAACAGAGCGTACTTCACTGCGCCGACCCCGAACAACGGTCTTGCGGATACCGTTCTGCCGCTCGATCTAAACTACGAGATCGACCTATGGGGGCGCGTCCGCCGCACCATCAACGCCTCGAAGGAGGAGGCACAGGCGACAGCCGCCGATCTGCAAACCGCACTCCTCAGCCTGCAGGCCGAGCTTGCCGTCGACTACTTCGAGGCTCGCGCCGATGATGCGCAGTACAAGTTGCTGAACGACACCGTGAAGGACTACGAAGAGGCCTATCGCATCACCAACAACCGTTTCGTTGGCGGGGTCTCCCCGGAGTCTGACGTAGACCAGGCAAAGACGCAGCTCGAGAGTGCAAGGGTCCAGGCCAGCGATGTTAACATTCAGCGCGCGGAGTACGAGCATGCCATCGCAGTCCTGCTGGGCAAGCCACCTGCTGACTTCTCGCTCAAGCAGGTCCCCCTCAATGCCCAGCCTCCGGCGGTCCCGCCAGGGCTGCCGTCTGAGCTGCTCGAACGCAGACCCGATATCGCAGCCGCGGAGCGCCGCGTCAACGAAGCGAACGAACGCATTGGCATCGCCCGCGCCGCATACTTTCCTAACCTGAGCATCGGCGCTGCAATCGGCTTCGAGAGCACGGCGATCGCGAACGTCCTGAGCGGGTCGAACCTGCTCTGGTCGGTCGGGCCGGCGCTCTCGCAGACCATCTTCGATGGCGGTGCTCGTCGCGCGCTCTCGCAGCAGGCGCTGGCCGGCTATACCGAGACGGTGGCGAACTACCGCCAGACGACGCTCACTGCCTTCCAGCAGGTCGAGGATAACCTCGCTGTGCTGCATACGCTGGAGCTTGAGGCCCAGCAGCAGCACAGCGCCACACAGGCGGCGGAGTCGGCTGAGAAGATCTTCGACAACCGCTATGTCGGTGGCCTCGACACCTATCTCCAGGTTGTCACCGCGCAGACCACCGCGCTTGCCAATGAGCGCAACGACATCGACATCCAGCGCCGCCAGATGGATGCCAGTGTCACGCTCATCAAGGCGCTCGGTGGTGGATGGTCGACCGCGCAACTGCCCAAGTACTAACTCCTCACCCTGCAGAGAAGTACAGAAAAATGGCTTTACCCTCACCCCGGTAGAGCCATTTTTCTTGCCTTCCGACACTCCCGTACCCGCACAACGATTGCAAGAGTTGTGCTCACCCGGGGGAGCGTGTTCTCATCGGTTCTGTCGCCCGTCTCGATATCCGGACAGGCGCAGGAGTGAGCATGCTCTACCACGTCTCTCGCGGCGGCCAGACCTACGGGCCCTATACCCTCGCCGACCTCGAACGTTACGTCACGTCCGGCCACATCCTTGTCAACGATTTAGCCAAAAGTGACGAGATGGCCGATTGGATCCCTGTCGGGCAAATCCTCAACCCAGCACCGCAGCAGGCAGCCGCGACCCAGCCCACGGGCGCCTATGTGCCTCCCCAGCAGTATGCTCAGCCGGGCGGCTCTCAACCACACTATGGCGCACAGATTCCCGACACCGCGCCCGTCTACGGCCAGCCCGGCCTCTATCCGGATCCGCCCAATCTCCACTGGTCGCTGGTGATGATCTTTGACCTGCTCACCTGCGGCCTCTTTCAGCCGATCTGGAACCTGATTATCGCCGCATGGCTGAAGCGCATACAGCCGAACAGCAAGGCGCTCTTCTACTACATCGGCGGCTATGCCCTGCTGCTCATCTACGGCGGGAGCGCCTCTCCGGTCTTCCTTGGCGCGATGCACCATCGGGCCATACACATGCATCCTGGGCTTTCGCTGCTCTGGCTGATCGCTTGGGTGCTCCGCCTGCTCGCCCGCTTCAGCGTCAAGGCCTCGCTCGAAGAGCACTACAACGGCCCCGAACCGATCGGTTATAACATGAATCCGATTTTGCTTTTCTTCTTCGGCGGCATCTTCATCCAGGCCGAGTTGAACCGCATCAACCAGATCCGCCAGGCCATCCGCTACCGGGGCGCAGTCCGTTGATTCCCAGCAACCAAAGCTGCCGCGAACCTCAGAACAGGCTTGCGGCGGCTTTTTTGTTGGCTGGACTCTCAATCCTGGCGATCGGGTTCGCAGTGATCCTGCGCTACTTCCCACCGGACCAATACAACTTCTATCCCGTCTGCCCGATCTACACCTTATTCCATCTGAAGTGTCCCGGCTGTGGCTCGACCCGCGCCTTTGCCGCCCTTGTTCGTGGCAACTGGCATGAGGCGCTTCAAGAGAACGCATTATTTGTCCTTGGAGTTCTTCCGGCGACCGTACTCTACGGAATCGCCTGCGCCTCGGGCTTGGTACGCGGCGAAAGTCACGCGTGGCCCGTCCCGCCGAAATACTGGATCTACCCCAGCCTGAGTCTCGCACTGGCCTTCGCGATCCTGCGCAATCTCACGCTTTAGCCTCTAAACAAAATTGCCTTTAAACAGACAAAGCTCCGGAATCGACGCCGGAGCTTTGCACTGTTGAGCCTCTGGGACTGTACCCGAAGCAGTTTAGGCGTTCGCGGGAACAGGCTCGTTCACGACGACCGGAGCAGCCTTGCCTTCGTTCGCGCCCGGCTTGCGGATGTCGATGCCGCCCTTGAAGAATGCGCCGTCTTCGATCGAGATGCGGGCTGCGATGACATCGCCGGTCAGCGAACCTTCGCTACGGATGTCAATGCGGTCGCTGGCGTGCACATTACCCCGCACCTTGCCCAGAACAACGACTTCACGGGCCATGATGTTCGCGGCCACCTGGCCATTACGACCGATGGTGACGCGATTGCCGGGAAGGTTGATCGCGCCCTCGATCTTGCCGTCGATGTACAACGACTCGGAGCCCGAGACCTCACCCTTGATGACCAGCGACTTGCCGATCGTCGCCTGCTCGCCCGCCGGAGCGGCCGAGACCGGCGAAGAGACCGGAGGCGTGGGGCGGGAGGACGTCAGTTCGCTGACGGGAGGCGTCGAGGTTCCGGGACGTGTCGGTTCAGGTGTTGAGGGACCGCCGGTGCCAGGCTGATTGGGTTTCCACATAGTTTTTTGTATCCTTTCGTCGCTACT
>Ga0116227_10013916_pt1 | contig 12462 bp, 6 predicted proteins | sample S1TSphgellanicum_FD_89693 | JGI IMG/M metagenome (GOLD analysis project Ga0116227, IMG submission 89693) | Host-associated microbial communities from peat moss isolated from Minnesota, USA - S1T2_Fb - Sphagnum magellanicum MG | ecosystem: Host-associated > Plants > Peat moss > Unclassified... | reverse complement strand
GAAAAAAATAAAAAAAAAAAAAAAAAAGGATAAGCCCCCTGCGGTGTTGGAATTTTTTTTGCATGGTGTTTTTTTTTTTTTTTTTTTCTGCTTGAGAAGAAGAAGATGCTGTCATCTTCTTCTTTCATGTTTTTGTTCCCTACATACCTCCCACCCCTTCCTACCTACCTCCCCCTCTTATCTTTTTATGCGTTATTGTTGCAACAAAGAAAACGACAAGCTGGCATCGCCTTCTTCCCTGTGTTTGAGAAGAAGAAAAAGCGAGGGCAACTCTTCTCTAATGGTGTTACAACGAAAAAGGCAATGACATCTTGCTATCATTGCCTCTTTCTTTGTGTTTGAAAACAAGAAGACAACAACAATGTGGCATCATCTTCTTCTATGGAGGTGGTGTTGCAAAGATGAAGAAGGCAACAATAACTACCATCGCCTTCTTCTATGGCATGACTTGTAGAGAAGAAAAAGATAACAATAGCTATTATCACCTTCTTCTTGGGGGGTGTTGCAAAGAAGAAGAAAGTGATGATAGTTGTTGTCGCTTTCTTCTATGGCGGGTTTATAGAGAAGAAGAAAGTGACGGCAAATGTCATCACCTTCTTCTTGGGAAGGTGTTACAAAAAGAAAAAGGCGACAACAGTTGTCGTCACCTTCTTCTGGGGGTGTTGTAGAGAAGAAGAAGGTGATGGCAACTATCGTCGCCTTCTTTTGTGGTTGGTCTTATAGAGAAGAAAAAGGCGATAGCAGATGCCGTCATTTTCTTCTGTGGGGGTGTTACATTGAAGAAGAAGGTGATAATACTTGTCATCACTTTCTTCTATGGTTGGTGTTGGAAAAAAAAAAAGGCGATGGCAGTTGCCATTGCTTTCTTCCTGAGGGGTGTTGGAGAGAAGAAGAAGGTGATGGCAACTACTGTGGGTGTTGCAAAGAAGAAAAAAAAGGTGAAAACAACTATCATCACCTTCTTTTGTGGGGGGTGATGCAGAGAAGAAGGCGACGGTAGCTACCGTCGCCTTCTTTTAAGGTGGGTGTTATAGAGAAAAAAAAAGGCGATAGTAGTAGTTGTTGCCATCGTTTTCTTCTTTGCCTTTTTATATGGTGGTGTTGCAGCGACAAGGTGATGGCAACTTGTTGCCATCGCCTTCTTCTCTGTGTTTGAGAAGAAGAAAGCAACAGTAGCTTCTGTCACCTTCTTTGATGGTTTTGTTACAAAAAAAGGCGACGACAACTATTGTAGCCTTTTTCATGGTTTTGCTACGAAAAAGGTGATGGTAGCAATGTCATCACCTTCTTCTATGTTGGTGGTGCTGTGAAGATGGTGATGGTAGTAAACTGCCATCACCTTCTTTCTTTTTTTCTTTTTTTTCTTCTCTAATCCTTTTGGTTTAGTTCATTACAATTGAGAATTGACAATGAAATGGGGGTTTTTTTAATGTTGAAAATTATAATGGTTAAAGGAAGGACATTAAAGAAAGCTAGTGATTTGGAAGCTCAAAAGCAAAATGTTGTTTCATCAAAACAGACAATTGGGAAGCAAAATGTTGTTTCATCAAAACAGACAATTGGGAAGCAAAATGTTGATCCATTACAATTGGGATTTGGGGAGCAAAATGTCGTTCCATCAGAATCGAAATTTGGGGAACAAAATGTTGCTCCATTAGAATTGAGACCTGAGGAGCAAAGTGTTACTTCATCAGAATTAAGAATTGATGAATCAAGTAATTTATGTGGCTTAGAGTTGGCAGTGGTGACAATTTGCAATTCAAATGATGAGATCATTCTTAATACAAATTGGGAATTTCAATCAAAAAATGGTGGGTTAGATTGTTTTAGAATTTACATACATTAAATTAAATGCAGACAAAAAAATTGTACAAGTTTTTTAAAGTTTAATTATATCCACAACTACCATCATTTGATGGAAGCTGTGGGATTTTTTTTGTCAAATTTTTTTTATCATAATACCTGAAAATAGTTAGAGTTTACAATAATTACATCTAATTGTGTGATTTTATGTTTTCCAATACTTGCATTTTTTTTTTGAACTTTTTATGTGTAAAGTTTTAAAATTAAGAGTTTTTTATTACAAAATAATGATTTTTTAAAAATATTTTTTGGTTTAAGTCCGGAACTTGAAATCGACCAGGCCTTTCAACCACCGGCACCCCCTTGTCCACCTAATTTGACTTGGAAGGACAAGGAATGGACAAAGGTTGGGTCGAAATGGAATTGTAAAATTGGCACTTACATTGTCACATATTGTGCCAAATGGTTGTTGACCAAACATTTGAAGGAGGTGCATGGCTTGGTGGCAAAAAAAACCAATCTTCTTAATACTTTAGATATAAGAATCAAACCTTAAATAGGCCCATATGAATAGGTAACATTAATTGGTATAGGTTTTACAAAAATCAAAATGAACATCATGCAATACCTACATCTAATGTAAAGGACTGACATCACCTAAAAATTTTTAAAACAATATTCACATTCTAAACATGCAATACCTACATCATTTTCTATTCTAAATTCCATAAGGTCATTTTCAAATATGCAATACCCACAAATAGGTCCCATAATAGTCGTTGATCTTTTACATTCATTTCAATACCTACATATAGGTCCCATAATAGTCATTGGTTTTTTCCATTCATTACAATACCTACATTTTTGTCATAAAAATTATTCAAAATAATAATTAATTTAGGTATATAAAAAGACATATTTTGGGTACCCAAACCACTTGTTAATTATTTTGAAATGATTTTACATGTGGTTATTACATTTAGGATTGGGTCTTCACATAAGGTTTGCCTCAATCACCTATGGATTGTTTCAGAATGAATTTGCATGCAAGTATTATTTCTAAGCCTTGGTCTTCATTCAAAGGCACACCCAAACTACATATTGGGTATTTCAAAGTGACCCTACATGTGGGTATTGCATTTAAAGTTGCCCTTTCACAATAGGTTTTACCTAAATCACCTATGGGTTATTTTGAAATGAATTTGAATATGGCTATTGCATTTAGGGTTAGGGTTTCATACAATTTTGCAATATCCACACATGTACTTACTTTCACCAATTAAAAATGTAGCCTTGATTTTTTAAATAATTAAATAAAATTTGTAATAAAATATAAACTAAGGTATGTCTTTTACCATTTGTTAATATCTCCAAGTTGATTACTTTCACTTTTTAAAAAAAAATTATTGCATTTTTCATATAAAATTCCCCCAAAATGCGCCCTAGATTTATTTTAATTACTATAGATTTGTAAAAATAATGTTAATTAAATTGTATGTCCCAAACTCTAAACTTGAATCATAATCCAATAGTATATACTTATAACAAATATATGAAAAAATGTGATTTCTTTTTAATAAAATTTTTTATTTCAAATTTAATATGTTATAATATAATAAGGAATAGACTTAAACTGTCATAAATGCTTACTAGGCTTACATGGCTTAGGCTAGTAAATTACCTATATAATTAGTATGTTTACTTAGTAAGCTCAACCGCCTTCAATACCTACCTAGACCATCTAAAATATTAACCTAGAAGGCCTACACTAGTGAATAAACTACATAATAGGCCTATATTATGTAGGTAGCCTACTAGGTAATTAGTTAGGTTACTTAACAAATAGCTTACCAACCTATCACTCATGTTTAGGCTAGGTTGTTTAGCTTGGAGAATGTTGAGACTTTAGTTAATCTAATAACCTTGGAGATGAACTTTTGTTGAAGTTAGTAATTTGTCAAGGCTACAGATTTTTTGTTGTTTTTTTATGAACACTATTGTGTCCCTTGGATAGTCAAGTCATGTTTTAGCTTCTAAAGGTATCGAAAATTACATAACAACTTGGCCTTCACAAAACTTCCAAATCCACACAAACTTTAGCATGGTTTCTAAAAGTTTATGAACATTTTCAAACCTAGCTATTAATATTTTGGAATTTTTAAATTCTCATTAAAAACAAAGTTCATTAAAAATAATTGCAATATATGTAACCATGGGTTAATATATATATAATAATAAATTATATATTTATATTCTTTTAAATAAATATGAAAATATTATATGTATTGAAATGAATCAACAATATAATTCCATAATATCATTATTTATACATAATGTGTTATAAATAACAATATATTTGGACAAATATTTAAACTAATATTATACATCATAAAAAACAAAGTTTACATAAGGACTTGTGTTACATATGTATAAAATATAAAATATTTTTAACCCACAAATTCGACTTGAGAATCTAAATCGAGATCAATATCGACAAAAACATCTCTAAATAAAGTTCTAGCACCATGCCAAATATGTTCGAAAAAGAAAAGAAAAGCAAATGTGGCATGGATGAAGGTAAATTAACCCCTTGGACTACTGTGGAAAACACCATTCGATTTCAAAATAGCTCAATCGAATTCAAAAATTTCACCCAATTGAACACATTTAGCATACTTTTCACGGTAGCCGAATCATTAAAACTTATTCCATCAAGTTCATTTTTTGGATTTTAAAAGTGGAATTGCTTGACATTGCATATTAAAACCCATCAAAACATGGTTTGCATTGTTATGTTCAAGAAAAGGAATAAGGGAAACCCCAATATAGAAGCATTGTAAAGGATAAAGAAGTAATCATTATTTAATATAACCATATGTGTAAGCATTTTGCAATTCAAAAGCACTTGGTTTTGATACAAATCTCGAATTAATTTGTTGTAGGAGATTCCATTACCTTGAGTTGCCGAATTGATTCAAGCAATCCATAAATGGCAAAAATCTCTTTTTCACCTATTTCTATCTCGATGAAAGGAAGCCAGAGCCCTCATTCCTTGCTGATTAACAGTTTGAAATCATTTTGAATGGGCTTCCTAAAATCCTAATGTAAGTGTAAAAATAAATCTTCGTCGTTTCTAAGCTACATACCCATGTTTAACTCTAGTCATTGATATCTACTCTCGCAAATTATTAAATATTTTTAATTTAAAAAATAATAATTCTATGTTTCTTCCTTTTTTGGTCTTTCAAGCTAAGGCTTATCCACACATACAAGATTGTATGATTATTTTAACTAAGAAATTATTTATTATATATCAAAAAATTATAAAATAAAATTTCAATCAGATATAAGATTAATATATGAAAGAGATCATTTTTATTATTATGTGAAATAGGAAAAAAAAAAAGAGTAGAAAATCATGTGCTTTGATTATTTTTTTAAACATGGTTTAAAATCTTATAAATTAGAAACTTTATATTAATTTTTTTTTTGAAATGAGTTTATAACTTTAAAAGGGAAAAAACATAAATATGAGCATATTTGAAAAAAATTTAAGCTTAAACTTTTTTTAAAAAATCTTGACAAACTTTGTATTGTATTTAAAGTTGGGTTTTCACATAAGGTTCGCTTCTTACCTTTATGTGATCTTTCCAACCTATTTTTTCCAATTTCTTTGAAGAAGATATAAAATGAAATTATATTGTTTCACATATGTTTAAACCCTAGAAAGTCCCCCCCAATTTAATGTATGATTAAAAAATTATTTTAGATAATTAATGAATTATCCAAAAAAAATATATAATTAAATAATTAATAGACTAATATTTTGGATAATTAAATGATAAATTATCAAGAATTAGATCATCATTTATTTATTTAAAATAATTAACTAATCATTTGGTTTAACTTTATTTACTTGGATATTAAAAAGTTGGATCTAAAAATTAAGTTGCTTAATTTGATATTTGATTAATTAACTTATATATATTTAATAAGTTATTGAAATCATTATTTAAGATAATTATTCCATGTTATAGATTGCAAGTTTAACTTTTCCATGAAAAATTCCTACACCAAGATAAGTGTGACCATAATTGTCATTGTACTATTTGTTCCACAAACAATACAACCTCTTTTCAATTTCAATGAAATAAAGTAAGAATCATGGAACTCCTAATCAACAACCCCAACATTTATACACACCTTTGTTAACATACTATTTTGAAATTAACTAATTATCTTAGAGTGACTTAACATGCGGGTATTGCATTTAAGGTAGGATCTTCATTTAAAGAGGCCCAAACCCCACATGCGTTATTTTGGAATGACCTTGAATGCGAATATTGCATGTAGGGTTGGGTTATTTCAAAGTGACCTTGTGTGTGAGTATTGTGTTTAGGGCTAGGTTTTCACTTAAAGGTATCAAAACCATCTAAATGGGTCATTTTGAAATGACCATGCATGTGGGTATTACATTTAGGGTTGATTCTTCATTTAAACTTGCAATACTTGCATTTATATTTACCTCTACCAATTGGAATTTTGGGGTTTTGTTGTAATGCCTACACCCATATTTACTTTACCAACTAAAATTTTGGGGCTTTGTTACAATACCTACATTCATATTTACCTTTACTAACTGGAATTTTGGGGCTTCATTGCAATATTTACACCCATATTTACCTCTACCAACTAGAATTTTGGGGTTTTGTTGCAATACCTACACCCGTATTCACCTCTACCAACTGGAATTTTGGGGTTTTGTTGCAATACCTACACCCATACTTACCTTTACTAACTATAATTTTGGGGCTTAATTGTAATATTTGCACTTGTACTTACTTCTACCAACTAGGATTTTGGGGCTTAGTTATAATACCTGCATTTAACACTAATATTATCACTATCTTTGTGTTTTTTCACTTCAAATTTTTTGTGTTTATTACTTGGAAACAATAATAACCTTTGTGGCATATTAGATTTCATGTGCGTTGAATACATGATGTTCAAAGAATTTGGGCTATGGTTTCCTCCATACAAAATTGATTCTACAACAAAATTCTTAGTGCCAATGGCAACAATCTTGATTAGTAATTGAAACATTTATTTATGACATCGTTTAGTACGTACATTTGTGTGATTGAGCATTGTTTCATGCTAATCTTTGAGTCATTTGACACTATTTCCCAATCCATCTTCTACGTGGTGTAACACCCATCCTAGGTGTAAAACTACATTTGTCTTTGTGAGACATATGTTACAAATATTACATGCCAATACTCTCATGTGTGAAGTGCATGTTCATAAAATGTCACATTGCCGTCTTTACATTCATTTATGATCTCTTGCATTGTAGTGACCAATTATGCAAAAGCCTTATCCATTGGGGTTGATGAATTTATTGTGTCATTAAACCCTATAATGGCACCCATAAGGATATCACTTTGTTCCATGTTCATGTGCCCATCAAATTCCATGATCCCATCATCACCTTCAAGATGTTCATCTTCGTCATCATCATTAGACTCCATATCATTTGGAATATGTTGTGGGTCTGCAAACATGTGCAACAAAATATTTCGGTGAATGAAAATTTCACTACGTAAATAACATTGAGAAGGCGTTGGTTCCATATGCCCCAAGCTCCATCACTCTCAAAGGTTGGTTGGTACACATGGGTGAGTGGAATAAGGATTGCCTTCTTCCACATTTCGTGTAATAAATGGCCTCCATAACCTTGTTTTTTTTTTAAACCTTTTTTTTTTCATTTCCAATGTGTGCATGTAATGGCGTGTAATGGTTGTTGTTAATCACCACACCAACCAATTAATCCTACACCCTTTAAAGCCTTTTGTGTTAAAAACAAACCAACATTTTAATGCACCATGATATGATTCAATGCTCGCTTGGGTGTCTTGGTTGGAATGGGGCATTATTCGAACAGTCACCATCCAGAATTTTGCAAACATAAACACAATGCACAAGGATGAATAACATTATTACAAAAGAATTTTGAGTATTAAACCATGATAAATATTATCACTTACCAAATTAATGGTAATAAGTCCAGAAGTAATTTGTCCACACATCACCAGGCCTATGTTTGTGAAGGTTTTCTCTCACAACAACCCTCCCACATTCTTTGAAATCATCAATTGTTTTTCCATGATTGATGGACATGTACATCACATCATGAAGGTCTTGGGGGATTCCACCCCACACCTCCACATTTTTTTTTTCAGTACCACATAAGTGCCATGCTTTGAAAACATGCCAACAACAAAAGTAAATGGGAACCTTGTCCATACCCCATACAATCCTAATAAGGACACATATGCAATAAAATCACCATGAATGGATGGGGTCAGTACAACATAAAATGCATTTGAAGTAATCAAGAATTTTATGAAAGATATTAAAAAACATCTAAAGAAATAAACACAAAGTAGGTACTAGGTATAGAACTAACTGTAATGCCTTCAATTCTTGAGGTGCATCATTAATGAGAAAACATGATGGTTTCCAATGTGGCATGTGTGATAACATCTTATCTTTTAATGGTTTCAACCATTCGATCAAATCTTCAATTATTTGCTTACTTGTAATGATGTAGACTAAAAGGACACCCGTGCAATGATCATCAAACCCCATCAAAGGTGAATAAATATAATTTCATGTCATTTGTGCCAAATGTGGTATCCATAAAAATGGCACCATTGTGACCATATGATAGCATGGATTCACATTGAGTTGGTGTTTGAATATTTATGGTGAATGGGAATTGAGTCCCATTGATTTCACCAACATCTTGGAAAAAGAACACATCTTTCAGATGTTGGAGAGCCAAAACCGAATTGAAGTTGTAGGGTTGGTGTGTAAACACCAATTCTTTTTTTTATGTTTCCAATCCAAATATGCAATGTCTTGAAACCAAATGAAATCATTTCGTGTCATGCTTTGATTCGCATTCACATGTTCCCACCAAATTGTTATATGCTTGTCATATATTTGCTTGGCCATGTAACCTAAGCTTAGTTAGGCCCATATGTGGTCCTTTAATGCTTATGACATGTGTGGAGCATAATGAGACATACGAGAAATGGATTTCGAGTTATGCTCACCATGTGCGGATGACCCATTAGTTCATGTATGGGCCTTATGATAAATCGAAATCTAAGCCACATCAAGCCGTGTGTATAGACGTTTGATTGAGAATGACGTTAGGCACCTTTGTTTAATAGATCAAATGTGGGTTGAATTTTTTTGATAATCTTTTAGTCCATATCCGCATTGATACCTAGACCAAAAAACTTTCAAGGCATGAATGATTACATCTTTGGTATAAGAATTAAAGAAATATAAAGGTTAATGCCATAATGTTTACCACATATGCCCGAGGTGGTTTTTGATAGTTGGTTGTTTGACATATGTTTGGCTTGGAAAGTTTTTGTAAACATTCCATTCTACAGGGGTTCTCATATCCCCTTGTTCACCTTTTAAAAATTCCGAAATGCGAGCATATGGAATATAAGCAAATTGAATGGTCACTTTATTTTGCCCTCCATGGCGTATCCTAGACCTCCACACCAAGTCTTTGTTTGAGAAAGTGGACTTGGTGGGGTTTTGGACATGAATGGAATGGGACTTTGGAACCCTTCCCATTATTGAAAGAAGTAGGACCAATTTTTACACCAAGAGAATTTATAATTCTATAAACATTCATCATTGAACAAAAACCCAAAATGCAATATATACATGGCTCCGTTGAAATTGATGTTTTGACTTGGAATTCCCATTACAATACTCATATCATGATATAAAATACCTATCTTTCCAATGTACATCATGTACAATACTTGCATTATGCACTCATATACTAAAACAAACTTTGGTAATACCCACATTGAGTTATTAAACCTTCCATCATTGAAAATGTTCACATATGTAATACTCGGACTGTACTTTAAACCCACAATGTCTGAAAACCCCATGTAGCAATACCCACATAATGATAATTAATGCACACTATTTAAGAGGTGTAAAATGCAATACTTGCTTTAGGCCATAAAACCCACGTTGGTTGTGGGGAGTAAATGCATTATTCGCATATGGGTATGAAAAAATAAAACTACAAAGAAATATTAAATATCAAATATCCGAGTAAAGGTACAAAACCTTTATTTATGGTTGTATATTTAATGAAACTTGATGCCCATTCTATATCCAATAACTAGGAAATGAAAAAAAGTTGAATTGTGAAAATATAAACACAAAACAAAAGAAGTAACAAGAGACAAATGCATACCTTTAGGAATAAAAGATGACAATGTTCCACCAAAGTTTGTAATCCCAATTGAAAACGCAACCTTAAAAGATCATAATTCGTATAAAAGTGGGTTAGAAAATATTGAATTTTAACAACTATGGAACATATGGAAATAAAGGAAATTCATAACTATGGTTTAGATATAAACAATTGATAAGATAAAAAACCAATACAATGACCAAAGTTTAGCGTATGAACCTTAAGCCCTAAAATATATGAACCAAATTCCTATACACTAAATCATAATGTATAACCCTAAAAATCCAAATGATATTTTGCCATAAGCCCTATTGCAACCTTAACTATATAAACCCTGACAAAAAAAAGTCCTATTGATATATGCCCTAAACCTAAAAAACTATACAAACTATACAAATTATATAATGCAAAACAAAAAAATTTAAATGAACATAAGAGAATATCTTTAAAAAAAATTTAAAAGTTTTTTAACTATAAATATTTATTGACTGAAAGAAAATACCTTAATTTTCAAAAACAATCAAAATAAATTTCGTACAAGACCAAAAGAGAAGATATGTCTCTTACCTTTATGTGATCTTTCCAACCTAATTTTTTCCATTCTATTTGAAGAAGATATAAAATGAAATTGTATTACTCCACATATGTGTAAACCCTAAAAATTTCCCCCCAAATTTAACTTATTTTAAGTTAATTACTTCACATTTATGAAAAACTTATTAATTAATTTGTGTCCCAACCTTAAATTTAAACCATAATCCAATAGTACATACTTATAATAACTACATGAAAAGATGTATTGTAATGTCCATTCCATAATAAATTAGGTAAACAAAATTTAATAAAATATGCATTAACTAAACAAAAATGACTGCACTTATGGCATTGTTTCCACTATGAATTGTTTGTAATACTTACATATGGGGACCTATGTTCATCATCCATGAACTAAGGCGAATCTTAATAAATTGATAAGTAAGATTGAAAAGGTGTGGGGTTGGAAAAAAATGAATCTATAGTTAATTAGGTATTTGGCTATGTAAAAAGTGTAGATAGGTAGGTAAGCATAATGGATAGATAGGAAGGTCGGTGCATAGGTAGGTAAGTACGTATATAGGTAGTTGGGTTAGTAGGCAAGTTAATACGTAGAAAGGAAGTTCAAGAAGCAATGTAAATAGGTTACTAAAGTAGGTAGGCATGTAAGTAAGCAAATTAGTAGGTAAGAAAAAAGTTACACTAGCAAGGTAGTTAGGTAGATAGGCAAGTTAATACATAAGGAACAAGTTACCTTATCAAGGTGACTTGGTTTATAAAATACTTATGTCAATAAGGTGATTGTGTATGTAAGGTAACTAAATCAATAGCATAAGTAGTTGGTACAGTGATTAAGTTAATAAGGTATGTAATTAATAGGGTAGTTAGTATAGTAGCAGGGTCAATAAGAAACTAGTTATTAGGGTAACTATGTAATAAGGGATAATAAATAAGGTACCAAGGTTGGTGCAGTGCTTATCAGGGTAGGAAGGTAAGTAGGGTAACTATGCGTGAGATGATGTCAAGGGGAAAAATGACCAAGAAACCTAAAAAAAAAAAAGGACAGTGGTCAGCAAAAAAATGAAATGTAATGTGATGAACCCCATCTGACACCAAATGAAAAATCGCAGCCCATCCAGTGGACAGAACGACCAACTGGTGCATTGGTGGCTGCTGGTTTACTCTGGCCACTTGCACAATGGAATCAAGGGAATCAAGACAATTTATTAAGACTTCACACATGTCAATGACATCTGTTTATTGTATGATCTGATGCTGAGATCTCTGCCTGAAGCCTATCATGTTAGGCGAAGCCCAAGGCTGAGGGCATTACTGAAATAAGCTGACTGCAAAAGCCCAATTTTAGTAATGCCTAAAATTTCCAAACATGCCCTGGCATTCTGCACTTCACAATGCCTGTGATAGAAACAGAATGCCTCTCACAGGGCAGAGGTATAATTGCACACTGCAATATCCCTCCAGATACAAGTTACAAAAATTGTAAAAGGAGTTTCCAATGCCAGATTGGATGTGAAATAGTTGATTCCACTTTAGGGATTAAACAATCATAAACATTCCCTTCATGTGACAAATGGCTCATTGTGTAATGGCTCTGCCCCTTATGGCAAGTTCAAACCAGCAACAGTTAAAATAATAAGAAATGCACAATGCGGTTCCCAAAGAATGAACTCACACTTCAGTAACACCTGCTGAACATTCCTCAAAATGTGCCACCAATTGAACTCTGCATCATTCCATAGAGTCTCCCTGACAGGCAGAGCCAACAAAGCTATGAGCTTCACTGTGAAGATTTGGACTTT
>Ga0116227_10013915_pt1 | contig 12463 bp, 4 predicted proteins | sample S1TSphgellanicum_FD_89693 | JGI IMG/M metagenome (GOLD analysis project Ga0116227, IMG submission 89693) | Host-associated microbial communities from peat moss isolated from Minnesota, USA - S1T2_Fb - Sphagnum magellanicum MG | ecosystem: Host-associated > Plants > Peat moss > Unclassified... | reverse complement strand
CAGAAAGGATATAAAGTTGATGTAATGATAATCACAGAAAGCATTCCAATCAAAGCAACCAAAGCTAAAGAATGCAACGCCGGATGTTTTGCGAAAATCAAAGAACCAATTGATAAAATCGTTGTGAAGACCGCCAGAATTATTGAAATCCTATAAGTCGGAAGTTCGTTTTTTCCGGTCGTGTGCTCTTTCTGCATCGCTTGTGTCAGGAAAATGCTGAAATCGTCTCCAACACCGAAAACCAAAGTACAGACAACGGTACTGAAAATATTGAGTTCTAAACCTAAAAAGTAGAGAATTCCTGCTGTCACAACGCCAGTCAGAACAATTGGAAACATTGTAAGCATTGTCAATTCAAAATTCCTGAAGAAAACAATAATTGTGAGAAGGATCGCCAATAACGAATAATTAATCAACGTGTTGAAGTCTCTTTTCAGCAAGCCTAAAAAGTTTTCATTCATTTGCTGACGGTCGATTGCGATGGCGTCGTGTTTCTTTTCAACATCTTTTATGAAAGCGTCGCGTTTCTTTTCATCTACTTTCACAACATTCGAAACAGTGTAAAAACCATTTTCCTGACTGAGAAATTCTGAGATTTGAAGTGCTTTTATTTTTTGGTAATCTTTTAAACTTAAAGTGGCGTAGGTTTTATTTAAATTTTCATTGAACTGATCGAATGCTGAAGCATTGAAGCCAAATTTATTTCCATTGCGCACCAATTCTGAAGTAGTAGAATTCTTTTTATTCTGATTCCAGAAATTATTCCAAATCTGTATTTTTTTCTGCTGATCTTTTTCGGAAAGAACAACGTTTCCAAGAGAATTATAGCTTAGGATTTTACCTTCTTTTTTTTCTTTCTCCAAAAACTGACTCAGATCTGAATTTCTCGCCAAAGCTTCTTCCTCAGAATTTCCGTAAGAAATGGTGTAAATTGATTTTGAAGTGATGTCAGACAATTTTTCAAGTTTCGCCTCACTTATTTTTAAATCTTTCGGAATGTAATTGAGATCGCCAATATCTTCATTAAAACCAACGTGGCGGAAACCAAACAAGCACGCAATAATCACGATCGAACAACCAATAATCAAAGGTTTGTTTTTCTCGTAAGGATAATGTCCGATTTTATCAATGAAATTAGTATTTACTTTCCCCGATTTTTCCTTCGGATGATACAGTTGCGGAACAATTATTAAAGCCAAAACTGAAGAAAACAAAACCGTAATCGAAGCGAAAAGTCCCAAATCCTTCAAAGCTTCGGAACGGACAAAAACGAGACATAAAAATGAAACTGCTGTCGTTGCACTACTCAGAATAATCGGTTGGGTGATTTCTTTGTAAAGCTCTTCAATATTGTTGTTATGCTTATAATGTGTGAGAATGTGGAGCGCGTAATCGATGGTAATTCCGATCAAAATTGCGCCGACACTCAATGAAATGGCAGAAATTTTATCTTTAATAAAATACAAAACCATCAACGCGAGCAAAACCGAAAATAAAGTCGGCAGAAAAATGATAATTGGTGTGAAAACACTTTTGAAATAATAAATCAATAAAACCAAAAGCAAAGTCATCGAAATAATAACCGTATTCTGAATATCTTTCTTGATTTGCTGGGCATTTGCGACCGCAATTACGGGCGAGCCAAAGTAACTCAGTTCAGTTTTTCCTTTGAATTCTTTGTTGAGATTATCTTTTATTTCATTTAATTGATTGACAAAAGCTTCATTATTTTTCGTGTCGTTGCTCTTGTTTTTAGGTTCTATGAAAAGCAGAAGATTTTTTCCATCTTTGGTCACAACGTAATTATCTTCGAGTTTGAAATCTTTGCTGATGTTGAGAGCGTTCAGTTTTTTGATTCCTAAAAACGTGATTCCGAGCGGATCTTTTTTAATAAATTCCTTTGTTACCAGACTTGTTGGAGAAACCAAAGAAACATAATTGTTCTCAACCTGTTTTGCAATACTGTCTTTGTTGAGTTTTCGCTCGATTTCTTTGTAGTCGTTTTCATTTAAAAACAAAGGCAGATTTTGATTTACGAAATCAAAGGTTTCAGAGATCTCGTTGTCATTCACTTTTCCCTGAATCGAACCGATGTATTTCTGCAAAGGTTTGGTTTTCTCTAAAAATTGCTCAGCCGTTTCGGATAATTGGAAATTGTCGTCTTTCGATTTTTTTTCGATAATAACGATGATTTTGTCAGAAAAATTGAGCTGTTTCAGAACCTTCGCTGTCAGATCAGACTTTTCGTTTTTAGGAATAATTTGATTGATGTCTTCTTCAAAATTGATTTTTGAAGCAAAAAATAAGCACAACGCAGCAATTCCCAAAGCAGCTGCAATAGAAAGAATTCTGTTTTTGGCAATCAGATAATATAAAAAGATGAAAAAGCGATGCATTTTGAATTTTGTCCCGATGTATTTCTACAGCTTAGGTAAGGTTAGAGTTTTTATGTTTTCGAACTTATTCATTTTCAGTGATTAAAATCGAAATTCTTATAATTTTAAGTCTGCGAATTTAATAAAAAAGTTAACATTTTAAAAGTTAAAATGAGACTAATTTTTGCAATAAATCAGTAATATATATAAGGTATAGACAGGAGAAATGATTCTTAAAATGGATAATAATAAAAAAACGCCTACTTTTGCAAAAATTTTTCAGGATGCCAAAGAACTTAGTGATCGTCGAATCTCCGGCAAAAGCAAAAACAATTCAGAAATATTTAGGTGCAGATTTCGAAGTTAAATCCAGCTTCGGACACATCCGCGATCTGCCTAAAAAGGGAATGGGAATAGATCTTTCTAGTTTCACACCTGACTATGAAGTTTCTGCGGATAAGAAGAAATTGGTGGCAGAACTGAAAGCCTCTGTGAAAAAAGCAGATATGGTTTGGCTAGCTTCCGATGAGGACCGCGAAGGAGAAGCTATCGCCTGGCATTTGGCAGATGAACTAAAATTAAAACCCGAAAACAGAAAAAGAATCGTTTTCCACGAGATCACCAAAAACGCGATCTTGAAAGCGATCGAAAATCCCAGAGATATTGATCAGAATTTAGTCAATGCACAACAAGCAAGACGTGTTCTAGATAGAATTGTAGGTTTTGAAATGTCACCGGTTCTTTGGAAAAAAGTGAAGACCGGACTTTCCGCAGGACGTGTGCAATCCGTTGCTGTAAGATTGGTCGTAGAAAGAGAAAAAGAAATCCGTGAGTTTACGCCGAAACCGAGCTTTAAATTAGAAGGGATTTTCCTTAATAATGCTCAGCAGGAAATCTTAGCAAAACTTAAAAAGGATTTCGAGAAAGAATCTGATGCGGAAAACTTCCTTAATCTGGCAAAAACTACAGACTTCAAAGTTCTGAATGTAGAAACAAAACCTGGAACGAGAACAGCATCGGCTCCGTTCACGACTTCTACTTTGCAACAGGAAGCTTCTTCCAGACTTGGATATAACGTAACTTCCACAATGCGTTTGGCACAGAGACTTTATGAGGAAGGATTCATCACTTATATGAGAACGGATTCTGTGAATCTTTCTCAGGAAGCCATCAACGGTGCGAAGGCGCAGATTATTTCAGAATACGGTGAGAATTATTCTAAACCAAGAAATTACACCACAAAATCATCATCAGCACAGGAAGCTCACGAGGCAATCCGTCCGACAGATTTTTCTTTGAAATCTATTGGTGATGTGCAGTTGAACAAACTATATCAATTAATCTACAGACGAACTCTGGCTTCTCAAATGGAGAATGCGAAGATCGAGAAAACCGTTATCGAAATTGGAAATGCGAAGTTGCCACAACATTTCGAAGCGCAAGGTGAGGTCATCATTTTTGACGGTTTCCTTAAGGCTTACGGCATCGTAAAAACTGAAGACGAAGATGACGAAAGCAACGAGAAATTGTTACCGAAAGTTTCCGTTGGTGAAGCTTTAGATTATAAAAAAATTACAGCGACAGAAAAATTCACGAGACCAGCAGCAAGATTTACTGAAGCTGGTTTGGTGAAGAAACTGGAAGAGCTGGGAATCGGTCGTCCATCGACCTATGCACCAACAATTCAGACCATTCAGAATCGTGAATATGTTGATAAGAGAGAACTTGAGCCACAAACGAGAGAGATCGTGAAAATGACATTGGGGAAATCCGGTGTTAAAAAAGAAGTTCTTAATGAGAAATTCGGTGGTGATAAGAATAAATTTATTCCAACCGATATTGGTGAAGTCGTAAATGATTTCTTAACCAATAATTTTGCCGAGATTCTGGACTACGGTTTCACTGCAAAAGTAGAAGAAGGTTTTGACCACATTGCAAACGGTGACCAGAAGTGGAAGGAAATGATGACGGATTTCTACTCCAAATTTCATCCAAGAATCGAAGATGTTGAGGAAAACGCAGACCGTGCAAATGGCGAAAGAATCTTAGGAGTTGATCCAAAATCAGGTAAAAATGTCCACGCAAGAATCGGAAGATTCGGACCGATGATCCAGATCGGAGAGCAGGACGATGAGGAGAAACCGATTTTTGCATCGTTGATGGCGCATCAGAATATTGCAACGATCACTTTGGAAGACGCTTTGGAAGTGTTCAGACTGCCTTTCGACTTGAAAGAAGTGGACGGACAACCCGTTGCAGTTGGTGTTGGAAGATTCGGACCTTATGTGAAATGGGGCGAAACCTACATCAGTATTCCGAAAGGTGAAGATCCGCTTTCCGTAGATCAAAACCGTGCTGAGGAAATCATTAATGAAAAGAAAGTGGCAGACGCGCCAATCGCAAGCTACAAAGGTGAACCAGTGACGAAAGGAACCGGCAGATTTGGGCCTTTTATCAAATACCAAAGTATCTTCATCAACGTTCCGAAACGTTACAACTTCGATAATCTGTCTCAAAGCGACATCAATGAACTCATCGATGCGAAACTGGAGAAAGAAGCCAACCGATACATCCAGCAATGGGAAGCAGAAAAAATCTCCATTGAAAATGCGAGATGGGGTCCGATTTTAAAACATGGAAAAAATATTTATAAAATTCCAAAAAAGAAAGACGACACCAAATATGAAGCAGATGACCTAAAAGATGTTTCATTAGATGAGGTGAAGAAATGGATCACAGATCAGGATCCTAAGGCTTTTGCTGAAAAGAAAAAGCCAGCTGCTAAGAAACCAGCCGCGAAAAAAGCAACTACAGCTAAAAAAGCACCGGCTAAGAAGAAATAAATTCTTTAAACAATTATAGAAAGCACAGATTTTGGTCTGTGCTTTTTTGTTGTCAAATTGGATAGCGCGGATTTGTAATCCGTGTTTTTTAATAATGGTCACGGATTGTAAATCCGCGACATCGGGTCTTTTACCATGTATCTTTCTTTCATTTGTTTTGTGTTTTATTTTATTGTTGCTCAAAGTCAGGAGACTTTGCGCAGCGGGTTATTTTATTATTGAAGTCACGGATTGCAAATCCGCGACATCGGGGATTAACGGTTTTTATTGTTCTTCATAATACTCAACCAATCCTTTACAAAATAATTTTCCTGAAACATCTCCTTGTTTTCCAAGTTCTTTTTTTAATATTACGGCTTTGTCACTTTGATGTTTTTGTTTAGGAGAAATTGTTGGTGATAATTTATGGAAATATAATAGTCTTTGATACTCACCAATATGATTTTTTAGCAAATGATCATCAATTGATTTTGCGGTATTTACAATTATATGCTGTATTTTTTTTAAGTTTTTATCTGATAGATTTTCTATTTTTTGAATTTCTTTAACCTCATGATTTCTAGATCCTTCAATGTCTCGGCCAAAAGAATGTCCAACTTTATTTCTTAAGTTTCTAATTTTTTCAAGTTCGCCTATATTAGCTTTTATATAACTCGGTGTATAACCGAAAGTATTATCATAACAACTAATTCGTGAATTCCAATCTCCTTTTGTCATTGAAGTAATAATATCTTTCTGAAATTTACTTTTCTTAGCTCCATTTTTAATCAAAGAAATTCCATCAATTGATTTTGAAGATTCAAATAAAATTCCGGGATCAGATTCTATTGATAAAGAAACAACTGTTGAAATATAGGTTTCTAAATTGCTTGTTAAGGTTAATAATGCATTTAAATTTGTCCAATTATTAAACTCATTAAATCTTTTAGACCATTCTTCTATTGTTTTAAAAACTTCTTCACCCTTAGGTACTTCGAATGATAAATGTTCTGATGGCAAATCAGTTAGATTGGCTTTAGTGTTTTTTAAATTTTTATAAGTTTGTTTAAATACTGACCTATAAGACCATAAAAGTTCATTTAGTTCATCATTATACTTATTAAAGACCTGAAAAGTCCAAGTGTTCACCATTAACGGATTCCATCGTTCAAATTTTAATTGACTTGCTGCCATTTATCTAATGTATTATTTGTGAAATTTCTACTAGCTACTTTATTACTGAAAACTAAGCTTCGAGTATATAGCTTAAAATAAAATTACTAACGCAGTTCTATCTCAAATTATTAATAACCCAAATATACCCACAATTCCCAATCCTCCCAAAAACACTCAAAAACCAGTCTTTTACACTCATCATCCAGTCTCCGAGACTCAAAATTGAATCTTTTATATTGAAATTCGAGTCTTTTTTACTCGTTGTTGAGTGTTTTATACTGGAATTTGAGTCGTTTAGGTAACTGGAAGAGATGTTTACATCCTTTTGGTGTCGGAGAAAGATCTTACTCTGTGTCAGGTTTCTTTTTGTAGCCTTTTCTTGCAAATCTTGCGCTGAGATCTTCGTAGATGGGGGTTGCTGCCGCTACACCTTTACTGGAGGCTTCTTTCACTGAGCCGTAATATAGTAGTGCTGCCAATAGTGCCTCGTTGCCGGCAATGGTGATAGTGTCACTAAGATCGGAAGCCAACTGCACAGAAAGATTGCGAAGAGGTGAAAGGTCTGTGACTACGGACACATCTTTTACGAACTCCGGCTTGTCCATATAACTTGGGGCAAATTCCGGATTGGTTTCTGTGTAATCTTCCACTTTCTGAACTGTCGCCACCGTTTTGTCGCCCATTTTGAAAATTGACTTTTTTTGTCCCGGAGCCAACGCTTGCAAATAAGGGGCAAACAGGGTTCTGGAGTTTTGTAAATTTTCTGTTACTTGGTCTATAACAGATTGAGGGATGTCGATGCTGATTTGATTTTTTGTACTCATCGTTTGTGAATTTAATTTGTTAAACAATTAAAAATAATAAATTTATATATGCGGTTTTGGATTTTCATTGAATATTATTTTTTTAAACTGACTTTTTCAAACGTAAAGTAGCCTTCGTTTTTTCGACTTATTTTGTTGGCTTGTAGAGCAAAAGAGGATTTGGCCTATCGTCACTGTTTTTATTTTACGGATTGCGAATTAATTTTAATATTTTTGACAATTCTAAACGAAAAACACAATTCCGAATGGGAGAAAAATTACAATGGGCAACGCTGAAAAATTTTCCTTGGATCATTTTTTTTGTTGCAATTCTTATCTGGGTTGCTATTGCTGCGGGTAATTTTTATTATCAAAATAACGGTGGATATACAGGAACAGGAATACTTTTCCCAATATCTGTGATCTATCCCAATCAGTTTTTGTGGAGCGGGTTTGTTTTCGCCTTCCTGTTTTTATTGGCAGGGATCTTTTCTTTCAAATATGCAGAAAAACTGAATATTTACCTTTTGATAATGATTGCTATTGCTTTGGTTGTATTAGGGAATCTGAGCCAAGGGAATTTTGATATTGCTTTTCTACAACCGTTTTATCTAAAAGGACGCCAATATTATGCAGACGCCATTAATATTACAGATGGAACAGTTTGGTTAAGGGATTTTTCTAAAAACCTGGAGCACTTCCAGATGCATACCAAGACGCATCCGCCATTTGTAACACTTTTGCATTACTGGATTCTTGAGTTTTCTAACATCGAAACATTGGCGATTGTATTCTTCGCCATTGGCTGTCTGTCTTTTCCTGTTTTTTATAAAATATTATGTTATCTTGGATTTGAGGAGAAAAGACGAAAATGGCTTTTGGTTTTGTTTGCAGTAATTCCTTCTGTCAATATTTATCTTTTGGTTTCCATAGATTCTTTGGTGCTGACTTCTACTTTAATATTTCTTTTAGGATTTGCCAGGGTATTTGATAAAAATAAAATTGATGCCGTTGCTTTTCTATTAATAAGTTTAGGACTGATTTTAACCAATTTAATAACATTCTCCGGATTATTTCTGTTTGCATTTTTAGGCTGTTTCAGTTTCTATTATGTACTCAAAGGAAAATGGAATTTTGTCTGGCTGAGTCTGATGGTAACGGTTGTTTTTGTACTAAGTTTTCTCATTATTTATTCAACAACAAGCTATAATCATTTAGAGACATTTTTGCAAGCTTCACATTCCGAGAATCCAGATGGTTTCAGGCTTTTACATCAGCCATTTGTTTATTTTATGACAAGGTTAGAAGATGTGGGCGAAATTTTTCTTTTCTTATCCTTTGGTTACGTTGCTGTATTATTTTCTAAAAAATTAGGTATAGAAGTCTTTGAAAATAATAAAATCAATATCTTATTTTTCTCTGCAATTTCAGCTCTTTCAGCAATGCTTCTTACGGGTGCTTACGGAACAGGCGAAACGGCCAGAGCATGTTTGTTTTTAGTACCTTATTTTTTAATATTATTAAAGGATATTAATTTTGATCAATTCAGAATTATGTTTTATCTATGTCTTTTTCAGAGTTTTGGGATGCAGATGATCGGGAATTTTTACTGGTAACTATTTGGCTGCGTTGTTTTTTTTATTAATTTTGAAGAAAACAAAAACAAATGATAAAAATTTACACTGCAGTTCTGCTGTTTTGTGCCCTATTCTTTTATGGGCAAAAACCAATAGCAAAGTTTACAACAAGTTTATCTGGGAGTTCAATTTCTTTTAATGACACAAGCTCAGGGAGTCCTCAAACCTATTTATGGGAATTTCCAAATGGAACACCTTCTACCTCTAATTTTGCTAATCCGGTTGTTACTTATTCAGGAGCAGCCCCTTATCAGGCTAAACTGACTGTTTCCAATAATAATGGAACTTCTACATTAACCAAAACAATATCAAATTCTTCTGGTAATATACTGGATTTATCTACTGGTAGAAATGATGACGGGAGTCTTATGTCTCCAGACGCAATAGCTGATAATGATTGGTCTGTCACAAATGCTGCAAATGTAACTACCATTCCAATAACAAGAATAACTTACTCCGGATGGTCTTATGCGGGAATAGGTAGTAATCCTCAAAATAGTGTCTGGATAACCCACGGTCCGGAAACCGGTTATTTTGATTACAAAAGCAAAACATTTACAATACCCGAAGGCATTACTGATGCAAAACTAAATCTGAGATCTCTTTCTTTTGTCAGAAACTGGACTTCATTGGTAAAAATAAATAATGATAATACAACTACAGCGACACAAATAACAGCAACCAGCTATCTATCTGATGGTGCCAAAGGTTGGCTTAATTCTCGAAGTCCCGAAGTAGTGGATTATCCCATTACTCCGGGGACTTATTATATAAAAGTACAGCTTTATACCAATAATGGGACGGTAAGAGGATCTATTGATGTAAATGCAAATGTTCAATATGGGGCGGGCTTAAAATCTTCTAATAATATATCACTCTTTTCTCCTTCTTCGTCTTTTTGTCAGAGTGTTTCCAATCCATTTACTGCAACTGTAGATGGAGAGTCATTACCAATAACAACTTATAATTGGGTTTTCAAAAAAGGAAATGATAGTATAATGACAACTGGTCAATCACCCAGCGTAGTATTCCCAAATGTAGGATTGTATTCAGTCAAACTTAAAGTGACTTATTCTGATGGTAGCTTTTCTTCGTTGGCTATTCCCGATTATGTGAATGTTGCGAACTGTAAAGATTACACATTGGCCCCTAATAGTTATATTTTTTATAAAGATGGTGTTTTACCATCAGGTGAAAAGGTTGATGGGTTATATATCCCTATAGAAAAAGCATTTGCGATGTGGGGTGCAAATGGATATCTCAATAATACTAATATACTCAATAACACTTTAACAGCTAAGGTGCTTTGGGAAGATGTCTCAGGTTTAATTAAAACATTAAACCCGAACGATTATAACTTAAGTATAGAGTTGAATTCAACTGATATAAAATTATCCAAAATTAAAGTTGTAATAGATAAATCAAAAGGAGAAGGAAATGCAGTAATAGGCTTAATATCCGGAGATAATTTATCATCAGCAAAAGATAATGTTATTTGGAGCTGGCATGTTTGGATAACTGATAATCCGGCTAAAGATGCTTCTTCTTATGGTCATAGTGGAGGAGGAGCAGCACAATTAGAATTTGTAGGAGGCCAAGGAAGCGATACCGATATTATCCCCTTTACTCCAAAATATATGGACAGAAATCTGGGGGCCGTAAACAGTAAGTTTTTGGGTGATGACTGGCATAAATCAGGCGGATTGATGTATCAATGGGGAAGAAAAGATCCACTGCCTCCTTTGGTGTATAAGGATGGTACATTTTATGAAATATCAGGAGCATTAGGAACATATAGGCATCGTAGTTCTTCCTATATGGGCAATGCTACTTCGTATTCTACTTATTTCTATGACCGTCCAACAACTAATACAATGGTGGATAATATTAGATATTCTGTTAATAATCCTTTGAAACCAATTTATAATACTGTTGATGCTTCGTCAAAGACGTGGTTTAATGGTTCTTCTACAAGCAATCTCTGGTCTGATAATTCTCAAGGAATCAATGATGCTCATCCAGAGCTTTATTCCCATAGAAAAGGATATAAAACAAAATCTTCTTATGACCCTTGTCCGAATGGATGGCGTATACCATCCGACTTATCAGCAAATGGAAATAAAATGAATTTCTCTCCTTGGGGTATAGATTCTGATATTACGACTGCTGATTTTGTGAATGGCAAATACAATATCATAAAACCAACAGGAGCTTCTGCATATACCAATGGACTCAAAATATATCCGTCATTAGGTATGGATTTATCTAATGTAAACGGTAAAAATATGGGAGTTTTTCCAGGATCAGGAAAAATAAATCTTTATTCAAATGGTGCATTTAATCCAACATATCAGGATGTTCATGAAACAGGTTTATGGTCTGCTACGATGCATTCAAACCCAAATACTCCCTTTGCAAAATTCACATCCCTGATTCCTGATCCAGGACAGAATGGTCAGCCTGATCCAATTAATTACCCTACATTAAAAGGATTATATTCTTATAATCCTTCTACTGCTACAACATTTACTATGGCTCCAGGGGGATGCAGATGTATGGAAGACCCTTTGGCAGAAAAATATGATTTTCAGACTCAATATTTTTTGCTTGATGAGAATGATTCCCAATATTATAAAAACTATACCGAGGGATTGGATAATCCGAACAGTTATTTATTAATTAAAAGTAGCCAGAATCGAATTCTTGAAATACCTATTAGTAAAGCATTTTCTGTACATAATCAATTTATGAATGATCAGGATCTTTCTGTTGATAATCTAAAAGTAAATGTTTTTTGGACAACAAATCCTTCTCTCGTTTCAAACCTGACAATTATTGATGCCCCTACTTCTTTATCAAACATTAAAGATGGTAAAATAAGGGTTGTAATTCCTAAAGATCAAAGTGGTAATGCATTGATATCACTACACAAAGGAAGTGTCAATAATCCAGTATATTGGAGCTGGCATTTATGGGTTTCGAATACCGCTCCTTCTAGTATTACTTATACTACAGAGGATGTTCTTTTGCCTAATGAAAATTATGTGAATTGGACTAATTCCGGAGTGCCGCCATTAACGACAGAGTTTATGGATAGAAATTTAGGAGCAATAGATGCTTTACCAAGTATTGCAGGTGTTAGTCCTGAAAATGATGCTAATATGATGACTGAGATCAGAAATTCCGGGGGCATGCAATATCAATGGGGAAGGAAAGATCCTATTCCTACTTTTAGAAGTCCAGGATATAATGGAAATAGTGGATATGTGGCAACTGCTGTAAATATTCCTATATTTAGAAATGCAGCAGGCCCTGACAATGTGGGCAATTTACCACCAACTTCATATACTACATTAATAAGCAGTGAGGAAAATTATACTGCAAGTGTATATGCAAAAGCGTATAGTAGCGTTGCAAGTACTAATACAATTAAAAGCATAAAAATAAGAGAGAATTTAGAATATGCCACAAAAAATCCTTTGACTTTCATTTATCAAGATCAAATTTCTGCCAATTATGGTACTGACTGGTTGTTAAATGAGCCAAACGCAATGCCGGAAAGATGGGGGCACGCTACTAAAAAATCTCCATTTGATCCTTGCCCTGGTGGATGGAGAGTTCCAGATACGGAATCAATAAATAATGGTGTT